>Ga0136556_1000471_pt1 | contig 24463 bp, 27 predicted proteins | sample AntRauTorckE6831_FD_104780 | JGI IMG/M metagenome (GOLD analysis project Ga0136556, IMG submission 104780) | Saline lake microbial communities from Rauer Islands, Antarctica - Metagenome Torckler E6 #831 | ecosystem: Environmental > Aquatic > Non-marine Saline and Alkaline > Saline | place... | reverse complement strand
TGGGCGCAAAACCGGAGGGGTTTTGATGAGATACTGAAATCCTTCCTTGATACCCACAAATGGATTACGGGTGCGCTTTAGCTCAGCTTTGCTCATTTTCTTCTGAGGAATGATCGCGTGGTAAATAAACCATGCCGAAAGAATATAGCTTAACGCATCAAGGATAAACACTAAATCCGTGCCCAGCCACGCCGTTGCCAGTCCGCCGATGCCCATCCCCATTGTAAAGATGACGCTCCAGCTTGCCGCCGAAAGTACGTTGGCATCCACCAATTCTGTTTCCGTAGTGACATTTGGAATGGATGAAGTTTTGGCCGGTTCAAAAATAGCGGAAAGCATCATTTGCAGTGCCGTAAGTACGTACGCCAACCACAGCGTCTCGTAAGAAATAACCGCAAGCATGCCAATCATAAGTAGTGCTCGCAGCCCGTCGCAGAGAATCATCAGTTGCCGCCGGTTAAAACGGTCGGTTATATAACCCGCAAGGGGCGAAAAAAACGCCAGGCTTAACATCTTGACCACTATTATAAGCCCCAGTAAAAACTCGGAATCAGAATATTTAGTGATTAACGCATATACCGCCAATAATCCAAACCAGTCCCCAAAATTGGATACCACCTGGCTAAGCCACAACCGCCGGTAGTTGTGGTTCTCAGAGACAAGGTTAATATAGGGTTGAAGATTTTCGAACATTTTTTTGCCCCAGATTTTCACGAATTTAAACGGATTGGGTGATTTGAGGTTAGAAATTCGAAGTTAGAGGTTGGAAGTTAGAAGCATAATACCAGATGCCGGACTTTAAATATATAATTTGAGTTTTTCCAGTTTCCAATCTCAAACTTCGAGCTTCGGCATCTGTTCTTATCTGTGAGAATCTGTGGCCTATTTAACGCCCGTACTACCAAAGCCACCCTCGCCGCGGACGCTGTCCGGCAGGGTATCCACTTCTTTGATGCTGCATTGCTGTACCGGCGCAATAACCATTTGGGCGATGCGGTCGCCGTGGTTGATGGTAAAAGCTTCTTCTCCGTGATTTATGGCCAGCACCTTAACTTCACCCCGATAGTCGGAGTCAATGGTGCCCGGTGTATTTAACATGGTAATACCATTGCGCCACGCCAAGCCACTGCGGGGGCGGACTTGTGCTTCGTACCCTTCCGGCAGCACCATTTGCAGACCGGTAGGCACGAGCATGCGCTTGCCGGCCTTTAGTTCTATGGATTCTTTAAGAGCTGCCCGCAGATCCATGCCCGCCGCCGAAGCCGATTCGTACGAGGGTAGCGGCAAATTATGAGCGTGTGGCAGTTTTTTGAAGTGAATATCAATCATTTTCGGAGTTCTTTTTTGTATTCAATGAGTTTTATTTTTGCATTTCCCAGCCACACTTTTACGCGCGCTTCTACCAGCACCCGAAGGTCGTTAGTAAGATACCACGCTTCAAACTCTCCCGAAAATCCAAAAGGTCCATCAATATCGGTTTTACCTTTACTGTAATAGGTTTCCGCTTCATCCGGGAACGCATCGTACTCCCGTTTTTCTGTTTTTGTGGTATTGGTCACAGTCATATATTTCTTTTCCCGATTAAGATAAATGGGTACCCTTACTTCCGAGTCCGTTCCGGCAGCCAATCGTCCCACGTAAAAAATAATATGTCCCGATGAAGCCGGCTCTTCCAGCGCCAGCGTATCGCGCGGCTGATCTATTTCGTAGGCATACACCTTCTGCTGTTCACGGTCAAAAATATACTCGGAATCTCTAAATTCTTCTTCATCAACATTGTCCGTCCAAAATTTCTGAACCTTAAAGGTGCTGTCAACGGCCCTGAAAATGGAGTTATAGTGATTCTCTTCTTCACCTACAAAAGGAATGCCGGAGTTTGAGGTGATTATGGTCTTTAAATGCCAGCTTTTTTTATCACTATAAAGCGTATCAGAAACGATTTCAACTTTTACTTCGCCCAGCTTAAAAAAGCTGTAACGCACTTCGTAGGTAAATATCTCGTGCCATTTTAGAAGCTCTTCGGGGGTTGGGGGACTTTTAATGTCATCATAAAATAAATCAGAATCTTGTGCGGACGCTACTGTATTAATCAACACAAACAGAACTGCTGCACAACAGCATTTTATAAGAAATGAGTTCATAAACAGCTGCAAAAGTTTCGCATTAAAATAGCTTTATTCTGTGATTGTAATGCACGATATTAATCTTCTGGCATAGGTGATGGAAAATCGTAATCATAATAAAATCGTTCATGACTGCCTCTAACCTATTTAAATTATTTCTATTGTGTAGTATTGCTTTTAGTTTCATGCAGTGTTCCGAAGATGAGGAACAGCGCGATTTTGAACAGATGGCCTTACGGCCTCCTTCCGGTATTGCAGCCATGAGCGCAAATGGTACCCCCGTGGAAGATGGTGAAAGCGACCCTGATGACTGGCGAATAGCTCCTGAATTTCTGGGAATTTTTATTATAGAAACCGCTGCTTTCCCCAATCCGGTTTCGTTCAACAGTTCCTTCGAAATCTTGATAAGTATAAATAGTTTTCAGGCTGTGAACGGTCTCCGAATTTTTGCCTTTCAACAACCAAGCCAAATGGGTGCTGCCCTCATTCAGGAAACCGGACCGCTTAACATTGGGGTTAGAAGCATCCGGCTGAGCCCGCAACAGTTTGCATCATCCACCGGCACCGGTAACGTGGGTGATTTATACAGAATCATCATTTATGACGGCCGTGGGGATGTCATCAGCTACGGGGACGTGCAGATAGAATAGGTTGTTAAGTAAGGACATCTACTTTATTTTAAGCGCATCTTAATTATCATGAGCTTGATATAAACTTAATCAATGATGTCATAAAGATAACCACAGCCTTCGTAAAGAACATGATTCCCAAAGCTTACCCACCCCGCTCCTTCGGAGCACCCCTCCCTAAATCATTAGGGAGGGGACGGGGGTGGGACAACAAAAGAAAATGGATGTGAACTGGCAATCGAGGACATCTATACCGATATTCTTATGTTCAATTCATCTTAATTATGGGCCAACATAAAATTACATCATCAGAACATAGTATTCTTGAGCGCCTGGTTTTTCCCGAGCCATTTGCAACCATTATGGAAGAAACAGGACTACAGCCCGGTGAATTACGGGATGATTTGATCAACCTGCTAAACTTCGGTTTTGTTGAAGCGTATGAATTTAAAGACAAGCGTATTACTACAACCGGCTTTTATGATGCCGATAATCTGCAAAAATTCAGTTTCAGGGCAACAAGTAAAGGTCTTTCCGCGATTTAAAAAAGAGCATTATGAAATTTGAAACATCCATTAATGATGAAATAACGGAACTTAGTGTTGAGCCGGATAAAAATGAGTTTTTAATAAACGGCAATGCCCAACGCTATTCCTTCCACATCCAATCCAACGGCCGGCGGCTGCTGCGTATCGGGCACAAACTTTATAAAATTGATAATGTTGAATTTGAAAAACACACCGTTCAATTTACGTTGAATGGGAAATGGTGCAGCGTGCAAGTACACGATGAACAGGATTTACTGATGGATAAGATGGGGTTTAAAACCGCGGCTGATATTGGTGAAGGACAACTGAAAGCGCCCATGCCTGGCAAAATTCTGGAAATTATGGTGCAAGAGGGTGATGAAGTAGAACTGGGCGAACCGGTGGCCATCCTGGAAGCCATGAAAATGGAGAACGAACTTAAGGCCCCGGTTGCTGGGGTGATTACATCTGTCAATGTCACCAAAAACGATTCATTAGAAAAAAACGCATTAATCTTAGAAATAGAAGCAAGTGGATAAATTTGTAATTGAAGGCCCGACTCCTCTCAACGGAACCATACCCATAAGCGGATCAAAAAATGCAGCCCTGCCCCTGATGGCGGCCGCCATTTTGGGCGATGGCCCAACCACCATCACCAATATTCCCAAACTAAAGGATATTTATACCTTTAATAATGTGATTCGCGTGACCGGCGCCCATGTTGAATTTGATGAGCAAGAAGGCCAACTGGTGATCAATCCCGACAATATTGGTCACCTTGAAGCGCCCTACGATTTGGTGCGAAAAATGCGGGCTTCTTTTTATATGCTGGGAGCCTTAGTGGGTAAATTCGGCGAAGCCAAAGTATCGCTGCCCGGCGGCTGCGCGTGGGGGCCGCGTCCGGTTGATCTGCACTTAAACGGTATGCGCGCGATGGGCATCGATATTGAACTGGAGCAGGGATATGTGTATGCGAAAGCGCCTGAAAATTATGAAGAAGCCGCTTTTACCCTTGAACCCAGTAGTGTGGGTGCTACCATTAACCTAATGTTGGCTTCGGTACTGCGGGCAAAAAAATTTGTGCTGAAAAACGCCGCCAAAGAACCGGACGTGGTTCTTTTGTGTAATACCCTCGTGGAAATGGGCGCTGATATTGAAGGTATTGGCACGGATACGCTCACCGTCCGGGGCGTAGATCAACTGAAGGGACTTACCGTGCGTAATACACCCGACCGCATCGAAACCGGCACCTTTATGATTGCTGCCGCCATGCACCCCCACTCGGAAGTTACCCTCACCGGCACCGATCCTGATGACCTGGGCGTATTTCCCGATTACATTAAAAAGGCAGGCATCGCGTGCACTATTGATGGAGGCAAAATACATATTAAGGCACCGGAAAAAATCAGTCCCACTTCTATAAAAACCGCAATTTACCCCGGCTTCCCCACCGACCTGCAGGCCCAGTGGTGTACCATGATGACCCAGGCTGCAGGTAAATCAACCATCACCGATACCATCTATGATGATCGGTTTAGTTACGTGCCGGAATTGGTTCGCCTGGGCGCCAAAATTAATGTTGAAAAAAACGAGGCCGTCGTTAACGGGCCGGTTCAACTAAAAGGCGCTTCGGTGATGAGCACCGATCTGCGGGCAAGTGTCAGCCTTGTTCTTGCGGCTATGGCTGCCAAAGGTACTACTGATGTGCTGCGCATTTATCATCTGGACCGCGGCTATGAAGATCTGGAACAGAAGTTATCCGCGGTAGGTGCTGCTATTGAACGTAGAGAACAGGAAGCGTGAAACGGCTTAGTGCTTATTTATTTGACCATTTGTATGCCCTTAAATTAATGGCTTTGGGGGGCTAAAACTTAAATTTATTCCGTCATTTCTTGTTTTTTATATGACTAGTCATTGAGCCACTTATGCGTGTACTACTAATAAAGAACTATAATTTAAAAACGGTAAGTAGCAGATAGTTTCCACCATGTCGATCATTAAAATTTCTATGCTTAAACGTTTTGAATTTATGTTTTTTTAGAAGTTTTCTTGATTTATTCAAAAATAAACGTAAGGTTGTAATAAATTGTAAATATAAATCCATTAAGACGTTTGCTTATGAACAAATTGTTCCTGCTGCTTATGAACAAATTGTTCCTGCCTTTCAAATTCTTGCTCATCATAATCGTAACTTTATCAGTTATCACATGTAGTGATAATACCCTTACTCCCCAATCAAATAGCACCGGTCCTGATTCTCAATTAGGTAGTGTTAATAGCCAGGAAAGTGCATCAGACAACAAATTTATTACGTCCGACGCTGCCGCTTTTGCCAAGCGATTGAAAGAACTTAATAATGATAATGAAGTGCTTATTGTTCTAAAAAATGCAGCGGAACCTCGCATAGCAAAAGCAACGCTTAACAATATACCTGCCAGCGGTATTATAGCTCTGGCTGAAGCTTCAGCCAGAGCTCCACAGCGAACATCACCCGGATTTGCTCGGGTCAACGCTCAAAGCAGACAGAACATTAAAACTATTTTAAGTAATCAAAGTGTTGCCCGTTTTACGGCTCCGGATTTTGGAAATGTTATTACAGCTACAATAGCTGAGGAAAATGTAAAAACCGTTATTATCGTGCTCCTCGATAATCCCAATGTAGATTATATTGAAGCCAACGAAAGTCATCCGGTCCGATTTAATACCAATCCGAACGGAAACATGTTGTCTTTAATAACACCGACAGCCTTATTTGGTAATCCCCAAGGCAGTAACCCTTCTGATCAAAAACATACCTTTCACGATGTGTTGGATGCATGGGATTTTACGCGCGGCTCCGGTGCCCGGGTGGGCATTTTAGATAGTGGGTTTGCCTATGATCAAGGTACCAGCAGCTACCACCCCGACGGCCAATTGATATCGTCCACCGAAGGCATTCAAAAATTAGGTTTCGTAGATGACTTTGACAGCTTTGGAAACTGCAATGGAGGCAGCGGCCAACCTTATGGCAACTGTCTCGAATGGGATGATGAGGGGCACGGAACCCTAATGGCAGGTTTAACGGGTGCCAACGATAACAGTTTGGGTTATGTAGGAATAATGCCAGATGGACTGACTATAAACATGAAAATAGCTCAAAATTGCTACATTACTTCAGGATGTGCAATTGATAATACTGATTACGAAATCGAAAGTGATGATTTTTACTGGGCTATAGAGTGGGCGCGTAATAATAATTTAGACGCTCTTTCAATGAGCTTTACTGGTACCGATCAATTTATTTCAACTTCAGTCTTTAATTCATTGTATGATGCTTATTATACTGATGATATTCTCTTACTTTCTTCTTCTGGCAATCAAGGAGACCCTTCCAATTTTGATTATCCGGAAACTTACAATTTTGTTATTGGTGTAGGTGGTCTCAATACCGATGGCACATCCTATGGCGAAAATGAGCATGAAGAGATTTCGGCCTTATCTGGAGGCGGTACAACAGATACATTTTGTAGTAGTAGTGTCTCTTTTTGTGAATCTGATGGAAGTGATTTTTTCTATGCACCTAATGGGGGTACTTCCTTTTCAACAGCTATTACTGCTGGAATTGTTGGTTTAGTTAGAGCTTATAACCCAACACTTACGGCACCACAAGTCCGCCAGCGATTAATTAATACTTCTGAGGGACCGCATAATCAAGTAAATGCCTTGCGGGCTGTCACCAATGACATACCATTAACAGTTAGTATCAATGGACCTCAACTGGTTAACAATTCCGGTAACTATTCCTGGGAAGCCATGCCCCAAGACGGTGATGCAGGCTACAATTACCAGTGGGAATACCGACCTTCAGGTGGGAACTGGAGCCAGGTAAGTACCTCTAAAATTTACAGCCGCTATGTTACCACCAATGGCCAAGACTTCAATCTGCGGGTGACGGTTACCTCCGGTACAGAACAAGACACAGCGACTATAAATGTTGTGGTAACATCCGGCGACTGCACCGGATTCGATTGTTAGAAAAAATAAAATTTAAACTTTAAAATTTATACTATTATGCGTTTATCCAAATTTCTTTTTTTCGTATTAATTATTGCAACCTTTGCAGCCTGCAGCAGCCTGTTTAGTAATGATAGTGACGGGCCGGAATTGAGAATGCAAACGTCTCAAGCTGAAGACCAAACGACTACTTTTAACGGGGATACCTTAATATTCAAACCCATCGAAAGAGGTGAAGAACCCCGAGAGTATCCACCATTCACTTCTCAAGTCAACAACCAGCAGATTGTCATAAATGGATACTATTTGGCTGCCAGTGGGTTTACACCTGAGAGTACATTCGATCAAAATGATAAAACAATTACTATTCATATCCATGCGGCAAAAGATGATAACGTAGCTCCATCAATCTCTGAAGGATACTTTTATGATGCGTATCTAAGTAATCTTCCAACAGAAACGTATACCGTAAAAGTTGTACATAAACATGATCTAATGCGTGATCGAGAAAATAATGAGCACACCGTCTTCACCAAAGAGTTTGTCATTGAGTAAACTTACTATTATGCGTTTACCTAAATTACTTTTTTTCCTAATAATTGTTGCAACCTTTGCGGCCTGCAGTAGTCTATTTAATAACGAAAGTCAAGGGCCGGAATTAAACCTACAAACCTCACAGGCACAGGATCAAACGACCACCTTTAATGGTGATACCCTCGTATTTATACCTATCGACGTTAGAGAGGGTCCACCAAGCGACTTCGATTTTCCCGAATTCACTTCTGAAGTCCGGAATAATCAAATAATTATAAACGGTTATTATCTGGCTTCAAGCCGTTTCAATCCGGAAGGAACTATTAGTGAAAATGATAATACAATTACCATTCGTATTCAAATGCCAGAAAATTTGGATGTCGTTTTAAATGAGCCTCAAGGCTATTTCTATAATGCTTTTATTAGTAATCTTACAGTTAAAGAATATTCAATAGAAATAATACATCAAAATGATGGGCTACGTGGCAAGGAGGATGAGGAACACATGGTTTTCACCAAAGAGTTTGTGGTCGAATAGTTCCTTTCTCAATATCTCTATATACCCTTCTAAACAGGTGGCACAAATCTCCAGTCGTGCCATCCATTTTTTTAGTTTGGCATAACCCTCTCACAGTAAATGAAGCCAATTAAGGAACTAAAAAAAATCCATTTACATTATTACTTTAGTAACTGTATATTGATACTTAATTATACGTATCGTATTCAGTGAAGCAAAAACGGTTTTGTGAGAATTATTTATGCTTGATGTGAGACCGAAAAAAAGCACGTCTAAATCTATTGTGATGCATTTAATCCATTTTTTGATTCAAATTAAAGGCTTGTTGATGGGTAGTTTTTTCTCATTGAAATGCCTATGCAAGCGATGTTTACAGCATGCTCCTTCCTCTGAATATGCACAATTGATACTCCCATTTTTTACGCTTAATAAGAATTTTAACACAGCGGTTGCTGAACCTCCGCTTACCGGAAATGATTTAACGAATTTTTTCTCAACGAACCAACACCGACCATACTTTTCGCTATGTAATTTCCCGGAGGCCGGCAGCAGCATGAAACAAATATTTTTCGATGAAAAACCAAATTATTATCCACGCCTCGGGCAATCAAACCCGTATAGCTCTGCTGGAAAACGGAGAGCTGGCCCAACTTTTTATAGAATCTGAAGAAAATCAACGTACGGTTGGTAACATTTATGTAGCAAATGTCCACAAGGTGATGAGCGGTATCCGTGCCGCATTTATCGACATGGGCACCCCCAAGGATGCATTTCTCCACTTTTCTGATGCCGGCGATCATCTTAAAGATTATATACAGATGCTCAACGGAAAGGATGCCATTCACAAAAACGTGCGTGATGAAATCAGCAAAAGTAATTTTGATAAACTTCCCAATTATAAGAAACAGATCTTTGCAGGAAAGATGCTGCGCTCCGGCCAAAAATTGCTCGTTCAAATTGTAAAAGAACCCATTGGCACCAAAGGGCCGCGTATTTCTACCGATATAACTATTGCAGGACGCTTTCTTGTGCTCATTCCCATGGGTGAATACATCGCCGTATCAAAGAAAATAAGTAACTACAAAGAACGGCGGCGGCTGAAAAGTACCGTCGGATCGATGCTGCCTGATGGTTTTGGCGTCATCATTCGAACGGTGGCACAGGGGCAGGATAAGCAGGCCATTGAAGATGATATGCGTGATGTGCTTAAAAACTGGGAAAAGATTCTGAAACGACTTGAAACGGCCAAACCCCCATCATTGCTGCATAAAGATTTGGGCATGACCGAGAGCCTGATCCGCGATCTTTTTGCCAAACAGTATGATCGGGTGCTTATTGATGATCCCGAGATGTACAAAAGTATTAAATCATACGTAGGCCAGATTGCCCCGCAAATGCTGCCCAACGTAGAGCTTCACAAAGGCAGTGAACACATCTTTGATCACATGAAAGTGGCCAAAGATGTAGATTCAATCTTTAGCCCGCGTGTGCGTATGCCCTCCGGCGGGTACCTTATTTTTGAACAGACCGAAGCCATGTACGTTGTGGATGTCAACTCGGGCCCATATGCTGCCAAAGAAAAACAGGAAGACAATTCGCTAAAGACCAATCTCGATGCCGCCCGCGAGGTGGCCAAGCAACTACGCCTGCGAGACATTGGCGGAATTATTGTGGTTGATTTTATCGATCAACGGCATGATAAAAACCGGAAGAAAATTTATGATGAGCTCAAAAAAGAGTTCGTAAAAGATCCCGCCAAGACCAATGTTATAGGTATGAGCGACTTCGGGCTGGTACAAATTACCCGCCAGCGCATTCGTCCCAGTGTGGTAAATTCGGTATCCAAGGTGTGCCCTACCTGCGGCGGCTCCGGCAGTGTAGTTACCCAAAACACCATCATTGCCGACCTTGATGCTTGGCTCAGTAAATTTAAGCATACCACTGAATATCGCGCGGTTGATATTTACATCAACCCATACCTCAAGTCCCATCTCGAAAAAGGATTTATGAGCATCAAACGCAAATGGATGCTGCAGTACTTCTTAAAGATTACGCTCGTGACCGATGAAACCGTTTCGCTTAACGAATATAAGGCGACCCTCTCCGGCTCTGATGTAGAAATTACCGATGCGGTAATGAGAGATCAGAATATTGATGAACTTATAGGAGATGAAACTGGAGGTGACCGGGATACAGCTTCAGGCAGAAGCACGGATGCAAATCTTGATTATTATCCGAAAAAAAAGAGAGACACCCGCAAGCCGCGGCCTACTTCAAACGGAAGCCAGGGAAGCAAAGGGAAGTCAAAATCGTACAGGAGCTGAGACATTCATTCTGCCTGGATTTTGAGAATCAAATTTTATAATGTTTTAAACTATTTATGAGCATACCTACTTTAAAAGCGACCACTGTATTAGGCATCATTCATAACGGAAAGGCAGCCATCGGAGGCGATGGACAGGCAACGATGGACAAGACCGTAATGAAATCTACGGTAACCAAAGTGCGCCGCCTGTATGAGGGAAAAATAGTGGCCGGCTTTGCCGGTTCCACGGCCGATGCCTTTACCCTTTTTGAAAAATATGAAGAAAAGCTTGAGCAGTATAACGGTAACCTGCAACGCGCCGCCGTTGAAATGGCTAAAGAGTGGCGGCAGGACAAATTTTTGCGCAAATTAGAAGCGCTGTTAATTGTAATGAATAAAGATCAGGCCTTATTAATTTCCGGGCAGGGCGATGTGATTGAACCGGACGACAAAATTTTGGCCATTGGCAGCGGAGGCTCTTTTGCGCTTGCCGCGGCCCGTGCGCTTAAAGAAAATGCATCGGGCCTTTCGGGGAAAGAAATTATTGAGAAATCACTGAACATTGCAGCAGATATTTGCATTTATACGAATCATAACTTGAGCATTTTAGAAATTGAAGAAGAGTAATACAATGAAGACCCTTATAAAACAACAAAATTTAACCCCCCGTCAAATTGTTGCCGAACTTGATAAATATATTATCGGCCAGGATGAGGCAAAAAGATCCGTAGCTATTGCATTGCGCAACCGCTGGCGACGCATGAACGCAGATGAAGAAATACGCGATGAAATTTTGCCCAATAACATTCTGCTTATTGGCCCTACCGGCGTAGGCAAAACCGAGATTTCGCGGCGGCTGGCCCGCCTCGCTGAAGCACCTTTTATTAAGGTTGAAGCCTCAAAGTTTACCGAAGTGGGTTATGTTGGGCGTGACGTAGAATCAATGATTCGCGACCTTACCGACATTTCCATCAATATGGTTAAAACAGAAATGCAGGAACGCGTTAAGGAAAAAGCAAAGAAAATTGTTGAGAAACGCATTCTTGATATCCTCATTCCACCGGTTGAAGATACCACTAATAACAATCCCGGTTTTCAATCAGCCAATGATGATGACTTTAACCCGGAAAATGCCAGCGACCAAGAATTGAATAAACGGACTCGCGAAAAATTTCGCAAAAAGTTACAAAACGGCGAACTGGAAGACCGCGAAATTGAGATTGAAGTGCAATCCAATAAAGCGCCTATGATGCAGATTTTTGGTCCACAGGGCGGCATGGATGAGATGGGCGTAAACCTGCAGGATATGTTGGGCAATATGTCCGGCAAAAACAAAACCAAGCGCCAGTTGCCTATCAAGGAAGCTCGTGAAATACTACTGGATCAGGAATCGGAGAAACTTATTGACCATGATGCTGCGGTAGAAGAAGCGCTTGAACGGGTGCAGAAACAGGGCATCGTATTTATTGATGAAATTGACAAAGTTGCTTCGGACAGCAGCGATGGCAAAAGCGGCGGTTCTGATGTAAGCCGTCAAGGCGTTCAGCGTGATATGCTGCCCATCATTGAAGGCAGCACCGTTAAAACCAAGCACGGCATGGTGCAAACCGAGCACATCCTTTTTATCGGTTCCGGGGCGTTTCACGTCTCCAAACCGTCCGACCTTATTCCCGAACTACAAGGACGAATGCCCATTCGCGTAGAACTAAATTCGCTCACCGAAAGCGATTTCTTTGATATTTTAACAAAACCGAAGAATGCCCTTACCAAACAATATAAAGCTATGCTTGCATCGGAAGGCGTTGAAATAAACTTTACCGAGGAGGCTATTAAAGAGATTGCGCGTATTGCCGCCCAGGTCAATCAAGCCGTAGAAAACATAGGCGCACGCCGGCTGCATACTATTCTATCATCGCTTTTGGATGAACTCTTATTTGCCGTTCCCGACGATATTAGCTCCGGTGAAATCACTATTGATAAGGAATATGTGAACAAACAATTGAATGATCTTGTGAAAGACAAAGATCTGAGCCACTATATTCTCTAATTTCATTACAATGAATTACCGTTTGCAATCGTTTAAAAATACAATTTATAAAACTTTCTCGTTACCTTTAAATAATATATCATCACTATTTAAACTGTTAAAACGCAAACCGGATCACTGCTTATGAAGCTCAAAAAAATTCTTGCCCCCAATATTGCTATCCTGATTGTTCTCTCTGCCTTTTGGTTTGCGGGGGTCGATTCAATTGTAAAATCAACGGATGACCACGAAAAAAACCTGCAAAAGTATGTTCAGGTTCAGCGTCAAATTCTTGATAACTATGTGAACAAAGTGAGTTTGAATTCGCTGTATAAGAGCAGCGTCAAAGGGTTGGTTTCAAATATGAGCGACAGCAGCGCCGTTTTGACGGGCACCCCGTTGGATACTACTTTCTCGAATGTAAATATAAACGGATTACGTAAGTCTGTTAAAGAATTTGAGGAAGCCTATCTTTATATGGCCGAAAAATATCCCGATGAAAACATGACCGACCGTACCGAAGATGCCATTCGGGGGATGTTCGAAATACTGGATCCACACTCTATTTACATTGAAGCCAAGCAAAGTGAGTCTATTGAAGAAAGTTTTGAGGGTAAGTTCCAAGGGGTCGGTATCCAGTTTCAGGTTATTGAAGATACCATTACAGTTATTTCTGCGATTGCCGGCGGACCGAGCGACAAGTTGGGCATTCGGTCCGGAGATCGTATAATCAGCATTGACGACAGCAGCGCAGTTGGCTTTGAAATTGATGATGTACGCAATTCACTGCGCGGCCCAAAGGGCACCGAGGTGGATGTTGTCATTAAGCGTCCCAAGTTAAAAGAGAACCTGGATTTCACTATTACCCGCGATGATATTCCTCTCTATACGGTGGATACCAGTTACATGCTTGATGATGAAACGGGCTATGTAAAAATTAATCGGTTTGCCGCTACAACACACCAAGAGTTTATGGAAGCCATGAACAGCCTCGAAGAAAAAGGCATGGACCGTATCGTTCTGGATCTGCGTGAAAATCCCGGCGGCTATCTCGGCCAGGCTATAGCTATTGCCGAAGAATTTTTCCCAAGAGGTACAAAGCTTGTTTCTACTAAAAGCCGGCATAGGCGCTTTACGGATACTTATTTTTCCAGGAAAGAGGGTGAGTTTAAAAAAATGCCGGTCATTATTTTAGTAAATGAAGGGTCTGCTTCAGCCAGCGAAATTGTGAGCGGCGCAATCCAAGATCACGACCGGGGACTTATTTTAGGCAGCCGCACCTACGGAAAGGGGCTTGTGCAACAGCAATATGGATTAGTAGATTCAAGCAATGTTCGGGTAACTATTTCGCGCTATTACACTCCTTCGGGCCGGCTCATTCAAAAGCCCTATTCTAAAGGCGGTAAAGAAGAATATGCGTATGAGATAGCGAAACGAGAAGATGATGCACAAACGGATGTAAGAGAATACATTTCTCATGTTCCCGACTCCCTTGTTTATGAGACCGATGCAGGGCGTACAGTGTATGGGGGGGGCGGCATTGTGCCGGATCATATTGTACAGCAGGATACCTCTCAATCACCAGCGGTGGTTGGTTTTATGAGGCAAAAGCGTATTGTATTTAACTTTGTTCGAAACTATTTGGATAATAATGGCGAACAGTTTCGCGCTAAATGGGAAAATGACTACCAAGGATTTCGTGAACAGTACCAATGGGAAGAGGACGATTTCAATTCGGTATATTCTATGTTAAAGGACGAAAATTTTGCAGTCTCGGACACCCTCTCGGAACCCGACTTTAAATCAGATACCTTATTTGTTCCAAAGGGCCATTTTGAAGAAGTAGAATGGATGGTTGGCGGTATTTTAAAAGCCGAACTGGCCAGCCAGGTCTGGGGCCTTAAAAAATATTATCCCGTGTTCAATGATGTTTTCGATAACGTTACTAAAAAGGCAATGAAGTTTTGGGATGAAGCCAGTGCTTATGCAACAAGTAACATTTCGCCCAATATTAAAAATCAGCCTGAAAATCGCCAGTAGTGAAACTGACTTAGAAAGGTGATAACTGCCGTCTCTGTTCGGAGACGGTTCTCTCCCAGCGAAATAAGGTGCGCGTTCTCTTTTGTCAGAAGTTCCATTTCCATTTGTGAAAACCCACCCTCCGGTCCAACTAAAAGCAGGGTATTATTATCTTTTCTTTTGGGTGATTGTTTAAAACCCTTATCTCCTTTTTGATGTGCTGCCATCACCTTATAGCCGAAATATGTACGCAAAATATCGTCCATATTTTTATATACTTTGATCGCCGGCAACCATACCTGCAGGCTCTGTTTCATGGCGGAAACAGCTATCGATTCAAGACGGTCAGCCCTCACATTTTGTTTTACGCTGTGTTCACCACGGAACAATGCAATTTCCCGTACACCTAATTCCACTGCTTTCTCTACTGCAAATTCAAGCCGGTCTCTTTTTTTGATGATGCCCATACCAACTATAACCTCAGGTCGGGGATGTTTTTCGATAATGTGATTTTGCACAGCAATCCGAACCGTATCATTTGAAATTAAATGGATGCGACCTTCATACCAGCCGCCTATTCCATCAACTACCGTGATAGAATCCCCTTTTTGGTACCGCAGCGCTTTTGAGGCATGAATTGCCTCCTGACCGGTTAATTCTACAACGTTGTCTTGAATTTGGTCGGGCGGAGCATAAAATATGTTCATGGTTTATATATTTTAGATGCCAGGCACTTTTAAAGTGCCTGGCATCTGCATACACTACTTCGATCTGTTATTCTTTTTCTTATACGGAGCGCCGGGCTCAAAAGCCGTTTCACCGGTCTGCAGCATCAGCTCCACATAGGGGGCGCACATTTGGCAACCGCAACTGCATAATTTTCTTTTCTGAAGTTCTTCAATCTGTTGCAAACCGTGTTTATCGGCATACGCCTTGAGCTCGGCAAAGCTGCGGTCATGGCAAATGCATTTTGTAACAGAGAATCGCGACATTTAAGTTTTTTATTTATTGCGCTGACGGGTTGGCAACCCATCTTACATTTTTGTTCGGCGGGTTGCTAATCCCAGGTCAATCAGTCCTGCTTAAAATGCTTGCCTAATTTCAATCCCTGCCCTTGATAGTTGCTTTTTATATCTGCGCCGTAGGTAAATTCCGGAACTTCTGTGTTATGCTCAAATTGCATGCTGCAAAAGGTTTGTCCGTCTTCAATGAGAAACGGAACGTCGTGGGAGCGAACCTCCAACACGGCCCTTGCACCCTTATCGGCAACGCTGCCTCCAAAACCGCTGTCGAAGAAACCGGCATAATGCGTGCGCAATTCCCCCGAGCCGGTATCGTAGGCAATCATTTCGGCTGCCAGATGATTGGGGATGCGGCACCGTTCTTTAGAAGCAAAAATATAAAAAGCTTCGGGCTCTAAAATCAGATGATCATCGTGTCGGGAATAGATCGGTTCCCAGAAGTCTTCGATTTGATAATGGTTGATATTTTCAAGATCAATTAGATCGCGGTGTTTTTTTGCTTTATATCCTACCAAATGCCCGTCTTTTTCCTGTAGATTTACGCTTAAGAACAAGCCGTTATTAACTTTCAACTGGCTTACTTCAAGACGGGAACCATCACTGTTAAACAGCAGCGGGTCCGCATCGTGTAGTCGCAAAACGTCCTGATCGGACAAGACCGTGTGGCCGTGACGAATACGCAGCTGATTCAAACGCTGTCCCGTCCGCACTTTTATTGGAAATGATTTGGGCACCACTTCTAAATAAAGCTTACCGCTGTAACCGGGGCGGATTTCCTCAAACCGATGCGAATAATCGGTAATCACCCGTGTAAAAATATCAAGTCGTCCAGTTGTACTTTTAGGATTCGCCTTTGCCGACAGGTGTTCTTCTGAAATTACCCGTCCTCCTTGGTCATCTCCATTACTATCAAAGAGGGGGCGTTGGGGAGATATTTGGTTGGGCAAGTTCAAACCCTCAAGCAAAGGAATTATGTACACGCAATTGGTTTCTAACACCGCGCCGTCTTCGATAGAAAACTCGTACTGTTTTAGTTTTCCCAATTTTTGTTGAACGGATTCTTCTTCCGGTAAAAAGCTGCTCCGCACCCGGTATGCCTTGGCGCCCAACCGCAGGTCAATAGAATTGGGTTGAAACTGATTATCTTCGATAGGGTATTCTTCATCTGCAAAAAGAACGCCGGCTTTTTGTAGCAGCTTTAATTTTTGTACGGGAAGTATTCCCTTGGTCCGCAAATACACTTCGTTTACTGTATTACTCATTTATAAAGTCTTATTGCATCAAAAAGTTCTTGTTAGTGTACCGCGTTTAAGCAAATCGCTTTACAAGCCTGCCAACTGCAACTGCCCTCTGCCTACTGAAGCTCTGCTCCTGCCATTTCATGGATTTTTTCCCATTCATTTTTAGTGACGGGCGTAATAGAAAGGCGGAACCGATTTAGCAGTACCATATCCTGCAATGCTTCTTCTTTTTTTATAGCATCACGGGTGACGGGCTCTTCAAATTTTTGCACAAACTTTACATCCACCAGTTGCCAGGTAGGATCTTCTTCACTGCTTTTCTCATCAAAATAGTTGGAGTCGGGTTCAAATTGCGTAGGATCGGGATACGGCTCGCTGGCCACCTCCATGGTACCCACTATAACAGGCGGACGAACGTTGGAGTAGTAAAATAAAATTTTGTCTCCCACATTCATATCATCTCGCATAAAATTGCGAGCCTCGTAATTGCGAATACTGTCCCAGGGTTCTTTGTCAACTTCCTTTAAATCATCAATATTAAAGACATCCGGTTCCGACTTCATTAGCCAATATTGGGTATCACTCATTGTAATTAGCCAGTGTTTATGTTTAATTTATAATTCATTGCAAATATAGGAATTCAGAAGTCGGAATTCAGAATCTTATTTCAATCAATTCCGACTTCTGCATTGCGTTCAATAGTTATAGGTATAAGTGTTTGTCATCCCGAGGAATTTAGAGGGTTACTGAATAACGAGGGATCTCAAACGTTGATACAAACTTTCCCAGCTAAATAGGAGTGGGCCTCTAATGCATTTGAGATCCCTCACCTCAAAACCGAGGTTCGGGATGACATGTAGTTTTAAAAGCTCAAAGCAAACATAGTATGGATATTTTATTCTGGAGCGGCGGTAAGGATGCTTACCTGGCATTAGAATTTTACAGGCAGCAAAATCCCGAAACCAAAATTAAACTGCTCACCACTTTTGAAGGAAAATCGGAGATCGTCCCCCATCAAAATATTCCCATAGAAAACATTAAAAAACAGGCGGAGACCCTCAACCTAAACCTCAGCCTTATACCGCTCCCCAAAAACTGCCCTAACAATCTTTACCTGAAAAAAGTAAGTAAAGCACTCAACCATCAATCAAAACCGGTGGAACATCTTCTATTCGGGGACTGGTATTTACAGGATATCCGTGAGTGGCGTGAAGAACAATTTAATGAGCTGGGATACGAATGTCGGTTCCCCATCTGGAAGGAAAGTCTCCACAACTTGCTGCCAATATTATTATTAAAGCCAGTTGAGATTCACATCAGCGCTGTTGATGATAAATTTAAGAAGTATATAAGGATTGGTGAACGTTACAATCAACACTTTGTGCAGCAGCTTCCAAAAGAAATTGATCCAATGGGTGAAAATGGAGAATTTCATACGGAAGTAGTTTTTAAAGAATGGGATGAAGATGGACATGTCGAAGGTTAACAGGCCGGAAGTAAAAGGTCTGATGTCTGATATAAAACGAGTTTTTAGCCCTTAGACCTTAGACATTTGACCTACCACCCTCAAAACAAATCCTTATCCGGAATTTCTGCCAAGGCGGGTTGATGTCTATCCTTTTTTGATAAAACAGGGTCATTTACATTCCATTTGATACCCAAAGCCGGATCATCCCATTTCAATCCCCGCTCGGCATCGGCGCTGTAGTAGTCGCTGCACTTATAATGTACCAGGGCACTATCTGAAAGCACCAAAAAACCGTGGGCAAATCCTTTGGGCACCAGAAGTTGATGTTTATTCTGTGATGAAAGAATCCGGCTGACGTGCCGGCCAAAGGTTTTAGATCCCTTTCGCACATCAACCGCCACATCAAGCACTTCACCCTCCAATACCATTAGCAGTTTATCCTGTGGATTCTCAATCTGATAATGAAGCCCCCGCAGCGTGTACAATGTGGAATAGGAGACATTATCCTGTACAAACTGAACATCCAGCCCTTGTTGCTTTAGACGACTCCTGCGATAGCTTTCAAAAAAGAAGCCCCGTTCATCCTTAAATACACTTGGTTTTATTAATATAACATCTTCAATTTCTGTTGGAATGTACTCCATCTAAAAAAATTATATAGTATTGATTTGTTTTAATAAGCGGCTCAATCCGGTTTTCCATCCATCCGTCTGAATTCGGTCAACCTGTTTAATCTTATCCGTATTTAGTTTAGAAAAAAACGGCCGCGCTGCCTCCGTCGGATATTCTGAGGAGGGAATGGAATTCACTTTAACATCTTTTTCTGATAAATCAAAAATAGCTTCAGCAAACGTAGCCCAGTTAATAGTCCCTTCAGAACTGAAATGATACGTACCCTCCTGCTCTTGTTCAATGAGTTGATAGGTGTTTTTAACAAGATAGTCAGTAAAAGTGGGGCTCCCCCATTGATCATCAACGACGCGCAGTTGCTGGTGATCTTCAGCCAATCGCAGCATCGTGGTTACAAAATTACTGCCGTACGCTCCGCACAGCCAAGAAACCCGCATTATCAAGTGCTCACAACCTGAATTCCTAATCGCCTGCTCTCCCTCCCATTTGGTTTGGCCGTACCAGTTTACCGGCTCGGCATCATGGTCTTCCGGGTAGCCTTTAGGAAATCGGGCACGGTCAGCTTTCCTCCCTGCAAAAACATAATCCGTGGAAAAATGAACCAGCTTAATCGCAAAATCGCTACACAATTCGGCTATACTTTTCATTGCCTCTGCATTTACCTTCCGTGCTTTATCCCGCTCCTCCTCGGCTTTATCAACCTTGGTGTAAGCAGCGCAGTTGATAATCAAATCCGGTTGGTGCCTGCCAACTTCATGTGCTACTTTTTCCCTTTGGGTGATGTCTAATTGCGATGAGGTATAAGTTACGGCATTAAATTCTTCCGATTTGCGGCTGGTAAAATAGGTTTGCCATTCCAAACCAAGTTGCCCGGATGCTCCAAAAAGTATGATCTTCATCAAATTTTATTGGTTTTTTATAATGCCAGACTCGCATCAATTCTAATAAACATTAGAATATAAGATTATCACAATTCTAATAAACATTAGAATATAAGATTATCACAATTCTAATTTGGAATTGCTGAGTAATAGTATTAAGATATTCTAACGTTAGTAAAGGTACATTAAGTTTTATTTACAAATATACATTATATCATCTACATACGGGCTTTTATTTCAGGTTTCATCTTATTTGCCTTCATGTCTTTTCGATGTATCAATTAATGCTACCCAATAAACAAACGTAGCTTCACCTGATAAAAAACTGAAGCTATCAATCTATTAAAATGCACGGTACCGGCTTTAAGTTAAAATTGGCTTAAAGCTGAAAATGCAAACCCCAAAGCATAAAACCCATGGATAGTTTTTCTGATATTTTACAGACAATTGGAGCAATGATCATCTTTTCGTTGATACTTCTCAACTCTAATAGGGTAATTCAATCAAATTCTTTTCAAGAAGTTGAAACAGAAGCAGAAGCAATAGCTATTGCACTTGCTCAAAATATTATTGAAGAGGCACAAAACAAACCGTTTGATGCATTTACTGTAGATGGAGATCTACCTACTGATATAAAAGAAGATTTTACCGCTACCGGACCCGGTGGACCCGGCGACCTAAACGATTTTGATGATTATGACGGCTACTCTGAGAAGGTTGAATCAGAGTTTGGAGAAGACACCTTTACGCTAAGTGCAGAAGTTTCATACGTAACTGCTGCAGACAATTATGATATTGATAAAGGAAGTAAAACCGTGCCCTCAAACTTTAAGAAAATGCGGGTAACGGTAACCAGTGATTACCTGGATGATAATAATCGCACCATTCAACTGTCGTATTTACGACGCTACTATAAAGCAAATAACTGATGAGTACAGGAATTGCTACAAGTTTTGCAATTGGCGGGCTTCTGCTGCTTTCTATTCTTTTTTTGAACTTAAACATGAGCCAAAGTTCAACCAGTCTTACATTGCGGCAAATTACCCAGCAAAATATACAGGCAACATCACAGATATTGACGCATGATTTTTCAAAGATAGGATTTGACCAGTATAAAAATATCGATGATCCCATTATTGCTGCAGATAGCAACAGAATTGTTTTCAAAAGTAATATTGATGATAGCAGTGCTACCGAAACAGTAGAATGGTTTTATAATACATCGGCCCCGGTATCATCAAGCGCTAACCCTGACGATTATTCACTGCAACGCAGCATTGATGGTTTAACAACGGATATAAATGTGGGTATAACGGCTTTTAAAATGACTTTCCTGGATGAAAATTCAACGGTCATCCCCACCCCCATATCCACTCAAAGTGATCGAAACAGGATTCGTCAAATTACAGTAGAAGCCACCGTTTCAAGCAAAGAACAGCTTGGCAAAATAGGTTCTGATGATGGAGAGACAATCCATTCAACGTGGACCAAAACGTTTTCTCCAAAAAATATTAATTAAAATAGGCTTTATTATGGGCAGACCATTATTAATTACATGCGCCGCTTTACTTCTTGCTTTAAGTTATACCTTTTCGGGAATGTTGAACAGAAAAGTTTCCATGACCCGTCAAAATGTAAATACCTATGATGCTATAAAAGCAAAAAATGTGGCGCATACCGGCGTGCAAATAGCTATTCAAAAATATAACGACAGTAGCAAAGCCTGGACGGGCCCGGAAGCGGTTAACTACGAAGATTCTGAACTTACTATTTCCGTTGATGAAATTAAGACAGATACCATACGCGTTACATCTATATCTGATTACAATGGGACCAATCACTCTGTTATTTCTACCTTTGATATCAGCCAAAACCAAGCCCTTGTTCCGGAATTTGTTGCAGCCTTATCAATTGCAAACGGTTCATTTGATTTTTCAATGGGAGGTTCTTCAAGTATCAATGGGAATGATGCAAGCAATACATGTACTGATAAGCCCGGTATAACCGTTCCAGACTTAAACGGAGTTAATAAAGTTGGAGAACAACTGGATGTGGCCGGAAACCCACCCGGTAAAGCAGTAGTTGATAATAGTATTAATTTCGATAAAGTAAGCGATCTTATCAATCAATTATCTCCGCTTGCAAATCATATTAGCGGTAATTATAAAGGGAACCTGGGCACCAAAGAAAATCCGGTCGTTACTTTCGTTGATAATTATACCAAACTTGCCGGGGGCATCGAAGACGGGCATGGAATACTGGTAGTAAGGTCTGCAGGAGAATTAGATTTTGAAGGAGAACTGGACGTTGCAGGTAATCTTAATTTCAATGGCTTAGTAATTTTCGAAAACGCATACAGCCTTAAAGGAAGAGGCACACCTAATATAAATGGCAGCATCATAGTTGGTTATAGCGATCCGGATTCAAACACAAATATTGATATTAGCGGTACTATTCATCTACAGTACGATTGTGAGGCAAAAAAATATGCTGACGATGCCGTTAATAATTTATTAAACAATACTATTTATAATCAATTGAGCGTGTACGAATAGCTTTAGGTTCTGCAACCAGGTTTTTATCGTTCTTTTAGACTCCTCAATATTTAATTGATGAATGAACTGCATTTACTTCTAAATAGATCGAGGCTAAATCTTTTCCCGTATCAATTGAGAGAAAAGATTAAAAAATTCTAACTAAAAATACTTTCACGGGTACGTAATTTTGCGTACTATGATACTCCCGATAGTATAGAGGGGTGCAAAAATAAAATCATCTACAAATAAAATATCTCTTAGTTTCCTGATTCCTTACTTGGACTATTGCCAAATATAAACTTTTGGTTATGAATGCTAACTGATTAGTGCTCCATATTAATCAGCTTTTAACTATCAACCAGATAGAAGACGGTGTAGTATAGGTTTTCTCACATTTTAAATAAAATCTTATGGCTGGCATTTCTGAAGTAATACAAACCATAGGGGCAATAATAATTTTCTCATTGATATTGCTCACATCAAATAGAATGATTTTAAAAAATTCCACTCAGGAAGTTGAAACCGAAGCAGAAGGAATTGCAATTACGCTTGGGCAGAATATAATTAAGGAAGCGCAAACCAAGGCTTTTGACGAAAACACTACCGACCAAAATGTCCCTAAAACTGTTCCTGACGGGTTTTCGGGCATCGATTCTGATGGAGAAAACCGTAGCAATTTTGATGATTTCGATGATTATAACGGCTACACCAACACAATGGATACAAAACTTGGGGCCCAATCCTTTGCAGTAGCTGTAAAAGTGGCGTACGTCTCACCCTCAAATAACTATGACATTGAAAAAGGAAGCGAAACGGTGCCCACTAATTTCAAAATGATGCAAGTAACAATTACCAGCGATTATCTGGATAACAATCGCGAAATTAAACTGTCGCACTTGCGGCGTTACTTTAAAACAAAAGAACAATGAATTCAGGAATTATAGCAAGTTTTGTAATAGGCGGCCTCTTGTTGCTGTCCATTCTTTTTATGAATATGAACGTAAGCCGCAGCTCCTCTGAACTTACTATGCGCCAGATGACGCAGATTAATGTTTCTGCCGTCTCCGAAATACTTACCTATGATATGGATAAAATAGGGTATGACCGATTCGGGAAAATCAATAATCCCATTACATTTGCTGATAGTAATAAAATTGTTTTTAAAAGTAATATTGACAAAATGGGCAGTGCAGAAACGGTAGAGTGGCATTTCGATTCCTCCACCCAGGTAGCTTCGAGCTCAAACATAGATATTCATCCTCTTAACCGCAGTGTTGATGGGGATAAGACCGAGATTAATGTCGGGGTTAGTTCATTCAAGCTAACATACTTTGACAAAAACCTAAACCCCACCGCAACGCTTGACGAAATAAGACACATTAAAGTTGAAATGGTAATTTCAAGCAAAGAACAACTGGGTAAAATTGGAGGCGGAGGTGAATACATTCGATCTCCTTTAGAAAAAATGTATTCACCAAAAAACTTACACAACTAAATACAAGGTTTATTATGGGTAAAGCACTATTAATTACATTGGCCGGAATAATAATTGCACTAAGCTATACATTCTTTGGCATGGCAAACCGCGGACAATCCATGACCGAGCGGAACGTAAGTGACTACAAAGCCGTAAAAGCTAAAAATATAGCCCACACCGGAGTACAGGTGGCTATTGAAGAATACAACAACCGAAAATCTGATAGTGATGAAAGTAATGATGAATTTACCGACGTATCTAAATTTGTACATGGCGCAGACTTAACCCTAACACTTGATGAAGATATGGAGGTAATTGATGGAGAGAATACTGAAGTAATAATCATCACATCCAGATCTAACTTTGAAGGTACCGAGCACGAAGTTATTTCTACCTTTGATATCAGCCAAAAGCAAGCCCTTGTTCCGGAATTTGTTGCAGCCTTATCAATTGCAAACGGTTCATTTGATTTTTCAATGGGAGGTTCTTCAAGTATCAATGGGAATGATGCAAGCAATACATGTACTGATAAGC
>Ga0136556_1000468_pt1 | contig 24533 bp, 28 predicted proteins | sample AntRauTorckE6831_FD_104780 | JGI IMG/M metagenome (GOLD analysis project Ga0136556, IMG submission 104780) | Saline lake microbial communities from Rauer Islands, Antarctica - Metagenome Torckler E6 #831 | ecosystem: Environmental > Aquatic > Non-marine Saline and Alkaline > Saline | place... | reverse complement strand
CTGAACCCCGACGCCTCCGTCGCGACGTACACCGAGGCCGACTGCGACCTGACCGCCGAGGAGGTCGCGGCCTACGCGGGCGTCGCCGAGCGCATGTTCGGCCAGGAGATCGTCTACCTCGAGTACTCGGGTACCTTCGGCGACCCGGAAACCGTCGCGGCCGCGGCCGCGGAACTCGACGACGCGACGCTGTTCTACGGCGGCGGGATCCACGACTACGAGAGCGCTCACGAGATGGGCCAGTACGCCGACACCGTCGTCGTCGGCGACCTGCTCCACGACGAGGGCGTCGACGCCGTCGCCGAGACCGTCGACGGCGCGAAGGACGCTTAGACCACCCACTCGGACACCGAGAGTCGGGAGCGCTCGCCCCCGAACGCGACGTACCAGTCGTTCGCGTAGGGCGAGGGGAGTTTCTCCGCGTCGTCCAGTCGCTCCCGGAGCGCCGCGAGCGCGTCCGAACCCGGCAGACACGCCTCGTAGCCCCCGTCCCGTGCGCTCCGGAGAATCTCCAACTGCGGCTCGGGAACCTCGGTGAGGTCGACGAGGTACGTATCGCCGAGAAACGCCCGGAACGCCTCGGCGTCGTCGGCGATGCGCTCGGCCGCGAACGCGTACGTGACGCGCTCGGTCGTGCCCGTTTGCTCGCCCGCGACCTCGACGCGGACCGTTCGACCCTCCCACTCCACCCAGGTGGTCTCGCCGATCAGTTGCGAGTCCTCGCCACCGTCGGGGTACGGCGCGGGGTAGCTCCCGATCGAGAACCCCTGCGGGAACTGGCCGCCCTTCTCCTCGGGCATCGCGAGCCGGAACGCGCGACGGTCGTTCTCGGGGAGGTCGGCGAACTGGACCACCTCGGTCCCGCTCGGCGCCGACTGCCCCTCGTCCCACTCGGCGTCGAACTCGAACGCCGGCACGTCGACCGATTCGACGGTCTCTCGACTGATGCGGTAGAAGGCGCCGCCGTGGGGGAACAGCGTCGGCTCGCGGAACGGCACCTGCGCGTAGGTCGTTCGGCGCGCGCCGTCGTTCTCGACCGTCTCGGCGCCGATAGCTCGATCGTCGTCGCGGAGTCGGTCGTCGAGGGCTGAAACCGGGTCGAACGACTCGGCGTCGACGTACACGCCGGAGTTACAGCCGTCGTTACCGAACCGGACGCCGAGACAGCCGCCGGTCAGGAGTGACGCCGCTATCGAGAGGGCACCGCGTCGGTGGAGGGACACACGCGGATGGTCTCGAACCAACGGCATATGTTTTCTGTCGGTCGCGACAGCACGCTGGGCCGTCGAACGGGTCCCCCGCCACAGTCCGCCGTCCGAGTCCCCCTCCGGGGCGGAAACACGGCGTTTAAAGACGCCCCGAGCGAACTTTCTCCCATGCAGGACCGAACCTACGCGGACGACGTGGCGGCCGGCGAGACGGCCACCGTGGCCGGCTGGGTCCACGAGATCCGCGACCTCGGCGGCATCGCTTTCCTCATCCTCCGGGACAAGAGCGGCAAACTCCAGATCAAACTCGAGAAAGACGAGATGGACGACGACCTCGTGGAGACCGGCCTCGGCGTCCACCGCGAGTCCGTGATCAGCGTCACCGGCGACGTGAAGGAGGAGCCCCGCGCTCCGACCGGCTTCGAACTCGTGCCCGAGGGGATCGAGGTCATCTCCGAAGCCGATCCGGAACTGCCGCTGGACCCCTCCGGTAAGGTCGACGCCGAACTCCCGACCCGACTGGACAACCGGACGCTCGACCTCCGCAAGCCCGAGGTCAAGGCCGTCTTCGAGATCCGCGCGGAAGTCCTGCGCGCGGCCCGCGAGGCGTTCCGCGGCCTGAACGCGACGGAGATCAACACGCCGAAGATCGTCGCCACCGGAACCGAGGGCGGGACGGAGCTGTTCCCGATCACCTACTTCGGCGAGGAGGCGTTCATGAACCAGAGCCCGCAGCTGTTCAAGCAGCTGATGGCCGGCTCCGGCCTCGAGACCGTCTTCGAGATCGGCCCGATCTTCCGCGCCGAGGAGCACAACACGCCGCGACACCTGAACGAGGCGACCTCCATCGACTTCGAGTCGGCGTTCGCCGACCAGCACGAGGCGATGGACGCCGCCGAGGAGATCGTGATCGCGGTCTACGAGGCCGTCGCCGAGAACTGCCAGGACGAACTCGAGGCGCTCGGTCTCGCCGACGAGTTCGAGGTGCCCGAGGGCGGCTTCCCGCGACTCACCTACGAGGAGGCCATCGAGCGCGTCAACGCGACTGGCAAGCTCGACGAACAACTCGTGTTCGGCGACGACCTCTCGACGGAGGCAGAGCGCGCGCTGGGCGAGGACGTGGGGACGTTCTACTTCATCACCAGCTGGCCCAGCCACGTCAAGCCGTTCTACATCATGGATCAGGACGACGACGACTCGCTCTCGACTGGGTTCGACATGATGCACCCCGAGATGGAGCTCGTCTCCGGCGGTCAGCGTGAGCACCGCTACGAGGAGCTCGTCGCCGGCTTCGAACAGCAGGGGCTCGACCCCGAGCAGTTCGACTACTACACGAAGATGTTCAAGTACGGCATGCCGCCCCACGCCGGCTGGGGGATGGGAGCCGAGCGTCTCGTGATGACGATGCTGGGGCTGGACAACATCCGGGAGACCGTCCTCTTCCCGCGAGACAGGCAGCGACTGAGTCCCTGACGAAGGAGCAACTGTCGAGCGGGAGCCAGAGGGACGAGCGAAGTGAGTCCCTCGTGTTCCCGCGAGATCGCCAACGTCTGAGCCCCTAGGCGAAGACTTGGCGAAAGGCGAGACTTCGTCTCGCGGAACTGGCAGCGCCTCTCGCCCTGAGAGGCGCTCGCGGCGAGCGGGAGCCAGAGGGACGAACGCAGTGAGTCCCTCGCGTTCCCGCGGAATCGACAGCGTCTGAGTCCGTCGGACGAAGACCTGTCTCGCCGTATCGACAGCGACCGAGTTACGAACCCCGAACCGAACGACGAACTTCTTCCGAAAATCAGCCGGCCAGCGACGGCTTACTCCGCGGTTTCGTCGGCGTCGGCGGTCTCGCTCTCGCCCTCCTCCTCGTCCGAGGCGTAGTACTCCTCGGTCACCGTGACGCGAGCGCGCTTGATCCGGGTGGTGTCGACCTCCTCGACCCGGATGCGGACGCCGTCGTACTCGATGGTCTCGCCCTCCTCGACCAGCCGACCGGCGCGGTTGAAGATGAACCCGGCGAGCGTCTCGAACTCCTCGCCTTCCGGCAGGTCGAGGCCGAGCGCCTCGTTCACCTCGTCGATGTTGACCTCGCCGCGAACCATCGCGGTGTCGTCGTCGATGAACTCGATGGCCTCCTCCTCGTCGCCCTCGAGGATGTCGCCGACGATCTCCTCGACCATGTCCTCCATCGTGATCAACCCCTCCGTGGTGCCGAACTCGTCGATAACGATCACCATCCGGAGGCGGTTCTCCTGGATCTCCTCCAGCAGTTCGTCGACGTTCTTCGACTCGGGGACGTGGAGCGTCGGCTGGACGAGATCCTCGAGCGTCGGCACACCCTCGCCGTAGTGGGCCGCACGGACGAGATTCCGGATGTTCACGACGCCGATGATGTTGTCGAGGTTCCCCTCGTAGACGGGGACGCGTTCGTGGTCGGACTGGACACACTCCTCGATAGCTTCCTCGACGGTGGCGTCTTTCGGCACCGCGGTCATGTCCAGCCGCGGGGTCATCACCTCCTTGGCGATGGTCTGGTTGAACCGGAAGATGCGCTGGAGCATCTCGCGCTCCTCCTCCTCGATGACGCCCTCGCGCTCCCCGGTCCGGATCATGTTCTGGATCTCGTCGCGAGTGACGTACGAGTCCTCGATAGCCGACCCGCCGCCGGTGATCCGGTTGATCACCTGCGTGAGGTAGTCGAAGACGACGATCAGCGGGAGCAGCAGGCGCTCGGCCCACTTCAGCGGGCGGGCGATGCGAAGCGACCACGACTCGGTGTGCTCGACGGCGTAGGATTTCGGCGCGCTCTCGCCGAACAGTAGCACGACCGTCGTGATCCCGAACGTCGCCGCCAGCACGGCCTGACCCTCCGAGAGGTAGAAGCCGAACAGCCACGTCGCGATCGAGGACATCGCGACGTTGGCGATGTTGTTCCCGACGAGGATCGTCACCAGTAGCCGGTGGGGGTCGTCCAGGAGGTCCTCGACGAGCGAGGCGCCGGGGACGCCCTCCTCGACGAGAGAGTCGACGCGGTGGCTCTCGAGGCCGAACATCGCGATCTCCGAGGACGAGAAGAACGCGGAGACGCCGATGAGGACAGCCAGGATACCGACACCGATCGCGGTGGTGAGGGGATCGGCCTCCCGCGCGCCAGTTTGTAGAACGCCCCTGCTAAGGGCGGGAGTAACCGTCGGAAGCAAGCCCATTTCCCGTCGGGCTAGTTCGGCGTCCGGATTAAGCGTTCCCCCTCCCGGCGGCGTTCGCCGCTATGACGCCGGGCTAGCACGAGGCTGGCAACTGCGTGACCCGCGGCGGCTTGCGGCGCCACGACGACCCCGTGCCGTCGCCGACGGTTTTACGCGCTGGGCGCCCGAAGGAGGAACTATGACCGACGAGCCACCAATCACGCTCTACCGGCTACAGGCCTGCCCGTTCTGCGAGCGAGTGGTCCGAAAACTGGACGAGTACGGCCTCGAGTACCGGTCGCGGTTCGTCGAACCGATGCACTCCGACCGGAACGTCGTCAAGCGCATCAGCGGCAAGCGCTCGGTCCCGGCCATCGTCGACGAGAACACGGGGCTCACGATGTCCGAGTCGGGCAACATCGTCGAGTACCTCGAGAAGACCTACGGGGGTGAGGCCTGATGGCGATGGGTCTCGACTTCGACGTCGTCGACCTACCCGAAGCCGACCACCCCGACGTGGGCGACACCGCACCGGACTTCACGCGCCCGCTCGTAGACGAGGAGTTCTGGGAGGACCGCTCGCTCGCATCGCTGACCGACGAGGGGCCGGTGCTCCTCGTTGCGCACCCGATGGACGGCGCGTTCCCGGCGACGTACGTCTGGAACGAGATCGACGACCGCGGCTGGGCCGACGACGTTACCGTCGTGGGGCTCTCCATCTCCTCGGTCTACGAGCACAAGGACCTGCTGGGCGAACGCGGCGCCGACGCACGCCTGTTCTCGGACCCCGGCGCCGGCGTCGCCGCGGAGTACGGCATCGAACACGACCTCGACGGCATGACCGGCGTCACCGAACACCGTCCCGCCGTCTTCCTCATCGACGGCGACCGTACCGTGCAGTACGCGTGGGTCGCCGAGACGTGGCCCGACTTCCCGAACTACGACGACGTCGACGCCGCGATCGACGACCTGTAGGCGGAAGCGACGCGGACGACGCTGCCACCGCCCCCGAAGCCACGGTCGACCGCTCGTCTTTTTCCCGCTGATCCCTCAGCCCGGGTATGCGCGACGACATGATCCAGGCCACCAGCATGCTCGCGATGGGCGAGTTGGCGGTCTACCCGACCGACACCGTCTACGGCCTCGGCGCCGACGCCATCGCCGCTGACGCCGTCGAACGGGTGTACGACCTCAAGGGTCGCTCCCGGGACGAACCGCTCTCGATGGCCGTCCCGGACGTCGACGAGGCGCTCGAACACGTCACCGCGACCGAGCGAGAGGAGGCGTTCATGCGTGCGTTCCTCCCCGGCCCGGTGACGGTCGTGCTCGAACGCCAGTCCCACGTCCCGGACGTGCTCACCGCCGGCAAGGACCGCGTCGGGATCCGCATCCCGGACCACGATCTCGCGCTCGATCTCCTCTCGGAGTTCGCGCCGATCACCGCCACCAGCGCCAACCCCAGCGGCGAGGCGAACGTGCTCGACGTCGACGACCTCGACCCGCGGATCCGCGAGGGCGTCGGCGCCGTCGTCGACGCCGGCGAACTGCCGGGCGGCGAGAGCACCGTCGTCGACCCCGGGACCGGCGAGATCCACCGCCGCGGCACGGGCGCCGACGAGATCGAAACGTGGCTCGACGAGCACTGAGCAGTCGCTCAGAGCCCCAGTAGCGACCGGAGCGACCGCGTTTTCACCCCACACTCGGCGCGGTAGTCGCAGGTCTCGCACTTGGCGTCGTCGCTGATCCGCGGCGGCGGGCCGTCGAGGTTTCTCACCGTCCGGAGCAGTTCCCGGTAGCGGGCCCGCTTGCGCGTGGTGAGCCTGGCCTGCCGGACGACGCCGACCGCCGGGTACTCGACGAGCGCTCGGGAGATCTCGCGTTCGCGCTCCCACGCGAGCGCCTTCGCCAGCGCGACCGCGCGGACCGACTGTGGCTCCCAAACGCCCTGTGGCGGCGGGACGCCACCGGAGACGAGTACGGGAATCGGCGATTCCGCCTCCCGACCGGCCAGCAGTTTGTGCGCGACGCCGCGGGAGTCCTTCCCCGTTAGGAGGATATCGCGCTCGGCGGGGTCGACGAGTCGATCCCAGAACGGTCCATCGGCGAGTGAATCGAGGTTCTCGCGGTACTCGACGGGAGACACGGCGAGCGGGAGGGTTTCGAGGGCGTCGTCGCTCGCCGTTCTGAGTTCCGGGTAGCGAAACGCGAGATTCCGGCGTTCGAGCACCTCGACGGGCGGTTCTCGTTCGTCGCGCTTCCGGGCGTAGTAGAGTTGGCGCGGGCAGTACGCGGCGCGGCCGAGATCGCTCGCGGCGACAGTGTCTGACACGGGGCGGGTGGTCCCGCCATCGTACGTAAAAACTCGCTACAGCTGCGTGTTCGTTTCGATGTCCTCGGCGGCCTCCTCGAGGCCGGTCGCGTGGGCGTCGCCCGTGTGACTCTCCCGGAGATCCGCGTCGGTGAGCAGGTCGGCGAACTGGTCGGTGAAGCGGTCGTTCGCGCGCGTCGAGCGGAGGTCCGCCTCGACGATCTGGGAGTAGTGTTCGACAGTCTCGGCGTCGGCGTCGAGACGATCAACGCGCTCTTCGAGGGGGACGTCGTCGACGATCAACTCCCGGAGTTCCGTCAGCGGTAGCGGGGCGTCGTGTTCGGACTCTCGAACGAGGTGGAGATCCATCCGGGCGCGGAACACCGTCCCCTCGTCGGCGTCGACCGCGTCGGCGATCTCGGCGTCGCTCTCGCCGCCGTAAAAGCCCGTCACGACCCGGACCAGCGCGTCGTCGTCGAGGCCCGAGGCGAACGCGTAGCGCTCGCGCATCCCCCCGACCAGTTCGTCGATCCGTTGCTCGGCGTCGTCGGCCGTCACGTCCGTGAGGTCGCCGCGGTCGTCCTCCTGGTCCTCGGTGACGGACTCCTCGCCGGTGGTCTCGACGAACAGGTCCCGAAGCTCTTCAGTTTGTTCGTCCATTGGCTCGAACGAAGGCCCGTTCCCGAATAAGGATACGGGTGGCTGGACGTAAACCGCAGCGTTAAGGTAAGTTTACGGGAACGGTAGGCTGTGTCTACTGCAACTGATTCGGTCGATCTCGTCGGCGACGACGTCGTGGCGAACCTCGTCCGTGCGGCGCTGCTGGCGGCGCTAATGGGCGCGTTCGCGTTCGTCTCGTTCCCGAACCCACTGAGTCCGGCGGTCCCGGTCACCGCACAGGTGCTGGGCGTGTTCCTCGCCGGGATCTACCTCGGGCCCGCCTGGGGCGGGTTCGCGATGGCGCTGTACGTGCTAGCCGGAGTCCTCGGCGCGCCCGTGTTCTCCGGCGGTAGCGCCGGCCTGGCACAGCTGTTCGGTCCGACTGGGGGGTATCTGCTCTCCTACCCGTTCGCGGCCGCAATCGTCGGCGCACTGGTCCACGGCGCCGATGGCCTCGTCGATCCGGGGAGCGTCTCGCTGACCCGACTCGTCGGTGCGATGGCCGCCGGGACCGTGGTCATCTACGGGTTCGGGATCCCAGTCTACTGGTACTACCTCGACACGAACCTCGCCGCGGCAGTCGTCGGCGCCGGCCTCGCGTTCGTCCCCGCGGAACTGGTGAAGATGGCCGCCGCCGTGGGGGTCGTCCGCTCCGAGGAGATCAAGGCGACCTGACGTGCTCGATATCGACTCGCTGACGTTCCGGTACGAGGGCGCCGACGAGCCGACCATCGACGACGTCTCGCTCACGATCCCGGACGGCGAGTTTCTGGTGCTCTGTGGCCCGAACGGCTCCGGGAAGTCGACGCTCGTCCGCCACCTGAACGGGTTGCTCGAACCGGACTCCGGCCAGGTGCTCGTGAACGGGACGGCGGCCGCCGACGACCCCGTGGCGGCCCGCACGACCGTCGGGATGGCGTTTCAGGAGCCCCGCGACCAGTTCGTCGCGGCGACGGTCGGCGGCGACGTGGCGTTCGGCCCGGAGAACCTCGGCCTCGACCACGAGGAGATCGACCGCCGAGTCGAGAACGCACTCGACGCGGTGGGCCTCGAAGGCCGTGAAGACGACCGCATCGAGACGCTCTCCGGCGGCGAACGCGAGCGCCTCGCCGTCGCGGGCGCGCTGGCGATGGACCCCGAGCATCTCGTGCTGGACGAACCGTTCACTGGCCTCGATTCGCCCGCCCGCGTGGGGTTGCTCGACCGACTGCGCGACCTCCACGCCGGCGGCACGGGATTGATCGTCGTGACCCACGACCTCCGGGATCTGCTCGTCGACGCCGAGCGCGTCGTCTGTGTGGCCGACGGACAGGTTGTCGTCGACGACAGTCCCGGAGAAGCGGCCGAGAAACTACCCGACTACGGCGTCCGCGTGCCCGACCGACGACCCGACTGATGCTCGGCTACGAACCCGGCGACACGCTCGCACACCGACTCGATCCGCGGACGAAGTTGGTGGTCCAACTCACGTTCGCCGTCGCAGCGTTCGCTCACACCGACCCTCGGGGGCTCCTCGTCCTCACGGGCGTCACGATGGCCGCGCTCGCGAGCGCCCGGCTCTCACCGGTTTCGGTACTCCGGGACTACCGGTTTCTCCTCCCGCTGCTCGCGGCGGCAGTGCTGTTCGAGTTGGTGACACTCGGCCCGCCGTGGCTCGACCCGGCGGCTGCGGTCCCCCCGCTGCTCGCCAGCTACCGGACCCTGCTGATCGTCGGCGTCGCCGCCGGCTACGTCCGGACGACGGCGGCGCGGGAATCCCGGGCGGCGATCCAGTGGGCGATCCCCGGGAAGCCCGGGCGACTGTTGGGTGCCGGCGTGGGGCTCGTCTTCCGGTTCCTCCCGCTCCTCAGGCGGGATCTCGCGGCGATCCGGGACGCCGAGAACGCACGACTCGGCGATCAGCGACCGTCGCGGGAGCGACTCGCGACCGTCGGCGCCGCCGGCCTGCGTCGAGCGTTCGAGCGCGCGGATCGGCTGGCAGCGGCGCTCTCCGCGCGGTGTTTCTCGTGGAACGCGACGCTGCCGCGGATCCGGTTCGGTGCCGTCGACGTGCCGGCGCTCGTGCTGGCAGCGGGACTGGTAGTCGCAGCGCTCCTCTGAGCCCACTCGCAGTCGGCAGGATTTTGCCGTCGGGGCGTAGCAGTCGGGGTATGATCGCACAGACGCGCGAGACGTTCTGGACGATATCGCCGACGGGGAAGGCCGCGTTCTACTTCCTCGCAGCGGCGGCGATACTGGTGTTCGCCGTCGGCGTCTACGAACGGTTCCAGCGCTACACGCGGGCGAAGGAGGACCCGTTCCCCCGACTCGACAACCTGCCGCGCCGGGTCGTCGACGCCGCCGGAACGGTGCTCTCGAACCGAAACCAGTTCGATCGTGACCTGTACGCGGGGGCCATGCACGCCTTCATCGTCTGGGGGTTCCTGACGCTGCTGATCGGGACCACCATCCTCGGGTTCGACATGGACGTGTATCAGATCGTGACTGGCACCTCCTTCTTCCAGGGCGAGTTCTACCTCGCGTACTCGCTGGTGATGGACGCGATGGGCCTGCTGTTCGTCGTCGGCGTCGGCATGGCTATCTTCCGGCGCTACAGCCAGCGTGACGGGCGCCTCTGGGGGAAGCACACCAGCCTCGAGGACGACGCGTTCGTCTGGACGCTGTTCGCCCTGGGTCTCGGTGGCTACCTCCTCGAGGGCCTGCGCATCCGCGCGACGGGGTTCCCCGACTTCGAGTCGGTCAGCTTCGTCGGCTACTTCGTCGCGATGGTCATCCAAGCCGTCGGCATCGACGCTGGCGGCGCCGAGGCCCTCTACTGGTGGAGCTGGTGGTCCCACTCGCTGATCGCGTTCGGCTTCGTCGCGTTCGTCCCCTACGCCAAGCCGTTCCACATGATCTCCAGTTTCGCGAACGTCGTGGTTCGGGACGAGAAGGCGGGCGCACGCCTCCCCTCGGTCCCGGCCGACCTCGACGCCGACACCGGCGCCGAGTCCATCGACTCGTTCACCTGGAGCGAGACGCTGGATCAGGACGCCTGTACGAAGTGTGGACGCTGTTCCTCGGTCTGTCCCGCGAACGCCTCCGGCCGACCGCTGGACCCACGTGACGTGATTCTCGACCTGAAGAACTACCGCGAATCCGTCGACGCCGGCGGCGAGGAGGTCGACATAATCGCCGACGGCGGCGAGTCGGTCATCGACGCCAGCACGATGGAGTCCTGTCTCTCGTGTATGGCCTGCATGGACGCCTGTCCGGTCGATATCGAACATCTGACCAGCTTCACGAAGATGAACCGCGAACTGGTCGACACGGGCCAGGTGAACAGCGAGATGCAGGACGTCTTCCAGGACGTGATGCAGAAGGGCAACACGTTCGGCGAGCCCAACCGCAAGCGCGGCGACTGGGCCGACGAACTCGAGTTCGAGGTCACCGACGCCCGCGAGGAGGAAGTCGAGTACCTCTGGTACGTCGGCGACTACCCGAGTTTCGACGACCGGAACAAGAAGGTCGCTCGCGCGCTCGCAGAGGTGTTCGAGGCTGCGGACGTGAGCTTCGGCATCCTGTTCGACGACGAGAAACACGACGGCAACGACATCCGCCGGACGGGCGAGGAGTTCCTCTACCTCGAACTCGCGGGCCACCACGTCGAGTCCTTCGAGGACTGCGAGTTCGAACACATCGTCTGTACCGACCCCCACTCGTTCAACACGATCAAAAACGAGTACCCGGAACTCGACTTCGCGGAGTTCGCCGACGACCCCGTGATGCCGTTCGAGTACGACGAGGAGTGGAACGCCGACGGCGAGATCGGCGTGTACCACTGGACACAGGTCGTCTCGGACCTGGTCGACGCCGGCCGACTCGACCTCTCGGGGGCGAACCTGGACTACACCGTCACCTACCACGATCCGTGCCACCTCGGTCGCTACAACGGCGAGTACGAGGCGCCCCGACAGCTGATCGAGGCAACAGGGTGTGAGCTCCACGAGATGCCCCGCAGCCGCGACGACTCCTTTTGCTGTGGCGGCGGCGGTGGCGGCCTCTGGATGGAGTTCGACGACAAACCCAAACCCAGCGAGGAGCGCCTGCGCGAGGGCGTCGAGGACACCGACGCCGGCGGCGATATCGAGAAGTTCGTCGTCGCCTGCCCGATGTGTACGACGATGTTCGAGGACGGCCGCAAGACCGGCGGCTTCGAGGACGACCTCGAGATCGTCGACGTGGCCGAACTGCTGTTCGAGGCCCTGGAGGCGACCGACGGGCTGGCGTCGACGGCCGCCGACGAGGGTGCGGCGCCCGCGAGCGCGGACTGACTGCGGAACGCGGCCACTCGAGGGAGACTCCCTCACACGCCGCACCACACGCGTTTTACCCCTCCACCGACAAGCCGAGGTATGACCGACCCCGACTCGCTCTCCGTCACCATCGTCGACGGGTACGTCGACGAGCCGGCCCACTTCGGGGTGCCGCCGTACATCTCCACCTACCCCCGGTTCACTGCGGGCGCACTCGTCGACGCCGGCGTCCCCCGCGAGGGGATCACCTACCACACCATCGACGAACTCCGGGACGACCGGATGAAGTGGGGCGACGTCTCCCAGGCCGACCTGTTCATCTACGTCGGCGGGATGACCGTCCCCGGGTCGTACGTCGGCGGCACGCCCGCCGAACCCGACGAAGTGAAGGAACTCGCCTGGACCGCCAACGGGACGACCCTGCTCGGCGGACCCGTGCGCTTCGGCGTCGGGGAGGAGAACGCCGGCGCACAGGACATGGAGCGCAAGGACCTCGACTACGAGTTCGTCGCCAAAGGGGACATCGAGGCCGCGGCGTACGACCTCGTCGACTCCGGGTTGGAGGGGTTCAACAACCGAATGCGGGAGAACGACGAACTCGACCGCTGGGCCTCCGCTGGCGCGTTCGTCGTCGAACAGCACCCCAACCACCCGGACTACCTGATCGCGGAGATGGAGACCTCCCGGGGCTGTGCCTACCGCTGCTCGTTCTGTACCGAACCGCTGTACGGCAACCCCGCGTTCCGGAGCCCCGAGTCGGTGGTCGAGGAGGTCGACCGCCTCTCGGACCACGGCCTCGAACACTTCCGGATCGGCCGGCAGGCCGACATTCTCGCCTACGGCGGCGACGGCGAGGCACCGAACCCCGAGGCGATCCGCGATCTCTACAGCGGTATCCGGGAGGTGGCGCCGAACCTCCAGACGCTCCACCTCGACAACATGAACCCCGTGACGATCACGGACTACCCCGAGGCGTCTCGGGAGGCGATTCGCATCATCGCCGAGCACAATACGCCCGGCGACACCGCCGCGTTCGGCCTCGAGTCGGCTGACCCCGTCGTGCAGGAGCAGAACAACCTCCTCGTGACCGCCGACGAGTGTCTGGAGGCCGTCCGCGTCGTCAACGAGGCGGGCGGCTGGCGCCCCGACGAGAACCGCCTCCCGAAACTCCTGCCGGGCATCAACCTCGTCCACGGGCTACAGGGTGAGCGCCCGGAGACGTACGACCACAACCGTCGGTTCCTCCGACAGGTGTACGACGAGGGGCTGATGCTCCGCCGGATCAACATCCGGCAGGTGATGGCCTTCGCCGGCACGGAGATGGGCGACACCGGCGCGGACATCGCGAAGGAGCACAAAGACCAGTTCCAGGCGTACAAACAGGCGGTCCGCGAGCAGGTTGACAACCCCATGCTCCAGCGCGTCGTCCCGCCCGGGACGGTGCTCCCGGACGTGCATCTGGAGTACCACCAGGACGGCAAAACGTTCGGTCGCCAACTGGGCACCTATCCACTGCTCGTGGGGATTCCGGGCGAGCGCGAACTCGGCCAGGCAATCGACGTCGCCATCGTCGACCACGGCTACCGCTCGGTGACTGGGGTCCCGTATCCGCTGGACGTGAACGCGGCGTCGATGGACGAACTCAGCACGATTCCCGGCGTAACGAGTGGGCGTGCGGGCGATATCGTCGTCTCCCGGCCGTACGACTCCGTCGCGGAGGTGGGCGACGTTGCCGAGGTGGATCTGGAGCCGTTCGCGACGGTCGGCGGCGACGTGGACGTAACGCGGACGTTCGAGCCGAACAGCCGCGCCGACTGATGGCTGGGTTCCCAGTCGAACGCGTCTCGGTCCCCGTCGAGACTCGCGCACCCACGGGCGCGACCAACGCCTACCTCGTCGGCGAGTCACCAGCCCTGCTCGTCGATCCCGCGGGGCGAACCGCCGAACTCGACTCGCTCGTCGAGAGCCACGGCGTCGGCGCCATCGCCGTCACCCACACGCACCCGGATCACGTCGGCGCCGTCGCCGACTACGCCGCCCAGGCTGACGCGGAACTGCTCGCACGTCGGCCAGGGCGATTCGCGAACACAACCGGCGTCGAACCCGACCGACGGATCTCGGAGGGCAGCGAGGTTCACACCAGCGCAGGGCCAGTTACCGTACTTGACACGCCGGGGCACGCCGTCGATCACGTCGCGTTCGCGTTCGAGGACACCGTGCTCTGTGGCGACCTCGCAGTCGCCGACGGGAGCGTCGTCGTCGGCGCCCCCGAGGGTGACCTCCGGGCGTATCTCACCTCGCTCCGACGGCTCCGGGCGCGGGATCCGGACCGACTGCTGCCGGGGCACGGTCCGGCGATGACCGCGGACGGCGACGCCGGCCCGACGCCCCAAGAGAGCCTCAAACGCCTGCTCGCGCACCGACTGGGCCGGGAGCGAGCCGTGCTGGCGGCGATTCAGGACGGCGCGACCGACATCGACGCCGTCCTCGATACCGCCTACGAGAAGGACCTCTCGGGCGTACGGGATCTGGCTCGGGCGACTGTCGTCGCCCACGTCGAGAAACTGGCCGTGGAGGGGAAGGTAGACTGGGAGCCCGAACACGGCCGGGTCGGGCGCGTGTAGGCAGCGAGGCGCGGGAACCGACGCCGACGACGTTTTCTACGGGCACCACCGAATCCGGCCGTGTCCCTGACAACCGAGCTCGAACGGGCCCGCGGGCTCGACACCGCCGACCTCGCCGACGCAATCGAGTCCATCGGCTTCGAGTGCACGCGCTGTGGCGCCTGTTGCACCAAGGAAGTCGATGACGACGGGGAAGTCGAACCCCACACCGCGACCGTGTTCCCCGACGAGGTCCGGACGCTGCAGGGTTCTGAGAGGGAGGGCGAGGAAGAACGCGAGTGGCGCGACGTGGCCCGGCCCATGCCCTACGGGCTCTCCGAGGGCGAGGACGGGGACGAAGGCGAGACGTTCGAGTGGGCGCTGCAGACTGACGCCTGCGGCGACTGCGCGTTCTACGCCGAGGAGGACGGCGTCGGTGCCTGCACGGTCCACGAGGACCGACCGCTGATCTGTGAAACGTACCCCTTCAGCGTCGCGCTCGACGGAACCGCCGAGCCAGCGGGCGAACCCGTCGACTCCGAGGGCGTCGTGCGAGCCCACGAGTGCGAAGGGCTCGGGCGCGACATCAGCCGCGAGGACGCCGAGGAACTGGCGGCGGCGCTGAAAGAGCGCGCGATCCGCGAACTCGAGGAGGCCATCGCACTACGGGAGAACTACGAGCCAGCCGAGGTCGGTCGCGGCGAGGTGGTGGTCCACGATTCGGAGGCCGCAAAGCGCCCGGACGGGACGCCCCTCGAGTGACGGCGCCGAGGACCAGCACCCGAGCGCCCGTGAGAGCGGTACACATATTACGGAGGCCCGACTGGTCAAATCCGAGTCTCAGTATGGAAATCTCCGAAGAACTCCTCTGTCTGTTCAGTGCGGCGGTCCGGGAGGAAGGCGACCGCTACGTCGTCGAGGTACCGAAACGCGAGATCGAGCGCGGATCGCTGAAAGCCGGCGATACCTACCGAGTGGCGCTGATCGACGGCGAGTCCCGCGAGAGCGAGACAGCGACTACGACGGCCACCGCCAGCGACGAACCTACGGCCGAGGGCGAGCCCCAGCCACCCGTCGAGAAAGGGGAAGTGCGCTACGTCGAGGTCGAGGACATCGGCAAGCAGGGCGACGGCATCGCCCGCGTCGAGCGTGGCTACGTGATCATCGTGCCCGGCGCCGAGGTCGGCGAGCGAGTGAAGATCGAGGTGACGGAAGTGAAGTCGAACTTCGCGGTCGGCGAGATCCTCGAGGAGTAGCTTACGCCACCCGGGCGTTCCAGTAGGAGACCGAACAGAGCTTCTCGCCCAGCGACGAGCCACCGATCGCGGTGTCGACCTTTCTGAACTTGCCGGCCATCGCGTCCGGGATCTTCCGGTAGAAGCCGTAGGGGAGCACGAAGTCGTGTTCCGCGTCGGCGAGTTCGAGGCCGGCGGAGTCGAGCAGATCCTCGACCTCGTCGCGGCCGTAGAGATGCGACCCCATCGGCAGCAGGCGGTTGTAGACCACCCGCGTGCTGAAGTCGTTGAACGTGTCGAAGAACACCTGCTCCTTCGAGACGCGGGCCATCTCCGCCATGAACTTCCGCGGGGTGGGTGCGAGGTGGAAGAAGCGCATCGCGAGCACCGTGTCGAAATGGTCGTCGGGGAAGGGGAGGCGCGCGGCGTCGCCGCGCATGAACTCCACGTGGTCCTCGACGCCGGCCTTGTGGGCTTTCGCCCGACCCTGGGCCAGCATCGCGTCCGAGATGTCGAGGCCGACGATGTCGGCGCCCCGCTCGGCCAGCATCACCGTAAACCGGCCGGTCCCGCAGGCGATCTCCAGTACGCTCCGGTCCTCGACGGGCCCGATGGCGTCGAGCACGGCCTGCTTCTCCCGGCGATCGATCAGGCGGCCGCCGCGGGAGAACCGCTTTGCGTCGTACTCCTCGGCGACGTCGTCGGCCTGGTACCACTCCTTTCCCTTCACGCTAACGGGAATCGAAGGCCGAGGACTAAAACCGTACTGCTTGGCGAACCTCTGACGATCTCATCCCGAGGTCACGATCCGGTCGGTCGGGATCTTGATCAGCACCCGAGCGCCCGACTCCTCGCCGTGGTGGGGGTACTCTTCCTGGTCGAAGTAGCGCCGGGCGAGTTTGTCGATGTGGTCTTTCGCCCCCTCTTCAGTGAGTTCGGCCTCGCCGCGGACCGAGACGTAGCGGTAGCCGTCGTCGGGCGCCGTGACCGAGAGCGCGACGTGGGGGTCGTTGCGGACGTTCTTCTCCTTGCGCCGGCCGCGAGCGGTGTTGACCAGCACGTACTCCCGGTCCTCGTGGTCGACCCAGACCGGCGTGACGTGGGGCGTGCCGTCCGGGAGCAGCGTCGAGAGGTGGGCGAACGACTCGGACTCGAAGATGTCGACGTGTGACTCGGGGATCACGTTTCGGGGAATAGCACCCGTCTCCCCTAAGGGTTCGCCCGGTCGCGGCCGACCACGTTTTAAGGTTCGGCCCGGTGTGGGTGAGATATGGAACTCTCGGTCGTGGTCCCGACGCTCAACGGGCGGGACCGCCTCGCGGCCAGCCTCGACTCGCTGGCGGCGCGTGCGCCGGACGCGGAGGTCGTCGTCGTCAACGGTCCCTCCGCCGACGGCACCACCGGGATGGTGCGCGAACGCAACGACGTGGACGTGCTGGTCGAGGTGGCCGACCGCTGTATCAACGTCGCCCGAAACGCCGGTATCGCCGTCGCCGAGGGCGACGCCATCGCCCTGCTGGGCTACGACCTCCGGATCGGCGACGGCTGGGTCGACGCCATCAGGGACGGCCTCGCGGCCGCGACTGCCGTCACCGGACCGGTGAGCCGCGGCGACGACGAGGAGGCCGACGGCCCGGAACGGCGAACCATCGCCGGGCGCGACGTGAGCTACTTCAGCGGCGACAACGTCGCGTTCCGGTCGACGACGCTCCGGGACACCCTCGACGGCTTCGACGAGTATCTGCTGACCGGCGGCGCGCGTGACGCCGCCCACCGCCTCGCGGGCGCCGGCAGCGACGTAGCGTGGCGCGACGCGATGGCGGCCCGCCGCGGCGAGGACGACGAGAACGGCGGCCCCCAGCCCCACGGCCCGGACGAACACGACCGGGGCTGGAAGTACCGCTCGCTCAGCTATCGACTGCTCAAGAACTACGGCCCGCGGCCGACCGTCGTTCGGCGCACGCTCTCACACGCGGCCGCCGAGGCCGCCGACGCCGCGCGGTCGGTGCTCCGCGGAGAGGGGACCCCCTCCGGGTGGTTCGGGAACGGGCGGGACGTGGTGACAGGGATAGCCCGCGGGAGCGCCGACGGCCTGACTGCGCGGGCCCGCGACCGGAGCGACGCGCGCAACCCGAACGGACTCTCGATCGAGGAGGAGCGGGCGGTTGCCGTCTACGACTGGCGAGAGTAGGAGGCGGCGACGGTCAGCCGCCGAACTGGGAGTGAAAGGCGGCGACGGTCAGCCGCCGATCTCGGCAGTGAAAGGCGGCGACGGTCAGCCGCCGAACTCGATAGTGAAAGGCGGCGACGGTCAGCCGCCGAACTCGATAGCGAACTGATTCTCGGCGGAACGTCTCTATAGATCCGGGAGCAGCCCCGGCACAACCCGCGCGGGGTTCTTCGTGAACGCGCGGCGCATCGCGTCCTCCGGCACGTCGAGGGTCAGAATCGACATGACGCCGACGTTGGGGTGGACGGAGGGCGCACCGCTCCCGAACAGGATTCGGTCGGGGTGTTCGAGCAGCCCCCGTTCCAACACGTCACGATCCGTGACGTAGGCGGTGTCGAGATAGAGGTGATCGTGGTGCTCCAGCAGCGAGAGCGCCTCGTCCATCAGCGCCTCGTTCAGGGGGTCGCCGCCGAAGGAGGTGAGCACGACCGGGAACCCCCGATCGAGTAGGGTGTCGGCGACGGCCTCGGGCGGGAACTGCTCGCCGCCGTGGACCAGTACCGGGTCGCCGACGCTCGCGAGTTCGTCGAGCACCGCCTCGGTCGGGAGCCCGTCGTGGGCCGGGTCGAGTGTGAACCCGTGGTAGCGGTCGTCGTAGGCGTACTGCTCCACGTCGCCGGCCGTCGTGTGGTGGGACCGCGGGCGCACGACTGGGTTGATCAACGGTCCGACGATACGGTGGACGCTCCGCGGGCCGCCGAGGCGCGCGAACGCCAGGATCGGTCGGTCGACGCTCAGCCGCGCGACGGCGTTGTTCGCCCGGAGATACCCCTCGCCGCGGGGGGTCCGACCGGGCGAGGCTGCCGCGCGCTCGACGCCGGCCTGGTGCATCTCGCGCTCCAGGCGCTCCGGCGAGACCTGTCGCCCGCGGACGGCGACGGCCTCCTCGTCGGGGTCCAGTCGCGTGTGGACGTCGGCGACGCGGAAGCCGTGTTCCAGCTCCAGCATCTACCACTCCCTTCCGTGGGTAACGCAAAAAGGGATGGGTCGATCCGGCGAGGGTGGTCCGTCGCGCCGGCCGGGCTTCTCAATCCTTAACTGCCGGCCGCCCGATTCGCCGAGCGATGAGCGACCTCCCCGAGGATTTCGACTGTACGATCACCGACTGGGAGTATATCTACGGGCTCTGTCGGGACGTCGCCGACGACGTACGGGAAGACGCGTTCGAACCGGACGTGGTGGTGGCGCTGGCCCGCGGGGGCTGGTTCGCCGGCCGGTGCATCTGTGACTTCCTCGGCCTCGACGACCTGGCCAGCCTGAAGATGGAACACTACGTCGGCGCCGCCCAGAAGAGCGACAGCGCGGAGGTGCGCTACCCCATGCCGGAGGGCAGCGTCGAGGGCAAGGACGTGCTGATCATCGACGACATCGCTGACACCGGCGGGTCGATCAAGCGCGCCGACGAGTACGTCCGGGACCGCAACCCCGGTACCGTGCGGACCGCGACGCTCCAGTTGCTCGGCACGTCGGAGTACCAGCCAGACTACGTCGGCGAGAACCTCGCGGAGTGGACGTGGGTCGTCTACCCGTGGAACTTCATCGAGGACATGGTCGATCTGGTCTCGGGCGCGATGGCCCAGGAGGACGACGACGTGTTCGACGAGGAGACGATCCGGGCCCTGCTCTCGGAGCACCACGGGATCGACCGGATCGAGATGGAGATCGCCCAGCCTGACCGCCTCGGAGAAGTGCTCGAGGAGATGGTCTACCGCGGCTACCTCGCCGAAACGGGTGATTCCTGGCGGCTGGTCTCCGAGGACGGCGGCGCCGAGGAGTAGCGAACCACTCCCACGGCGGGGAAAGCGTCTTTTCGTCGCGGCGCGGAGTCTACCCATGAGCAGGCTTCGCTTCGCACTCCTTCACGCGGCCCACGGGGACGAGAACACCAGCCGGAACTTCCGGCGCGAACTCGACGCCGATCTGGCCGAGTTCGACGTGACCGACGGCGAACTGCCCGCGGATCACGAGTTCGACGGCGTCGTGATCACCGGCTCCCGGGCCTCCGTCTACTGGGACGAGGCGTGGATCCCGCCGCTACTCGACTGGCTCGCCGAGGCCCACGAGCAGGAGATCCCGATGCTCGGCATCTGTTACGGGCACCAGGCGCTCGCGGAGGCGCTGGGCGGCCGCGTCGCCGGCATGGACGGGTTCGAGATCGGGTACAACGAGATCCGGCAGCGGCCCGAGGCCGCCGGGGACGAACTGCTCGCTGGCGTCGGCGACTCCTTCACCGCGTTCACGACCCACGGCGACGCCGTCGTCGACCTTCCCGTGGAGGCGGAACTGCTCGCGGAGAACGACCACGGCGTCCACGCGTTCCGCGCGGGCCACGCATGGGGCGTGCAGTTCCACCCCGAGTACGACATCGCGACCGCCGAAGAAGTGACCGAGGGCAAGCGCGATCAGATCGGCGACGAGCGCGTCGACGCGGTGTTGGAGAACATCACGCCCGCGAACTACGAGGCCGCCTGCGAGGCCAAACGGCTGTTCGAGAACTTCACCCGATACGCCGCGGACGTCGCGGCGGACACCGTCGACGCCGAAGCGAGCGCGTAGCCCCGGATAGCGAATACTTTTGCCGCCGCCGGACCTCACTTCTGCCATGCTCGACTACGTCGGACTGGAGGCTGACCTCGGCGAGGAGGAGCGACTCATCCGCGATACCGCCCGCGACTTCGTCGACGAGGAGATCCGCGGCGACATCGGCCAACACTGGCTCGACGGGACGTTCCCCACCGACCTGATTCCGAAGATGGGCGAACTGGGGTTCTACGCGCCCAACCTCGAGGGGTACGGCTCGCCGAACGTCTCCGAGACGGCGTACGGCCTGCTGATGCAGGAACTCGAAGCGGCCGACTCCGGCCTGCGCTCGATGGCGTCGGTCCAGGGCGCGCTGGTGATGTACCCCATCCACGCGTTCGGCAGCGAGGACCAGAAGGAGCGCTGGCTCCCCGACCTCGGCGCCGGCGACGCCGTCGGCTGTTTCGGCCTCACGGAGCCGGAACACGGCTCGAACCCCAGCGCGATGGAGACCCACGCCGAGAAGGAGGGCGACGAGTACGTGCTCAACGGTTCGAAGACGTGGATCACCAACTCCCCGATTTCGGACGTCGCGGTCGTCTGGGCGAAGGACCGCTCCGCCGACGGCAACCCCGTCCGCGGGTTCCTCGTCGACACCGACACCGACGGCGTGACGACGAACAAGATCGACGAGAAGCTCTCGCTTCGCGCGTCGATCACCGGCGAGATCGCGCTGCAGAACGCTCACGTCCCCGAGGACGCCGTGCTCCCCGGCGTCGAGGGGATGAAGGGCCCGCTCTCCTGTCTCACGCAGGCGCGCTACGGCATCGCCTGGGGCGCCGTCGGCGCCGCACGGGACTGCTTCGAGACCGCGCGCCAGTACGCGACCGACCGCGAGCAGTTCGGCGGGCCGATCGCGAAGTTCCAGATTCAGCAGCAGAAACTCGCGGAGATGGCGACCCAGATCACCACCGCGCAGTTGCTGGCCTACCGCCTCGCGGACCTGAAAGAGCGTGGCGACCTGCGGCCCCAGCACGTCTCGATGGCCAAGCGCAACAACGTCCGGATGGCCCGCGAGCAGGCGCCGGTCGCCCGGGAGATGCTCGGCGGCAACGGCATCGTCGCCGATCACTCGCCGATGCGTCACATGGCGAACATGGAGACGGTCTACACGTACGAGGGGACCCACGACATCCACACGCTGATCCTGGGCGAGGATCTGACGGGGATCCCGGCCTACGAGTAGGTCGCTACGAGCGCTGCCGGGATCACTGTCAGCGACGGGAATCCCGGCCTACGAGTAGGTCGCTCGGAACGCGGTCCGCGACCGCCTCCCCGCCGTAGTGGGTCCAAAAATCACCCGTCCGATGCGTAACTATACCCGTCTGGGTCCCGGAACGTGAGTAAGGCGATGGCCGACCCGAAACACGACGATGGTGCCCGCCTCGATCTCGGCGACGAGGAACAGTGGGTCCTCCACGCAGCGCTGCTCCAGTATCTGGATCGGCGCGCCGAGGAGGCGGCTACATCGACGGGCACCGACATCGAGTCGGTGTCCGCATCCGAGGAGGACGGCACCGACGAAGCGACCGAGAACGCGATCGATCTGCTCGAGAGCCTCGAGAGCGGCGAGGCGCTCCATCTCGAGCGCGAGTCGCTGCTGCTCGTCCGGGAACTGCTCTCGGAGTACCTCGCGGGCGCGCCCCTGCGTGACCGCGCAACCTGTCGGAGCGTGCTCGCGGAAGTGCGCGACGAGCTATAGCGATCCGCGACTGACTATCTTTCCCCACCAGTCACGCCGATTCGCGCTCCAGCGGTAGAGTCGCTCGCGCAGGCGGTCGTAGCCAGGAACCTTCTCCAGCAGCCGGAACGCCGCCGCGAAGACGATACTCATCCGAGCGAGCACGCCCTGCACCGCGGCGCCACCGGAGTAGACGGCGTCGTCGGTGAGCAGGTGTGCCGAATCCCGCCAGTCCGCCGGTAGGCGAGCCTTCTGGTCGGGCGAGAGCTCCGAGAAGCCGACTGGCTCCACGTCGCCGAAGCGCACGCCGATCGCGGCAAACCACGTGCAGAACCCACAGTCGTCGTCGTACACCATCCGCGGCTTGGCCATACCGCTCCTTTGGCTGGCGACGGTTTCGGCTTTGTGGGCGGTCGTCCACCGTCGTCGACCGCCGGTACCAACCCGTCGTCCGATGGCCGGTGCCCGCCCCTGTGTTCGGCGGCCGGTGCCCGCCCAGTGTTCGGCGGCCGGTGCCCGCCCCGTTTATGCCGCCGGCGCCCCAACGAACAGCTACGATGCCCGCTACGAAGGAGGTCAAGTGCACGAGCGAGGACTGCGAACTGGACATGTTCGAGAACCACTACACCTACGACATCGCCGACGACCACTCCGTCGGGGATCTGTCCTGCCCGTTGTGTGGCGGGACGGACTGCCTCGAAGAGATCGAGCTATGACGGGACTGGGCGATATCGGCGGTTCGGCCGTCGACGCGGTGATGGAGCGAGTCGGCCGCGGCGTGAGCCGCGTCCAAGAGCGCAAACCGCTTCCCTACGACCTGCTCGAGAGCGACGACGCGTACCTCGTCGTGTTCGACGCCCCCGGCATCGAACCCACGGACGTGCAGGTTCGCTTCGTCGAGGGCGAGGTGCAGGTGCGCGCGGACCGCTTCCGCTCGTTCCACGAGGGGTTCGAAACGCGGTTCCCGGGTCGGGGGCTGGCGCTTTCGGCCCGGGCACGGCTCCCGCCGGACGCGATGGTCGACGCCGAGGACGCCGATGCGACGCTGACGGAGAACGGCACGCTCGAGGTCCGCATCCCGAAAGACGCCGACGCGACCGACGTGCCGCTCTCGACGGGCGAGGAGTCGACGGACGCCGACGAGTCGGGGACCGAAGTCGACGTCGACGGGAGCGAGGACGACGAGACGGCCGACGAGTAGTTCAGATCGACATCCCTTCTTCGATAGCGAACTCGGGCACCCCCTCGAACCGACCGGGGTCGAACCGATCGATCGCGTCTCGCTCGCCGAGGATCTGCTCGGCGATCACCTCGCCCGTCGCGGGCGCCCGGAGGAACCCGTGGCCCTGCCAGCCAGTCGCGACGTAGAGATCCGACTCCACCGCGCCCAGCAGCGGTTCGTGGTCCGGCGTCGCCGTCGCGATACCGGCCCACGCCGCGTCGGCGCCGGCGTCGAGTCGGGTGCGGGACTGAACCACCTCGACGGCGCCCTCGACGAACCAGTCGTCGCCACTGGGCTCCCAGCCGTCCGGATCGCACTCCTCCGGGACGGTTCCGTCACCCGCGAGCAGCCCCTCCGGGTGCGGACGGAAGTAGACGCCGGCGTCGGTGTCCAGCACCATCGGCCCGTCGTAGTCGGTTTCCGAGACCAGCGCCTGCACGCGATACGGTTTGAGGGGGAGTTGGATCCCCGTCGGCGCCAGCACGCGCTTGGTCCAGCCACCGCCAGCGACGAGGACGGCGTCGAAGCGCTCGCCGTCGACGCGCGGGCCGTCGCCGCGGTGGGTGATCGACGCCTCGACGCCCGTCCAGCAGTCGACGCCGGCGTCGCGTGCGCGGTCGGCCATCGCCGCGACGTACGCGCCCGGGCCGGGCGTGGCGTACGACGCGCGCTCGGTCACTGCCGCGAGACCGACCCCCGAGAGGTCGAGCGTCGGAAAGCGCTCGGCGACCGTTTCGGGGTCGTGACAACCCACGTCGACGTCGTGCTCGCGGGCGGCCGCGACCTGTTTGCGGAGCGACTCCTGTTTCTCCTCGGCGTCGGTACCGACGAGGGTGACCTGCGGCGCCGGTTCGACCGAGAACCGGTGGTCGCGGTCGCTCAGCCACTCGAAGCGGTCGAGAGCGCGCTCGGCGATTTCGGCGCCGATAGCGTTGGTGGGCCGGGGCGCCAGGAGGCCCGCCGCGCGGTGGGAACTCCCCTCGACGCGGTGCTCGGGGCGGGTTCGGTCGTCGCCCAGTTCCTCGTCGCGCTCGTAGAGGCGCACGTCGGTGCCGGCCTGTGCCAGGTCGTAGGCCGCGGTGACGCCGACGGCGCCGCCGCCGACGACGGCTACGCGCATCGGCCCTCCGAGTCGCGTCGCTGGTCGGTGGTCTGTTGGGTGTCGGGTTCGCGCATGGCGTCGTCTCCCACGCGCTGGTACTTAGCGCCTCGGTCGGGGAAAAATCGGTCCGGGGGGGTTGGCTGGGGTTTGCCAGGGGTGGTCGAGGAGGGGATGCCGGGGAACCGGGGGCCGGCTGGGAGTCGAGGTCGGCCGGGGAATCCGGGGGTTTCAGGGGG
>Ga0136556_1000461_pt1 | contig 24878 bp, 40 predicted proteins | sample AntRauTorckE6831_FD_104780 | JGI IMG/M metagenome (GOLD analysis project Ga0136556, IMG submission 104780) | Saline lake microbial communities from Rauer Islands, Antarctica - Metagenome Torckler E6 #831 | ecosystem: Environmental > Aquatic > Non-marine Saline and Alkaline > Saline | place... | reverse complement strand
TCATACCTCCGGCACCCACTAACTTGACAGGGCTGAGCCAGATCAACGGCATCTACCTTTTCTGGGACGTGCCGGTGTACGCCGAAGGCGGTGGTCATGGCTCGACAATTCTGTACGGCAAGTTGCGTACCACTGGCGACACTCTCCCCACGTTGGAGGAGTGTGTTGTCTTGGCGTCCCCTGCGGGAGCTTCTTACTTCCACAATACAAATTCAGACGAGACCTGGACGTATTATATAAGAGAAAAGACGGTGGAAGGCGGCGTCTCCACAGCGGCGGCAGGACCACTTACTTTGACCTCGGAAGTGACCTCCGAAGCCCTCATCGCGGAGCTCTCCGGAAAGATCAGTGAGTCAGAATTGGCTGCGGCGCTCAACACCCGAATAGACCTAGTCGATGTGGGTCCGGATGCGCTGACGTCCAAGGTGAGCACCAACGAGAGTACCATCCAGGGTGTTTCGGCGCAGTATACCGTGAAGGTTGACGTCAACGGCGCTGTGGCGGGCTATGGCTTGGCGAGTACGCCTTCGAACGACACGGTGAACGGCCAGTTCAGCGAGTTCTACATCAACGCCGATAGGTTCGCCGTGATGCCGCAAGGAGGGACTACGGGTGATGCCATCTCACCGTTCATCGTGGATGGTGGTGTCACTTACATCAACGTGGCGCACATCAAAGACCTCTCCGTGGACGAAGGCAAGCTGGGTCCGATAACGTTCAACAAGGTGGTGGACTCCAACGGCGCTTCCGTGACCACCGTGTCGGGACTGCTCAAGGTTGAGAACATCGACGTGGACAACCTCGTCGTGAATCAGGCTCTCAGCATCGTGGGGCAGGGCGCTCTGGCGACGCAAAATACAGCGGGATCGAGCGACGTCAGCTTCAATTACGCGGGCTCCAATTCCAAGGGAGGCAACGCCAACGACACCACCAAGGTCAGCGGCCAGTGGGCCTCTGTTCTGAAAGAGCAAGGCGAGAGGGCGTCGGCGGGTCTTTGGAGTGATGGTAAAGTAAAGTTAGCGGTAGAAGGACCGGTGCTACCCGCGCTCACGCCCACGGTGAGCGGCCTGTACATGACCGAAGACTACCTGGGTTTTCACAATGGCAACGGCTCCTGGACGGGCTGGAAGACGTATATCAAGAGCGATGGTAAGTTCAGGTTCGAAGGCAACGGATCTAACTATCTCATCTGGAACGGCAGCACGTTGACGCTGGCGCTGGATGCCATAGGCGCGGGCGCAAGTGTAGGCAGCAACAGCATAGCGTTCGGCTCCAACGCGGCGGCCAACGCGACGAACTCCGTAGCGATAGGCGTCACCGCGAGTGCCAGCTACACAGGCTCTGTGGCCATGGGCCAGTATGCACGAACGGGAGGTTCATACGGAGTAGCGATAGGTCAGGCCGCGTACTGCCCCACTGTATACGGTGTCGCAGTCGGCGCGGACACTTCCGCTTCGCAAGGTTTCGGCGGTGACTACGGAGCCGTCGCCGTCGGTCGTAGTGCGGGAGCGCATAATGGAGGAGTTTCTATAGGAATAGATTCTGACGCCAACGAGGGGGTGTCCGTAGGTAAAAACGCGATATCCGCCTATCGCAGCGTCTCGATAGGGCGATTCACAAATGCCAATGGCTCTGAAAGCGTAGCAGTAGGCGTAGGGGCTGACTCTCTCGGTAACAACTCCGTCGCGTTGGGCTCGAATACATATGTATATCCCAACGCGCACGGCTCTGTGGCCATCGGCAAGAACGCATCCGAGTCTGTTCAAGACACTATAAAGCTAGGGACCGGTCTGAACATTGTTGTGGTGGACGGCTCCTTCAGCGCGGGCACCAAAAACTTCCGGATCACACACCCCCTCGACTCCGACGACTGGCTCATACACAGCTGCTACGAGGGTCCGGTAAGCGGCGGCACCATCTACAGGTACACCGTCACCGCCGCTGACAACACGGCCACGCTTCAGTTGCCTGATTACTTTGACGCACTCAATGCCGATGTCGTCGTGATGTGCCAAGCGGACAGGCATTTCGGAAGAGCCTACGCCGAGGTATCGGGAAACACTCTCACGCTGACTTCGGACGCCGACGGCGACTATCATCTATTGATCATGGGGACCAGAAAAGACGAAGCCGCCGTCGCGGATTGGAAAGGAGACGTGGTGCGGAAGACTGATGACGAAGTATCCGATCGCTACTACTCGGAGGAGATGAACAAAGGAAGGGACCGCGAAGAAGTCTTGAGAGAGCGCAACGAGAAAACAAGAGCGCAAAAGCTGCGCAAAGGAGAGCCTCGTGATAATAAGAAAGGCGACCGTCCCTGAGACCGTCATGTGCTTCCACAGGTACGCCGAGATGGATGATTGGTGGCCTGTGACGACGAAGGCGGCGTATTCATTTGCGGTGGCGGCAGTAACTTCCAAGATGTTTCTGAGAGTGGCTGAAGACAACGGCGCGATCGTGGGCTTCCTCTATGCAGAGCCCGCCGAGCTGGTCCACATGCCGTTTCAAATATATCAGCAGAAGTATTATTGCTCCTGGTGTCCAGGTGCCAAAGCTGTGAGAGCCGCCAAGATGTTACACAATGCGTTGTTTGACTTTGCGGAGGCTCGTGGCTACTGGATGGTAATGTCAACAGGGTCTCACTTCGACGAGACACACCGCTTCACTAAGTTGTTGGAACGCTTCGGCTGGGAGCGTCGCGGGTACGTCGCCGCACGAAAAACCGCAAACTACCGGCCAGAGGCGCTGACCTCGGGCGTTTCCCTCCACCCCAGGCCACTGGTCTGCACCCGGACGACGGCACCGACTCCAGCACCTCTGGGCGCCTCTCGTGCGCACCGCGAGAGTGCTCCGGCGCGGGCTGCTGTTTCGGCCCATGGCTCCGGTTCAAACCACGTCTGATTTTGCCACCTGCGGCGTCTCTCGCGATCGAATTTTTTCGGGAGACGCCCTTCTCGCGAAGAGGTTTCTTACAATGAAAACTGACTGGGATTCCACGACCTTCTTCAAAGCGTCTGAATGGCCAAGGGATGCCGCCGAGTGCCTGTCGCCGATACTTCTCCATGAAATATTCAGGCTACGTGAGAGGGTTCCCTTTCATTGCCGCATGACGCCTTCACCTGTTTACGAAGGACATATCCGTTTTAAAGGAGGTTCCCGGCACTCCACCGACAGAGGCACTCGACGACCTGATGCCAGTGATTTGTTTCTGACATCTTGGAGAGCAGCCTTCATAATCTGGGAAGAGGCCCTACAGATGAACTTCGGCGGGATAGGCCTCTACACCGACACTCAGTTGGGCGGTCACGCCCGCCCGATGATACACCTCGACATGCGCCCTGAGAGACTCATGTGGGTCCGGTCCGCCGAACACGGTTATGTTTATTTCGATTCCAACCCCAAGCTCTTCCTCAGAATTCTGGCGGGATAAGCGCGGGAAATAAGGTATCTTGTATGATATCACAATCAAGATACCCTGAGAAGGATTATGGAGATAAGACGCCAGCCCTCTTCGGAGGGCTTTTTTAAACGGTGTCCTATGAGGGGCAACCGACAAACAGAGGGGAAATCATTATGATCTGAAAGAGCTAAACCTGCCAACCGACGATCCGATAGAAGCGATTATTTGTAATGGCAGGCAAGCGATCGCGGAGAGATGCCTCCGCTCCGGAAGGGGTTTGCTTTACTACTACGAAGCAACTGCCGTGAGATACCTCCTTTCCCCCCGCAAAAGAAAAGGAGGTATCTTATATGATAACCACACATCAATGAAAGAAACTCAATATGAAGATCGTTAATTTCACCCGACCAGGTTGGTGTAGCCGCACCTATTATCGACGTCAAGGAATTACTGACGTTCAATAGGATGCCCAACCGGGCAGAAATACAAGTGGTTGCCCGTGAATTGGCGGCGATCGCCGACTTGTCGGGGGCGGAGGGCGCCCTCATCGGTGGGGTCCCATTCCTGATGGGACCGCCGGAGACAGCCCTCGCGGAGCGGGGGATAGCACCGTTGTATGCGTTCTCCATGAGGGAGAGCGCAGAAGAGACACAAGCCGATGGAACGGTTATTAAGAAAAACAGGTTCAAGCACCTGGGCTTTGTGGGACTCCTCGAAGAGGAGCTCAGGGAGGCAGTGGCGGGGAAGCTTCAAGAGTTGCTGGAAACCTCCCCGGCCTCTTTGTTTACGAGGGCTTCAAAGGCGTGGACAGGATGTCCCTTAAAGAGATGGCCGCTGACATAATAGACTGGGAAGAGAAGTTCGGGGGCTTGATGGACGACATCAAGAAGTTGCCCTAAGCCGCGACCACTGACCCTTCGGGGCTGGTGTTTTTCTGCGAAATAAACGCGGGAAATAAGGTATCTTATATGATATCACAATCAGACCCCCTAACGGGGTTTAAAAATCAAAGGAGTCTTATCATGACCATCGCAATCGTAACCATCATCGCAATCGTATTGATCAATGTCGTCACGCACGTGGTACTCAACTGGGAACGCGCACCGAAGCGCACCACCCCCGCAAACTTCTTCAACAACCTCGCGGATAACGTACCGGAACACCCCCTCCGCGACTTCGCGGAGCACGGCTCCGTGATCGAAGGTGAATCCACACGAGTCTAGGAGAGATAACATGCTTCCTTATATAGGAGTCGCATGGCTCATAGCCCTAATGTGGGTGATGAGCATGGAAGAATCACCCGCCATCGTCGAGAAGGCGAAAGCGGGCGAGGTGCATCTGTCTTGTTTATTCGAAGACGGATGGAGAGCAGTCCCTGCCGACAAGGTGGTCGGACTAGAGGGCAGCCGGTGGCTGTTCACGAACGGCTCCGCAGGGAGCTGTAATACAACACAAAAAGGTGAATAATATGTCAATGCGCGACAAAGTAAAGAGGGATATCAAAGATCGGAAATTCGCAGAGAAGGCATCCCGCGCCGGAAAAGCGACGGGCAGTGCGTTACTAAGCACGCTCGTGATGGCCACTTTCGCGGCGGGCATTATCGCCGCAGTAGTGTATTTCAATGCCCCAAGTATTTTTGGGTTCGTAATCTTGTTACCAAGCGTCATCGTCAGTGCCTGGGTGGCGCTGGGGGTAGTGTCAGGATTTTACTTCGTTTTGTCATGGGTCACAGGTTGGCTCCATTTTGGACAAAAGGCAGTGAAGGTAGAAGAGACGGCCCGCTGACGGGCACCTCCTCCAACCTTCGGGTTGGGGGAGGCTTTCATCCACTTTTTTTTTTTTTCAAGCATGACTCAAGCATGACTAAGGCAGACTATATGACGAGACTAAAAATGAAACAAATCTGAGGTAACGATGACTAAAAAGCAGGCTGGCTTAGCTTTCAATGTTTGTATCGCAATTATTTTAGTGGCACTGACGGCTAAGGCCGCTGCTTACGTGGCTGTTGGAGTAGCTGGCTATATATTGTACAAGGGTCTCAAATAATGGCATTTGAAAAGATTTTGGTGAGTTTGAAGAGACGATTGTCTGACGAGGTATCTCCTAGAAATCCCCTGAAGTATCTCAACGATGTGGACTTCGAAGATCATATCAACGATATCGTGGGCACGGTTTACTTATACACCCGTCCCAAAAAAGGCACGCACCCTCAACCGCTGTATCTAACTGAGACTATCTGTGCTCTGGGTCGAAAGCTCCTTTCCAGAGAGAGTCGTCCGAAAGATACCTCCTTGGCGGCTAAGACGGGTGCGTTCATACTCTACACGTTCGAAGAGTTGGGTTACATCCGAGTATCCAAATCACCGGGCGGCAGAGGCCGTCACGCGACGTACACCATTGAAGCTCTGGACGACGACGCAATACAGAAGATGTGGGCGGAGTTGCCTCCGGCGACCATTCAGAAGATCCCTTCCATCACCCCCTACGCCGACTGGGAAGGCTACAGGCACGAGACCGGCGCATTGCTGGTGAAGACAAACCACAAGATCCGCAAGACATTGAAACCTGAAACACACCCCCTTGTGTTTGAGGCGATAAACCGTTCGCAGAAGGTCGGATGGCGCATCAACCCAGACATCTACGAACTTCATCTTTGGGCTTTCAGAAACAAAGCCAGAGCGTTTGACGATATCTGGAATGCGCACAGCGGAGAGGCGCGCGCAACAAAGATGCGAGAGACCCGCGCGATAAGTAACATCGCTGCCAGATTCCTGCACACCACTTTTTGGCACATGTACTATTATGACTTTCGAGGGCGCAAGTACGTTGCAACCGCGTACCTCAACGAGCAAGGCTCAGATCTCGCAAAAGGGCTGCTCTTACGTGAAGACAAGAAAGCCATCGGAAGGGGCGGTTTCTTCTGGATGTGCGTCAGTATCGCTTCAAACTGGGCCGGAGACGCCGGACGAGAAGATGGAGCGAAGACAGACAAGATACCGCTGAAAGACAGACAGATGTGGGTTCTGGATAACGAAGAGATCATCGTAGCTTATGCTGAAAACCCTAAGATAAACCAAGGGTGGATGCAAGCTGACAAGCCTTGGCAGTTCCTCGCTGCATGTCTAGAGTTCTTGGCTTTCAGGATTCACCAGGCAGGAGACTTCAACGATTACTCTTACGAATCAAGCTTGGAAGCATACGTGGACGGAACCAACAACGGGAGTCAACATCTATCAGCATTGATGCTGGATGAAGTGACCGCGCCTCACGTCAATTTAGTACCCTCCGAACTGCCCGGTGATCTGTACATGTTTGTGGCGGATCATCTGTGGGTGAGACTGGCAAACGCCGTCAGAGAAATGACGCCCAAGGCGATCAGAACAGCGGACACTTGTATTGATACCATCATCGATATGAAGAAACAGATCTCACAAACGGAACCGAGAAGCGAGTTGCGTAAAGAGCTGGTAGAGAAATTGATGGCGTATCGAGAAAAGTACAGAGCGATTCTCGTGAGAGCGGCCCCCGTGTTTTGGCTGAGAATTGAAGACGCAAAGCACAAGCGTAAAATTGTGAAGAGAGGTACAATGACATTACCCTACGGAGCCAAGCCGTACGGTCTTGGAGAGCAAGTGATCGGTGACTGTCGCAAACACGGCATAGAGTTACTGATGCACATGGAGCACTCGTGGGGTGCTTATTTAGGTAGAGAGTTGTTCAGCGTCTGTGAAGCCTGTCTCGAAAGGCCGATGCGCCTGTTATCCACGTTTGAAAACGCGGGCAAGCGAGCCGAAGATGCAGGTGAATTTCTCAGCTGGACGGTGCCCATCACTAATTTCCCGGTGGTGCAGCATTACGTAGAAGGGGAAGTGAAGAAGACGTGGGTGCAGTACGGTGCACCCTTCGGAAAGAAAAAGAAGACGGGTTACTTTGAAAACACCCTCCAGCTCTCGGTTTCTTACCTTGAGTTACCAATACCCTCGAAAAGAAAGCAAGCACAAGGCGCTTCACCGAATGCCATCCACAGCCTGGATGCGGCGCATTTGGTGATAACAAGCTGTCGTGCTGACTTCCCCGTGACCACAGTTCACGATTCTTTCGGTGCCCTGCTGGGAGACGTAGACGGCCTCTATACAGGAGTTAGAGAAGCCTTCCTTGAGCTGTATCGCACGGACCCTCTGTCAAGGTTATTCGAAGACATGGATATCGACATGAGTGGTCTGAATAAAGGAAAACTGAACCTGTCGCTCATCTTAGACTCGGAGTATTGCTTTTCATGAAGATCTTAACAACAAAAGCGGAAATAGAAGCCATACCGGATGAAAGCGTCCGCGCCGCCATATTATTGGCTTACGAAAACTGTTTCGAAGAGCTCGTCGGAGAGGGGCCGTATGAATTGGATGACATGGTCTGGTTGGTGTGGATGGAGACCGGCGAAGATCTGCGAATCGAAAAAGAGACAGGGATGTTGCTACACCAACATGACAAGCTTGAGGACGGTGACGCTTGCCGAACAGACTGGGAGCACGCTTTTCTGGATAACGGAATCTGGGAAATCGTGTACTTAGTCAATGACGAGTTCGGTCACATGTACTTCCTCCGGGATGATCTGGACATGCCGGCGGATTTACGTTCAGCATTGGATGCTGAGATGGCAGTCAACGCAACTGCTTTGTTTCCCGGCGTCAGCGTTAGCTGAAGTCGTTAGCTTAACCCGATAACGGGCACACCCCTTAAAACCGTGAAAATGGGATGAAAGTATGATTTTGAAAAATTGTTTGATTTGGTATCCGCGTCTCGATCCAGAAAAGCCGAACAACAGGTTAGACAAACAACGGCCCTCCTGGGATATCCAAATTCGAACGTCCAGCAAAGAGCAAAAGAAAGAGTGGGAGGCAGCTAATCTGTCCGTAAAGATCGACATGAGCGAAGATGAGAAACCATACTTCTACGTGAACTTGCGTAAGCGTTCGGTGAAGGCGGACATGTCTAAGGGGGCGCCGCCCAAAATCGTGGACGGCAACCTGGATGACGTGGACGGCAAAAGCATAGGCAACGGCTCCATTGGTAACATCCGAATCTACCAGTACGAGTCACCTCTGCCGGACGGCGGCACCAAACTGGTGGCGGTGCTCATGGGTATTCAGCTGACCCACCATGTTGTGTTCGAACCGAAGCCCAGAGACGATGATTTCGAACAGCTCGAAGGAGGCACTAAGGTAGTGACCTCTGAAGGGGAGTATCAGAGGAACGAGGAGAATTTCACGAAACAGCCCACCCGAGGCTCCCAGTCGGAAGAGGACCGTGGTCCTAAACCGAACTCGGATATGGAGCGTGAAACGCCGCAGTTCTGACACACTCCAGCCGACCCCTTGAGGGTCGGCACCTCCTCTAAGGTGAACAATGAAATATACGATCGATGTATTTAAGCAAAGTGATTACCTGCGCGTGGGCACAACAACGGACCCGTACTTGACTGACATTCTGGAAGATCAAGGTTTCAATGACGTCAGCAGTCTGCTGCAAGATTACTTCATTGAAGTCACTAACAATTTCGACGCAGGCGGCAGTTTCAAGATCAGCAGTCCGAGTGCTTACGACAGTTGGATCGAAGGACTCCAGAGAATCACAGCATGGAGAGACGCCACGTCGCGGACAGAGTTCGCAGAAGGAGACTTCGTCCCCGGTATCCCCTATGGACGCTGGCATATCGCCGCCATAGAGCGAGCATCCAGGAGGCACATCGCCAACACCTCCGACATTACGCTGGCAGACCTGCGGAACAGACTGGCGCTTCCGACGCTGGAGGAGTTCTTCGAAATATATTATATCAACATTCGTAACAAAGAGACGGACGAGATTTTTGAGCATGTGGGATTGAACGATTTCTCGGTGTGGATTAAGGGAGAAAACACGATAAATAAGGCGGTCAACCCCTCTCACTACCGGGGCCTCCTTGAGGGCATTCCCGGTCTGGGTTGGCTCGACGTAGAGAGTCGTAAGGAGAAGTATTCTGATCCCAAAGTATTTCTGGGAGCGATCGACTTGCAAGAGAACAAATACATGGAACGTCTAGGTAAAAAAGATGATCCTTTGCAGGAGCGTAAGAAGAGTCTCTTCTACAAGGCCTACGCCATTCTATATATGGAAAATGGATGTAAGCCTATAAAGGCAGATTTGGTGCACGAATGGATGGCGAAAATGCCCGAGATGCCCGGTCACTGTCTATAAACAACGATGAGGAAGGAGGGCGAAAGCTCTCCTTTTATAAATGAGCAGATGGCTATTTGATATCGAGACGGATAATCTTCTCTGGAAATGCACACGTTGCTGGATCGTCTATTTGAGGCATCTGGACACCGGCGAAAAGCATTATTATCTGGAGGGCGACGAAGGCTGGCGAGAACACCTGGGCGCGGCGACGTTGGTGGTTGGTCACAACATCATCGATTTCGACATTCGCGCTCTTCGAAAGTTATTCGGTTTCGAGCTGAGAAAAGATTGTCGCATTCACGACACACTGGTGATGAGTCGCGTGTTGGACTACCGGCGGTTCGGTGACATGGGACATTCGTTAGGCGTGTGGGGCACTTACTTCGGCTACCCTAAGCTGGAGTTTGAAGATTTCTCGCAATACACCCCTCAGATGCTGACTTACTGTGAACGCGACGTGAACTTGAACATGAAAGTCTATGAACATGTCATGTCAGAATTCACAGGGTTGGCCGAATCCGATGAACGGGTTGTACATTATCTGAAAGCAGAGCACGCGATCTCCAAGTGGTGTGCGGAAGCAGAATGGCACGGATGGCCCTTTGACGTAGAATCAGGCACATGGCTATTCTCTGAGATGAGCAGTAAGCTATACGCGACGACGGCGATCCTGGAAAGCAAGCTGGGTCGCAAAACAGTCGCTGTGGACAAATGCAAAGGCGAGATCGACGTCAAAAAACCTAAGTGGAAAATGGACGGCGACTACAGCCATCACACCGCGAAATGGTTCGAGATCGGCCCCGAGGAAGGTCAGGAAGATGCATCGCGTCCAATCGACGGCGAGTACTGCCGCGTGGATTTCCCTCTCCTGAAACTCAGCTCTGTGCACGACGTGAAGATCTTTTTGTTCCGCAACGGATGGGTTCCCACGCAATATAACTTCAAGCAGAATCCCGTGACATTCGAGAAGGTGCGCACGTCACCTAAGATTACGGAGGACTCATTGGAGTTTCTGGGAGGCGACGGCAAGCTGTACATGGAGTATCTCACCATCAAGTCTCGTTACGGAATACTGAAGACTTGGCTCCAGAATGTCGGCGCAGACGATTGTCTCAGAGGAGAATGCATAACCATCGGCACCCCGAGCATGCGAGCGCGACACAAGATCATCGTGAATGTTCCCTCCGAAGACTCTCTCTACGGGCCTGAATTGAGACGTCTTTTCACTTGCAAGAAAGGCTGGAAGCTGATCGGCTGTGATTCCGCAGGCAACCAAGCAAGGGGTCTCGCTCACTACCTGAACAACGATGAATTCACGCAGACTCTTTTGCACGACGATATTCACGATTACAACGCGCAGAAGCTCAAAGAAGTTCTCGCAAGCATGGGCATTGATTGGGACAGGTACCTGTCTTCCGAAGGCAGAGTCGTGCCCGAGGCAGGTCACACGCTGGCGCAGGCCATCAAAGCTAAACAGAGGTCAACTGCTAAGCGAATCCTCTATGCATTCTTGTTTGGCGCATCCGGCGAGAAACTCTGGGGCTATATCTTCGGACACCCTAAGCAAAAGCAGGGAAACACTCTCAAGAAAGGCTTCACCGCCGCCGTCCCAGGCTTCAAAGATCTCCTGGACAAGCTCGCCAGAGTCTACCGCTCGACATCTAGCGGGCACAACAAAGCGGACGGTTACATCCCTTCCATCGGTGGCATTCGTATCTATGTGGACTCCTTCCACAAACTGCTGGTGTACCTGCTGCAATCCTGCGAGAAAGCCACCTGTGCCGGTGCTTGCTTGTTATTGATGCAGTACCTCGAAGAAGAAGAAATCCCCTACGTCCCTTGCATATTCATGCACGATGAATTAGATTTCCAAGTACCGGAAGAGCATGCGGAGAGAGCCGCAGAGTTGGGACAGAAAGCGTTCCAAGAAGGGCCGAAACTGTTTGGTATCACGATCATGGACGGTGACGGCAAAATCGGAATGAATTGGATGGATGTTCACTGATGACTGATACACTAGATAGAGGCTGTTCCTGTCACTATTGCGTCGAAACTTACGAGTGCGGTTCAAGAGTGGAGGCGGAAGAACAGTTGAAAAGTGCTTGTGCAGCGAGTGTCACATGAGGGTCGCCGTATGATATACATAAACATAATTGAAGACTTGGATGGTACTTGTAGATTGACTTCCGATGATACCGAAGGAGAAATGGCTGAGATGGAAGGTTGCAGGGTGGTATTCAATGCAACTGAAAAAGATGTTTCAGACGAACTCTGCACAACAGTTTCCGAAGCGAGGGATTTGATACAGGAGGCTCACGACTGTGGGAGATGAGCTGATAATCCTGGACGGGGATGTGGTCGCTCACATCGCCTGTGAAAGAGCCTGGAAAGAGAAAGTCGAATACTTCAAAGTACACGGCATTGACATGGATCAGTTCAAGGGAGCGAAAGAGATACCCGGCTACGAGCCGCACAAGGACGAGAAGACTTTAGAGAAGTGTGTGCAGATGTTCCGCAGAGAAATGGATATCCTCTCCGAAGAGCTGTACAGCGACAATGTAATCATGGCAGTCAAGTCTGGGAAGAACTTCAGAGATGAGATCTACTCCGACTACAAAAGAGACAGGGGAAAGTGGAAAATCCCCAACCCATTCGTGGATATGATACGAAGCTACGCCGTCGAACAATCTTTCGCGACGTTCGCCGGGGATAAAGAAGCCGATGATCTCATAAGGATCTGGGCGGAAGAGGCGCGGAAGCATGACGTACCGTTTGTGGTCGCCTCTATTGACAAGGACCTGCGATGCATACCTGGCAGGCATTGGAACATCAAGAAGAAAATATTGGACACGGTCACAGAGCATGACGCCATGCAGCTTTACTATTCACAGCTGTTATCAGGTGACCCAACTGACTTTATTCCGGGACTTCCAGGCATCGGTCCCAAGAAGGCAGTAAACGCCATCCTCCACTGCACCACGGAAGAAGAGTGTCAAGAGATCGTTTGCGCCATGTATTTCGAGGCTTATGGTCCCGAGTGGGAAACTTATCTGCTTTCGAACGGCAAGATGATACACATTCAGCGAGACTGGAATGATTACTTCACACTCAAAGAATGGGCTTTCGTGAGAGACCTGCGGGGATGAAACCTTCTCGAGAAAGGGCCGAATATGAACTTCCCGAAACCACCTGAGAGCTTTCAATCGAGCCTCCCTAAGCATAATAACGGGCATTGGTTGTTTCCTGAGCAAATGGGCAAAGGCTCCGGATTCATTTATGTGATTCGTGATAATGTACTTGAAAGATTTTACCTGGGTAAAAAGAGCTTCAAGACAGCTTCGGGCATCGACACCAATTGGCGGCGTTACACATCTTCCTCTAATCTCTTGAATGAGATGCTCGAAGAACGTCCCATCGAAGAGTTCGAATTCTTCTGTCTAGAACAGTACAAGAGCCGAGGAACTGTCAGCTATGCGGAGACGTGGTCACTGTGTCTGGTGGAAGCTCCAACCACGAAGACGTGGTACAACACGCGGATTGAAAAAGTGACGTGGAATGTCAGGGAAATGATCACTCACCGTCACAAAACCCGGTTGTCCAGAATTCTCAGTATGGGGAATCCCGATGATTAGTTTCATAGCGAAATCAATAGTAGTCGTAGGCGTGTGTCTGCTCATCCTGGGGAACGGTCTCCTGCTTCTTGAAATACTCCATTTAGTGGAAGACACGGGGTTGGCCAGTCTCAAGATCGCACTGGCGGGTATCACGACCACGGTGATGGCACAATCAATCAAGGTCAAGTAGTACATGGGAACCATAGTTGAAAAGAATCAACCTTGCCTCTCCTGTTCATCTTCAGACGCGATGCAGATATACGCAGACGGCGGAGCCAAATGCTTCTCTTGTGAAAAAGCTTTCTCGGCAACGGAAATAGAGAACGGCTCAGAAAAGAAAATACCAAACGTCCGCAACTTTGGTTTCAAGAAACAAAGATCGGCGGAAGAGATCTCTTCATTCAAAATCCGAGGTTTCGAAGCAAGGGCCATCACCAAAGCCGTCACGACTTTCTACGGGGTTAGGATCTCCTATAATTCCGACGGGAACATCGATCATCATTATTATCCGTATGAGTCGATGGCCAAGTATAAAGTGCGGAAGTTGCCGAAGGAATTCAGTTGGGTTCCCAGCGGCTCTAAGATGCTGTTTGGACAGGAGCATTTCAACGGCGGCGGTAAACGTCTGATTATTTGTGAAGGAGAGTGCGACACATTGGCCGTGGCTGAAGCATCGTATGCCCGGTACAATAAATTCTACCCCATCGTGGGTTTGTCTTCGTCGGCGATGGCGGAGCATCTAGTTGAACAGAGGAGTTGGGTCAGGTCATTTAAAGAAGTCGTGTTGTGTTTCGACGAAGACGACGCCGGGTACAAGGCGCAAAAGATCGCAGCTAAGATAATCGGCTACGACAAGGTCAGGATGACCAAGCTCCCGAAGAACGACGCCAATGACGTATTGGTGGAGCTGGGCGGCAAAGCAGTGATGGAGTGTATCTTCGATGCACAGCAGTACACCCCGGCAGGTATCATAAAGAAGAAGCAAATATGGGAAGCACTGGAGGCTGCGGAGAACACTCCGAGCGTGCCATATCCCCCATGTTTGGCCGGAGTGAACTCAAAACTGAAAGGCATTCGAGGCGGTGAAATAACTCTCTTGATATCTGGGACGGGTAGCGGCAAGTCCACGATTCTCAGAGAAGTCGGCTTACATATCTTGGAGACCACACCCGACAAAATCGGGGTGATCAGTCTTGAGGAGTCGCCCGCCGAGACTGCTCGTAAGTTCTCAGGGATGGCGTTACATCGAAATCCTGCCATGGAAGACATCTCTTTAGCGGAGCTCAGGCCGGGTTTCGACAAAGTGTTCGGAGATGACCGCGTCGAGCTGTTGGACCATCAAGGTTCCATGAATGACGGCGGCATCCTGGACAAACTGGAGTACATGTGCCTAGTTGGTTGTAAGTATCTCTTCGTGGATCACATAACGATCCTGGTGTCGGAGGGTGTGGACAACCTGCAGGGAAATGAGGCACAAGACAAGGTCATGAACGACCTCCTCAGACTGGTCAAGCGGTACCCTGATGTGTGGATCGGTCTCGTATCTCACCTGCGTAAAACTCCCACCGACAAGAAATCATTCGAGGAAGGACGCCTCCCGTCTCTCGATGATATCCGAGGTTCAGGCTCGATCAAGCAAATCACGTTCGATATCATTGCGTTCGCCAGAAACATGTCTGCCACCAGTGACGCCGAAAGAAACCTGATTAAGATGGCTGTCCTGAAAGCTCGTTTCTCTGGTCTCACCGGCTTAGTTGCAGGAGCTCGTTTTGATGCTAATACCGGCAGGTTATCAGCAGTTGATGAAATTGTGGAAGAAGCTCCGCGAGTTACGAAAGAAGATAATGAAGTTGACTTCAAGAAACTCGGAGGAGAAACAGTACCCTGGGAAGGAAGCCCTGCGGAAATATTGTGAGGGGTGCAACGGTGATACGTTCACCAGGATATCATCTCAGAACCTCAAGAAGTGCGTAGACTGCGGGCTGGAAGCACCGTGGAATCTAGACAAGGGACAACCATCCCTTCTTATCAAAAATCTAAAAGGCGGTAAAAATGTTATTTGATTCTTCAGACGACTTGTTTGATGTGCTCAGCTATATGGAAGAAATGTCCTCCACTAAAGAGAAGACTCAAATCCTCGCGGATTGTTTCGAGGATGAATCCTTCCGTAATGTTATTGCACATGCCGTCGATCCTCTGAGAACTTACGGAGTCCTCAAAACTCCCGGAATCACTTATGGCCGTACGGGCCACTTCACCGTGGATACCTGGAAAATTTTGAAAGATCTGCAAGAGCGGCGACTTACGGGTCATGACGCCCGCGATACTTTGATCGAAGAGTTCCGGCGACTCACTCCCAATTCACAGGAGCTGCTGCGGCGCATCATCACGAAAAATCTCAAGATAGGCGTGGGTGCGATAACGGTCAATAAGGCGGCAAAACTGGCGGGACTTCCGGAGCCGCTAGTAACCACTCTGGCGTACATGCGATGCTCATTGCCGAAGCACGTGAAGACTTTTGATGACTGGCCCTGGGCAGAAGGTGTCGCCAGTGAAGTCAAGATGGATGGAATGTTCGCCAGCCTGTCGCTCCCCGAAGGTGAACCGAATCGACTGCTCACGCGGAAAGGCCAAGAGTTTGGAATGGAAGGGAGGGCATGGGCGGCGCTTCGTCGTGATCTCTTCACGCTACCGAGAGGGTACCGATTTGAGGGTGAATTGACGGTGGTCAAATATGGCAGAGCCTTACCACGTAAGATTGGTAATGGCCTCCTCAACAGTCTCCTCAGTGGACATGATGCGCTTCCCGACGACTGTCACATTGAGTATATCGTGTGGGATTGTGTGCCGCTGGTGGATGTGGCCAAGAGAGTGTATAACGTATCGCGTAAAGAGCGAAGAAGAATGGTGAACAAATTCATCGCCACAGTGCCCGAGACGACCATCTTCCCGGTGGAAACACGCATCGTGCACAGTTTGGATGAAGCCAAGGCGCATGCCGCAGAAATACAAGCCGAAGGGGGAGAGGGGACAGTCTTCAAACACCCTGAGGGTATCTGGAAAGACGGCACCTCAGAGTATCAGATCAAGCTGAAATGTGAGCACACGGCAGATTTGAGAATGTTGGAATTGGTACCCGGCACGGAAGGCAAGAAGAATGAGCACCTGTTTGGGTCCATCCGATGCGGCACTGATGACGAGCTTGTGTTCGTAGACGTTTCAGGATTCAGTGATGAACTTCGGAAAGATATCTTCCATAACTGGAGCACGGTCTACGAAGGCCGGCTCATGGCGGTTCTCTTTAATGAGGTGATCAATGCCCGCAGCCGTGAGACGTTCTCGCTATACCTCCCGCGCTTCGATGAATTCAGGTTCGACAAAGACGAGACCGACACATATGCCTCGATCTCCGCAATGCTATAAGACTTTCTCAGGACACACTTGGTATGTCGATCGAGGTGCTATTTGCTTCGAACAGCTGATGATGGACTTGGAGCTGGATGCAACGGACCTTAGAAAGATGCAAGAGAAGCTGGAAACAACTGAACCCGCCCCACCGCTGCCTACGGAGTACTGATGAAAACCAAGACTAACACTCAATTCGTTCACGACCTCATGGAGTTCTCGAACGCCGGAGGCTTGTCGCAGGTGGCCATACTTGAAGCCATTCGGTTCTACACAGAAATGGTCACGCACAATCCTCGCCCCCACCACGGCTAACGAGCAATTCATTTCAGATCAACTGTGGTGGGATGTCAGCGCAGATATTTACCGCAAGGTCATGGAGCGTATGCATCCCGAGAAGATTGAAGCAGACTTGCGTGAACGCACCGGGATTGAAAGTGTAGGCAAGCTATTTCGGGTAGAAGCCTGGAAAGCGCACTCCAAGAAGTAATGACGACGCCCCTCTCCGGAGGGGCTTTTTGAAGAGAGGTTGTCGAAATGATGAAAATAACAATGACCGACGGTGACACTTATTACGTGGTAGACCCGGTCTCGGAGGCAGATCACATGGGTTTCGTGTTGCACAACGCGTTCGCGGTGATAACCAGAGACGGCCAAGTGAAGAAGCAGCCCACGCACCCGTTACCGATGCTCAGAAAGCTGTTGGTGGAAGAAACTTCGAGCTCCAACATGGCCATTCACTGTGAACTACTGAGAGGGGGCATTCATTATTTCGTGCCCGTGGCGGCAGTGGGCGAACTCGCCGAAACGCCAACAGAATCTAACTATCAAAAATTAGCCAGCGCAACGGTCGGAAGAACAAGTATTATACATAAGCTCAGGTTCGACATGGCTGCGATGCTCGAAGCCTACCTTGAGGAGATTGTTAAATACGATGCTTGACATTCACACTCGGATCAAAGCACTCCGCGAAGGCGGACAAGTCAAACGGGCACATGCGAAACAACTCCATCGAGAATACACCGTAGGTACCCACACCTATAACATGCTGGGTCTTCTCGAAGTGTTACACCCCAGCCCCTCGTTGGCGCTGTATCGGGCAATTCTCTGGCATGATGTCCCTGAACGATGGACAGGGGATATCCCCACACCGGTAAAGAAGGCGAGGCCGCGTATCAAAAAAGAGTTGAAAGGGCTGGAGACGGATATATTATCTCAGCTCGGAGGCCTCTTTGTCTTGACGGAGGGCGAAGAAATCTGGATGAAAGCGATCGACATGACCGAGCTTTGGCTGTGGGCGCGGGAAGAGATATCGATGGGGAATAGTTCCGTCATCGATTTACACGACGAGTGCTTAGGGATCATCGAAGCGCTGTTCGCCTCAGGCCGCATGCCCTCGCCTGTGGGTCGCTTCGTTGATCAAGAGAAGACTCGCCCGCATCGGTTCCTGAGTGACGTCCCAGAGAGAGTATTCGAATGAAATTCAGCAGTGACCCCAACAGCCGGCTCAATCTGCTGAGGATAGCTCACATGGAAGCGCTGGAAATGCTCAGGACGGCGAACAAGGAAAGGTCGCCCTACAGAGGCAAGGCTCTGGCGAACTATAAGAAGGCCAGACTAGACTTGAAGTATTTCGTGGAAGGCCGAGAAAGACCAAAGAAACATGCAATTGATTTCAGCGTAACGATCGGAGGGATACCTGCGGGAATATCTCTGTTGTCATACACGGGCGCTAAGCCCCTCAAGCAGTACACGTTTCCCGGAGCAGGGCCGGGGGACTACGAACCCCCCGAAGAGGCAGAGGCGACGTTTGTGGTGACGGATCGCCACGGATATGAAGCGAAATGGCTGAGACGCAAGGCGAACGAATCTCGGCTGGAGCAGGAGGTAATCAACCTAGTGGAGAAAGGCAATGGCGAGTAATCCCGACAGGCATGGATTCGAATGCCTCGTGAAGGAGAACTTCCGCGTACCCGATAAGGAGTTCCTAGCCAGGAAGCGCAACGGCTATTATTACGGGCACCTGGATGCTTATTTTAAACTCTATAAAGCGATGAAGGAGAAACAAGCAGCTGAAATAGAGACCTTGAAAGAGAATCTTTGGCAGATTCTCGAAGGTACCGCAGAAAGAAAAGCTACGTCCGACAGAGAAACGCTGATCAAACAGATCGTTGTTGATCTCCGGGCACATCTGGACGACTTGAAAGGAAATTAATCATGGATTACGCGCTCGCTTCACAAATCATTCGTTTGAAATTGAAGCAGTCTTGCAGAGCAGATGTCATAGAAGGCGCGAACATTTCGGGGAGCACCTACGACAGGTGGTCGCGGGATGAAGTGCACAAGCCCAGTCTGATGGTCTTCGTCAAGCTATGCATCTATTATGGCATCCAGGTAGATTTGAAAGCATTGCGAAGCTTGACCTACTAACCCTTCACCGGAGAAATATTATGAAAGTTGTCGTATTCAGCGGACCCGGATGTTCGGGCTGCGAAGCCTTGAAGACATCGTTGGAGGCCGCGCGAATCCCTTTCGAAGAAGTCAACGTCGACACACAAGAGGGAGCCAAGTCGGCGATAAAGCACGGCGTGAGGACGCTGCCGACGACGTTATTGATGGATCACGACGTGGTCGTGCAGAAATTCATCGGCTTCAACTTCCTGCATATCAAGGAAATCACGAGAGGGTTGAGATGAATGCATTTACGACGAGCACAGATCCCGCAACGTTTGCCGACGAGATGTGTGATCTGCGCCTGATCGAAACAGCTGAGTCTTACGCAGTGCTGTTGGGCATGTGTCATCGTCTCATAGACGGTTTCGGCCCTCTCTGGGTCGCTCACGACGGCAACGCTCGCCGGTGGTGGGAGCACAAAACCGACACTCTTGATGGAAGCGGCAAGAGAGTCCGTCTGACGGGCTATGTTCTCCTGTCTTTCAGAGGGAGGAACGGAGACGAGGCTTTGCAATGGGTCCGTCGTAGCTCGCTGAACTATATTTGGTTGAGAGAGGTTTGGTGCGCGGTTCTGGACAATTACGAAAAAGCGCTGGGAGTTGAACATGAGTATGAGAAGCTCAGGACAGCTCTTCGAGAGCCGCCGGAAAAGCTGCGGGAGGCGCCCGAGGGTGGCAGTAGCTCTCGTATCAGGGTCCCCAAATTCACATTACCGAAGAAGGCATGACTGAATGAATAGGAACATACTCCACCGTTCTCAGCTGGAGGCGTTCAAAGTGTTCTTGGACGCCAAAGGTCGCCCTCACAGAGGAGGCAAGGGGGAGTACCAAGTGCTCCAAGTGAAGATACCTGGACAGGGCTGGGAAGTGGTGTCCTCCAGGAATTTCATGCCTGATCACTTTACGGTGTCGTCAGGTCTGATGCCGTTAGTGAAGGAGTTTCTGAGAGGTTGCGACACCAGAGAGTTGACGACGTCGTGGGCGGAAGAGCTGGAGAAGCTCACGGATGATCTTCTTCAGCTGCTCTCCTCACGCCAGTCGCCTGAGGCGTTTGACATCATCAAGAGTGAGACGGAGCGGCGGAAGGCACTGGTGGAAACCAAAGTGAAAAGAGCATTCAGACGTAAGAGAGGAAAGATCAATGGATGAAGAAGGCTATGTATTGGTGAGACACGACGGCCACTACGGTTACGGGAGCACGCCCTCAAAGGCCGCCAAGAATGCAAAGATGGGGCGGTCTTACGTGTCGGCGTATCTGTGTTACGCGGACCAGCGTTTCGTCAAAGGCGATCTGGATATCCCAGGCCACGGCGGCGTCACGTGGTTCCTCACGAATGAGGCGCAAGAAGCGAGTTTCCGTTACCCGTGGCTGGGAGATTTTTTCGCAGACAACCTCGTAGTGGCGCGCGGTGAAATGCGTCTCGTCAAAGGTGTCCTTGAATGTAAAATGAGGCTATGATTTGTGAAGACTGCGGGAATTCCGTAGAGTTGCTCTCCTTTGACGAGCTTTGTGCAGATTGCGAGTTCAAGGAGAAAACAAGGATGAGACAAAGCATGGAAGCGTTGGCGGCACGACTTCTGTATAAGGTGGAGGTGGTCGAGCACTTCCCCGAAAGGGAGCGAGCATTCATGCGACACTGTGACGATTGCGTTCACGGCAGATCAGATGAGCTCGTCATGCGGATGGGTTGTGCCAAAAGTCATAGGCCGCGCTTTTTCCAGCCCAAGAGCGGTGACTTTACTTCGGGCCAATGGGGTTGGATGAGGAGTTGTAGAGACTTTAAATACAAGAAGATCGTCGAAGAACAGAAGATTAAAGACCTACTAAACAGGGGAAAAGAAAATGAGCAATTCAGGTAAGTACGCGCAGCGGCGGTCAAGGGGCGCGAGAGAGGCCAGCCTCGTGGGCGTCGACGACGCCATGCCGTCGGTATCGCCTCCGCCGCCGAACATGCGCGGTGGTGCCCACAGAGCCGACATCGGCGGGTCTCCGTCCGGCAACGGCGAAATCCCCAACTTCACGGACGAGCACCCCCGCAAGAGTTTCGCGGATTTGGAACGAGAGGTGGCCGCACTCCTTGGGCCGCATGGGCCAGGAGGCCGTTGATTTAACCCTAGAATATAGTACGGGCGAACCGCGCTTTAAGCGCAATCCAGAAATCATGAGGAATTATCAGAATGACTGAACTGAAGCAAGTGTATCAAGCAGCCGACGGAACCGTCTTTAACTCGAAGAGAGAAGCCGAAGATCACCAGCGGCGGCCTCAGCAGCGCACCGCGCTGATGACTCTTGTAGAAGGCAACGAGGAGCTGGCCGACTGGCTGCTTGAGCACAAGTCAGACTTGGAAGAGAACTTCGACATCGGCACAGTACGCCGGGTGACGAAAAGCGAAAGGAACAAGCTGACTAAGGCACTGGAAGCGCTCAAAGAAGAAGAGGGCGATAACAAGAAGTACGCTTTCTTGATCGAGCACAGTGACGACATCATCAAGTCCTTCAAGTGGCCCGGTCAGAAGCGCCTCACCGGCGACGATAAAGACGCTGCCATCAAGGAAGCACTTACGGAGCTGGTCGGCGACGACAACCTGAAGCTGGCTGACTACATCGTGGCCAAGCGTGACGACATCGTCGAAGCTTTCAATGCGGGTAAGCCGAAACGTGAAGTCACTCCGCAAGCTCTGGAAGGTCTGCGTAAGTATCAAGAAAAGATGAAGGCTGAAAAAGAAGCCAAGAAAGCCGCCGAAGAGGCAGCTAAGGCAGAGTAACCACTGCCGCCGGAAGGCGGGTGTCATGCTCGCCTACCTCGCTTCACAAGACCCGCGAGAGTCTGAGGTGATGTTGACCCGTGTCACCTTCTCGTACTGCCCCTGACAGAACACCGTCGGGGGCTTTTAACAACAAACAAAAAGAGTACAATTATGTTAAATAGATACCGCGAGGAGTTCGAGAGAGCCGCAAGCCATGAGACGCTCGACATCATGGTGAGGGCTAGAGCAAGACGTCTCGGCGTCGAGTATCAAGGGAGCGATCAGTATGCCACACACGCGGAGGCGTACCGTGGGGGCAATCAGGAAGTATATCAGATGTTTATTGCAGCTGAAACCCGTCTCAAACGAATCGAGGAAGACTTTAATGCATTACATGGTCCAAGCTATTTCTTTGGGTAGACTCCACACACTCGGGGGGATTGAACTAGGTGAGTCTGACCCCAACTGGCTCATAGCCAGGAGCTTGGAGGAGCGCGAATTTCTTCTGGATCGAAAGGTTATCATCAACCTTTCCAAGCGAAGAAAGACCATCGTCGTGTCGACGTTGGATGATGAACCAATCTTACTTTTAAGGAGAGAAGATGTACAGATTTGCTGAATTGAAAGGCGAAGCGTGTATCGTTGACGGAAAAGGTGCCATTTTCAAGTCCTATGGAGAGAACACCGAAACCATGGAGAACGTGGCCAAAGCACGGGTGGCCAGTCTCAACAAAGATCCCTTTGTTGAAGAAGAAGAAACCGAGTAACCCTTTACGCCCTCTTCGGAGGGCTTTTTTATTCAAGAGGCGATAATGATTGAGTATACCACGGTTGCAGCGATGTACTCGGGCGATCCCACCGTCTACACATTCTTGTGCAAGATGGAGCTGGCGGAAAAGCTCGTCCCGCAAGACAAGGTCGTAGCCAAGTCCGCCAGAGGTTTAGGTGTTGTCATGATTCTGGACGTCCACGACGTGCCCAGAGACACCGGCAACTTCAACTATCGCTGGGTGTTCCAGAAGGTGGACACGGATGAGATAGCGGAGCTGGAGAAAGCTCAGTTGAACAAAGACATAAAGCGGGCCAGTGAGGCCGAATCCGAGCCGGAAGACGTGGCCGCGATCAAGGCCGCCGTGGGAGGGCTCGCGCCAAAAAAGCCGCCAGTGAAGATTCCGAGCGTGCCGAAACTCTGAAGTCGGATCTTGATCATCTGGAAGCCGAACTGGAAAAGATTCAGCTTCTGGTGATCTCCATAAAGAGAGGTCTCTATGGGGAATGAATTCATCGTGCTGAACATCGGCGACGTGGCTAAATGTCTTGAAGCGAAGGACATAAACGCACTCGTGGAACTCGTCGACAAGTTTCAGAAGAAGTATAAAGAACTAAATCAAGGACGGTTGCCAACTTATGTAGTGCTACCGGAGAACATTGATGACGTATCTTAAAGCAACGAAGGAAAGAGTTTTCATTTTACCGACACTGAATGGCGGCAGTACGCTCAATCCGGGGCAAGGATACGTTGATATCCTGATCCCCCGAGCGGGATTAAAGAACGGCAATAAAGCCGTAACCCAACGGGTCAAAACTTCCAGCATTGAGGAAGTGGCCTCATAACCAAGGACGACCAATGAGAGTTATAGAGTACATCCTACCGAACGGCAAGCAGCGTGTGCACAGGATCTCTCACGTGAGAAGGACCGACAGAGATTTCTTCGAAGAGAATCGCATAACGATCTCCTATGAGAGGGATGGAAAGTTCCTTATAATGTACATTCAACTGAACAACTACTATATAAGAGGTGAAGCACCGGAAGAGTTACTGAAGATATTACCGGAGAAAACTCCGATCGTCAAGACCATGGCCCTTTGCCGAGAAATGGCAGAGAAATACATCAATAAGACCCTCGTGGAAGACTATAGGGTGATGAGGAGAAATGTCAAGATCAACCTATGAGTACCGGTATACCGTTAGAGGGTGGTATACCGAGTCCGCTCTGGCGGACGGCTTCGTCGAGAAAGCGAGCAGAGAACAATGGATGGTAACAATAACTGCATCGCTTCACGCAGGTTGGCGAGGCGTACATTTTTTCACTGTCAGACTTACCAACGGTGACACGGAGATTCGAAATGTCAGAACTCCTAGATTGGCAGAGGCGCGAGCCCTCTTCCTGCGGCTGTGCGCTCAGCACAGATTGCACCATAAAAGGTACAACCCGCAGTAGTACCTCGAATGCCGCCAAACTCAGTTTGGCCTCACGTATTTAGCCGGTGCTTTTTCAAAATCGTTCCCGGTGAAGGTCAACCATGCCCCCTCTTTGAGGGGCTTTTTAATCAGTGTCTCGACGGGAGATTTGCCGTGCATATCATTTATTCGAAAGACCGAAAGACATTTCGCGTAACTTTTCGCAGACTCAAGGCTTTAGACGCTGAATCAAAAGGGCATGAAGTGTGCTTCGATCAGACGACCGCCGATTTGAGGAAGCTGGGCTTCACCGATTCGGGCATCGAGACGCTCGCGAGGAAAATGAGATGAGTGATTCAATACAACGAGGAAACTAATTAATGAAGATTTTTGACAAGCTATTCAAGAAAGAATCACCCGACAGGCTGGAGCATGCGTCGGACGCTCTGGATCATATCCGCAGAAGCGTGGTCGGGAGTCGTTCTCAAACGCGGCGGCTGAGGTGAGAGCCACGGATGGTATCGAGGGGACCGCCGTTCACAGGACCGTGGATCTGCCGAAGGCCGCCCCAGCGTCATGAAAGTGGAAGACAAGCTGCGATGTCTCAAAATATGATGACATAGTTACTTTACTATCTGATAGCCAGGAGTAGTTCATGATTACATTAGCAACACTAGATCAAGCAACTGAGCAAGAAGTGTTTGACCAAGTTAAAAATCACCTGCTCACTCAAATGGCAAATAGCATTTTAGAGCCGGATAACGACATTTGTGCCTATCGAGGAGTAAACGGTCTTCAGTGTGCTGCTGGCTGTTTAATGAGTGATGAAGAAGCGACTAATATAATTGAAAAGACTAGTTGG
>Ga0136556_1000460_pt1 | contig 24890 bp, 29 predicted proteins | sample AntRauTorckE6831_FD_104780 | JGI IMG/M metagenome (GOLD analysis project Ga0136556, IMG submission 104780) | Saline lake microbial communities from Rauer Islands, Antarctica - Metagenome Torckler E6 #831 | ecosystem: Environmental > Aquatic > Non-marine Saline and Alkaline > Saline | place... | reverse complement strand
TCTCTTGGCACTATTAACCCCAAAGGAATAACACCATGAGCTTTATTACCCAAGAACAGGCTGAGCAGATTCTAGGTGTTGACTTTGCACCGGCTGGTGATAAAGCTCGCCTCATTAAATTAGCAAATACTTGGATGCGGAACGAGGTTGGCTATGTTCCAGATCCAATTGATCCAATCCTGATTGATGCTACAGGCGAAATTATTAAGGGTATTCAAGCTGGTGTGATTTATGCCGGTATTGCTCGTCAGACGACAAGTGAGAGCGTTAAGGCTGATACGGTACAAGTAACCGAAAGCTTTGCCGAAAGTAGTGTGGAGATATCAGAATTTGAGCAGATTGCTCGGGCCTTTATTGACTCACTTGACTTGAAGTCTAAAGGTTTTACGTTCGAGGTGTTTCGGGCATGATCAAAAACAAAATCCAATCCAAAGTAGCAAAAGCCTTTGATAAAAAGCTTGCTGATGCGGTTAATACATTCACGTGCTCAAAAGAAATTCAGTCGGGCGAGTTTGATTTTGAAACACAGACTTATCCAACCGTTACCGTTGAAGCGTACAGCGGTCGTGGTGTTCTGTTTGGCTCTTATTTGAAAGATATGGTTAAGCCTACTGATTACCAAGTCACAGATTCAAAGGCCACGGTGTTGCAAAATGAAGTGACTCAAGTACCGCAGATAGGTGATGTGTGGGCTACTTTAAAGGGACGGTTCAAGATTGTGAATATTGGTGCAGATCCAACAGGGAGTATTTGGGTTTGCCAGTTGAGGAAAGTTTAGTAATATCCTTCTGAAATTAAGGGGGATTTATGGCTAAAAAGACACTAAAAGAAAAGATAAATGATGTGGCGTTTTGGACTGTGATTTTCCTCATCTTGTATTTAATAATTGGGTATTTGCTTGAAAGCTTATGGTTATCTAAGCCACTTAAATTAGACGAATTATATGAATTATTAAAAGATGGATTTAGCATTACCGCAGCATTTCTGGCACCAGTAGCAGCGTTTATTTTGTTTAGTGACTGGAGAGAGCAACATAACAAACAAGTTAGAAATGAGTTTGCACTAAAAGTTTTTACTCAATTTGAAGCATTAGAAAAAGAAATCCACGAAGCTGGAATGATTCTGATTGAAATGGAACATCTTGTGCCGTACGAGTCACAAAATAGATTTAGTTCTGATCGCAGGCCAATTTACTTAAATGATAAGTTATTTAAAGATAATGGTGACTTAATTTTATCGTTTAACTACAAGATTGATGATATTCAGGAGGTTTTCAATATCCTTTTGGATAAAATAAGATACTTTGGAATTGCTACAAGTCAATTAATTGAAGTTACTACGGTGGCATTCTTACTTCTAGAGAAATTTAAAGAAATAAACATTAAAAATGAAGATGATACATATAGTGAATACTTGAAGTTGTTAGATGTTAATTCGAAAAAACTTGAGCAATACTATGAATTAAGAAATATGATTTCAGATTTAATAATCACTGATCTTCTAAAAACTTTTCAAGCTGATTAGGTTTAAAAGTAATTGTATTTTATGGGTGGTGTATATGTCATGGAAAAACAAACCAACTAATTTTGCTTTAACTGCTTTAAAAGATGCTGATCAACACGTTCAAAAAATTGTAGGTGAAGTCTTACAGCAGGTTGTAGTTCGATCACCTGTAATGGATGGTGAGTTCAGAGCATCACATAAAGTTACGCTTGATTCACCAGATAACACTTATGAAAAAAACATTGATGCATCAGGTGCCAACACAATCGCAGAAGGTTTAAAAGTAGCAGCTACGGCTAAGATTGGCGGCCTGGTCTATGTTCAATCGAATAGTCCATACGGGGACAAGTTAGAAAATGGACATAGTATGCAAGCACCACATGGTGTCTACGCCCTAACATTTCAGTATGTGTGCGAGAAATATCAATGATGACAAATACTCAAGCTTTGCGAGCCATTCTTGCACGTGTTGGTTCTTTTACTGGGATGCTTAAAGAACATATTCAACTGGCAAATAATCCTTTGCACGAAGGTAAACCATTTGAACCACCTGAAAAAGAGATATGGTCCAAGATAACCGTAAGCAATGCAGGAAAGTTTATTACTGGGATGGGAGATAAGCCCTGTACTCGAACTACGGGCATTATTTTCATTCAGTTATTTGCACCACTTAATACAGGCACTGATGAATTGTCTCAATTGGCAGATAAGTGGGCCGAACACATGGAGTTCTATAAGGTTGATCAACTAGAACTACGTGAAGCCAATATCATTGATGCAGGTCATTCTAGCGCGATTGGTGACCCGTCTAGTATGAGTTACTACCAGTACAACGTGAATGTGTCATATATCGTGAACTAAACCCAAATTCTCATTTACCCGTCCTTTTAGGGCGGTTTTTTATTGCCTAAACTCAGGAGACAGCTATGTCAAAAGGCACTGATGTGGTGATCCACATTGCGAAAGAAGAAACACCCAATACGCTGCCAGTGGTGCCTGAATGGCACACGTTGCGCCGTAACTCTGACTCATTGAAAAAGACAGTGTCTTTGACCCAATCTGATGAGATTGTAGACTCTCGTTTTGAGCAAGGCTCGGTTGCTACTTCTGCAGAAGCGGTCGGCAATATTGAGTACGAGTTATCTGCACTCAGTCAAGATATGTTCTTTGAAGGTGTGGCAGGCAACATGTTTGTTGATTCAGGCACACCAAGTGTGTCAACGCTTGAAATTGGTGGCGACACTTTACCAACCTATACGATTGTAAAGCACGACAAGAAAGTCGGTTTTATTCAAGTATTCTCAGGTTGTCGCATTGGTGAGCTTACCATTCAGGGTGATACCGAAGGCAAAATTACAGGTAGCGCTTCAATCAGTGCGACTGGTTATGACAACCCAGTGGCGACTCCTGTGGTTAACCCACTTGCTGCTACTGATACACCATTCATGTCATCTATTAATGTGAACGAGTTTAAGATTAGTGGAGTAAGTACTGTTGGTACAGCATGTGCTGAATCATTCACAATCACGATTAACAACAACCTGACAGCTAAGCCATGTCTCGGCAACGGTAGCTTGATCCCAAACCGTTATACCGAAGGTAATGTGAGTATCACGCTAAATGTAACATTGGCCTTAACTACAACTTCAAAAGCGTGGATTCCTTATGTTGAGTCGCGCCAAAACATGACTGCGGAAATTGGTTTGGAGGATTCTATAGGTAATGCCTATGGGTTCAATTTCACCAAGTTGGAACTGGATAATGATGGCCTGTCCGATACTAATAAAAATGATGACCATACGCTAGCTATGGAATTTCGTCAGGTGAAAGAGGCACCAACCATTACACGCACTGAAGCATAAACATAGCCCCGAAAGGGGCATTTTTTTAGGATTAGAAAATGGCTTTAAAAGCAGAAATTCAAAAGAGCAAAAATGTCTCACTATGGAAAGAATATAAGGATGCTGAAGGTAATGTGCTGGCGGAATTTAAAATTCGTGGTGAAGCATATAAGCCTTACCGGGTAGCTCTGGAGCGTGCTCAGAATCAGGTGGCATCAAAAGGGTATGTTGTTTCAACTGCAGGTGCTGAAGATAAGCTCTATCACGAACTTTTACTTGAGGCAGCAGCATGTCACCTGATTGAAGATTGGAAGGGAGTGGTTTTCTCTGAAAATGGAAAGGAAGTTGAACAGCCCTATACTCCAGAGAATGCTACCAAACTATTCGATATGGGCGATATTGGTGTAGCTGTGTGGGTTTTTGTGAAGGCTCATGCTGAGAAGATTCAGTTAGAAGCCGACCAAAATAAAGCAGATATACTGGGAAAGTCACAGAGCTCTACCGATGGCACACAGGAGACGGTGGATTAACTGACTTTCAAAAGAGGCTGCGGGATAAGCTTGGGCGTAAGTTGGATGATGCACCTGGGTTTAGTTATATAGCTCATGCTATCTTGACAGCATTTAATGTGATTGCCCGTGGCCGTTCTTACCATCCTGTTGCTATGCCGCTGGATGGCAGCCATATCAATGCTTATCTTGAGCTGTATGAAGCGCCGTGTGAGTTGCATATCTTTGTGGAGTGTGTATTTGCGTTGGATAATTTGTTTTTGGATGGGGTGAGGAAAATTTTAAGTAATAAGTAGTTTCAAAAGTCATATTAACTATAAAACACTGACCCAACAAAAGATTAATTTACTGTTATAATAGGTTGACTAATGCCATGTTTGATGGGTAACATGCACTCAACAACAACCCTATTATCATTAGATAACAGGGTATTTTTATCAAAAGGAGAAAATTATGAAAACTATTAAACTTTTGACTGATGGTTACGGTTTAGGCTAAACATAACCTCAAGAATTCTATAAAATAAGGTGTCAATTTTGACACCTTATTTTTTTTCGGGGATATCGTGGGTTTTTTTTTAACGTATTGCTTAATTCTTTCATACGCAATAGTTTTTGTATATTTTTATCTTTTTGAAAGGGATGATTATTTTTATAAATATAGAGGAAGCATTCAACTGAGTTTGGTGCTTTGCTTAATTGGATTGTTCTTTGCACAAATTATTTTTTGGAAAACTTTTGCCTTAGACTATAATTTTTTAAACTTCAGTCTAAAAGCTAAACCTGGCACTACGAAAACAACAGCATTAGTGACTATGCTTGCTGCAATAGCAGCAGTTAGTGGATGGGTCTTTACAAGTCGTGTGCAGATTATTAATGCAACCAAGACACACGCGATGCAAGCTTTGATGAATAGTAGAAACTCTACGATTTACGTTCAAAGAGTAGATGAAGCGATGGCTATTCGTCAAAAATTGAGAGATAAAAAAGGGTTGGGAGTTAATGATCTGGTTGTAGTTTCACAAGAAGATTATATAAATTTGAAACCAGAAGAAAGATCCGCGATCCATTATATGTTGAATTTTATGGAGTTCATTGCGGTAGGCGTGAGGCATAACAATATGGATGAAGAATTAATTAAGGGCAGTTTGAAGACGATATTAAAGAACAATTATCTAATGTTTCAACCTGTTATTGAGTTTGTCCGTATTGGCTCACCAAGCAACTATATTGAAATGGAGACACTTCATAAAAGATGGGATGAATACAATAATGACAAATGTATGAAATGCACAAACTGGTTTAAAGTTAGCGATGATAGCAAGGAAAAAAATCAGCCAGCCAGAAAGAGTATTTATGCAGTTATGACAATCCTAACATTGGGGTTATGGAATTTAGCAATTACTGGCATTGAGTTTTTTGAAAGATATGCAAAAAGCAATTTGAAAAATGATTTTGTTTGCATTGATTGTGGTGGCGAAAGCACACCCTCAGGTAATATTAAATAATCACCCTCGGGTGGTTTTTTTAATGCTTGAAAAAACAGCTATATATTGTATAAATGAAACTTGTCTTACAATTGAGTGTGCCTTCAATAATGGTAGATTACAGTAAAATCGAAGAAGAAATTGAAAATATGGAGTCGGGTCAGAGAAAGCCATTCGGTGGAAATTACACCGCCAATGAGTTTCAGGGGGTGTATAAATTCCTTCTAAACCTACAGGAAGAAGGGGTGATTTACGTTAAGGAACATCGAGAATCAATGTCTGGTTACGACCTAGTGGATGCAGCGTTTGTGACAAAAATTTAAAGCACCTTCAGGTGCTTTTCTAATAACCAAGTAGACTTTTTTCAAGAGAATGAGTATTTTATCTCCATAATTAAAGGGGGTAGAATGGAAAAGATAATAAGTTTAAGTATTCTTGCTTTAGTGTTGACTGGCTGTACATCAATTCAAGTGAACAATACATCTGGGTTTAATCCCAGTTCAATACGTGAAGTATGTATTATTCATAATCCAAAGGTGATTATTAAAGATTTTGATGGAGTTATTGAGAGAAGTTTTTCTAGACATAACATTAAGGCTAAAACCTATAAGGAAAGTGCGAATCTTAGCTCATGTCAGACAATGTTAAATTATACTGCTTTACGTTCATGGGATATTGTGCCGTATATGGTATCAGCTCAATTTAACCTTATTCAAAATGGGCGACAAGTTTCTGAGTCTTCATTTAAGTTAAAAGGAAATGGTGGGTTAGCTCTCAATAAATGGCGCAGCACTGAAACCAAGGTAAATGAATTAGTAGATGAATTATTGGGTAAAAAGCCAGGTGGGAATAATGTAATTTCTCCTGCTTTGAGCGAAGAGAAGCCTTTGATTTTAACTGCGCCACCACTTGAACAACTAAATAAAAGTTCTGATCGGTAATTTGATGATCTTGACGGTGTAACTTATAAAGCTGGTTTACGCTATAACTTCTAAAGAATGACCGCCCAAAGTGGCGGTTTCTTTTTGTGCGGGAAATTAGTATCTTGTTCCAATAATAAATATTTGGGGTAGTGGGGTATGGGAGATTATTTAGGCAAGGCTGCTCATGAAAAACAATCAGCCAAAATAGCAATAAAAGAAAAAAGGTTTGATGATGCGTGGAGGCATTTAAATAATCAAAAAGATTTATACCTGAAGCACGCCCATAGGATGCAATTCTCAGAGATACATACACTGGTTATAGATTCCTCACCTCATGAAGATATGGCGAATATTCTAAGGCTGGAGGGAAAGCACAAGAGCGCTTTAAGTAATATATCCTATACCTACAAAGCAGCTCATTTAGCAGACCGGCCAACCATCACATTAGAGAAAAAGTTAGAGGCTTATTACAATAGGGCCTATAAAAAGCAACCCTTCAAAAGATTTTTATCCTTGCTTAAAGCTCTGCCTAACGGTGACCTTGTCTCTGTAAGGGATTTTGTGGAAATTTACTATCCTATAGCTCCCACGATAGATGATGATCAGGCCCCACCTTATACTGCTCAAAATAGGATCGATATAGCTCAAGAGAAAGCAAAGTCAATTAATAGTGACTTCCTTGAAAGAAGAGAGCAGCAAAAGGCTATTGCGAGCGCCAAGGTAGTGGATACTAAAAAAGAGAGTCACCCTGAGCCAAAATATGCTGATACAGCGAGCATTAAAGTAAATCAGAAAACTCCAAATACTTTCTTGGGATACCCTAACTCTGACTGGATACTAAATATCACCATAGGTGCTATAGTTTTAGTGGTATTTATTTGGCTAATGGGTTGATAAGGATTCATATGAAGAAAATTATTTTATTGGCTTTATTTTCTGTCAGCACTATAGCGTTATCTCAGGAAATTTATACCTTAAAAACCTCGGATGGTAGCACCCTACTCACAGCAAAAGAGCCTACTGAAGAAAAGTATGGAAAATTTACAGTTGAGAAAAAAACATATTATCCAGAATGGTCTCCATTGGACTGGAATTATGTTTGCTCAAAAGATAAGTTTGATGGAAAAAAGAGCTGCTCGTTAAACAAATCGCATAGCGATGTAATGGTTAGTATTTTTGATGGGCAGCACAGTGTATATGTTGGGAGAGACCATTATCCAAGATCACAAAGCGCTATAAAAGTAGATAGTAATGCACCAATTTATGGTTATGAAGGCTCAAGCAATACTCCCAAGAAAGTCATTGAGCAGATGAAAAAGGGGAAGATTGCGTACACCAGATACAGAGAGTGGCCGTATGATTATAATCGAGATGGTGAAGTTGATCTGACAGGTTTTGCCGAGAAATACAATGAAATGTTAGAGAAGTATAAAGAACTCTAAAGAAGTACAACTTACAAACCTCGCGAAAGCGGGGTTTTTTATTGCCTGCAGGAAAGTAAATATGACTCAAGAGTCCCGCCTGGTCATCGTGATTGACTCAAGAAATGCTGAGCGTAATGCGCGTGCAGTTGCCAGCGAGCTGGAAAATCTAACCAAGAAAGGCGATCAAGCTGAAACTCAGATGACGGCAATGGGCGCTTCGATTAAAAGCCTTGTTGGTTATATGGGTGGGATTTTGACTATCAACAAGGCTATTGCTATGGCCGACGATTATACGCAGATGGCTGCACGTATTCGCAATGCAACTGCAAATGCTGAAGAATATGCGATGGTGCAGGATCGTTTGCTCAACACAGCTAATACGACTTATCGACAACTTGGCGAAGCTCAAGAAGTGTATTTAAGTATGGCTGGTGGTATGAAGTCGCTTGGCTATCAAACCAAAGAAACCTTGGAACTAACAGACTCACTTTCTTTTAGTTTTACTCACAATGCAACCCGAGTTGACCAAGCGCAGTCAGCAATGGATGCATTAAGTAAATCTATGGCTAAGGGTAAGGTTGATGGTGATGCGTGGATTTCAATTGTTACTGGTGCAGACAATATCATTGCTGATATGGCCAAAACCACAGGTCAAACAGAAGCTGAAATTCGTCGCTTGGGGGCAGAAGGTAAAGCATCACTAGACGATCTAATCAAAACCCTGATCACTACTCGTGAACAAAATGAAAAGCTTGCCAATAATATGGAGAACAGCCTAGCGGATGGTTTTACGAAATTGTCTAATGAGGTGACTGTTTATCTCGGAAAAGCCAACGAAGCAACGAGTGCTACAGGAATATTAGCAGGCGGGTTGAGTAGTTTGGCAGATAACCTGGACTTGGTTGCAAATACTGGTGCAGCACTGGGTTTGGGATATGTGACTACTGCATTACTAACAAAAGGTGCTGCTGTTAAACAAAGTCTTGTTGATTCAGCGGCTCGTCGTGTGGCTGATCAGGCTGAAATCCAATCGCAAGTACAGTTGGCTGCTGTTGAGGTTCAGCGTACACGTCAAATTACCGCTTTAGCTGCTCAAGAGGTTCATCTAGCAAGACTGGAGCTAAATTCTGCTACCACCCGAGATGCACGTGCAGCAGCAACAATGCGCCTAACTCAAGCAGAAGTAGCTCTTAATATTGCAACTAAAAATACTACGACTGCTACAGCCACTTATAGCGCCGCTCAAGCCGCAGCCACAACAACGTCACTAACATTGGCTAGCGCTGCAAGATCAGCCTTAGCTTTTATGACGGGACCGGTTGGTCTCGGTATTACGGTGGCAACGGTTGCAGCCGGATACCTACTGCTGGGCGACAATTCAGAAAAGACCACGGTTTCATTGCGTGAAAACAATGAGGCAGTAAATGATGCTATTCAAAAATACCGCGAGCTAGATGATGTTCAAAAGCGCGGGCAACAGGCAGCTGAGAAGGCAAAGTTATCTGAACTAGCTGAGGGTTATAAGGAATTAACAACCGACTTAAATACCAATGCATACGCCTTGAGTCGACACAATGATTTCACTCAGGAGCAATCTCGTGAGGTAAATGCATTAATTGCTGAATTTAAGCAAACAGGTGATTTAGATAAGTTTTCTGCGGCGATTAATAAACTTTCTTTTGTGAGTCAGGACTCTAAAGATAAGTTTAACGCTCTGGCTGGGCAGGTTCGCACTTCTGGAAATGAATATAAAAACCAGAAGCAATTTGTTGATGCAATGACCAACTCCCTAAATCAAAATGGCGCTGCGGGAGATAACGCAGCAAGAGGGATTAGAAATGCAGCTGAGGCAGTAGCGGAATACACAGGTAAATTGAAATCCCAGCAATGGGATTTGGAGTTTACTAATGCGCTTGTTCAAAAACATGGGAAGTCAGCGCAGGAAGCAGATTTGCTTTTGCAGGCTTACCGTGAAAACGAAAAAAAAGGCATCAAAGGTGTAACAGCTGAACAAAAGAAAATTATTAGCAACATTGAGGCTCAAAGGCGTTCATCTGATGCTTATAACAAGGCCCAAGCAGATGCATTGGCAAGGCAGAAAAAAGCTGCCAAAGAAACCACATCTCAATCTCAGAAAGACAAAAAAGAGGCCGAAAGACTAGCTAAAGAGCAATTCGATTTACGGGAACAGATTGTTTATGAAAGTGCGCACAGAGAAAAGCAAATTGAATTAGATCTTGCAAGGGAAATTGCTGAAATTCGTAAAGCTAAATTTAACCCAAAAGATACAGCTGGACTTATTGGCAATGCTGAGGCACGTGCTGGCTATGAAAAGGAGTTATATACCGAGCAACTTAAATATCAACTAAATGAATGGCAGTGGACGGAAGAGGAAAAGCTAGATCAGCGTGTCAAAATTAATCGATTATTAATCCTGTCTAGTCGAGAGTTGACTGACACAAACAAGCAATACAACTTGGATTCAATGGTTGATCAAAGTAATCACGAACTCGCTCTAATCAAGCTTTCACAAGAAACTCGCCTCTTTCAAATGCGTGAAGCTCTCATGTCCGAAACCACAGCCATGCAGGAGCGTTATCGCTTAGAACGCGAGCAGATCCTTCTAAACTCAAAGTTAAGCCAAGAGCAAAAACTGCGTGAAATTGCTTTAAGCAAGGCTTTGCAGGAGGAAGAAAACCGCAAGCGTTTAAATAGCGCAGTTCAGCAATGGGGTGGCATCAATGCTGAGCTGACAGGTACTACAGATCAATTTAATCTTGAGAAAGAGCGATTTGATCGACTGGATAAATCGCAAGCACTGTTTGATGCTGAGTTGGCGATGGCTGGTGAAAACTATGCATTAAAGGAGCAGGCGTATCAGGCTCATGTCGACAGAATGACTGCAATTGAGAATGCTTATAGTGTTTCATCACTCCAGCTTCAACTTGGTTATGGTCAACAAATGGCTTCCAGTATGTCTAGCATGATGGGGGCTATCTTCGGCGAAAAATCAAAAGCTTATGCAGCAGCTTTTGCTGTTGAAAAGGCCTTTGCTGTGGCGCAAGCTGCAATTGCAATGGGGCAAAATATTGCTCAGGCGTCTGCGATTGGCTTCCCCCAAAACATTCCTATGATTGCTGGTGCTATGGCGCAAGGTGCCCAGATTGCTTCAATTATTGCATCCGTAGCGGCACCTACTGGGTATTCTGATGGTGGCTTCACTGGTTATGGGGGCAAGTTTGATCCCGCAGGTATTGTTCATAAGGGTGAGGTAGTTTGGTCGCAAGAGGATATTAAGCGCTGGGGTGGTGTAAACGTTGTTGAGGCTATGCGCACGTCACAGCCGCCAAAAGGTTACTCAGATGGTGGTTTAGTCACCCCACAAGATACATATCGTGTAGGAATGGGAACCGTGGAAGCAATTAATCGCAATTCTGATGTGCAAGCTGAACGGCAGGCTCAGGCGAGTGCTAAATCACAGCAATCTTCATCAAATGGCATGCAGGGTCTTACGATTATCAATCAAATTGAACAGGAGGATTTGGTTGGTGGTTATTTTAGAAAGCCTGCTGCTGGGCAGTTAATTTTAAACCTCATTAAGGCAAATCCTTCTGAGTTTAGGCGCGCACTAGGAGTGTAAATGAAAATCCAAACTACACTTTTTGGTGAATTGGTTTTACTGGACCAGTGCACGCTTGTAGGATCGTCTGAAAGTCTAGGATTTCAAACTTACGTCAACAGTTCACACAATGGCACTGAGAAACGAAAAGCTTTACGTGAAACCGCATCTCAAGTTTTGAATATTGATTATGTGGTGGCACGTCAGGCCTTGGCGCAGAACTTCAATGTGTTGTGGGGTGGTTTACGTAAACTGTGGGCCATTCCTGTTGATGTAGAGTGGCAGCGGATTAGTGGTGTGGATGGTGATTTTATTGAATGTGTAACTTCAATTTATGATTTCCGAAACGATTCCTTAGCATTGCTTAAGCATAAGGACGGTCTAACCGTTGTTGAAATCAAAGAGGTACTAGCCAATGGTCTAAAACTTTATGAGTCGATCATCTTGCAGAATTTCACTATACGCCCACTTCGAGTGGGCTTTATTTTGGGTGATGTATCGGCACCCATCAATGCAGTTTATGGTCAACCAAGTCTTCAGTTTCAGGTGATGGATGCACCTTATCTGCAAGTACCAGTCCCCGTGCAGTTTCTTGGACATGACATTTACTTTAAGCGTTTATTGCTTGAGGGAGATGCGTTAAATGTCACCGTACTGCAGCACCAGACTGTGGTGGATTTTGGATTAGGGCCGATTGATCAGCATAGCAACTGGCTACATGCCCGTTACGGCAAACCGATGCGAACAGTGATGAAAGGTCAGCAAGCCTTGTTTGAGTATCGACAGTTTCTATTTCGCCGACTGGGACAATATCGCGCATTTTGGTTGCCAACATTTGAGCGCAATTTTTATGTCAAAAGTACTGGGACGATTTCAACTGTGATTGACGTTGAGTTGAACCAGTACCAGGAATATGCCTCGAATCGAAAGCATATCGCCATTCAAGACAAGTCAGGCAATTGGACTGCACATAGCATTTCAAATGCAGCGCAAACCAGTAACACACTGAGACTCACCATTACACCGGCACTCAATAAAGCTGCTGTGGATATTCGAATGATCAGCTATTTAGGTCTTCATCGGCTCAATAACGATTCAGTGGATATTCAATATAAAGGTGCAGGCATCACTGAGTCTTCAGTTGCCATTTTGGAAATTGAGCCATGATGAAATTTTTTACTCGATTGCTCGGTAATGGGCAATCAACCATTGCCAAGCGGGAACTGTATCTCTTCCAAACGGGCAATGTACAACGTGCCTATACCAATGGAGATGCCTTTATTGAGCATGCGGGTCTGGTGTATGAGCCGCACGTGATTAAACGTGGTTCGCATAAGTCTGGACGAGACTTAGAGAAGCAAACCATGGAGATAGAGTTTTCATTGCTTTCAGTATTCGCCCAGAATCTTTCCCGTTCTGAACTTGAAGAAATCACCACAGTTCAAATGTTCAGTTATGAAGGGGTTGAGTTTAGACAGTTTTGGTCGGGGCGCTTGACCAAAGTCAAACCGCATGATGAAGGCATTAAACTTCAATTTGAAACGGAATACACCAAGGTGGGGCGTAATGCGGTGACTCGAAAGATTCAAGCCACATGCCCTTATCGATTGTTTGATCAAGATTGTCGATTGGCCAAGGCAAATTATGCGGTGAAGGCCACCATCAAAAGCGTGGATAAGTTGAACATGGAACTACGTGGCCTAGAAGCTTATGCAGACAATTATTTTCTGATTGGCATGATTGAAGATCCAAGCGGGGTGTTGATTACCATTGATAGCAGTAAAGGCAATCAGCTTGTTTTAAAGCGGCGCTTTGATTCGTTTAGCAATATTGCAATTAGCGATGCTGAATATACGGCATTAATGGATGACATTGCCTTAAAAACTCAGGCATTGGCAGATGCTCAAGCTACATTGGCACTGAAACAAACGGCCTATGATCAAGCGCTTGAGGCATTGAATAATGCAGCCCCTGAAGATCCCAATTATCAGGACTTGGTGGATGCGCTTGCACTGGCTGAAACCGAAAAAAATGCAGCAGCCTCTACAATCCCGATTGCTGAAGCTGAACTTCGCTCCGCTGAAGAAGCCGTGCCTTATGTGACGCTTTATCCTGGTTGCTTAAAAACACCGGATGCATGTAAGGCCTATTCCAATCTGCCGAATTATGGCGGTTTTCCTTTTGTTCCGGGTGATAACCCGCTTGTTAGACAGGTGGTGTGATATGTGGCCTCAGATTATTTTTGCTGTTGTGACCATGATTGTATCGGTCGCAGTGTCTTTGATGATGATCAAGAATCAGAAGACGCGGACAGTGGCGGGTGAGGTTGAAGCCCCCAGCGTTGAATATGGGACACCGATCAAGGTGGTACTCGGTTCACGCGATGTCGCGCCAACCTATACCTATTTTGGCGATCAAAAGGCGGTAGCACTGAAAAAATGAAAATTTACATTCGGCATATTCGGGCTGCGAAGTATTGCAGAAAAGAGGGCGTTAAGCCCTTTTTTGATGCCCACCATTGGGACTGGTCAGATTTCTTGGCCAATGGAATTGATGCCCAAAAGCTGATTGATACACAAGATGCCATGGCTTTAAACGTCGTAAAGATTGCACAGGAAGAACACAATGAGCGGTGGAAAAAAACAGACATACGCACATAAATACTATGCAGGTTGGCAAGCCGTTCTTGCCCATGCAGGGTGCTTTCTTCGTCGAATTTGGGTAGAAGATAAAGAAGCTTGGTATGGCGGGATGGGCAATGGCTCAAGCCGTATTGCGCAGCAAAATTTATTTGGCGGCCATGATGTAGGTGGTGGTGGCGGGGTAACGGGTAATTTTAATTATTACACGGGTTCTCCAAACCAAATGCCAGATCCTTATTTAGAAAAAAAGTTAGGTGTAGGTAATGTCCCTGCTTCACGCGGTGTTTGTTCGTTTGTATGGAAGCAGGGATATTTCGGAACATCCAATTATATGAAGGATTGGAAATACCGACTTTCATATGTGAATGGAATTAAGCCGACCTTTATTGATGGTGTGACCAACATTGTGATTGCAATGGACAGCTCAATGTCTATGACTGAGGAAGATTTTTTATTCTTCACAACGTCTGGTGTTGCACGAATGATTGGGTTAATTGGGGATTTGGTGGCGGTATATGATGGATCAATAATTAATCTTCGATTAATGTTCTTTGATGCATCACTCCATATTAAAGATTATGTTGGGTTCACAGAAGATGATGTGCCGGATGCTATTGCTTGGATAAATGCTAAACGTCAAGTTAGCGGGGTGTCCATTTCCAGTATGATCAGTTCGGCTGAGAGCTTTTTAAATACACACCAAACAGAACATTGTCGTCGAATATTTATACCTATGCATGATGGGTGGGATGTAACCCCTGCTGTTATTGAGCAGTTTCAATCCATGTTTCATGACACTTCTGTTTATCAAACCCATACCTTTTCATCAGCAAGTGTTGATTTTGTTCCATTAAATGCCTTGCTTCTGCAGGCGGATAATACCCCAGAAGATAATACGGGGCTTGGAGCATTTGTGCCTCACTTTGCACCAGGTGATGCTGAAGCAGTTTTTAATATTGAGGCTTGGTTTGGGGTGCGCTCAGGTGAGCCTGATATGAATCCAGCGGATATGTTGTGGACCTGTATCACCAACACTGCGTGGGGGATGGGTCAGCCTGAAGATATGCTGGACAAAGATAGCTTTTTAAATGCTTGGGCGGTGCTCAACCAAGAAGACATGTATATGTCGATCGTGTTTGATGATGAGGGTGAGATTGAGAAAATCATCGACTTGATCTGTGAGCACATCGATGCAGTGTGTACGGTCGATAGTCGCACCAACAAGTGGGTATTAACCCTGGTTCGAGATGACTATGTTGCAGATGACTTACTGATCCTTGATGAGTCGACTATTGGCAAGATTTCAGATTATGAAATCCGTACTGCAGCAGAGCAAATCAATCAGATTACCGTGACCTATTGGGAGAAAGAAACAGGCAAAGATGCCACGGTGACAGCACAAGATCCTGCACGTATTGCTCAAAATGGCTTGGTGAATAAGTCAGTGACTTATGATGGCTTTACCAATGCCAAGACCGCTTATACAGCTGCTGAACGTGATTTAAAAGCGCTTTCTAGTCCTCTGAAAATCGTCACGCTCAACAATGTTGATCCCGATACTGCATTGCAGTTGAAAGAAGGCAATGCCTTTCGGTGGAATTGGGCAGCACATGGCGTGGATGGGGCGGTGATGCGCGTCAATTCAATTGACTATGGCGATGACCACAACTTTGGGGCAACGATTGAAGCCATTGAGGATGTGTTTAGTACGCCGATGAACTCTGTGGTGCCCTATGTACCACCGTATGAGAACCCAGCCAATCAAGCACCGCTTGATAATCCTCATGTCCGTGTACTTGAGCTTCAATACTATGATGCGGTGCAATTTGCCACTGAGTCAGAAGTGAATGCTGATCTTGCAGATGAGCCTACTTTGTCACGCGTTGCTGTGGTGGCCCCACGTGGTCAACAAAATGCCATGTCGGCTGAGATCTATGTGGATTCCGGTTCAGGCTATGCTTCAAAGGCAACTTTGGATTATTGCCCAAGTGCAGAATTGGCACAGGCCATTGGCAAAATGGAATCTACATTCTCAATTCGCAAAGTCGAGGATTTAGAAGAAATTGAGCTGGGTAAATGGATCTTGGTCAATGGTGAGCATATGGCAGTGACCGCCATCAGTGAAACTGAAATTACGGTCAAACGTGGGGTGAACTATACCGTTCCGCAGGATCATGCTGCAGGTTCGTTGATCCTATTTTGTGATGACTACATTGCACTGGATGAAACGGATTACTTTGCGGGTGAATCGCTCAATGTGAAGGCACTCACCAAGACGGGATCGGCACAGCTTGCGCTTGGATCAGCAACGGCACATACATTGGAGATGGCGGGATTAGCAAACCGACCTTATCCACCTGGTAATTATAAAATTAAGGGTGAGTATTTTCCTGATTCAATTTATGGAGTTTGTGAGCTAACTTGGGTTGGTCGAAATAGACTTCAACAAACAGGTGGAATAGCTATTGGTTTTATAGATGGACATATTAATCCAGAAGAAAACACATCTTATATTGTTCGCGTCAAAAACCCTAACTCAGGTGTTGTAGTCTTTGAAAGCAGTGAAATTATTGAACACTCATTTTTATTAGATACAGAACTTATCCCGCTAACTATTGCGAAAATAGAGATTTATTCAAAACGAGGTGGTTATGAGTCACTTTATGCCCAATCATGTGTTTCAAATATTATCAAGGCAGGTATTTCTTTCAAGTTCGAAGATGTTGAATATATCCCTCCAGTCGGTAGTGAAGTTGACTTTACATTTGAATAAGGAGTTCTAAATATGGCAAATATTGCATTATGTACTCATGATAAAACGCATGCTACCTTTACTAACACAAAGTCAATGCTAGAAAGTTTTGGGCATATTGTGTCTGGTTACGGTAGCGAAGAGATGTTTGCATCGCAACTTGCAAACTTCGATATTATTTTATGTACGAGAATGTCGGTGGGATCCGCAGATATTAACGCAGTCGCTGGAGCTGTTGATTTAGGAACACCTGTGATTTGCGGCTCTATTTATAATGCTTCGGAGAATACAAGCACTACTGCAGTAGTTTCTGTCGCAGTAGGTATTGCGAATTCACAAGAGACAAGAGGAGCAAGTATTTTGGGGTTTTATCCAAAAAAGATGCATCCTGTTTTTTCTGAGAATATGATTGGACTCGATGCGCTATGCCCCACTTTTACATCAGCATCTTACTATGGTTCAATTAGACTTTCGGAACTTGCCCCAGGGGGTAATGTTATTGGAAATTATGAAAATACATCTAATAGTGATGCTGTAATTGCGATTTATAATAAAGGTGCAATAGTCTTAAACTCAAAAACTCTTGGTGCAGATGTAATCTTTTGTGGTTTTTTATATGGATTAGCAACTTACTCACAAGCTGGTGCAGGATTAATAAACTCTCTAATAGAAAATAGCATTATTAAAAGGTTTATCCGTGGAAATGTCAGAGACTCAGCTAATTTACCAATTTCAAGAAAACTTGTCGCAATTAATAAATCAGATTTATCTTTAGCAGGAAGTACATTCAGCGACCCATCAACAGGTGAATTTGAGATAAAAGTAGGTGAGGATGCTGTTTACACAGTGATTTGTTATGACGATGATGGCGGCACAAAAAATGCACTGGTAAAAGACAGAGTAATTTCAGTTGAAGAATGATAATTGAATTCATGCTTTTTAAATTTATAGCACCTCAAAAGGGTGCTTTTTTTATTGCCAAAAATTAGGAGTGGTCTATGAATGACCCATTAAGTATCAAGGGCCTACCATGGCTTTTTAAAATTATCGCTGCAGTGGTTGGGGCAATCTTTGCTCTGACGTTATCGGGGGATATCGACACCGAGGGACGAATTAAAATCACGATGGGGGTGATTATGAAGTTCACGTTTAGTGTGGCGATTAGTCTGTATGGTGGTTCAGCATTTATTGAATATTATGGTTGGCATGTCTATTCACATATGACGCAAGGCTTTGTAATGTTGATCTTTGCGATTTTCGGAATGTTGTTAATTGGCATCTGGTATCAAGCGATTCAGCTGTTACGTGGTAAAACCATTGGTGAATTAATCTTTGAAATTCGATCAGCTTTTAAAGCAATGTTTAAGTGAGCAAGTGAAAAATGAAACATATTTTTGATTTTTTAAGAAAGATCAGTGGTGGAACACTTACTCAAAAACAGGTAGATGCTGCCAATCAAGTGATTGCTACAGCTACAGATGTATCAGTGGCTGATATGTTGGGTATTGCGATCGACCAGATGGCTGTTAGTCTTTTTGGTGTGGATCTCATCTGTGGTTTTGAGGGAAAGCGGCTTACTGCCTATGACGATGGGGTGGGAGTGTGGACGATTGGTTTCGGTACCACAGTTTATCCGAACGGCATTAAAGTCAAGAAAGGTGATACCTGCACTGAAGCACAGGCCAAGGCATACATGGCGCATGATTTGAAGAAGTTTGAAGCTGCTGTAAATAATGCAGTGAAGATGCCGCTTAATCAAAATCAGTTTGATGCACTGGTATCACTTGCCTACAACATTGGGACAGGTGCTTTTAGCAAATCAACATTAGTAAAAAAGCTGAATGCCAATGATATTCGTGGTGCTGCAGATCAGTTTGATGTATGGGTGAATGCAGGCGGTAAACGTATGCAAGGGCTTGTGAATCGCCGGACTGTTGAAAAGGCTTTATTTTTGAAATGAAGTTATTTACTTTATTGCTGTGCATCCTGCTTTCAGGTTGCACAGCTCATTCGATTTCGACAAATGTTCATGTCACTGTTTGTGTGCAGTGTGTGAATTGAAACAGCCCTCTAAGTGAGGGCTTTTCTTAATTCAAAACGGAATTATTGTTGGCTTCATCTATTAGTTCCTTTAATAACTCTACACTTGCCATTTTGTAGTGTGGATTAGCACCAGTAAGTTTGTTATCAACTATTTTTCTTTCGTAATTAGCAAGGATTAAATTTAGGTCGTAACCACTAAGTTTAAGTAGGTTTATTAAAGCGCCTAAAGTTACCTCGGTTACATCTGATTCTTCTAGTTTCATAAAGTTCACCATTATTTGTTGTTTAATATATATTCTTTTAGTTATTTACAGTCAACATACCATCCCAACTAAAATAATCCCTCGTCAAACTTCCTCGACTCATCGACCAGCCACGGTTCGGCAATTTACATGGTCCTATCGCAAGCTTCTTATCTCCAAACCTCTCCTTAACTCCTTCCATTGCAAGCTGTAGCTTTTCATTTCGTTCGATGGATTCAATATCACTGAGAAGGTCAGGAATGTATGCCGCTTTATTCTCGATACACGTTAAAATCACGCCGCATTTTTTAAACTCAACACCTTCTTGAAACAGTTCACTCATTTGCTTCATCACTGCTTTATTCATGACTGCAGCAGAGTCTGTTGGCTCGGCAAAGCCCACACTGATGGATTTCTTATAAAACGGCTTATTCTTATCAAATGGATTGGACTCAGCAAAAGCAATCACGCAGCCACATAAGCTTTTATCCTCACGTAGACGTTTAACAGCTGACTGCAGGTAATCACTCATTGCCTCAGACAAAGATTCTTTATCTGTTACACGTTGGCCAAACGACCTTGATGAGATGATTTGTTTTTTAGCGGGTGGGGCATGTTCAATTTCGATGCAAGAAATACCTTGCAGCTCAGCTACCGTCTTGGCCATAACAATAGAAAAGAGTCTTTTCATATTGCGCGGTTCAGTTCGAGTAAGATCCTGAACGGTATGCACACCCATAGCATGCAGTTTCTTACTGTGCTGTCGACCGACTCCCCAAACCTCAGAGACATCGATCAAACTAAAAAAGTAATCCTTATGTTTTGGGTCCATTGATACCAAATTGCAGACACCAGAAAAGCGTTTGGCTTTCTTGGCCATATGGTTGGCCATCTTTGCCTCGGTTTTACTTCGGCCAATTCCAACCGATACAGGTAAGCCGATCCACTTAGCGATACGCTCACGCATATCTTGAGCGTATTCAGTTAAATCGAATTTATGTTCATATGCAGTGAGATCTAGAAAGCATTCATCGATCGAATAAATCTCATGCTCTCCTGGTGCAACATATTCGGCAAGGATGCTGTGAAAGCGTTTAGACATTTCTGCATAGACTTTATAGTTGCTCGAAAGCACTTCTACCTTGTGCTTCTCAACAATGTCTTTGATTTGGAATAGGGGCACACCCATTTTAATACCAAGATCTTTAGCTTCCTGTGAACGTGCAACTGCACAGCCGTCATTGTTTGAAAGCACAATGACTGGTCTATTATTCAACTTTGGATTGAACACGCGCTCACAACTGACATAACAATTGTTTACGTCAATTAAGGCATAGATCTTGTTTTCGCTTCTCATCTGAAGCTCTTAAGAACGCGGGTGACAACACCCCAAATAATGAACTCTTGTCCTTCACTGAAATGAATGTCGTCATAATCAGGGTTTTCAGCTTTTAGCCAACATACACCAGCATCTCCACACATAAGACGCTTAACGGTGAACTCATTGTCGACCAGTGCAATCACGATGTCCCAGTGCTTTGCCTCAAGGCTACGATCGACAATCAACTCATCGCCAATATCGATACCAATATTGATGAGTGACAGTGAATTAACACGCACGATGAACGTAGCGGCGGGATTCTTTATCAGGTGCTCATTAAGATCTAAGGTCTTATCGACGTGATCTTGGGCAGGGGAAGGGAAACCCGCTTGCACGCGCTCAGTGGCCAATGGAATAGCCATATGTGTGACTGGATCAACTTGGCGTATGTGATCGATTTCAGGATCAGCTTTAGCCTTATTGAGAAATGCTTTGATTTCTAAAACTGATGAGTTTGGCACACGGATAAGTGTGGTCAACTCAGAGCGTTTTCGCCCTGCACCGGGCCTCACACCACCATGGTTTTTGATATCGTTCATAGCCATCTTGATTTCTGTAACAGATTTCAAGATTGTAGATTTCGGTCAAAATAAATTCAAATTTAAAAGCTGTGGATAATCAACGGGCCTTCAAATTAAATTAGGTTGAGCACCATTTTCAGATAAGCGGGATTTAGGAAAGGTGATGTACTCATCCTGCATTTCAAAGAAGAACTCATGAGCCTCTTTAAAGCTGCAACTCAACCATTCCTCGCGGTATTCATCAGGGATTACAATGATCGAGCGTTTTTCATCGTTGGGCTTATGGAACTGCTTCATGAAAGGGTGTTGGTCTGCATTGATCGTCAGCATGCTCATCGATCTGATTTGCTCTCCATCGATTACGGCACTCTCGTATATGGCCGCCACGGTAAAGGGCATACCATCCTCACGTGCAATTCCATACCAGTGTGATTTACCATCAATGTATTTGGGTTCAAAGATAGTTTCGACAGGAATTAAACCAAATTGTGACTTATGCCAAGCCTCTCTAAAACTTGGTTTCTCAGCGACCGTTTCAGTCCGAGCATTGTAGGTGTACTTGCCGAAACTCTTTTCCTTGGCCCATTTAGGAATCATCCCAAAATTAACGGATCTCCATTCGATCTTGCCGTCATTAGAAAAGATCAAAGGCGAGGGATAGTTCGGGAATATGTCTTCAGGGAACTCCAACTGATCAGGCTCAGGAAGGTCTAGCAGAAATGCACGATTCTTTCTGATCGCTTCAAAGTTTGCGCACATAGACTTATCCCTGTTTATTCTTTATGATCATCGCACAAATAATAACCCAACCAAGAATAAAAAATGATTTCAAAACAATTTAGGATCGTCAACGCAATACTCGCAGTCATCGGCATAGCTGCCTTCATCTTTTTCCAGTATCAAATGAGACCTGACACGCTTGGTGGCTTTAAGGAAGGCACAGAAGAGTATTACGGTTATCAATACGCACGTGATAACAACCTAAAGAGTGCGGATCAATGCGATGATGAAAAGGATGATCCTGAAATGAATATCAATGATGCATTTATCAAAGGCTGCAGGAGCTCTTTCGAGAAATAATTGCTTGGCACCTGTCAGAATACGTAAATTTCTCAGAAGGACAATGCATAAAGATAAGTAATAGGATGAGTGATAAAATTGGCTGCGCTACTTATAAGTTGCGCAGCTGTTTTTCAGATTATGAGCTTAATTACTAATCCTAGTAACGCCGAACCGATGATGACTCGGAGCACACTCTGATTAAACTTAAATAATGCGACTATAGCTAAAATAGCAATAATGGCAGAAATATAATCAAAACTTCCTTCAAAGCCCTTTGGCCAAAGCACGTGGTAACATAAAAAGAGAGCTAAATTCAGAATTACACCCACCACGGCAGCGGTAATGGCTGTTAAAGGGGCTGTGAATCTAATTTGATTATGCGTGGACTCTATGACAGGCGCCCCCGCTAAAATGAAGAAAAATGAGAAAATAAACGTAAACCAAGTGACAATGATTGCACCTAATGCACCCGCAATAAATTGATGCTCAACACCTAATAGAGATTGATTGTAAGCCGCCAAGAAGCCGACAAAAGCCACCACCATGATCAACGGACCAGGAGTACTTTCACCTAGAGCTAGTCCATCAATCATTTGAGTTGGTGTCAGCCAGTGATAAAAACCGACGGCCCCCTGATATACGTAAGGCAGAACAGCATAAGCTCCCCCGAATGTCATAAGAGCAGCTTTAGTAAAAAACCAAGCAAGTTGAGTATAAGAATGACTCCATCCAAAAATTGCTGTTAAAGAGATGAGCGGAATTAGCCATAAAAGTGCTGAGATTACTGCTATTTTGATTAGATGCGACCATTTAAAAATGGCGTGTTCAGGTGTGGGAGTGTCGTCATCAATAATTGCACGACCATAAGATTTTTGACTGGAATGATGTGCATTTACCTGAAATAACTCTGGAAGCTTTTTACCTGCGAAATAGCCTGATATAGCTGCACATAGAACAATTAAAGGGAAAGGGACATTAAAAATAAATATTGCAATAAAAGCGACAACTGCAATTGCCCATAGAAATTTATTCTTTATTGATCGACTACCAATACGATAAGTGGCATGAAATACAATGGCTGCAACTGCTGGCTTAATGCCATAAAACAAGCCCGCAATGATCGGGACATCTGCATATTTAACATAAACCCAAGACAACCCGATCAGGATAAATAGAGAGGGTAAAACAAAGAAAACACCTGCAACGATGCCTCCTTTGGTTTTATGCATTAACCAACCAATATAAGTTGCGAGTTGTTGAGCTTCAGGCCCAGGTAACAACATGCAATAGTTCAGAGCATGCATAAACCGCTTTTCTGAAATCCATTTTTTTTCTTCAACCAGCTCTTGATGCATAACAGCAATTTGCCCAGCAGGGCCTCCAAAGCTGATGAATCCGAGTTTTAACCAAAATTTAAAAGCTTGCCAAAAGCTAATAGATTCAATTTCTATTTCATTTGACAAAGATGGCTTATTGTTCATGCTAAATTCCTTTGAAAGTCTGCATACAAGCCATCAAAAATATGGTTTGAAAGCTGGAGTAATTGATCATCATTTGTGATCGTGCTTCTGAGACCTTGTAAGATTTTTTCAATACCTAATGCTTCAGCAGGCTCATTTCCTCCAACATCTAAAAAATGAACAATTTCAGCGATTTTATTTAAAGCAGGGTTTTGTAATTTAAAGCTATGCATTAACACTTCATAAGTGACTAGATTATTGATATGCGTAAATTTGGCATGATCAAAATCGAAACCTAAGGCATCCTTTGGGCAATCATCGGGGTGCTCTAACCAAATAAATTCTGCCTGAGGGTCTACAAATTTTTGAATGATCCATGCTGATGCCAAACGGTCAACCCAAGGACGCTTTCTAGTTGCCCAGATTTTATTTTGAAAATCTTGCTTGAATAGGACTTTTATTTGCTGTTCAAAATTATTGGGTTCATCATCTTCACCTAAACGAGCAATAGCATGTTCTAATCGGGTGAGTTCATTCAGTGTTTTACTTTGTTGAATATTGGGGAAAAAGTCTATTTCTACCAGTGAATTGATGGACTTTCTTAATTTTCGGATTTGTTTGAGATATTCTTTTTTCTTACTTTCTTCAAGCTTACTTTGTATTTGAGAAATTTCAGTTCTGAGTTCCTCATACTCTCCACTCCGATCAAAAAGTTGTCCCAGATCTAGATGTGCAGGAGCTTCAGCGTGAAAGATATAAGCATGTCCATTTTCATTGAAATGATCATCGATAACAGTATCAAATTTTTCAGAATGTATTGCTGGTAGGAGATAGACGCCATCTCTTAGTGTAGCTGCACCATTCGATTTTAATGAACGCCAAATTCGCATTCTGGCGGCAGTACTTTGACTAGGAGGTGATGATACAAGTAATGATAATTTCATGTTATAAACTCAACATATTTTGTTTAATTTATAACATGTTTAATTTTTTGGTAATGGATTTAATTGAATAACAATATGCGTAAAAAGAATAAATAGTTTTTTGACTTAAAGAGGGTGACTATATAAGTACAATTAAAATAAAAAATGCTGACAACCTTATGAATCAGGGCAACGCTATAGCTTTAATGTATGAGTTGTATTCTGTTTGTTCTGTAAGATAGTTTTTCTCAATCACAATATATATTTTTAACACTTATCTGCTTATACTGTGCGAAGTTTTTAGCAACATTCTTTTTGCACGTCGTTTGTACTTTTACAGTTGAGTACATGATTGTGTACATATTTTTAGAGTAGTTTATGGCAGTTGTAAAAAAGTCTGTAGATATCAATAATATACGAAACTTTAGCATTATTGCTCACATTGACCACGGGAAGTCAACGCTCGCTGACCGCTTTATTCAAACCTGTGGTGGTTTGCAAGATCGTGAAATGCAAGCTCAAGTACTTGACTCCATGGAACTTGAACGTGAGCGTGGTA
>Ga0136556_1000449_pt1 | contig 25331 bp, 25 predicted proteins | sample AntRauTorckE6831_FD_104780 | JGI IMG/M metagenome (GOLD analysis project Ga0136556, IMG submission 104780) | Saline lake microbial communities from Rauer Islands, Antarctica - Metagenome Torckler E6 #831 | ecosystem: Environmental > Aquatic > Non-marine Saline and Alkaline > Saline | place... | reverse complement strand
TCCCGAACTCAGAAGTGAAACAGACCTGCGCCGATGGTAGTGTGGTTCGCCCATGCGAGAGTAGGTCATCGTCAGGCTCTTATCCCTAAACCCCAGCATCTTGCGATGCTGGGGTTTTTTATTGCCTGAAGGAAAATGATCCTGCTGGAGAAGTGATATACTTCCAAGCATAAATAAACCAAAATTTTGATGGGAGCCCTTTCAATGGCCGCAACAGATCACCTGGTCATTTTTGACACTACTCTGCGCGATGGCGAGCAAAGCCCCGGCGCGACCATGAACAAGGCGGAAAAGCTCCGCATTGCCAAGGCGCTGGAAAAGCTGCGCGTGGATGTCATTGAAGCAGGCTTTGCGATAGCCAGTCAGGGTGACTTCGAAGCCATCAAATCCATTGCTGAATCCGTCAAGGGTTCCACCATCTGCAGTCTGGCCCGAGCCCTCGATAAGGACATTGACCGGGCGGCAGAAGCGGTTCGCCCGGCCGAAAGCGGTCGTATCCATACCTTTATTGCCACTTCGCCCATTCATATGAAGCACAAGCTTCAGATGCAACCGGATCAGGTGGTTGAACAGGCTGTAAAGGCGGTCAAGCGGGCTCGCAATCATGTCGATGATGTCGAGTTTTCCTGCGAGGATGCCGGTCGTTCGGAGCTGGACTTTCTCTGCCGTATTATCGAAGCGGCAATTGACGCCGGCGCACGCACAATCAACATTCCGGATACCGTTGGCTATGCCATTCCGGAACAGTTCGGTGAAACCATTCACCAACTGCTCAACCGTATACCGAATGCCGACAAAGCGATTTTTTCCGTACATTGTCACAATGACCTGGGGCTGGCTGTTGCCAACTCGATTGCTGCGATCACCAATGGTGCCCGGCAGGTAGAGTGCACGATTAATGGTCTTGGAGAGCGAGCCGGCAATGCGTCATTGGAAGAGCTGGTAATGGCTGTGCGCACCCGTCAGGATCTGTTCAGTATTGATACCCGCATTGATACCCAGCATATTCTTCCTGCTTCCCGTCTGGTTTCAACAATCACTGGGTTCCCGGTTCAGCCCAACAAGGCGATTGTCGGCGCCAATGCGTTTGCCCACGAGTCGGGCATTCATCAGGATGGCGTACTCAAGCACCGTGAAACCTATGAAATCATGCGTGCCCAGGATGTGGGCTGGCATACCAATAGTCTGGTGTTGGGTAAACATTCCGGCCGGAACGCCTTCCGTACCCGTCTGCTGGAGCTCGGAATCAAGTTCGAAACCGAGAGCGAACTGAACGAGGCTTTCACCCGCTTCAAGGCGCTGGCTGATCTCAAACATGAGATCTTCGATGAGGATCTTCAGGCGATTGCCAGCGATACCCGCCAGAAAGAAGAGGAAGGCCCCTATGACCTCGTTTGTCTGCAGGTCTGCTCTGAAACTGGTGTGGTGCCGAAGGCCACATTGACAGTCACGATGGAAGGCAAAGAACACACTGTTGAGGCTGAAGGCAGCGGTCCGGTCGATGCCACGTTCAAAGCGATTGAGTCTCTGGTGGATTCGGGCTGCAATCTGCAGCTGTATTCTGTGAACGCCATTACCAGCGGTACCGATGCCCAGGGCGAAGTGACCGTTCGTCTGGAGCGCGGCGGGCGTATCGTCAATGGCGTGGGTTCAGACACGGATATCATTATTGCCTCTGCGAAAGCCTACATCGAGGCGTTGAACCTGATTGTTCGTGGTGGTATCCGCCAGCATCCGCAGAGTGCTGACGTGTGAGCCGATGAAGTACAGGATTGTCTGGAGTTGATGTGATCGGAAACGAAGCGGAACGGCAGTTCTATCTGGCAGCAGCGGGCATTCGCATGTGGTATGCCCGTGAACCACTGCCGGGTGCTGCGCCGAGTAGCGATTTCGACTTTGTCGAATTTGATTCTGTGCCGGCTGCGATCCCCAAGCCGGAGAGCATGCCTGCCCCGCCCTCGGCGAAAGCCGGGCGAGGTAAAGATCACATCGCTCAGCTGCAATCGCTGATGGATGCCAAAAAGTCTCCAGAGCCCGCTCCCGAGCCTGAGAAAGTACAGGCTCAGGCCGGTACGCCGGAGCTCAAAGTTCCCTCGCAGGGTGTTCGACCCGAAGCCGGCGGCCCGCAGGAAGATGCCCTGGTGGAGTCACCGGTTAATGAGGACCGTCGGGAAATCCCAAAGGTCACACTTCAGACCTGGGTCGGTAAACGTGTAATGCTGATGGCAGTCTTGTCCGATGAAAGCAGTCTGGCGTTGCAGCAGACACTGGCTGGCAATATTCTGAAGGCGCTGGGTGAAGTCAGTCCCCGGACTCTTGATGTTGTCCGTTGGCCGCTGTTCAACAACGGCGGGATCAGTCTTAACGATATCGGTCATCTGGTAGATGTGGTGTCAGCTCAGATCGAGACATACAAAGATAAAGTTGTTGTGTCACTGGGTGAGGACAGTGACTGGATGGCTGCCGCGTTAGGCAAACAGCCGGAGGTTTGCTTCGCCGCATCTCTGGCGAACCTGGCGGGAACTCCCGCACTCAAGCGGGATCTCTGGCAACGGCTTAAACCAATTCGCCCGAATCTGTCATGAGCCAGGCAGGTTTACGGGAACTGGCGCTTCAGGGCGTGGAGATCCGGCCGCTTGATAAGCCGGATCTTCCTCAGGTTCTGGAAATTGAACGGCTCTGCCATTCCCACCCCTGGCCGGAATCTGTGTTCCTGGACTGTTTCCACAGCCACTACCGGTTATGGGCTCTGGTTTGTGGTGAAGCCCTTCAGGGGTATGCCATCGTTAACTATATGGTGGATGAAGCCCATCTTCTGAATATCTGTGTGCATCCGGGCCTGCGAGGCTGTGGAGCCGGCCGTTATTTGTTGCGTTATGCCCTGGCCGAATCAGCTCATGACGGCATGACGTGCATGATCCTTGAGGTTCGCGAGAGCAATCAGGCGGCTGCGTCGCTGTATTCAAGCGAAGGTTTTGAGCAGATTGGCCTGCGCCCTGGCTATTATCCGGACGGTGGGCAGCGTGAAAATGCCAGAGTCATGTCCCTGCGGTTCACCTGAGCCCGGGTTAGCCCTTATAATCACTTCTTTTTCACCGATACCATTCAGGTTGCCGTTTTATGTCGAACCTACCCCAGGAAGTGGCCAAGCGCCGTACTTTTGCGATCATTTCGCACCCCGACGCTGGTAAAACCACGATTACAGAAAAAGTACTGTTGTTTGGCCAGGCCATCCAGAAAGCGGGTACCGTCAAGGGCAAGAAGTCCGGGCAGCACGCTAAGTCTGATTGGATGGAAATGGAAAAAGAACGGGGTATTTCGGTAACCACTTCCGTTATGCAGTTTCCGTATGGCGGCAAGCTGGTCAACCTGCTGGATACGCCCGGGCACGAAGATTTCTCGGAAGATACCTATCGTACCTTGACCGCGGTCGATTCCTGTCTGATGGTCATCGACAGCGCCAAGGGCGTTGAAGACCGTACCATCAAACTGATGGAGGTCACTCGTCTTCGGGACACGCCAATCCTGACTTTCATGAACAAGCTGGACCGGGATACCCGTGATCCCATCGAGCTTATGGATGAAGTGGAGGAGGTTCTCAAGATCGCCTGTGCGCCGATTACCTGGCCCATCGGTATGGGCAAGAGCTTCAAGGGGGTGTATCACCTGTTGCGTGACGAGGTGATTCTGTATCAGTCTGGTCAGGGCCACACCATTCAGGAAAAGCAGGTTATCAAGGGTATCGATAACCCGGAACTGGAAGACGCCATCGGCAATTACGCCGAAGAGTTGCGAGACGAGATCGAACTGGTCAAAGGCGCCTCTCACGAGTTTGATCAGGAGGCCTTCCTGGCCGGTCAACTGACTCCGGTATTCTTCGGTACGGCTCTGGGCAATTTCGGGGTAGACGATATGCTGGATGGCCTGGTTTCCTGGGCGCCAGCACCCCAGGGTCGCGAAACGGATACTCGGAAAGTCGAACCTGCCGAAGAGGGGTTTTCGGGCTTTGTCTTCAAGATTCAGGCGAATATGGATCCGCAGCACCGTGATCGGGTAGCTTTCCTTCGCATTGTGTCGGGTCGTTACCAGCAAGGCATGAAGGCCCGGCATGTCCGTATCGGAAAAGATGTTCGTTTTGCTGACGCCTTGACGTTTATGGCTGGTGATCGTGAACATGCAGGAGAGGCCTTTGCCGGCGACATTATTGGCCTGCATAACCACGGCACTATCCAGTTGGGTGACACATTTACCGCCGGTGAGGACATGAAATTTACCGGTATTCCGAACTTCGCGCCGGAACTGTTCCGTCGTATCCGTCTGAAAGATCCACTCAAGGCCAAGCAGTTGCAGAAAGGCCTGATCCAGCTTTCCGAGGAAGGCGCGGTTCAGGTGTTCCGGCCTTTGCAGAATAATGACCTGATTGTTGGCGCCGTGGGCGTTCTTCAGTTCGATGTTGTGGTGAGTCGGCTGAAAAGTGAGTACAAGGTCGAGGCTGTCTATGAGCCGATCAACGTCGCGACAGCCCGATGGGTTACCTGCGACGATGAGCGCAAGCTTGATGAGTTTCAACGCAAGAGTCAGGAGAACCTGGCACTGGATGGCAGTGACCGCCTGGCCTACATTGCACCAACAATGGTGAACCTGAACCTGACTCAGGAGCGTTATCCGGACATTAACTTCCAGAAAACCCGGGAGCATTAATCTCCCGGAGGGAGAGGGCCAAAATGCCGTCAGTGCCACTGGTGGATGCTCACTGTCACTTTGATTTCCCTCGGTTCGACGGGATCCGTGAAAAGGAGTGGGCGAAAGCCCGAGCCGGCGGCGTCAAAGGCCTGATCATACCGGGTGTTCGGAGCGCGGACTGGCAAAGGGTGCAATCTGTGGCGGAGCCGGCTAGTGGTATCTGGTACTGTTTGGGCATTCATCCCTGGTTTATTGCCGAGCATGACGCTTCGGACCTTCAGGCACTGGAGCAACAATTGAGCCTGGTACCTCCCGGCTGCCTTGCGTTGGGGGAATGCGGGCTTGATAGCCTGCATGGTGATATTGAAGAGCAGGAACCGTGGTTTCGGGCGCAAATCCAGTTGGCTGCTCGCTTCAATCTGCCGCTCGTTGTGCATTCGGTAAAAAGCCATGATCAGGTGCATTCGATTCTGAAAGCCGAGCGTTGGCAGGGGCGGGCGCTGATCCACGGCTTTTCGGGAAGTTATCAGCAGGCCAGAAAACTCGTGGACCTGGGGTGTCTTATCGGTGTTGGCGGCGTCGTTACGTATGAGCGGGCCCGGAAAACGCGGGATACTATTGCCCGGTTGCCTGCCGATGCGCTTGTCCTGGAAACCGATGCGCCGGATATGGCGCCTGCCGGTATTGAAAAAGGCTGGAATTCTCCGGCATTTTTGCCGCAGATTCTTGCTGTGCTGGCCAAGCTGCGGTCGCAGGACGAGGGGCGTATGGCCGAGCAGTTACTTGATAACGTAGCAGGGCTCTACGGAGTGGCTCCGGAGATTCTTGCTCCGTCCGTATAAGAAATGTGCAAAACACGTGCGACGGGGTTGGCTTTTTCCAGAGCTTTGAGTATACTTCGCGCCCTGGCTTTTCAAGGCAATGTCGCTATCTCAGCCCCGAATAGTGTCAATGCCAACTAACAGGTATGAACCTCCTCCGGATGCCTTGCATTTACCGGTGGTGGTTTTCAACGTTTCTTTTATAGCGTTCAAGGCGGAATCAATGAAGACTCTGAGTGCGAAACCAGAAACAGTAAAACGTGACTGGTACGTTGTAGACGCAGCCGGCAAGACGCTGGGTCGTCTGTCAACCGAAATCGCCCTTCGTCTGCGGGGCAAGCATAAGCCTGAGTATACCCCTCACGTGGACACTGGCGACTACATCGTTGTTATCAATGCCAGCCAGGTGCAGGTTACCGGCAAAAAAGCATCTGCAAAGATGTACTACAGCCACACCGGCTTTCCGGGTGGAATCAAGTCCATCAACTTCGAGAAGCTGGTAGACAAGGCTCCCGAGCAAATCATTCAGAAGTCTGTCAAAGGCATGCTTCCGAAAGGCCCGCTCGGCCGTGCCATGTTTAAAAAGCTGAAAGTCTACGCCGGCACTGAGCATCCTCATGCTGCTCAGCAGCCCAAAGAACTCGACATTTAACGGAAGGCGGATATGTCTGTAGCACAAAATTACGGTACTGGTCGCCGCAAATCATCCACGGCTCGGGTTTTTATCAAGCCGGGAAGCGGTAACATCTCTATCAATGGTCGCACCATCGAAGAATTTTTCGGTCGTCCGACCCTGCGCATGATTGTTCGTCAGCCGCTGGTGGTTGCCGATTCAACCGATCGCTTTGATATCAACATCACGGTAGCTGGTGGTGGCACCAGTGGTCAGGCGGGTGCTATTCGTCACGGCCTGACTCGCGCCCTGATGGATTATGACGAAACGCTGCGTCCGGCGCTGCGTGCAGCGGGTTATGTAACCCGTGATGCCCGTAAGGTTGAGCGTAAGAAGGTTGGTCTGCGCAAGGCGCGTAAGCGTCCGCAGTTCTCCAAGCGTTAATCGACGCATTCTGTCGATGGAAAACCCGGTCTGTTGGCCGGGTTTTTTTATGTCCGGCCAGTTCCGGAATATTTTGATCTGGCGCAGTCCTTAGCCGGTGTGTAGACCTTTCCGGCTTGTAAGCTTGAGGCAATTTCATTACCATTTCAGCGCTTACATTTTTGGGTTGTGAAGTCCTTTGAGATGCGCAGTCCCGGTTTCCCGGGTGTGTGCCTCGCCTGATGGGAGAAAACCATAATGAGTAATGGCGACGTTAGCCAAGGCCGGCGCCGATTTCTGATCGGTGCCACGTCCGTGGTAGGTGGTGTCGGCGTCGTCGGTGCGGCCGTTCCTTTCGTACAGTCCTGGAATCCCAGTGCAAAAGCGGAAGCAGCGGGTGCACCGGTAACAATCAATGTCGACAAAATTGAACCGGGTCAGCAGGTAACTGCGAACTGGCGAGGAAAGCCAGTTTGGATTGTCCGGCGGACCCCGGAAATGCAAGAAAACGTTAAGGCAACGACGCCGCGTCTGAAAGACCCGGAGTCAACCGAAGCAAGTCAGCAGCCTGCCTATATTGAAGGTCCACTGCGCTCTCTGAAACCGGAGTTCGTGGTTATTGTGGGTATCTGTACTCACCTGGGTTGTGTGCCGAGTTATCGCCCTGAGGTCGCCCCGGCTGATCTTGGCGAAGAATGGTTGGGTGGGTTCTTCTGCCCGTGCCACGGTTCCAAGTTTGACTTGGCAGGACGAGTGTTTGAAGGCCAGCCGGCGCCCCTGAATCTGGAAATTCCGCCGTACCGGTTTGACGATGAATCGACCCTGACCATTGGTCTTGATCCGGAGGCAGCGTGATGCAAAAACTGATTAACTGGGTAGATGAGCGTCTGCCGATCGTCGATGCGTGGAATAAGCACCTGGCGAAGTATTACGCTCCGAAGAACTTCAACTTCTGGTATTTCTTCGGCTCTCTGGCCATGCTCGTGCTGGTCAACCAACTGGTCACCGGTATCTGGCTGACCATGAGCTATAACCCTTCCGGCGACGGCGCGTTTGCTTCCGTTGAATACATCATGCGTGATGTGGAATGGGGCTGGCTGTTGCGCTACCTGCACTCCACTGGTGCGTCTGCCTTCTTTGCAGTGGTATACCTTCACATGTTCCGTGGCCTGATGTACGGCTCTTATCAGAAGCCGCGCGAGCTGATCTGGATCTTTGGTATGCTGATCTACCTGGTGCTGATGGCAGAAGCCTTCATGGGTTACCTGTTGCCATGGGGTCAGATGTCCTATTGGGGTGCTCAGGTTATCGTTAACCTGTTCGGCGCTATCCCGGTAATCGGTGCGGATCTGGCGTTGTGGATTCGTGGTGACTACCTGATCTCAGGCATTACCCTTAACCGCTTCTTCGCTTTGCATGTGGTTGCATTGCCGATCGTGCTGCTGGGCCTTGTTGTTCTGCACATCCTCGCGCTTCACGAAGTGGGTTCAAACAACCCTGACGGTATTGATATCAAGAAGAACAAAGACGAAAACGGCATCCCGAAAGATGGTATTCCGTTCCATCCGTACTACAGCGTGCATGACCTGCTGGGTGTTGCGGTGTTCTTCTTCATTTTCTTTGTAGTGGTGTTTTTCTTCCCGGAGATGGGCGGTTTGTTCCTGGAGAAGCCTAACTTCCAGCCGGCTAACCCACTGCAGACGCCTGCGCACATTGCGCCAGTCTGGTACTTCACGCCGTTCTACGCCATGTTGCGTGCGGTCACGGTGGACTTTATCGGGTTGCCGGCGAAGTTCTGGGGTGTTGTGGTCATGGGTGGTGCTATCGCGGTTCTGTTCGTGCTTCCATGGCTCGACAGAAGCCCGGTACGGTCCATCCGATACAAGGGTTGGCTGAGCAGAATTGCTCTTGCAATTTTTGCGGTTAGCTTTGTCATCCTGGGGTACCTCGGGTTGGTGCCGGCCACTGAAGGTCGTACCACGGTCGCCCAGATCCTGACCGTGTTGTACTTCCTCTACTTCTTCCTCATGCCGTTCTATACACGCATGGAGAAAACCAAGCCAGTACCAGAGAGGGTGACAGGATAATGAGAAAGCTGATTTTAGGCCTCGTTTTCGCCATCCTGCCGGCCATCGGGCTGGCAGCCGGTGGCGCGGTTCCTCTGGATCACATGGAGCCGGATCATACCAACAAAGAGTCTCTGCAGCGTGGTGCAGCATTGTTCACCAACTACTGCATGGGCTGTCACTCTATGGAATACGCGCGTTACAAGCGTGTAGCGGATGACACTGGAATTCCTGTGGAGCTTTATGAAGAAAATCTGATTTTCACCGGTGCCAAAATCGGTGAGCTGATGAAGATCTCCATGAATAAGGACATGGCTGCCGGCTGGTTCGGTGCGCCACCTCCCGATCTGACACTGGAAACGCGTCTTCGGGGCGAGTCCTGGGTCTACTCCTACCTGCGCGGCTTCTACAAGGACGAAAGCCGGCCGCTGGGCGTCAACAATGTTGTCTTTGACAAGGTTGGTATGCCTCACGTGATGGTTGGTATGCAGGGTCTGTGTGCTGTTGAGCCTAACATTGGTGTAAAAGCGTCTGTTGAGCCACTGAGCGGCAACGTGACCAACGCCGATGTTTGTCCTGAGTATGCTGAGGAAGGCAGCATGACCGGTCAGGAGTTCGACCAGGCAATGTGGGATCTGACCAACTTCATGTCCTACATGGGTGACCCGGTAAAAGTTGAGCGCGAGCGTCTTGGTGTCTTCGTGCTGATCTTTGTGGCCATCTTCTTTGTCGTCGCCTACTTGCTCAACCGCGAGTACTGGAAAGACGTACACTGAAAATTAGGGTATAATCCCACCCGCTGAATCCCAGCGGCCCCGTTCCGGGTCCGCTGGTTTTTGCGTTTTTCAGGATTAATTCGGTTTGTAGAATCGTGAGGTAACTATATGGGCGTTGTGACCAAACGGTCATCAATGACATTTTTCTCGGATCCCGCCAGTCATTACAGCCATCGTGTGCGTATTGTCCTGGCTGAGAAGGGTGTTACCGTAGATATTGTGGATGTGGATCCGGATAACCCGCCATCGGAACTGGCGGACCTGAACCCGTACAACGCTCTTCCGACCCTGGTGGATCGGGATCTGGCCCTGTACGAGCCGAATATCATGATGGAATACCTGGATGAACGTTTCCCTCATCCGCCATTGCTGCCGGTTTACCCGGTCGCCCGAGCCAACAGCCGGTTGATGATCCATCGTATTCAGAAAGACTGGTGCGGCCTGGTTGACAAGATTCTGGCCCAGCCCAATAGCAAGGCTGCAGAAGCGGCCCGGAAAGAGCTGAAAGAGAGCTTGCTGGCAACGGCTCCGTTGTTTGGAGAAATGCCATTCTTCCTCTCCGAAGAGTTTACCATTGTCGATTGCTGTATCGCCCCGATTTTGTGGCGCTTGCCGGCAATGGGCATTGAGCTGGATGAAAAGCAGGCCAAGCCCTTACAGAAATATATGGACAGCATCTTTGCACGGGAAGGGTTCAAGGCGAGCCTTTCGGATCTGGAAGAAGATATCCGCAGCTGAGTGTGGTCCATTTTACGAGGCAGGAGTTGTCGCAGTGTCAGACATTAGCTTTAACATGACCTCAAGCCGGCCCTACCTGGTTCGTGCCCTGAACGAATGGATCCTGGATAACGATTGCACACCCTATATTGTTGTTGATGCCGGTGTGCAGGGTGTTCAGGTTCCTACCGAACATGTTGCCAATGGCCAGATTGTGCTGAATATCAGCCCGGGGGCAGTTCGTGGTCTTGTCGTTGGCAACGGTGCTCTGGAGTTCAGTGCCCGATTCGGGGGTGTTCCCATGCAGGTGTTTATTCCCCTGCAAGCGGTGGTCGCGATTTATGCCAAGGAAAACGGTGAGGGGATGGTGTTTGGCAGCGAGCCTGGCTCACCCGATCCTGATGGCAGTGATGATCCGGGGCCTCATCCGCAGCCGGATGAGCGGCCGAGTGGCAAGCCCACTCTGAAAGTGGTCAAGTAAATAAAAAAGCCGGGTTTGCCCGGCTTTTTTATTACCCTCCGAAAAGTTTCTGATCAATCAGGTCGCAGATGGCGTTGATGATAACCATCAATAAGGGCGTGGCCTCGTGCGGGGGCAGGTTTTTCAGTGCCAGTTCATGGTCTTCCGGGTGCATAAGCGAGGCAATGTCGGACTTTTCGCGGGCGCTGAGTACCACGACCATCATTTCCCGGTCGTGGGCGGCCTGGATAGCCTGAATCAGGTTGGCCTTGTGGCCGTCATCAACCACCACAAACAAAAGATCGCCTGGTTTGCCAATAGCCTGCACCTGTCGGGAAAAAGTGTCGTTGAAGCGATTATCCCTGCAGATGGCCGAATAAGTGGTGGCGTCTGCCCCGAGATTGATTGCCGGCAATGCCGGTCGTTCCTGCTCAAGGCGCGACAATAGTGCGGTGCAGAAATACTGGGCCAGCACATTGGCATTACCGTTCGCGCAGGCGACAATTTTTCCATCCTGCAGGAGGCTGTTTACACAGGCGTCGGCTACGTCCTCAATAGCCGGAGCAACGGTGCTGGCCGCCTGTGCGGTGTGCTCCATATGGGTGGCAAACCACTGATGTATTCTGTGCTCGGTATCGCTCATGATTCTGAATCAGTCCGCCTGAATCGCATTTTTTACCCATTGTACCCGGTACTGACTGGTGTTGCCGGGTGTGATGCCTACTACGTCTATTCTCGTTTGTGCATCCCATTGACCGTGTCTGTGCAGGTAAAATGCAGCTGCCCGCAAGAGGCGACGCTGTTTGTTCCAGCTGACCGAGCTGATCGGATCGACCAGGCTGTCGCTTTTCCGGAATCGCACTTCGAAAAATACCAGTACACCGTGATCGATGCCGATCAGGTCAATCTCTCCGCCACGACTGTGGACGTTGCGTTCCACGATGGTGACGCCTTTGCTCTGAAGGTAGCGGGCAGCGACGCCTTCGTAGTGACTGCCCCGGTGTCTTGCGCCTTCCATGGCGGTTTGCCTGTTCGGTCAGGGGGTGGTTTTGTCGTCCGCGTCGGACGACGTTTCTTCGTCTTCAATCAGTACGGCTTTACCGTTGCGGAATTGGGCCCAGAGCTGCTGTCGATGAATGCTGCCATTGTCATTCATGGTCAGTGTGCCGGTCAGCCCGTCGATGCTGGCGGACTCGATCTGGCGCAGCAGGGGCAGGCGCTTGGCTATTTGCCAGGCGTCGGCACCCATCGCAAACAAGCGCCCAAGTTGGCCGCTTGTATTGCTGAAGTGTTCACTGGCCCGTTCCCGTAGTGGTAATTTCGGTGCCAGAACCCATGGAATGTCTGTAAAGTTGACCCGATTCAGGTCGCGGTCTCTTGAGGGATCCCGCGTACCTTCATAGATCATCGAGGGCGAGTAAACTGGCAGATCGCCGCCATAGTAGAACGCAAACAAAGGATTGAACTGGCGAGAGATGGTTGGTGATGCCACTAGTACGATGCCCTCGGCGTCCTGCCGGCGGCGAGGTTCGAACTCTACATTCAGGCCGATGGTGCGCTCCACCTGGATCGCTCGATTTCTGGAAGTGGTGATGCCCAGCAGGTCGGCGGTTACGGCGCGAAGATTATCCTCGGGCATGAATCGTTCAATATCCAGTATTGCCAGATCCAGCTCCGTCATGCGCTCGCGCAGGGAATCTTCCACGCGGTCTCCCCAATCTCCATATGGGATCAGTACGAGAGCCTTTTCGACGCGTTCTTCGGCCAGTCGCTCGGCAATCTGGCGAGCTTCATCATCTGCCGAAAGCCCAAACTGGTGCAGTCCCTCGGGGATCTCGCTGTCTTCCGAAAGGTAATTCAGGCCCAGAACCGGCACCGGCAGTGTGTTCAGGGCCGATAAGTCGTTCAGCTGGCCCTTCTCCAGTGGCCCTATGATCAGGTCTGTCCGGGTTTCTGCCAGTTCCTGATAGAGCTCGATGAACGGCTGCCTGGTGGTGTCTACGATTCTGATGTCGGTTTCATTGCGGTCGGTGGTTTCGTCACTGTAGTAGGCCGAGAGCAAACCATCCCGGATCGCCCTGCCCGCACTGGCCAATCGACCCTCAAAGGGCAGTGCCAGCACAATGTTTTCCGGACGGTTGGCTGCCAGTTCGGCCAGTAGCGCGAGTTGCACTGGCAGGATCTGGGCCGCGGGGTGGCCTGGCCATTTATTCTGCCATTGGCGGACGAGCCGGCCCTGATCATCGAGTGTGGCATCGGGTGTGCGCAAGGCCAGCGCCAGCTCTAACCAGCCTTCGATTTCGAACCCTGTTGCGTTTTCAGCAGCGCTTTCGAGTGCTGAGGTGTTCAGCGCTTGCAGGTGGTTCCAGATCTGGTCATGTACCTGTTGCGGGCTGGTGCTGCGGTCAGTCTGGCTCAACAGTATTAGTGTTGTGGCTGCCTCGAGTTCGTTGCCGGCCAGTGCCAGAGTTCGGGCCTGAAGCCGGGCCGCCTTCGCCAGGATGTTGTCCGGGTAACCAAGAAAATCTTCGGCTTGTGTTTTGGCAGTTAATTGCTCGGCCCAGGCGCTGTCGTCCAGTGCGATTGCGCTGGCCATCGCAAGCAGGCGGCGCTGTTTTTCCAGTTCGGGGGATAGCTCGGCCAGTTGATCGCTGTTCAGAAGCGAGCGGGCTCCGTTATGATTGCCGTTGTCCTGGAATTCGCTTGCCATTCTGAGCAGGTAACGCTGGGCTAGCGTGCGATTGCTTTCCCCGGCTGCCAGGGTGAGTGCCTGCTCCGGTGTTTCGGCCATGTGGCTCCCGAGATCAATGGTTGCGCAGCCGCTTACTGTCAGTGTCAGCAAGATAAGCAGGGCCAGGATCGTTTTGGGGCTGTGTGTTTTTTTCATGGCGGGCTCGGTAGTCTCCGGATTAATGGGCTTGTGATGCCGCGTATTCGGTGGCAAGTTTACCAGCTCCCGGCATAATTCACATTGCGTGCGTGTCACGGAATGGCGGTGTTCATGTCGTTAGAGCCTTTACCCGGAGTTTCTTTTATGTCTAGTCCAGACCGCGCGGCGGATCGTCCGCCTGGTGTGCTTTATATCGTTGCGACGCCCATAGGCAATCTTCAGGATCTGTCCGAGCGGGCGCAGGTCGCGTTGTCTCGGGTAGCGCTGGTGGCCGCCGAAGACACTCGCCATAGTGGCCGCCTGTTGCAGCATCTGGGTATCAGTAAGCCTATGCTGGCGCTTCATGAGCATAATGAACGGGAGCGTGTGGCCAGAATTATCGACAAACTCTCTGAAGGGCAGGATATTGCCCTGATTTCGGACGCCGGTACGCCGCTTATTTCTGATCCCGGTTATCTCGTGGTTCGTGAGGTGCGCCAGGCAGGTTATAGAGTGTCGCCCGTACCGGGTCCCTGTGCTCTGGTGGCCGGCCTGTCTGCAGCGGGCTTGCCTACGGATCGCTTCCTGTTTGTCGGTTTTATGCCCGCCAAGCGTTCCGGACGCAAGGCTGCTCTGGAAGAGCTGAGTGAACAAACCGCGACTCTGGTGTTCTATGAATCCCCGCACCGGATACTGGATCTGATGCAGGATATGGGTGATGTGTTCGGCGCTGAGCGCGAATGTGTGCTGGGCCGAGAACTGACCAAAACGTTTGAAACCTTCTACAGCGGAAGCGCGGGTGCTGTTCTGGCTGAACTCCGGGAGGATCCCAACGGTGCTCGCGGGGAGTTTGTTGTGATGGTGCGTGGTGCCGCGCCTGCTGAAGATACAGCCGCCGCGGTAGTGGATGCCGATAAGCTTTTGGCGCTATTGATTCCGGAATTGCCGTTAAAAAAAGCTGCGCGTATCGTCTCTGAAGTGAGTGGCCTGGGTAAGAATGAGCTCTATCAGCGGGCTCTTGCGCTGAAAGATGGTTAAAGCCTTGCAAGCCGGGGGCTGCAGGGGTATCGTCAGCGTCGAGCTCGCCAGACAGTCGCCGCCGGTTTTAACCGGGGGAGGAAAGTCCGGGCTCCACAGGGCAAGGTGCCAGGTAACGCCTGGGCGGCGCGAGCCGACGGAAAGTGCAACAGAAAGTATACCGCCTAAGCGTCTTCGGGCGCCGGTAAGGGTGAAACGGTGCGGTAAGAGCGCACCGCGTGGCTGGCAACAGTCCACGGCGATGGTAAACCCCACCTGGAGCAAGACCAAATAGGAATCCGTTGGCGTGGCCCGCGCTGGATTCGGGTAGGTCGCTTGAGGCCTGTGGTGACGCAGGTCCTAGATGAATGACTGTCCCAGACAAAACCCGGCTTATCGGCGAGCTCGTTTTTCTTTCCCGCTTTTTGTCATACCAGTAATTCTCAGAAAACAGGTTTTATACCCAAAAAATCTTAAACCTCAGAATCTGTCTTCAGAGTTTTTTGCAGGTATTTGTTTTTTCTCCCTTTCTATCTCCAGCTCTAACCTTTCCTGAAATTACTTGTTCGTAAGTTGCTGTCATTAAAAGAACTTTTCTCTACATGCCGCTACTTTCTGCGCTTGCATTGTCTTATGCGGGTTCCTATAGTGTGCATAAGTGGGAAAAAGTGGTTTCTAGTGGTTTTTTGTGGAATTCAGTAGCCCGGAATCGGCATAAATGAGCAACTTCCTTGGCAGTCATGCCATCAATATGGACGCAAAGGGTCGCCTGGCGATCCCGTCAAAGCTGCGCGAAGAGCTCGTGCGGCTTTGTGGTGGCCGTATTGTGCTCACAGCGAATGCCGATGAAGAGCATTGCTTGCTGCTGTATCCGGAGCCCGAGTGGGAAGCGCTGCGCCCGAAGGTCGAGGCTTTGCCCACTATGAGCAAGGCAGTTCGCCGGCTTCAGCGTCTGGTTCTGGGTAACGCGGCACCGATGGAACTGGATGGCAATGGCCGAATACTTGTGCCGCCGACCTTGAGAAACCATGCCCATCTGGAGAAAAAACTGATGCTTGTCGGCTTGGGAAAGAAGCTGGAGCTTTGGAGTGAGGAGCGCTGGTTCGACTGGTTGGATGAATCTTCCGGTGACGAAGAAATGCCGCCGGAAATGGAGAAACTGTCGCTATGACAGCCGAGACAGAACAACAGGACAGCGACACCTTTAAGCACCGCTCGGTGTTACTGGATGCGGCCGTCGATTACCTGATCAGCGATGATTCCGGCCGATATGTGGACGCGACTTTCGGCCGCGGTGGTCATAGCCGCCTTATCCTGAGCCAGCTTGCCGCCGAGGGCCAACTGTTGGGAATCGACAAGGATCCACAGGCCATCGAAACGGCCCGGGAACTGGCGGACACCGATCAGCGCTTTTCCTGGTACCACGGCTCGTTTGCGCAGCTGGATCAGGCGCTGGAGCAACAGTCCTGGCCGCAGGTTAGTGGGGTGCTGATGGATCTGGGGGTGTCGTCACCGCAACTGGATGATGCCAGCCGGGGCTTTTCCTTTATGCGCGAAGGTCCGCTGGATATGCGGATGAATCCGGAGCAGGCCCCCAGCGCTGCGCAGTGGCTGGCCACTGCAGATGAAAAAGACATCGCGAATGTGATCTTTCATTACGGGGAAGAGCGGTTTTCGCGGCGTATTGCCCGGCTTGTGGTTGAGCGTCGGCAGGAAGAGCCAATCGAGACCACTCGCCAGTTGGCCTCACTGGTGGCAGAGGCGGTACCAAAGAAAGAAAAGCACAAACACCCGGCCACTCGGACATTTCAGGCAATCCGGATTTTTATCAACCGGGAACTGGAAGATCTGGAGTCGGGCCTGAAGACGGCCGTGCAGCGTCTTGCGCCGGGCGGTCGGCTGGTGGTTATCAGTTTCCACTCGCTGGAAGACCGGTTGGTCAAGCGTTTCATGCGGGACCTGGCCCGAGGACCGAAAATCCCGAAAGGTGTGCCGGTAACGGCTGACCAGGAAGAATCCGGCTATCGATTGATTGGCAAAGCTAGCAAGGCGAGTGAGCAGGAAATTGATGAAAACGTTCGCGCCCGCAGTGCTGTCATGCGAGTGCTGGAACGAAAAACGGACTAACAGAAGTTTAAGGGAGCGCGACGCCATGGGTGCGGTAGCGATTGAACAACCAGTAACGAAAACGAGCCGGGTCAGCCGGCAGCGAGTTCGTGAAGGCTTTTTCACTGCCGTTCGAGTGTCGCGACAGGTCTTTCAGACAACTGGCGAACCCCGGGTGCTGGTGACATTGGCGCTGGTCATTGTATTGGCCGCTTCCGCCATTGGAGTGGTGGTGAGTGCTTATGAGAACCGCAAACTCGTCAATGCACTGTCAGGACTTCAGGATCAGCGGGATGCCTACCAGCGTGAATGGAGCCAGTTGCTGCTGGAGCAGAGCGCTTTGAGTGCCCATGGGCGGGTGGAAAAACTGGCAGCGGAACGCTTCGATATGGTGGTTCCAGGGCGTGAGGATATTGTCCTGGTGCCTTTGTTGTCCCCGGTGGCAGCCAGATAAAAACCATAAAACGGGTCAGGTGATCAATGGCTGGTCAAGGAACGCAGAAAACAGGCTGGAGGCAGCGGTTGGCGTCAGGTTTTCAAGCCTGGCGTTTCGGCACGGTGCTGGGCGTGTTTCTGCTGGTGATGGCCGGTATTGGCTGGCGCCTGGTTGACCTGCAACTGGTTGATGACGAGTTCCTGAGGCAGCAGGGCGATGTGAGAACAATCCGGGTTGAATCAATTGACGCCCACCGAGGTGTTGTCATGGATCGTTATGGCGAACCACTGGCGGTGAGCACTCCGGTTCAGACTATCTGGGCGAATCCCTCGGAAGCAAACCCTGATGATCCGGACATTGCCCGGCTGGCCACCCTGCTTGATCTGTCAGAAGACGCCCTGCGCCAGCGGCTCCGTGATTACGCCGGTCGGGAATTTATTTACCTGCGCCGGAAAGTTCAGCCCTCGCTTGCACGAGAGAGCCTGGACCTGGGCATTGGCGGGATTTACGCCCGGCAGGAGTATCGACGCTACTATCCGGCAGGAGAAGTTACGGCCCATGTTGTCGGTTTCACTGATATCGACGAGCGGGGCCAGGAAGGTATTGAGCTTGCGTACAACGACTGGCTGATCGGGGAGTCGGGGCGCAAGCGTGTGCTGAAGGACAACCGTGGTCGGGTCATCAAAGACCTGATGCTGATCCGGGATGCCAGTCCGGGCAGAGACCTGAATCTCAGTATTGATTTACGTTTGCAGTATCTTGCGTACCGCGAACTCAAAGCTGTTGTCGGCGCTCATAATGCCCGGGGCGGCACGCTGGTGATGCTGGATGTGGACACCGGTGAGGTGTTGGCCATGGTCAACCAGGGCTCCTATAACCCCAACGATCGTACCCAGCTGGCGCCGGCGAACCTGCGAAACAAGGCGATAACGGATCTGTTCGAGCCAGGGTCCACCATGAAACCGTTCACTATTGCCGCTGCGCTCGAATCCGGTGAATACAAGCCGGATACCATCGTTGAAACGTCGCCGGGCTATCGGCGTTTTGGTCGTTTCACGATCCGGGACCATAGAAATTACGGCCCCATAGACCTGGGTGAGATTATCGTCAGATCCAGCAATGTGGGTGCTAGCAGGATTGCCAATGACCTGGGCGGCGATAAATTGCGGTCTTTCTTCGCTCGCCTGGGATTGGGCCAGGGTACAGGTACCGGTTTCCCGGGCGAAGCGGTGGGGATATTGCCGGCCCGGTTCGAGTGGCGGCCGGTGGAAGAAGCCACCTTGTCCTACGGCTACGGTATGAGTGTCAACGCATTGCAACTGGCGCAGGCCTACATGGTGCTTGCCAATGGCGGAATCCGCTATCCGATCAGTCTGATCCGGCAGGACGAGCAGCCGGCCGGTGAGCGTGTATTGGCTGAACAAGTCAGTGCCGCCGTTCGTGAAATGCTGAAAGATGCTGTCGCCAAGGGAACCGGTGGCCGTGCTCAGCCGAGCCTTTATGCGGCTGGCGGCAAGACCGGAACCGTGCACCTGGTGGGCGCGAGTGGTTATGAGAAAGATCAGTACAAGGCCATTTTTGCCGGCATGGCACCGGTGGATAATCCGCGAATTGTCACGGTTGTGGCTGTGGATGCTCCGCAGGCAGGAGAATACTACGGGGGCGAAGTGGCAGCCCCGGTATTCGCCCGTGTTATGGGCGACGCACTGCGGCTGCTGAACGTGAAACCAGAGCTGGAAGTCAGTGGAGCCCCGGCTTCACGAGCGGCAGCCGGAGACAGGGGGTAGTTATGTGCATCGCATCTATCAGCACGCTCCTCCAGGGCATTACCGTCGTCCCTTCCGTCTTTGACGTTACCGTTCATGGCTTGCAGACGGACAGTCGCCGGGTACGGCCTGGCGACGCCTTTCTCGCTTTGGGTGGTGCCCGCACAACTCCAGAGCAGTATGTTGATGAAGCGATTGCTGCCGGGGCGACGGCGGTACTACTGGAAACCCGCGAGCCGCTTGAATGTCATGAACGGCAGAATGCGCTGATTGTGCCGGTACCGGACCTCCGCCAACAGTTGGGCCGGATCGCTACCCGATTCTTCGATCATCCTTCCCGGCATCTGCGAGTGATCGGGGTGACGGGGACCAATGGCAAAACGTCGGTGAGCCATTACATCGCTCAACTGTTCCGGGATACCGGCACGCCCTGCGGCATTCTGGGAACCCTGGGTTATGGAATGCCGGGTAATCTTCAGGCAGCCACGCACACCACGCCGGATGTGGTGGAAGTGAACCGGATACTCAACCGTATTCATTCGGAAGGCGGCCGGGCTGCGGTGATGGAAGTGTCGTCCCATGCGCTCGATCAGGGGCGGATAGACAAACTCGCGATGACCGGGGCGGTGTTTACCAATCTGACCCGGGATCACCTGGACTATCACGGAAACATGGAAGCCTATGGCGAAGCCAAGGCCGGCCTGTTTTTGCGGGAAGAACTGCACTTCGCTGTGCTCAACTTTGATGACCCGTTCGGACGACAGCTTTATAGCCAGCTCGAAGGCCAGTGTGATCGGTTGCGCTATAGCCTGCATGAGGCCCAGACCGAACTCTGGCTGAAAGAGTTTACACCGACAGCCACCGGATTCCGGGCTGTGGTGGACGGCCAGTGGGGCGAATTTGAAATCGAAGTGCCGCTGCTTGGCAGCTTCAATGCCAGCAATGTTCTGGCCTCCCTGGCCACGGTGCTGACCCTGGGTGTGCCATTGAATAGTGCGATGCAGGCCTGTGCCCGGCTGGTGCCACCACCAGGACGACTCGAACGATTCTCCGGTGCTGGTGGAAAGCAGGTGATTGTTGATTATGCCCACACACCCGATGCCCTGGCTAATGCTCTGGCGGCTGTTCGCCCGCATACGAAAGGCCGTCTGATCTGCGTATTTGGCTGTGGCGGCGACAGAGACCGGGGCAAGCGGGCCGAGATGGCCCGTGAAGCGGAGAAGCAGGCCGATATCGTGATTGTTACCGATGACAATCCCCGGAGTGAAGAGCCGGCACAAATTGTTGAGGACATCATTCAGGGTTTTTCCCGAGAAGATCATTACCGTGTGGTCCATAACCGGGCCGAGGCAATCAGCAGCGCCATCGATATGGCTGGTCCGGACGATCTTGTGTTGATTGCGGGCAAGGGCCATGAGGGCTATCAGGAGATTCAGGGCCAGAAGCTGCCGTTCAGCGATGCTCAACAGGTATATCAACGCTTGCACCTGAATGGAGGTGTGGCATGATGCGCGCCTTTTTGCTGGCGGAAGCTCGTGACTGGCTGCAGGCCAGTATGGCCGGGCCTGATGTTGACGCCCATGAGCTGCAATTCTCCGGGGTGTCGACAGATACCCGCGCTATCACCGAAGGCCAGCTGTTTGTGGCCTTGCGGGGTGAGCATTTTGATGGCCATGGCTTCCTGGAGCAGGCCCTGGCCAGGGGTGCCGTCGCGGCTGTGGTTGATACCGCTGACGAATCCGTGTCGATTCCACAGCTGGTGGTCACCGATACCCTGGAGGCTCTGGCGGCGCTGGCTGCTGGCAACCGGAATGAAAGCAATGCACAACTGGTGGCAATTACCGGCAGTAGTGGCAAGACCACGGTGCGGCAAATGACTGCTTCGATTCTGGAAACAATGGGGTCGACACTGGCCACTGAAGGCAACCTGAATAACCATATCGGGGTGCCTTTAACGCTGTTCCGGTTAGCTCCGGCGCATGTATTTGGCGCCATTGAGCTGGGAGCGAGTGCTCTGGGCGAGATCGCCCATACGGTGTCGATAGTGCGCCCGCAGGTGGCCATTCTGACCAATGCTGGCCAAGCCCACCTGGAAGGTTTTGGCAGCTATCAGAATATCGTGCGGGCGAAGGGCGAAATCATTGATGGTGTACCGGAAACAGGCGCGGTGGTGTTGAATCGGGACGATCCTGCCTTTGGGCAGTGGCAGACGCGGGCAGGTGGCCGCAGCGTGCTCAGTGTTTCGCTGGCGGGCCACCCTGATGCCGATTACCGGGCCGACAGCGCTGTGGTCTCCGGGCAAGGTGTGGCCGCCGAAGTGCGCGGACCGGAAGGGTGGTGTTTCGAGTTGGAGCTGCCGCTGGCCGGTGAGCACAACCTGACCAATGCCATGCTGGCGATCGCGGCGTGCCGCGAGCTGGGTGCAATCGATCAGCAGCTCAAAGATGGCCTCGCGGCGGTTACGCCGGTGAAGGGGCGCTTGCAGATAATCAGGCTATCAGAGCAACTGACTCTGATAGACGACAGTTACAACGCCAATCCCACATCCATGAAAGCGGCTGTGGATGTACTGGCTGGCTATCCGGGTACCCGGATAGCGATATTGGGTGCTATGGCCGAGCTGGGTGAAGACTCGGTCGCGCTGCACAGGGAAGTGGGTGAGCACGCCCGGGCCAGAGGTATTGAACGCTTGCTGGTTGTCGGGTCTGGAAGCGAAGGCTACGGCGAAGGCTTCGGGGTGAATACGGAATACGTGCACAGTCATGAGCAGGCGGTCGACGCCGTTGCCGCCGGGCAGGGTGTTCAGGCAGTACTGATTAAAGGTTCCCGCAGTTCCGCCATGGACCGTGTGGTGGAAGGCATTCAGACGAAGGTGACAAACACATGCTGCTCTGGCTGACAGAGATACTTTCAGAATACTTCACGGCGCTGACGGTGTTTCAGTACCTGACCCTGCGCGCAATCCTCGGCGTACTCACGGCGCTGTTGATTTCGTTGCTGATCGGCCCGTTGATGATTCGCAAACTCAGCCAGTATCAGATTGGTCAGGCGGTTCGGGACGATGGTCCGCAAACGCACTTGAGCAAAGCGGGTACGCCGACCATGGGCGGTGCCCTGATTCTGGTGGCGATTGCCATATCGACGCTGCTATGGGCGGATTTGAGCAACCGGTATGTCTGGGTAGTGCTGTTGGTGACCCTGCTGTTCGGCGCAATTGGCTGGGTGGACGACTACCGTAAAGTGGTTGAACGCAACCCGCGGGGGCTGCCCGGGCGCTGGAAATATTTCTGGCAGTCGGTGATCGGCGCCACTGCGGCGGTTGTGCTGTATTTCAGTTCAGCGTTGCCTCAGGAAACGTCGCTGTATCTGCCGTTTCTGAAAAATGTGTCGATCACGATGGGGCCGATTCTGTTCATTCTGCTCTCCTATTTCGTGATTGTCGGCAGCAGTAATGCGGTAAACCTCACCGATGGCCTGGATGGCCTGGCCATTATGCCTACCGTCATGGTGGCAAGTGCTCTGGCCATTTTCGCCTATGTATCGGGCCATGCCGAGTTCGCCAATTATTTGTTGATTCCCCATTTGCCGGGGGCGGGTGAACTGATTGTGTTCTGCTGCGCACTGGTAGGTGCCGGGCTCGGCTTTCTGTGGTTCAACACTTACCCGGCCCAGGTGTTTATGGGCGATGTCGGTGCTCTGGCATTGGGTGCTGCGCTCGGTGTGGTCGCAGTCATTGTTCGTCAGGAAATTGTGCTCTTTATCATGGGCGGTGTGTTCGTCATGGAAACCGTTTCGGTGATCCTGCAGGTGGCGTCATTCAAGCTGACCGGTCGCCGGATTTTCCGCATGGCGCCACTGCACCACCATTTTGAGCTCAAGGGTTGGCCCGAACCACGCGTTATCGTGCGTTTCTGGGTCATTACTGTGGTTCTGGTACTGATTGGCCTCGCCAGTCTGAAAATTCGATAGGAAATCGCTACGGCTATGAGTGTCATTGTTTCGGATCGTCGCACATTAATAGTAGGGCTCGGTAAAACCGGGCTTTCCTGCGTGCGCTACCTGTCCGGACAGGGGCGAGAGTTTGCCGTGGCCGATAGCCGGACCAATCCACCCGGGCTGGAAGAGCTGCGTGCCGGCTGGCCGGAAGTGCCGGTCTATCTGGGTGAGTTTGATTCTGAGTTGTTCGCCGGCTTTAACGAGTTGGTGGTCAGCCCGGGAATCAATATTGCTGAACCGGCGATTGCTGCTGCGGCTGACAAGGGCGCGATGATTCGTGGCGACATTGATCTGTTCTCGGAAGCGGCGGATGCGCCGATTATTGCCATTACCGGCTCTAACGGCAAAACCACGGTGACTACGCTGCTGGGCGAGATGGCGGAAGCGGCCGGGCGTAAGGCGCAGATTGGTGGCAACATTGGTACGCCCGCCCTGGATCTACTTGGGCAGGGAGCTGACCTGTACGTGCTGGAAGTTTCCAGCTTCCAGCTGGAAACCACTCGCGAGCTGGGTGCCCTGGCGGCAACCATTTTGAATGTCAGCGATGATCACATGGATCGCTACCCGGACAAGATGGCGTACTTCCAGGCCAAACAGCGCATTTATAACGACTGCCAGAATGCCATCGTCAATCTCGATGATGCCCTGAGCACGCCCATGGCGCGCGATAACCTGCGCTTCCTGTGCTTTGGCTTTAACCGGGTGAACCCGGAGACATTCAGTACTCGCGAGGATGAGCAAGGCACCTGGATTACCTTCGGCTTCGACAACTTGCTGCTGGCCAGCGAGCTGAAACTCATGGGCCGGCACAATCTCAGCAATGTGATGGCCGCGCTGGCGCTCGGGCATGCTGCGGGCCTGCCTATGGAGACCATGCTCCGGGTGGCCCGGGAATTCCGGGGCTTGCCCCATCGCTGTGAACTGATCCGTTCTCTGAACGGCGTTGATTACATCAACGATTCCAAAGGCACCAACGTCGGTGCCACGGTGGCCGCCATTGATAGTCTGGCGCCGGAGCAGGGGGAAGTGATTCTGATTGCCGGCGGTGATGGCAAGGGCGCTGACTTTGCTCCATTGGCCGAACCCGTTGCCCGGCAATGCCGGGCGCTGATTGTGATCGGCCGGGATGTGGATGTCATTGCTGCAGCGGTGGGCAAGTCAGTACCGACGCTGAAAGCTGACTCTCTGTCTGCTGCCGTTAACCAGGCGGCCGGGCAGGCACAACCGGGCGACCGGGTATTGCTGTCTCCGGCTTGCGCCAGCTTTGACATGTTCGACAGTTACAGTGACCGGGGTGATCAGTTCCGGGCACTGGTGGAGGCGCTGTGATGCAAATGACACAGAGCAATCACCCCGCGCAGGTCCGGAAAATTAATATTCAGCCTTTGCCAGTGCTGATCATGAGTTCTGTCGCTTTGCTGGTGGTAGGCGTGGTGATGATTTCCTCCGCTTCGATGGATATGGCGGCTGTGACCATGGATAACGCGTACCACTATGTGATCCGGCAGGTGATTTTTGCCGCCATGGGTGGGGTAACCGCACTGGTTGCGGTGAATGTGCCTGTCTCCTGGTGGGAGCGCAGTGGCTGGTTACTGTTGGCCGTAGGTATGGTGTCCCTGGCTCTTATGATGACGCCATTGGCCCTGACTGTGAATGGTTCCACTCGGTGGTTACCGGTGGGGCTGTTCAACGTGCAGGTGTCGGAAATTGCCAAGCTTTGTCTGATTGCGTATCTGGCCGGTTATGTAGTTCGCCGCCGTGACGAGCTGCTTAACACCTGGTGGGGCTTTTTCAGGCCATTGATTGTCCTTGGGCTGGCGACCGGGTTGCTCATGATGCAGCCGGATTTTGGCGCCACCGTGGTACTGGTTACCGCTGCGGCCGCCATGATCTTTCTCAGTGGCGTGCGTCTGAGCCGGTTTGTACCGCTGATTATGGGATTGGCGGTTATCGGAACGGCGCTTGTGGTCAGCGAGCCCTATCGCCTGAAGCGCGTGGTCAGCTATCTGGATCCGTGGCAGGACCAGTTCAACACCGGATATCAACTGACCCAGTCGCTGATTGCATTCGGACGGGGCGAGTGGACCGGTGTCGGCTTGGGGAATTCCATTCAGAAGCTGTTCTTCCTGCCGGAGGCCCACACCGATTTTATTTTCTCTATCCTTTCCGAGGAGTTCGGCTTGCTGGGCTCCATGTTTGTCCTGCTGCTCTTTGTGGCGCTGGTGGTGAGTGGTTTTGTTATTGCCCGGCGGGCTGAGAAGGCAAAAATGCCCTTCGCCGCCTGTTTCAGTTACGGTATTTCCATGCTGCTCGGCCTGCAGGCAGGTATCAATATGGCCGTCAGCACCGGCCTGTTGCCGACCAAGGGTCTGACCTTGCCTCTGGTCAGTTACGGCGGCTCGAGCCTGCTGGTGACCTGTGTCTGTATCGGCATTCTGGCAAGGGTTGAGCTGGAGCGACTGGACCGGGAAAAAGTGAAGTCCGAACAACAAACCGGCAAACAGCGGGGAGGTGCAGCGTATGACTAACCCCCGTCGTTTCCTGATGATGGCCGGAGGTACCGGTGGCCATGTGTTCCCGGC
>Ga0136556_1000440_pt1 | contig 25598 bp, 26 predicted proteins | sample AntRauTorckE6831_FD_104780 | JGI IMG/M metagenome (GOLD analysis project Ga0136556, IMG submission 104780) | Saline lake microbial communities from Rauer Islands, Antarctica - Metagenome Torckler E6 #831 | ecosystem: Environmental > Aquatic > Non-marine Saline and Alkaline > Saline | place... | reverse complement strand
ATGACTGGGAGAGTTACGTTGATAGTGCTCTAAGTCTGCCAGACTACTCAATCGCCCTGGAAACAGAAGAAGGTTCAATCAAGGCTGTTGGCAGAGTCGCAACCGCCTTGGGGGTGTTATACATCGGAATTGGCCAATACGGGTCTTTCATCAATGGCCTTGAGACGATAGATAGACAGGTTCGTGATGTAGGTGATTACTTTTCGGATCGTGCAGCTGCTCCATTCGAAAAAAGTAGCAAAAAACCAAAGGTTAAGAGGAAGGGAGAGTCGCTGGCACGGCTTAAAACTCTTTTCAATAAAGTTCAACGTGGGGAAATGACTGTTGATCAAGCAATGAAAGAGGCCGAGTCGGTTTTTGGTGGCGAACTTGAAGAAGCGCCAGAGTTCGTGAGTGCTCTCGAAGATTCGTTGGCAAAAGCACCGTTGTTTCCCCGCCAAATCAAACTTCCCTTAGTTGATGCCTTGGGCAATGACTTAATCCCGGAGAGCAAAAAACGAAGAAAATCAACAGGCCCATCCCAACCCACCCAACCAGCCCCAGTGCCGGAGCACTACCGAGTGGAGTTGTGGAGAGAGAGTAAAAAATCGAAGCGGAATTTAAGAGTGTCGACATGGTAGTGGGGGCAGAGGCCCCAACAAGGCCAATCACGGCGACGCCTACTGCATTGCGGCTTCGCCTTCATTTCGAAGCCGCGCATGTTGGCGGGCGTTAGATTTTCAAGGAGTACATACCGGGTGTTGGCATTTTTTCTGGGTGCAGGAGCGTCAGTAGAGTGTGGGATGCCGCTTGTCTGGCCATTTACAGACACATTTAGGGAGAATGTTTTAAAGAGGATTGATACACAGCTATTCAATTTTTCAGATAATGAAGAAATTAAAGAGCGATTTGTGGCAATCATAGGCAATATGGATATGCATTATGAGCAAATGGTAAGCGAGCTAGAGAAATGGAAGCTATCTTCCGTTGGAAAAGAGCGCGAAATTGTTGATGGGTTAATTAAGCAAACTACTGAATGCATCCAGTTATTGCTCTTGGAACTGCAAGAGAAATGCAATCCTAGAATGCAGTTGAGATTTGATCACTATTTTGGTCTGAAAGCGATCATTAAAAAATTTGGCTGTTTAGATATTTTTTCACTGAATCATGACTTAATCGTAGAGGAGCTATGCGCATTCCATAAAATTCCGTTGAAAGATGGCTTCTATGCTGATCGTGAAAATGGATATAGTCGATTGGGCTCTTTCAAGGTTGTTACTAAAGAGAATCTTCAGCAGCACCACTTAGATTTCTTTGATCAAAATGAGTCTGGTGTTAATCTTTTTAAGCTACACGGATCATTTGATATTTTTGCAATAGAAGATAAAGGTAAATACCTGAAATCTGTCGGAGACAGCGAGTTTGGGTCTTACGTTAGGGCGGTTAGAAATATCGAAAGACTTAGTTTGGAGGAATGCCAAAAGTCAGGCGTTCGAGGGGTTAATGAGCTTTTTGTTAATGATAATTCCGGGGAGCTGCAATTTTTAAGGCGATCTTTACTTTCAGGTGGACACAAGTTTTCAGACAAATTTGAACAGATTGCACCTAGGGAGTTGTTTGAAGAATTTAAAAATAGAATTATGTCTGCTCGTGAGCTTTTTGTTATTGGCTATGGTTTCGGAGATGAGCATGTAAATATGGTTTTTTTTGATTGGTTGGAGATGCCTGGCACGAAGTTGATAGTCTGTGATCCATATAGAACCGAAGTTCCAGACTGTTTATCAAGCAATGCTAATCAGATAGAAATTATAAATGTGGGATTTACAGACTTGCTTCTATCATTTGACTCAAACGGTGACACTGATGATAGAAATTAAGAAAGAATGCTTATTCAGCGTCTTGAGTCATTGTCTAAGTCAGAGATAGAAAATCTAACAAGTTTGTTAAAAAGACGCTGGACTTCCCCCACTTCAGTAGACACGCATCGATAACTCCGCAGGAAGAAAAACGATGCCTGAGATTATGAGCTACGAAAATTACCACTGAGGTTACGCCCATGCTGAGACACAACCCACCACTCCCGTGCGATGTATTGCGAGAGCTTTGTTTTGCACTCTCCGGCAGAAAGCTGGCTCAATAGCGGTCATACTCCCAATATGAGCGCTGGCATGCCAAACTGTATTGCAACGTACCTGCACAGCAACCTCTGGCAAAGTTTCCGCGTATCGCCATTCCGGGCGCCTCCTAAAGCCTGGGCGCTGGTGCCGGTGTTCGCCATTGTTTCTGCGGTTATCGGTTTCTCCGCCGATTTGCTGAAAGTTGAGTGGCTGAACTCAGAGCTCGCTCCGCTGTTGCCCCTCGTCTTGTTTGTGTTTCCCTCGCTGCTTGAGGAAGCATTTTTCCGGGGTGTGCTTATTCCCCGGAATGTTCTGCAGGCCGGTCCGGCCAAAGCGACGGCAGCGGTGGTAGTCAGTACGCTTCTGTTTGTGGCCTGGCATCCGTTCAACGCGCTGGCGTTTAACCACAGCGCCATTCCTCTGTTTCTGGACCCTTGGTTCCTGGTGATGGTGGGCGCGTTGGGCCTTACCTGCGGTTATGGTTACGTGGTTTCCCGGTCTATCTGGGTGCCGGTTATTATTCATTGGGCCACGGTGGTGGTGTGGGTATTCTTGTTTGGCGGCCGGAATCTGGTGCTGGAGCAGTAACCAACGAGGCTATGTTTGAGAGGGCTGGTTAAGGTTTTTGGCCGGTCTTTGCTAGATTGGTTCTAGCGGCTGCACAATTGCCTTTGCAAAATGATTTCCGCTCAAACGTATCGTCATTTGGGACAATGCCATGCCGGATACCCGCCCCCAGCGCGAGGGCACAGTTGTTTTTATCCAGCGGTTGCTGCGGTTTGGTCACCGGGTTCTGAATCGCTTCCGGGCCAATCATGGCATTTTGCTGGCCGGGGGCGTGGGTTATAACGTTCTGCTGTCGGCCATACCATTGCTGGCCCTGCTGGGCGTGTTGCTCTCTCACATCGTGCCGGAGGCGCAACTGGTCGAGGTGATGAGTATTCAGGCAAGGATCTTCGGCCTGGGTCACAGTGGCCGGTTGTTGGATGCCGTGCGGGCGTTTCTGGACTCCCGGGAGGTGGTCGGCCTGATCGCCATTCCGGTGATGTTGTTCTTCAGTTCCTTTGCCTTCCGGATGATGGAAGATGCCATCGCCATTATTTTTCATCGTCCCAACGCGCCTTTGCGCAACTTCTGGGTATCCGCTGCCTTGCCCTTTGCGTTTATTCTGGTGCTGGGCGTTGGTCTGCTCACGCTGACGCTGGTTTTTGTGCTCGTCGGCCTCTTTTATGACCGCCCGGGCATCGCGCTGTATCCATTGAGTTTCGTCAGCATGTTTGTGCTGTTCAGCGTCATCTACAAAGTGCTGCCCATTGTGCGCATCTCGCCACGGCGAGCTGTTATCGGCGGGTTGGTGGCCGCCGTGCTCTGGGAAGGGGCGCGGCTGATTCTGATGTATTACCTGCTGAATGTGTCGTTCGTAAACGTTATTTACGGTTCGCTGACCACCATCATCATCCTTCTGATTACACTGGAGGTGGGCGCCATCATTCTGTTGCTGGGCGCTCAGGTGATTGCTGAACTGGAAGACAGCGCGTACGCAGGGTTGCCCTGGTATCAGGGGGCCCGATTACGTGAGACGGTGGGGGCGCCACGTGGCCGTGTTGGTGATGGGGCTGAATGAGCACTGAGGGCAAGGAGGGTTTCCCATGAAAACCATTGGTCTGATCGGAGGCATGAGCTGGGAATCCTCCCAGACTTATTACCGGCTTATCAACCGGAAAGTGAGGGACGAGCTGGGCGGCCTCCATTCGGCAAAGCTTGTGCTCTACAGCGTCGATTTTGCGGAGATTGAGGCGTTGGAGGTTCGGATACCAATGTCCGGCTTTACGACACCACAGAAATACACGCGGAGCAGGCGGTTCACCATGCCTTGGCGAAAACTTGCGGATAGCCGGGGAGCTGCACACCAACCGGGCCGAGCCTTCGGTCATCACACTTTAAGGAAGTCTTTTGTTGCCTGAACTCAAAACCGTCGGTCTTTTTCTCGTTACCGCATTGGCCGAGATCGTGGGTTGTTATTTGCCCTACCTGTGGCTTCGTGAGGGCAAGACTGCCTGGCTTCTGGTGCCGGGTGCGCTGAGCCTTGCCGCGTTTGCGTGGTTACTGTCGCTGCATCCCACCGCGGCCGGCAGGGTTTATGCGGCGTATGGCGGTGTGTATATTTTCACCGCCATCCTGTGGCTATGGGCAGTTGACGGCATTCGGCCCACAGGGTGGGACATGCTCGGCTCAGCGGTTGCGCTGGTGGGTATGGCCATCATCATGTTTGCGCCCCGCACAACATAATGCGAACTTTGACAGAAGGTTCGGCGTCGCGACCTGCCATTTTGTTAATGGCAGTGGCTATGGGCCGCGGCGTCTTCATCTCTGGGGTCGCCCATGGTGGCTTCGCCGCCAGGGTATAAATCTGTGGTGATGGCGACGGATTCCGCTACCACTGTGCGGATGGTTTCGGCAACAAATTTGAACCACGGAGCGGTTATTGCGTTACAGCAATTCGGAAAGTGAATCCACCACGGCATCCGCCCCCAGGCTGTCGATGGGGGCGCCGAAGTTATAGCCATAGCGCACGGCCACGCAGGGTACGCCGGCGGCCAGGGAGGCCTGAACGTCGTTAACCGAGTCGCCGATCATTACGGTGGTGCCAACGGTGCCATTCAGCTGTTTCATGGCGTGTAGCACGGGGGCGGGGTCTGGCTTTTTCTCAGGGAGGGCGTCACCGCCCAGGGTGAGCTGGAACCATTGCGCGAGCCCGGTCTGTTCCAGCAGCGGGGCCACGAACTGTTGTGGCTTGTTGGTGACCACTCCCATGCGGCAGCTGCAGGCACTGAGATGCGCCAGGCATTCCTTCACGCCGGGGTACACGCGGGCGTGTTTGCCATTGGTGTTGCGGTAGTGTTTGAAGAAGATTTCCAGAGCGCTCTCAATCAGGGCGTCGTCTTGGGCGCTTGCGGGTTCCCAGTCCCGTTTGTTGGCAAGGGCCCGGCGGATCAGCACTTTGGCGCCGTTACCCACCCACGGGCGCACTTTCTCTAGCCCCGCCGGCGGGCGGCCGAGTTCCTGCAACGTCAGATCCACGGCTTCAGACAGATCCGGTGCGCTGTCTACCAGAGTGCCGTCCAGGTCGAACAGGGCAACGCCCGGCCAGCGGGCGTTGAACAGGCCCTTCAGGCTCACCGGCCAATCGCCTTACGGGCTGCTTGCAGCTCCGAACGCATGACATCAATGGTGGCTTTGTAGTCCGGTGTTTTGAAGATGGCAGAGCCGGCCACGAAGGTGTCCGCTCCGGCTTCCGCGATCTCACGGATATTACCGGTGTTCACGCCACCGTCGATTTCCAGGCGAATGTCTTTGCCGCTGGCATCGATGCGCTGGCGGGCTTCACGCAGTTTGTCGAGGGTGCCGGGGAGGAACTTCTGGCCACCAAAGCCGGGGTTTACGGACATCATCAATACCATGTCCAGTTTGTCCATCACGTAGTCCATGTGACTCAGCGGGGTGGCCGGGTTGAATACCAGGCCGGCCTTGCAGCCGCCGTCGCGGATCAGTTGCAGGGAGCGGTCAATATGGTTGCTGGCTTCCGGATGGAAGGTAATGTAACTGGCGCCGGCGTCGATAAACATACGGATAAGGTCGTCAACCGGGGAGACCATCAGATGCACATCAATGGGCGCGGTAACGCCGTGCTTGCGCAGGGCTTCGCACACCATGGGACCGATGGTCAGGTTGGGCACGTAGTGATTGTCCATCACGTCAAAATGAACAACGTCCGCGCCGGCGGCCAGCACATTGTCGACTTCTTCGCCCAGGCGGGCGAAATCGGCGGAGAGGATGGATGGAGCAATCAGGTACGGGTTCATCGGGGCTCTCTCGGTCAGTTGAATTATCGGCTATTCTGGAAGCTGCTAGTCTAGCAGCTTGCCAGTCATTTTCGCAGCGCGAGGAACCGCAATTGAGATCGGAAAAAATGATGCCAGTGCTCTTGTGCTGTCTGTTCATGAGTATGAGTGTGCGGGGCTGGGCACAGGAAAACGACCAGAACCCCGACGCAGAACAGGAGCCGGCGGCGCAGGAGTCCGCCAGGCAACGGCCAGTTTCGGTCACGGGGCTGGGCGAGTGGGCACTGGCCCGGCAATACCCGGAACAGGCGGTGTGGCTGAATCTGGAAGATGACAGCCGGGCGCTGGCATTGTTCAGCCCGGAGCTGGAAACACCGGTGCGTAGCGCGGTGATTGTTCTGGCGGATGAAGGGCAGACGGCGGATCAGGCGATTCTTGGGGCCTTGCGCCAGGCCCTGTCTGAAATGGGAATGGCGGCCATCACGTTGGGCTTGCAGGCGCCACCCGGTATTTTGCGCAGCAGCCGGTTGGCCCGCAATGTGCCAACGCCCGGGGAACCGGAGGAAGGTGAGCCGGAAGCCGGCAATGCACCCGGAGCAGAACGGGAGTCGGTGATGATCGATGTGGCGGCGGAAGAGGATCTGAAGCAATTGGCTGAGGACTATCGGGAGGGTGTTCGCGCGGTGCTGGATGCCGCCGCCACAGAGTTGAATGAGCGCGGCTATCAGCAGGTGCTGGTAATGGGTATAGGCTGGTCTGCCGATTATGTGACCGAGTGGGCTATAAGCCGGGAGCAATTGACGGGGGCTGTGTGGCTGGCGCCAAAGTTCTCTCCCCAGCGCTTGAGTGCTCTGACGGATCTATTGGCTGCAGACCGGAACTGGTGGCTGATGGAGATTCATCACAGCGGTGGTGAGGCTGAAAAGCGAGGGCGTGAGCGGGGTGCTACGTTGGCCCGGGCAGGCGTGGCTCGTTATCAGCGTCAGGCGGTGCCGTTGTTCCTGCCACCCCGGAGAGAAGATGCTGACCGGGTGGTCGGCCGGATCAGTGCTCGGCTGGGGAAATAGGCTTTACTTTATGCGTTGGCGTTTCTGGATCAGTTCCCAGGCCTGCTGGTAGCTCAGGAGCTGGTCTTTGGCCATGGCCCGTTCTGAGGGTGTCAGTTTTTGTTGGGCCAGTTTGTCCGGATGGCAGGCAGAGACCTTTTTGCGGTAGGTGCGCTTGATGTCCGTCAGGCTGTCTCTGCGGGTAACGCCCAGGATGCGGCACGCGTGTTCATAGGTAACGGGCCGTTCTTTGGCCGCAGACGTTTGTGCCCAGACCTTGCTGGCATAGCTTTCAAAAATCTCATCCGCGATGGTAACCGGTAGGCCGAGCCGGGCAATGCTGTCTTCGCAACGATAACGCCGTGCCTTGCCCGGCTGGCCATGAATCTGTGCGCCATGGCACAGGCAGATGGCGACTTTTACGGTTTCGGCAGGTTTCAATTGAGCTCGAAGCCGGAACCACAAGCTTCGGTACAAAGGCAGTTCATCCGCTTGCTTGCCCTGTTGGAACTGTTGGATGGCCTTACGACGCTGACGTGAAGACAGTTCCAGGGCTTTGATCAGGCTTTCAGCAAAACGGATATCGGTTTCTGTGACCCGGCCGTCGGCTTTGGCAATGTGGCCCAGAAAAAAGAACAAGGGTTTGTGATGCCCCCGGGGTAGGGCTCTTTGTCGGATCAGCTTTTCAGCGTTATGGCCGCAGCTGGCGAGTTCCGGCAGCAGGTTGCAGAGCGCAGATTCCAGTCGGGCCGGGAGTTCGGGTAGCTCTCGCTTTTTGCTCATGAACGGCTCCCGTATTCAGCGAGCCGCTGATCCAGCTCTGCCAGCCGCTGGGGCGTTCCTATGTCCACCCACTCGCCCCGGTAATGTAATCCCCGCACCTTTTTGTCTGCTATTGCGTTGCGCAGAATCGGTGCAAGTTTACGGACGGTGTCATCCAGCCCGTCGAACAGCTGACGGTGAAGCAGGCTGATGCCGGTGAAGGTCAGGCGGTTTTCGTTGCCATCGCTCAGTTCGCCATTGGCCTTCAGGTTGAAATCCCCTTCGGGGTTGTGCGTGGGGTTGTCGGTCATCACCAGTAATGCCTGGCATCGAGGGTCTTCCGGTGGCTGTAACTGTTCCAGCGGGAAGTCAGTCCAGATATCACCATTGATGACGACAAACCAGTCGTCTCCCTGATCGGTCAACAGAGGCAGGGCGCGGATAATACCCCCGGCGGTTTCCAGTCCCTGGCCTTCGGCCGAATACCGGATGTCTACGCCGAACGTCGCGCCGGAGCCCAGGGTCTGTTCAATCTGTTCGCCCAGCCAGGCATGGTTGATCACCAGATCGGTGAAGCCCGCTGCGCGCAGGCTTTCGATGTGGTGCACGATCAGTGGCTTACCACCGGCTTTCAGCAGCGGCTTGGGTGTGTCCAGAGTCAGCGGGCGCATGCGCTCGCCTTTGCCAGCGGCAAGAATCATGGCTTTCACTGGCCGCGGCTCTCCTGATCCGGGACTGGTCCTATTCGCTCTTCAATCCGGGGAATCACCGTGGCGCATAACCATTCGTGCAAGTTGCGAAACGCCGGCTGTCGGGCGCTGGCATCCCGGATATAGCTGACGGTTCGGGGAATGTCGTCAAGAAAGCTGGTTTTGCCGTCGCGAATGGCCAGGCGGGCGAATATGCCGGCGGCTTTCAGGTGCCGCTGCATGCCCATGAGCTCGAACCACTGCGCGAATGTGTCAGCGTCGGCCCTGTGCAGGCCGGCATTCAATGTGATCTGGCGATAATGTTCCAGCCATTGATGAACGTCTTGCTCTGGCCAGCGTACGTAGCAGTCTTTCAGCAGTGAGACTACATCGTAGGTGATCGGGCCGCGTACGGCATCCTGAAAATCGATAACCCCTGGCCGGCTCTGGCCTTTCTGGATCAATAGGTTGCGGGAATGGTAGTCCCGGTGCACGGTGACTTCAGGCTGTGCCAGTGCGCTCTCTTTGAGCAGGCCGAAGGCGGTGTCCAGCAGAGCTTTTTCCTGGTTGTCCAGCTGCAGTTTCAGGTGTTCTTCCAGCAGCCAGTCCGGAAACAGGGCCATTTCCCGGTCCAGAAGCGCGGCATCATAGGGCGGTAATGGATAGTCGTCCGGATCCGGCAGTTGGGCAATTCGTGCCAGTTCATCCAGTGCCTGGCGGTACAGGGTATCGGCGTTGTCTTTCATTAGCGTGGGTAACATCAATTGATCGCCGAGGTCTTCGAGCAATAAAAAGCCCTGTGTCCGGTTCTGGGCTTCTATCGCTGGCACACCAATACCTCGCTGATGCCAGTGTCGGGCAATGGCCAGGAAGGGCCCGCAATCTTCATGTTCGGGTGGTGCATCCATGATGATCAGGGGGGCGGACTGTTGGTCGGGCAGGCTCTGCCACACCCGGAAATAACGGCGGAAGCTGGCATCGCCGGACACTGGTTCCGGGGTGGCGGTTTCCAGGCCGGGAAATTGTCGGATCCAGTCGGTCAGCAGTTGCAGGCGGGTATCCATGGTGGCGCGGTGCTTCCTGAGTTGATGTAGCCAAACGGTATCAGACCAGTATAAAGAGCGTAAAACGGATTTGCAGGGGTGTTTCCGTTAACAAGCCGGTGGGGCGCGTGTAAACTAGCGCGGTGTTTGTCATTCACCCGGAACAGGAACGTTGTCACCGTGCCCAGCCGTTACTATCGCCTGACAGGGATCAGGGCCCGCTTTGCCGGCAGTTTGCTCGTGGCAGGGTTGGTGTCCGGGATGATGCCGGCCGGAGCCGCCAATGGTGAAACTTCACAGGCTCCCAGCGCTGCCGAGATAGACTGGCGCCCACGCGGCGAACTACCGCCAGAAACCCGGGAGCGCCTGCCGGCCTTCTGTGAAGGGGGGTATCTGCCCCCCGAAGCAAGTGGTGGCAGCCTTGACGGTGAAGTTGAGAATAATGCCACCGTGCCGCTTGAGGCCAGCTCACTGAACGCCCGTTATGAGCTGGACTCCGTGCTGTACATGCAGGGTGATGTGCGGTTGCGCCAGGGCCGTTTTCAGGCGTCCGGCAGTGAAGCCCGTTATGATCAGCAGTCCGGCAAGGTGAGTCTCCAGGGGCCGCTGGTCAGCCGCGGGCAGGATTTCCTGTTGACCGGGCAGGACGCGCTTTATTCTGTGGAATCCGGTCAACTGGACATCAATACCGCGACATTCCTTTTCCACGAAGCGGAGATCCGGGGCGAGGCCTCATCGCTTTCCCGTATTGGCGAAAATCAGGTTCTGATTACCGATGGCATGTTGACGACTTGCGGCCCTCAGCAGAACGACTGGGCTGTGGTGGCATCCGACATAGAGCTGGATCGTGCTGAAGGCTATGGTGTTGCCAAACACGTTCGCCTTGAGGTTCTGGACACGCCGGTTTTCTACTGGCCCTACATGAGCTTTCCAATTGATGACCGCCGCAAGAGCGGCTTTCTCTATCCTCAGTTTGGCTCTTCCAATGCCGGCAGTGGCGCGTTTCTGGCCACGCCTTATTATCTGAACCTGGCGCCGCATTACGACGCGACGGTCACCCCCCAGTATATTCACGGGCGCGGTTTGTTTACTGAGCTGGAGGGCCGTTATCTGAGCACCCTTGGCGAATCGGTACTGCAGCTTGGATATATAAACGATGATTCGGCCTTCGAAGAGGAATCTGCCGGCAATGATGGTGAGCGGTGGGCGCTGGATTTTACCACCCGGGCAGGGTTTGGTGGTGGCTGGAATGGCTATGTTGACTATGCCGCAGTTTCGGATGAAGACTATCTGAGTGATCTGAACCGAACGCTGGATATTGACCAGACAACCCACCTGCGCCGGCGTGGTGGCGTTCGCTATTCGGGTGAGAATCAGTATCTTGGCGCCTATCTGAATGGCTACCAGACCATCCGCGAGCGTATTGAAGATGAGAACAAGCCCTACGATCAACTGCCAGAGATTATTTACGGTGGAACCGCCGAGGTCGGTGCAGTCGAGGCCAGCCTGGAGAGTCAGTACACCTGGTTTGACCGGGAAAACGAGAATCTAACCGGGCTGGACAAGGCCACTGGCCAGCGTGTACGTGCCATTCCTGAACTGGCCATACCAATGCGGGCGCTCTGGGGCTACAGCCGGCCTTCGGTAAGCGTGGATTACACCCGTTACGAACTGGATGATTATGAATACAACCAGCGTGACGGCAGTTTCGACCGGACAGTGCCGGTGTTCGAGTGGGATAACGGGTTGTACTTCGACCGCCGGGGCGAGCTGTTTGATATTCCCTACAATCAGACACTGGAGCCCCGCCTGTATTACGCCCGGGCTGATGCCGAGGCTGACCAGAACCACATTCCGGATTTCGACACCGGCCTGAAAAGCTTCCGTTTTGACCAGTTGTTTGAACGCAACCGCTTCACTGGTGGTGACCGGGTGGGTGACACCAACCAGCTGACGGTTGCCCTGACCAGCCGGATTAACGATCTGGTGACCGGGGCAGAGCGGGCAAGGATCAGTGTCGGCCAGGTGCGTTATTTCGACGAACAGGAGGCGAACCTGTTCGGCCAGGGTACGAATGACCGCAGCCGGTCCCCGTTTGCCGGGGAGCTGGTGCTGAGCCCGATCGATACCCTTGAAATTCGCTCGTCCGGGCTGTGGGATCATGAAACCGGGGAAACCGTGGAAGGGCGCAGCCAGCTGACTTTCCATAGCGAAGACTATCGCTACCTGGCCACATTGGGGCATACCTACAGCCCGGAAAACGACCTGGAGCAGACTGACGTTGGCACTGTATTCCCGATTACCGACCGGGTCAGTGCCATCGGCCGCTGGGTTTACGATTCCGGCCTGGATCGCACGGTCGGTTCCCTGGCCGGCCTGGAGTACAACAACTGTTGCTGGAGTGTGCAGGTGGTGCATCAGAACTACCTGACCGATGATGAAGAGCTGGATTCCCGGCTGTTGTTCCGGATTGAACTCAAGGGTCTGGGTGGCAGTGGCGGTGCCTCCGACAGTATTTCCGATGCTATTTATGGCTATGACGAGCGTGAACGCCGCCGGTTTGGAACTCCGCGCCCGTAAAACGAACCAAGGTCTGCGGTGCCGGTTAAGGCCCGCAGCTGCGAATTGACCAATCAAGAGGTGATTATGAAGGCGACTGTCCGCCACGGACTGACAATGCTGCTGACACTGGCCATGGTGGCGCTGTCGGTTTCCGCCCATGCTGAGCGAAAATTGCTGGATCAGGTGGTAGCTATTGTTGATGACGAAGCCATCCTGCAAAGCGAGCTTGAAGCCAGGGTAAATACCATCGTTGGTCGCCTGAGTGCTCAGGGCACGGGCCTGCCACCTCGGAGCGTGCTTGAGGAGCGCGTTCTGGAACAACTGATTTCAGAGTCTATCCAGCTTCAGATGGCGGACGACATGGGCATGCGCATCAGTGATAACGAGCTGAACGAAACGCTCGCCAACATTGCCCGGAGCAACAACATGAGTCTGGAGCAGTTCGAACAACAGCTGGCTGAGGAGGGTGTGACCTATCAGCAGGCCCGGGAGCAGATTCGTAATGAAATGCTGACCAGCCGGGTGCAGCAGCGCCGAGTAGGGAATCGGGTGCGAATTACCGAGAGAGAAGTGGAAAACTACCTGCAGGCCCAGTCTGCCCGAGGTGTCAGTGAGCCGGAATATCGTCTGGGCTACATTTTCATTGAAGTGGATGAGCCGGGTAACGAAGCTTCGGAAGAACAGGCCCGGGCAAAGGCAGAAGAATTGCGACAGCAAATCGAAGATGGCCGCGATTTCCGGGAAGTTGCTGTAGCGGAGTCCGACGCCAGCAATGCTCTGGAAGGCGGCGACATGGGCTGGCGTAAAGAGAGCCAGCTACCGTCGCTGGTAGCGCCGGTGGTTCCGGAACTGGAAGAAAGCGAGCTGTCGGAAGTGCTGGAGAACAACAGCGGTTTCCACCTGGTGCAGGTGAAGGAAAAGCGCGGCGGTGAGTCGCAGGCGTTCGTTGAGCAGCACCGGGTTCGCCATATCCTAATTCGTCCGTCTGATGCGGTGACCGAAGCCCAGGCTGAGCAGCGTATTCGGGAGATTTACCAGCAATTGCAGGATGGCGCCGACTTTGCGGCTCTGGCGCGGGAGTTGTCTGATGACCCGGTTTCCGGGTCGGATGGCGGCAACCTGGGCTGGGTCAGCCCCGGGCAGATGGTGCCGGCATTCGAGCAAGCCATGATGGAAGCCGATGTGGGTGAATATTACGGTCCGATCCGGTCCCAGTTTGGCTGGCACATTTTGCAGGTTCAGGAGCGTCGTGAACAGGACGTGACCGATTCCAACAAGGACTCCCAGGCGCGCCAGGCCATTTACCAGCGTAAATTCGAAACCGAATTGCAGAACTGGCTGCGTGAAATCCGCGACGAAGCGTTCATCGAATTCAAGGGTGAGTACGCTGACATGAACGCGAACAGTGAGGGCGATGACGCCTCATGAGTGAGCCCGTGATCCTGGCGCTGACAGCCGGCGAACCGGCTGGCATTGGTCCGGAGTTGTGTCTTCAACTGGCTGGTGAACACCGCCAGGCTGGCATTGTGGTGGTTGCCAGCCATTCGTTGCTGGCGGCCCGCTCCGTCACGCTGGGTTTGAGTGTGCAGTTGCACGACTGGCAGCCCGGCCAGATCCCGGAAACCCGCGCAGGGCATTTATCTGTGCACCACGTGGAAGGCTGCCAGTCTGAAGCGGCTGGCAAGCTGGATGTCGGCAACAGTCAGTACGTGCTCGACACGCTAACCCGGGCGGCCAGGGGCTGCCTGAGTGGTGCTTTCGATGGCATGGTGACGGCGCCTGTGCACAAGGGCGTGATTAACGAAGCCGGCATTGCCTTCAGCGGGCACACCGAATTTCTGCAGGAGCTCTGTGGCGTTGAGCGTGTGGTGATGATGTTGGCCACAGATGAATTGCGTGTGGCACTGGTAACCACTCACTTACCCCTGAAAGACGTTCCGGAAGCCATCACGCCGGAGCGCCTCAAGCAGGTAACCCGCATTCTGGATGCGGATCTGAAGACGTTCTTCGGCATCACACAACCTCGCATCCTGGTGGCCGGGCTGAATCCCCATGCCGGAGAAGGGGGGCACCTGGGCCGCGAGGAAATCGAAGTCATTGAACCGACGCTGAAGAATCTGAGAGCAGAGGGCATTAAACTGACCGGGCCACTGCCCGCCGACACCCTGTTCACGCCTCACTGGCTGGACGACGCCGATGCGGTGTTGGCCATGTACCACGATCAGGGCTTGCCGGTGCTGAAATTTCAGGGCTTTGGCCGTGCGGTGAATATCACTCTGGGGCTGCCCATTGTCCGTACCTCGGTTGACCACGGCACCGCGCTGGATCTGGCCGGCACCGGTAAGGCCGATGCTGGCAGCCTGCATACCGCCATTCGCGTGGGCGAACAAATGGCCCGCTGCCGTCGGGCGGCAAAGGCCGGAGAGCCATCATGAGTAGCAAGCAGGGTCACAAGGCCCGCAAACGTTTTGGTCAGAACTTTCTGCATGACCCGGGAGTGATCGAGAAAATTATCCGGGCTATCAATCCCAAACCGGAAGATGCCCTGGTCGAAATTGGCCCCGGTCTGGGCGCGCTGACGGAAGAAATTCTTGGGGTAAACCCGCGCCTTCAGGTGGTCGAACTGGACCGCGACCTGATACCGGTGCTGCGCACCAAGTTTTTCAACTATCCGGATTTCAGAATCCACGAAGCCGATGCGTTGAGTTTTGATTTCAGCGAGCTGATGACCGATCGACCGCTGCGAATCATTGGTAACCTGCCGTATAACATTTCCACGCCGTTGATTTTTCACCTGCTGTCGCAATCCGGTGTGGTGCAGGATATGCACTTCATGCTGCAAAAAGAGGTGGTGCAACGCCTGGCAGCGGTGCCTGGCGACAATAACTATGGCCGGCTGGGCATCATGGCGCAGTATTTCTGCAAAGTGCAGCCCCTGTTTGAGGTTGGCCCGGGCGCCTTCCGGCCCGCCCCCAAGGTGGATTCCGCCATTGTGCGGCTGGTGCCTCACACCGAGCTGCCGCATCCGGCAAAAGATCTGAAAACCCTGCAGGCGGTAGTACGTACAGCCTTCAGTGCCCGGCGCAAAACCCTGCGCAAGGCCCTGGGTTCAATGATCACCGTGGAGCAATTGCAGGCACTGGGCATTAACGATGGCTTGCGCCCGGAAAACCTGAGCCTGGCGGATTACGTACAGATAGCAGACAAGTTGGTGGATGTTGAAGGTATAACCGCGAACGGCAATGAGGTAAGTAATGACTGACTACGCCATAGGCGATATTCAGGGCTGTTATGACCGGCTGCGGGATGTGTTGTCAAAAGTGGACTTCTCGCCCTCCCGTGACCGGCTATGGGTGGCTGGGGATCTGATCAACCGCGGGCCGTCCTCCCTGGATACGCTTCGCTATATCAAAAGCCTGGGTGATTCAGCTGTGGTGGTGCTGGGTAACCATGATTTGCACCTGCTGGCGGTTGTTTTTGGCGGCCATGACACCAAAAAGAAAGATACATTGCAGGACATTCTGGACGCCCCGGACTGTGACCAGCTGCTCGACTGGCTACGCCAGCAGTTTCTGTGTGTCCATGACGAAAGCCGCAACCTGGTGATGACCCATGCCGGCCTGCCGCATATCTGGAGCGTAGAGCAGGCCATGGCACACGCCCGGGAAGTGGAGGCGGTCATCCGTAGCGATAACGCAGAGGCGTATTTCAGCCAGATGTACGGCAATCAGCCGGATCGCTGGTGTGATACGCTCAGTGGAATGGAGCGTTGGCGGGCAATTACCAACTATTTCACCCGTATGCGCTTCATTGCCGAAGACGGCACTATGGAACTGGCCACCAAAGAATCTGCCGACAATCCACCCGAGGGCTACGCCCCCTGGTTTGAATACTCCCGGCAGGACGACACACAGATCATTTTCGGTCACTGGGCAGCCCTGGAAGGCACCACCGGCAATGATCAGTTTGTCGGGCTGGACACCGGTTGTGTCTGGGGTGGTGCACTAACCCTGATGAACCTGGACACCGGAGAAAAAATTCACTGTGACTGCAGCTGAAATCCGTAGTGGCAACATTCTTCGCTGGGCATTGGTGATCGGGGCCCTGGCGGGCTTGCTGGCGGTTATGGCCGGGGCTTTTGGCGCCCATGGTTTGCGGAGCGTGGTCAGTGAGCGCAGCCTGGACGTGTTCCAGACCGCCGTTAGTTACCAGATGTACCACGCTCTGGCATTGATCGCCGCGAGCTTGATGCCCGCCCTTGGGCTGTCTGGCCGGTTGCTGGGCGCCGCCTGTGGTTTCTGGCTTGCCGGAATTTTACTGTTCAGTGGCAGTCTGTATCTGCTGGTACTTTCCGGCACTCACTGGCTTGGGCCGGTTACGCCGGTCGGCGGTGTTTGCTTCATGATTGGCTGGGCCCTGCTGATTGCAGCGGCTCTGAAGAAATGACGGAGGTGATCAGAACCATGCAGGTTCAGGTAAATGGCGATGCGATGGATCTCCCTGAAGGGGCCACCATTGCAACCCTCGTAGAGCATCTCGCCCTGACCGGAAAACGGCTGGCGGTGGAGGTTAACGAAGACATTGTTCCCCGCAGCCAGCACCCGGATTTCACCCTGAGCGCGGGCGACCGGGTGGAAGTGGTGCGCGCCATCGGCGGTGGCTGACAGGAAGTCCGGCTTTGACAAGATTCTGATTCAATAAACTCAGGTAGGCTATGACAGACACACCGGAAATCCAGCTCCCAGAAGACAAACCCCTCGAAATTGCAGGCCGGGTTTACCAGTCCCGATTACTGGTTGGCACCGGCAAATATCACGATCTTTCAGAAACCGGACATGCGATTGAAAGCAGCGGCGCGGAGATCGTAACTGTGGCTGTGCGCCGCACCAACATTGGCCAGAATCCGGACGAGCCCAACCTGCTGGATGTGGTTAACCCGGACAGCTACACCATTCTGCCCAACACCGCCGGTTGTTATACCGCCAAAGATGCGGTGCGCACCTGTAAACTGGCCCGCGAGCTGCTTGATGGCCACGACCTGGTGAAGCTGGAAGTGCTGGGTGACCAGAAAACCCTGTACCCGAATATGCCGGAAACCCTGGTGGCCGCCGAGGAGCTGATTAAAGACGGTTTCAAGGTGATGGTCTACTGCTCAGACGACCCACTGCTGGCCCTGCGTCTTGAGCAGATGGGCTGCATCGCCATCATGCCCCTGGGCGCACCCATCGGCTCCGGGCTGGGCATCCAGAATCGCTACAACATCCGCTTGATTGTTGAAAACGCGAATGTTCCCGTACTGGTGGATGCCGGCGTGGGCACAGCATCAGACGCTACCATTGCCATGGAGCTGGGCTGCGACGGTGTCTTGATGAACACCGCTATCGCCCAGGCTAAGGATCCCATCAAAATGGCCCATGCCATGCGCCTGGCCATAGAAGCTGGCCGTGAAGCCTACCTGGCTGGCCGCATGCCGAAGAAACTGTACGCCAGTGCCTCTTCCCCGATAGACGGCACCTTCTTCTAGGATCTGATGCCCCTCTCTCCTGATGGGGAGAGGGAATGATTGTCTGAATGTTTCAGTAAACCAAAACTCAGAGCGTTGTAGTCCTGCCATGACCAACCAGAAACCCAGTCGCCGGGAGAGCATTCTTCAGGCACTCGTTGAACTGTTGCAATCCGACCCCGGTGCCCGTATCACCACGGCCGGGTTGGCCAGAATGGTGGGCGTGACAGAAGCGGCGCTGTATCGCCATTTTCCCAGTAAGCGCAAGATGTTCGAGGCTCTCATCGAGTTTGCAGAGGAGGCGGTGTTTTCCCGCTGTCAGGTGATTCTGCAGGAGCAGGAGGATGTTCGGGTTCGGCTGCAGCAGTTGGTGCATCTGGTGCTGGTGTTTGCCGAGCGCAATCCGGGGCTATGCTGTGTGCTGACGGGCGACGCGCTGATGGGCGAAGATGAATCCCTGCGCAAGCGCTCGTCGCAGTTTTTCGAGCGTCTGGAAACGCAGATCCGTCAGGCTTTGAAAGAAGGCGAAATCCGCCAGGGCCTGGGGCCCCGAACCACCTCGGCCCGGGGGGCTGATTTTGTGATGGTGTTCCTGGAAGGTCGCATTCAGCGCTTTGTGCGGTCGTCTTTCACCCGGCTGCCTACCACTGACTTTGACGAGGCTTGGGGGCTGGTTTCTGAGTCCGTTTGGGGTTAATGCCCCTCACCCTCATACCCGGAAGCTTTCCGCAGAATGGAACGCACTGGTTTCCAAATAGCCGGCGCCGAAATCAGTATGTCGCGGCCCCAGAGGTCAGCCGGATAGCCGGGGGGAACGTCACCGAAGTGCCCGGCTGTGGCGCCAGCTTCTGTGGCGATCAGGCGGGCGGCGGCGAAGTCCCAGGGGCTGACGGTTTCGTAGTAGATGTCCAGACGGCCGCAGGCCACCCAGCAGATATCCAGAGCCGCCGAACCGATGCGGCGCAAATCGCGGCATTGGTGGATCATGGCATCGAGGCGGTTAAGCAAAGGCTCGAGGCTGTCCTTGGTGTACGGGAAGCCGGTGGCGAACAGGGACTGCCTTGGGTCGGTCGCACCGCTGTGTCTGATAGGTCTGCCATTCAGAGTGGCGCCTTCGCCCTTGGTGGCCCGAAACGTCTCGCCGGGGAAGGGCGCATGGACCACACCTACCTGAACCTCGCCTTTTTCAGCATAGGCAATGGAAATCGCGACCTGGGGATGACCGTAGGCGTAGTTGACCGTGCCGTCGATCGGGTCAATGACCCACAGCGGGGTTTCCAGCTCTTCAGCCTGTGACAGATCCGGCATGGTTTCTTCAGACAGAATGCGGTGGCCCGGAAAGCGTTTGCGGATGGTGGCGGTGATGAATTCATCGGCCATGATGTCCGCGTGGGTGACCAGCTCGGTCTGGTGCTTGTAGTCGGTGCGCAGGGTGTTTTCATCGCGCTCGCGGCGGACCAGTTCGCCGGCCTCGCGGGCCAGAGCTTCGGCGAAATCGGTGATTTCTCGCAGAGACAGTGAATCAGACATGACACCCTCGATTGCAGAATATGAGAGTGTCAGTCTAACACGGAGCGGTTACAGGCTTTGCAACCAGTGCTCTATTTTGTCCATGGCTTTGGCCAGACGCGGGCAGGCCTGGTTGACGAAGTTGTCTCCCAGTTCCAGGTCGGCGTAGTCACCACCTGCCAGTGCTAACGCCTGGGCTCCGTCGAAGTCAACAAATGCCAGACGGGCCGCCAGGTGATCTGGCTGGAAACCGAAATCACTGGAGGGCAGAATGGCCACGCCGGTATTTTCCAGCAGTGCCGTGCACAGGGACTGTGAGGTTTTGATGTCCTGTTGTGCCAGTTTTTCACGGTAGCTGGAGAAGTCCGGGAACAGGTAGAAAGCACCCTGCGGTTTCTGCACGATCGCGCCCATTTCAAGCAGGCGGCGGTGCATGTATTCCCCCACCACCTTGAGCACACGCCGCGACTGTTTCAGATACTCGTTGATATCGTCGCCGCCATTGAATGCGGTAATGCCCGCATGCTGGATTGGTGCGCTGGTGGAGGTGAAGGTCTCGCTGGCGATGATCGCCATGGCATCCTGAAGCGGGCGCAGTTCCGGCGGGAAGATAAAGGTGCCCAGGCGCCAGCCACCAGCGCCCAGCCACTTGCTCATGCCGGTGCTGATAATGGTGCCTTCCGGATAGTAACGGGCAATGGATTTATGCCGGCCCTCGAAATTCACTTCGCCGTAGATTTCATCTGACAGCAAAATCAGCCCGTACTTGCGTGCCACATTGGCAATCGCCAGCAACTGATCATCGGTGTAGGTACAGCCGGTCGGGTTGGACGGATAGTTGAGAATCAGAATCCGTGGCCGTGAGGGGTCGTCCCGGCAAATAATGTCCAGCTCTTCGGCGGTCAGTTGCCAGTTGTTCTCCGCGTGGGTCGGCAGCCAATGTACCGAGCGGCCGATAATACGTGCCTGGGGGGCGTAGGAAACCCAGCTCGGTCGCGGAATCAGCAGGTCGCCGTAGTAGGCGAGTTGCAGGATGAACAGCAGCTCTTTGGAGCCGGGGCCGACCAGCACATCTTCCCAGCTCGAACGCATGTGCTCGTTGCGGTTGATGTAGCCGGAGATGGCTTCGCGCAGGCCTTTCAGGCCTTTTACCGGCAGGTAGTCTTTCTCGTGAGCGTGGTCTTTAAGGGCCTCAACAACGCGTTCGGGCACCGGGAACGGAGATTGCCCCAGGCCCAGCTTGATGATGTCCTTGCCTTCGGAGCGCAGCTGATTGCTCAGCTCGTTGATGCGCAGGGTGGCCGAGGGCTGAATGCCCCGGACGTTCAGGTTGATCGCGTAACGGTGGTCGTGTTTGATGTCCATTGTCCCGGTCTGTTGATGGTGGTAGACACAGGCAGTATAGGGAACGCAAACATAACTGTGAGCCGGATACTGATAGGGGATTGCCGAAGTCAGCGGTTCTTGATCCAGACTTCCACCCGGCCATTGCGAGGGCTTCCCTTGCCGCCCACAGGCATATAATGCCCATAACCAGTGTACGCCACGTCGGGTACTTTTGCGTCCTCCAATGCCTTGCGCACTGACAGAGCCCGCAGTTCCGATACCATCTGGGCTTTCAGCTCATGGTGTTCAGTGTCGGCGAAGCCGATTAGCAGCAAGTCGTCAGCGGAACGGTTGTTGCGGTCCAGGTATTGTTTTAATCGCAGGAGATCGCGCAGGGCTTTGTTGTCCAGCCGGGTTCTGCCTTCGGAGAATCGGAAATTCACGGTCAGGCGATGATAGTGTTCGGTCAGTTGTTTGAAAGTTTCCGGCACTGAACGGTCGAACTCCGGTTTTACCTCCACCGGGTTTTGGGATACGAAGCCGGATGCGGCCACCAGAGCCTGCCCTTCTGCGCCCAGGGCAAAGTCGATCAGCTCGTTGGCCATCGCAGGTGCCTTGTCTCCCGGGGTGTACATGAACAGCCGGCGGGCCAGGGGGTAGTCTTCGCTGGCAACGGTTAACTGGTTGGGTTTCAGTGCCGGCGCATTGCCCTCGGAGACCGCCAGAAGTTTGCTGTTACGAACGGATGCCAGGCCGGCAAAGCCGATTCCTGCCGGGTCGTTGGAGACATCATCGGACAGTTCGTCGTTGGATTCGTAACGTCGGGCGGACTCATCCAGTGCATAGGTTTTGCGCAGGACCAGCGACTTGAAGGTGTCCCAGGTGCCGGACCGGTCGTCCCGGGCATAAAGGCTGATGGGACGATTGCCGCCGCCCAGTTCTGACCAGTTATCGATCTCGCCGGAAAAGATTTTGCCGATGGAGTCGATGCTCAGTTGGTTAACCGGATTGGACGGGTGGACAAGAATGGCCAGGCCATCAATGGCGATCACGTGTTCGCTTGCCAGCGCATTCAGGTTGGCAACGCTGTTGAACTGCGCCACTTCCGCGCTTTTTACCGGTCGTGAGGATGCCCAGATGTCGGCCTTGTCATTGGCTAGAGCCTGGAAACCGGTGCTGGAGCCGTGGGCGGCAACCAGAATGCTGGCACGGGAGCCGCCGCTGCGGGTGCTCAGAATCTGCTCATTGGCGGTTCCGGTACCCACGGCAGTCACGTCGCTGTTGTAGCGACTCTCCAGGTAGCCGGTTACCAGCATGGGAGCAAGAGTGGCGCCGACGGTGTTGGAGCCGTGAATTTCCAGGTCATGAGCCTGGGTGGGTATAGCCAGGGTTAAGGATGCCAGAAAAACGGCGGAGTGCCTGAGAATCCTGTTTACTGATCGGTATGCCATTACCAATGCGCCTGTTCCGAGCAAAGTGGATAGGCCGGAATCATGCGTGATCAACATGACAGTTTTGTGTCACTCGGTAGTTCAGAATTGCTGGTAGTTCAGAGCCGGCAGTAGCTCAGAACCGATGGGGCTCCAGTTCCATGTGCAGGATTTTGGGCCCCAGCATGATAACTCTGCCGGTGTAGCGTTCTTCGCCGGTGGTGGTGAAGTCGAACAGGAATCGACGCCAGACCCGAAGGCGACCATTCTCGTCGCGTTTGACCCATATCCCCCGAAGGAATACCGCGTCGTCCAGCAACAGAACGTCCATGGTCTTGCAGTAGCGACGAGCCGCCTGCAAAACAAAGTCTGTGATGGCCTTGGCGCGCCACCAGTACCAGACAGCAAAGCCGGCGACGAAAAGCCAGAAGAGGGTTCCCAGGGTCAAGTTGTTGGCGATCCTGTCAGTTGTGGGGATAAGCGTTCAGGTCGCCAGCCTACCTCATTGCACCGGTTCGGGAAATTGCTTCTTGCCGGGTGGTTCGCAGCGCCTGGGTGGCTTTGTATTCACTAGCGACCCGCCGACCTTTGCACGATATCCGCTTATTGTAAATCTTGAGATACTGTACTTAAGCACATACCTCTTTGGTCAAAGGTGCACCTGTTTTGCAAAATGTGGATAGGTTGAGGTTGTTTTGAGCATATGCTTGAAGACAAGAATAAATGTTTCAGCACGGAAGGGCAGGCGAGGATGCAGGCGTTGAATGAACGGGACTTCAGGGCTCTGGTTGACAATCATCCCAGGGCGATCATGCTCTCAACCCCGGAAGCGATCATTGTCTATGTAAACAACCAGTTCCAGTCTGTGACCGGTTACCGGCCGGAAGACATCATTGGCAAGACTCCGTCGGTTTTGAGTTCCGGGCTGCACTCCCGGGATTTCTACAGCAATATGTGGGTGTGCCTGGAAGAGAACGGGCGCTGGGAAGGGCTGATCTGGAACCGGCGAAAAAACGGGGAAAATTACCCGCAATGGCTGACCATTTATCCGGTTGAATATGACGGCCGCAAGCTTTACGCCGGAATATTCATGGACGTTGGTGAACTGACGGCCAACGATGAACGTCTGGCCTCGCTGGCCTACTACGACCCCCTTACCGAGTTACCAAACCGCACGCTGTTCCAGGAGTTTTTGAAGGCCAGGGCCTGCCAGCGCAGCTTGGGGAACACCTGCTTTGCGGTTTTGTATATTGATCTGGACTTCTTTAAATCAGTGAATGATCTGCACGGTCATGATTATGGTGATCAGGTGCTGAAGCAGGCGGCAGCGTGTATCCAGGGGGTGTTGCGTAAGGGCGATGTGATTGCCCGCTTATCCGGTGATGAATTTGCTGCCATTATCGAGTTGCAGGAAGAATCCGAGCTGGAGGCTGTCTGTCAGCGCATGACCAGTGTGTTCCGTGCTCCGGTGCAGGTGGATTATCGGGAGTACTTCCTGTCGGCATCGGTAGGGGCGGCTATCTATCCCCGGCATGCTGATGATGCCGCGGAGTTGCTATTGAAAGCAGATCGGGCCATGTACTCGGCAAAGCTGGCTGGCCGCGCCTGTTACCGGATTTACAGCGCGGAAGAAAGCGAGCAGGGCAAGCATCAACAGATTGTTTCCGAAGCCCTTGTCTGCTCGCTAAAGACCGCTCCTGAAGAGTTCTCGGTGGTTTACCAGCCCCAGTATGATTTATGCACGGGTGCCATGGTGGGGATGGAGGCGCTGTTACGCTGGCGTCATCCGGAACTGGGCGTGATTTCACCCGGTGAGTTTGTGCCACTGGCCGAGCAGCGTGGACTGATCCATGAGCTGACCGAGCATCTGGTCCGTTGCATTCTCCGCGACCTGGATGACCACGCGTTCAGCGGTAACGATGCCATGCGACTGGCCATCAACATTTCCGCGCGCCAGATCTCCGACGGTCGTCTGGATAACTTGCTGGAGCCCTTCTTTGTGCGCTTACGCAGGGCCGGCTGGTGTCCGGAGATGGAAATCACCGAGACCCATCTGATGAACCTGTCCCGCCTCTGCCTTGACAAACTCAGAGAGTTTGGCCGTAAGGGAGTAACGTTGGCCATTGATGATTTTGGTACGGGTTACTCGTCGTTGGCTTACCTGCATACGCTGCCGGTGCATGTGTTGAAAATTGACCGCCAGTTTGTTCAGCGGCTGGGTGGAGACCGCCGGGATTCACGGATTGTTTCCGCGATTCTTGGTATCGCCGAAGCGCTGGATCTGGAGGTCGTGGCTGAAGGTATTGAAACGGAAGCACAGAAATCCAAACTGACGGAACTGAAATGTCATCGGGGGCAGGGTTATCTGATGGCACGGCCGTCACCACTGGCAAACCTGGCGGCGATGCAGATCTCGGGGTTTTAGTCAGGTTGCCAAGGTTTGACAGGTATCAATAAAGAGCCGGAAATCGGCGGGTTTTCGGGTGTTTTGCAAAATTTGGCTAGGGTGTTGCGAGGCTTTGCCTTACAAGGGCTGGGTCATTCACTGCTGGTGCGAGCCGTATGCGCAACCCTGATACCCGATCAGAACTTGAAGCTTACCTGCGGCTGAACCGCGCCACCTCCGGCGAATGGTTGCAGGCCCTGCGCCAGTTGCTGGGCTGTGGAAACATGGCGTGTAACGTGCTGCGCCCCCAGTCCATGTTGGGGTCGCTTTCTGCACTGGAATCCGATGCTGGTGTGATTTGTGTGCTGAATGTTGCCCAGGAAATGGAGCTCGGGCACTGTCAGCTTGCCAGCCTCTTGCTGGTGATGCCGATCGAAGGCCGCTGTGAGATCACGCTCGCTGAAGGCACCCGGCTACCGGTAGTGCCTCTGGCCATGGTCCCTGCGGAGAAGGGTTTCACGCTGACAGTGGGTGCAGGCAGTCAATTGGTGCTGGCTTTCCCGGTCAATCGGGAACTGCCCCGGTGGCCGGAGCCCGCATACACGGCTACGTTGGCCGATGACCTGTCGCAGTTTCTTTTCCATTCGGAGTATTTTCAGAGTCATCAGCATGCCTGCATCCAGACCAACAATCTGTTCGCGACACTGGAACAGGTGTTGTTGCACGGCCCTCCGCCCGAGTCAGAAAGTCAGGCGATGCCGGAGCTGGACCGACGCCTGATCCGGGTAATCGACAAGATTCGCTGTGAGCCGGAATGGGCTTTCAACCTGCAGGAACTGGCCAGCCATTCCGGCGTCAGCGAGCGTAACCTGTATTATCTGATGAAGCGGGAAACTGGTATGACCCCCTACCGTTACTATCAACGCTGCCGGTTGATTCGCGTGCGCCGTCGGTTGGTGGATTGTCAGTGCGATATTCCGCATATTTCCTGGTACGCCGCCGATGAAGGCTTTACTCACCTGGGGCGGTTTGCAGCGCTGTATCGTGAGCATTTCGGCGAGCTGCCCAGTGAAACCGTGCAATGGCGTCGTCATCTGCAGGCACTGGACGAAACCGCAGGCGGTCAGGCTTCGATCGCGCTCTGAAGGTTGTGAACCGGGCCGGATACAAAAAGCCCGCCAGGGCTAGGCTCTGGCGGGCTTTTCGTTGGTTTGGTGCTTGTCAGTGGCTGCCTGCTGCTTCTTTGTCAGCGTCTTCTTTTGCCGCTGTACCGTGATGATCGCGGGCCAGGAGAAGGTAGAACGCTGGCAGCACAAAGATGGTGAACAGTGTGCCAATGCCCAACCCGGCACTGATGGTCAGGCCGATGGCAAAGCGGCTTTCTGCCCCCGGGCCGACCGCGAT
>Ga0136556_1000428_pt1 | contig 25973 bp, 25 predicted proteins | sample AntRauTorckE6831_FD_104780 | JGI IMG/M metagenome (GOLD analysis project Ga0136556, IMG submission 104780) | Saline lake microbial communities from Rauer Islands, Antarctica - Metagenome Torckler E6 #831 | ecosystem: Environmental > Aquatic > Non-marine Saline and Alkaline > Saline | place... | reverse complement strand
TGCCTACGCCCATAGTGTTCAGGAGGCACTCGGCCTGGCGGAAGACGAACTGATTATTGGTTTTCTCTACACCGGCTCTGTGGTGGCTGAAAAGCCGGTAGTGCCGCGCCCTGACCCCGGCGAGTTCGTTGAGTACTGGCAAGGCATAGATGAAGGTCATAACTGGTGATGATTGCCGGTAGAAATGGCTCCTTATTCGATGAGGAACCCCTTTGCCGCATCGTTTTACTTCCGCCGGTTTAATGCCGCCTGAATTTTAATCAATACCCCTCCAGCCCTCGTCACTGCGGGCTTTTTCAGTTTTGGCACTCCCTTTGCATTTACTCTGACAGAACGCAAAAGCGGCAAACCGGCAACAACACCGTCAGCCGTTGCAGATTTCCGGAGGCAAAGATGGCGATCAGTTTCGATAATGCGCTGGGTATTCATGAACACGCACTGCAGGCCAGGGTACAACGTGCCGAAGTGTTGGCTAACAATCTGGCGAACGCGGACACCCCGGGTTACAAGGCCCGTGATATCGATTTTCAGGCGATGATGCAGAAAGCGCAGAACTCTGTGTCGGGTTTCAATATGAGCGCCACCCACAGCGGCCATATGGACACTTCCAGCCCGGGGGCCGACGGTGAACTGCTGTACCGTACTCCGAATCAGCCCTCTATTGATGGCAACACAGTTGAAGCACAAGGCGAACAGACCCGCTTTATGCGCAACGCTATGGATTATCAGGCCAGCTTTGAATTTCTGAGCAGCAAGTTCGCCGGCCTTAAAAAGGCCATTAAAGGCGAATAAGCCTCGATTCACTGATTTCTTAAGGAGACAGTCATGTCACTGGGCAACATTTTTGATATCGCAGGTTCCGGCATGACCGCGCAGTCGCTGCGCCTGAATACCACAGCCTCGAACATTGCCAACGCGGAAACCGCCAGCTCCAGTACCGAGGATACCTATCGGGCTCGCAAGCCAGTATTTGCCGCTATTCAGCAATCCATGCTGAACCCTGATCAGCAAGGTTTTGGCGCCGCGAAAGGTGAGGGCCCGGGCGCGGGTGTGCGGGTGGAAGGCATTGTTGAAAGCGATGCCGAGCTGCAAATGCGGTATGAGCCGGCACACCCCGCCGCCAATGAAGACGGTTATGTGTATTACCCGAACGTTAATGTGGTGGAGGAGATGGCCGACATGATGTCGTCGTCCCGCAGTTTTCAGATGAACGTAGACATAATGAACGCCACCAAATCCATGATGCAACGTGTTCTGACGCTGGGTCAGCAGTAAAAGGTTAGGAGAAAATCATGAGCGCAGTGAATTCCTCAGCAGCCTCAGACGTACTGAGCCAGTTTCAGATCCAGCAGGAAAAGCAGGCCAAAGGTGGCAGCGAGCTGGGTAAAGACGCCTTCATGGAGTTGATGCTGGCGCAAATGAAGAATCAGGATCCCCTGAAACCCCAGGAAAATGGCGATTTTGTTGCTCAGCTGGCGCAATTCAGTTCTCTGGAAGAGATGCAGAACCTGTCCGGTACTGTTGACGATGTGGCCGGCCAGTTCCGGTCTAGTCAGGCCCTGCAGGCGTCAGCGATGGTCGGCAAGAGTGTTCTGGCACCTTCTAATGTGGGCATTCTGGGTAGCGACGGTCAGCTTAACGGCACGGTGGAAGTGCCCGCGACGACTGGTGGTCTGAGGTTGTCTATTGAAAACCAGGCAGGTGAGCGAGTCCGCCAGATAGACATGGGCGCTCAACAGGCCGGCGTTACGAATTTCCAGTGGGATGGCCAGGACGGCAACGGCAACAATTTGCCGCCGGGTCCTTACAAGATAGTGGCTGAAGGTTCCTACCCATCCGGAACCGAGCAGTTGGGCACCATGGTGAGTGCCAACGTAGACAGTGTCTCCCTTGGCAAAGGCGGCAGTATCACGCTGAACCTTGCCGGTATGGGCTCACTGCCGCTTTCTGAAGTCAAACAAATTAACTGATACTGGCGTCCGACCAGGAGAGGTATGAGTCATGGCATTTAATACGGGTTTGAGTGGCCTTCGCGCTGCACAGGTGGATCTGGACGTCACCGGTAACAATATCGCCAACGCCAGCACAGTGGGTTTCAAAAGCAGTCGTGCCCAGTTCGGCGATTTGTATGCAAACGGTTTTCTGAGCTCCGGCTCTAATCCGATTGGTGACGGTGTCACTGTTCAGGATGTACAGCAGCAGTTCGGTCAGGGCAACATCAGCTTTACCGACAATGGTCTGGATATGGCCATAGACGGTGACGGTTTTTTTGTGCTCAGTGATGGCGGCGAAACACGCTACTCCCGGGCTGGCGAATTCGGTATCGACAAAGAAGGGTTCGTTGTTAATAACCAGAACATGAAGGTGCAGGGGTTTACTGCTGACGATGATGGCAATATCTCGGGTGTTCGGGGAGATTTGAGGATCGAGACCGCCAATCTTGCACCAAGGCGCACAACCAATCTTGAAACCGATTTGAATCTGGACTCCCGGGAGTCTGTGCTGGAACAGAGGGTCAGGGATTTTTCTCTGGCAGCTTCTGACATCGAAGACGAAAGTTTTGTATTCAATTATGCTGATGGTTCGCAGGATTTTCCCGTTGGGCCATTTGCTACGGCAACGAACCCTGATCCGTCTGCCAGCGAGATAGCCGACGCCATTTCTGTTGCGCCCGGCGTTAGTGCCTCGGCAACCACGACCGCTACGATTGATCCCGCATCGGCTGCTAATCCGCTTCCTGATTCGGACATCAGCGCTGCTGACTTCCAGTTCAGCATTAATAATACGCCTCTGACCAATCTGGACTCCGCAGATACGTTGGGGGAACTGGCAGATGTTATAAACAACTTTGGCGACAGTTCCATTTCGGCCCGTGTGGTAAGCGGCAACCTCGAGGTGGTCGACAGCTCCGGTGAGCCGGTGAATCTTGAATGGGGTAACGGTTCCCTGGATCGGTCTGCCACAGGTGAGGGAAGTGTTTTCGTTACGACCAATCGCAGCGTCTCCGGAGTGACCACTGACACGACCTCTGATACCGATTTTGAAGACGAGTTCGCTGCCACCACGCCTACGTCCATTAACGCGTTCAACCCGATCGATCAACGCACCTACAACCACGCCACATCAACCACCATTTATGACAGCCTGGGCAATTCGCACGAACTGACTCAATTTTTCGTCAAGGAACCCTCACCGGGCGATGGTGTGGGTCAAAGCCAGTGGTCTGTCTACATGCAAGTGGATGGAGAGCTGGTCGGCGGCACTGATCAGGCCCCATACACCGCGACATTTAACGAAAGTGGCGATCTGCAGTCGATGACAGATCAGGACGGTAATGTTTCCGCCAACGGCGAAATTATTATCGCGGACTGGGTTCCGAAAGGCCCCAACGGCGATCCCAATGGTGCTGATGGCCCTCCGGACGATCCCAATTCGGTCGTCAGCCCGATTCCCGAGCCCGCGACCACTTCCGCTTTTGTGGTGGATCTTGGGGACACAACTCAATATGGCGCCGCTTTTGGTGTAAATGACCAGCAACAAAATGGCTTTACCACAGGCCGGCTATCAGGCCTGGACGTATCAGGCGACGGTACGATTTTTGCGCGCTATACAAACGGGCAATCCAATCCTCTGGGGCAGGTTGCACTGGCAAGCTTCAACAATACCGACGGTCTGTCGCCAGTGGGTGATACCGCCTGGGTAGAAACCTTTGAATCCGGTCAGCCGGTTGTCGGTAAACCGGACACCGGTACCCTTGGTTCCATTGCCTCCAGCTCGGTAGAAGAATCCAACGTGGATCTTTCCGAGGAACTGGTGAGTCTGATTATTGCCCAGCGCAACTATCAGGCGAACGCCAAGACCATTGAAACCTCTGATGCGGTCACCCAGACCATCATCAACCTTCGCTAACAGTCCCTCCATGTAAACATGGCACGACTCCTGCAGGAATACTTGAAACAGTCAAGATTCCGGCAGGAGTTTGCCCATGGACAAAGCCCTCTACATTGGAATGTCTGGCGCCAAGCAGAACATGATGGCCCAGCGTGCCCACGCCAATAATCTGGCCAACGTTAATACCACTGGCTTCAAGAAGGATTTTGCCCAGGCTCGCAGCATGCCGGTCTTTGGGGAACATCATCCTACCCGCGCTTATGCCATGACCGAACGTCCTGGCACGGATCTCTCTTCCGGCGCTTTGCAGGAAACCGGTCGTAAGCTCGATGTCGCGCTGGAAGGTGACGGCTGGCTCGCGGTTCAGAATGATCAGGGCGAGGAAGTGTTTACCCGCAGTGGCAGTATGCAGGTGGATGTGAACGGCCTGATGCGTCTGTCCAGTGGTGAAATGGTCATGGGTAATGGCGGCCCGGTTGCCTTGCCCCCATACGACAACATTCAGATTGGTAATGACGGTTCTGTGTCAATCGTACCGGCCGGTGGGCCACCGGATCAGATGGTGGAAATCGATCGCTTGAAGCTGGTTAATCCTCCGGCAGATGCATTGGAGAAAGGTGAGGACGGCTTCATTCGCAGGAAACCGGATCAGGCTCTGGATGGAGAGGAGCCAGCGGATGCCGCCATGCGTGTGGCGACCGGGTTTCTGGAAAGCTCCAATGTGAACGCGGTGGAAGAAATGATTTCCAACCTGCAGCTGTCCCGGCAATACGAAATGCAGGTGAAGGTGATGTCCACTGCCAACGAAAATTCCGAAGCCACGGCACGGCTTTTGCAGAATCTCTGATAACACCGAATTAAACGAACCGGCTGCCAAAAAAGCGGCAAAAAATTGTCGGCCAATAGGCAGAAGGTAAGGAGTAGAGTCATGCATCCAGCACTTTGGGTCAGCAAAACCGGGTTGAGCGCTCAGGACACTAACATGTCCACGATCTCCAACAACCTGGCGAACGTTAATACCACCGGATTCAAGCGGGACCGCGCGGTATTCCAGGATTTGCTGTATCAGGTAAACCGACAGCCGGGCGGACAGAATACCGAAAACACCCAGCTGCCCTCCGGGCTTCAACTGGGTACTGGTGTCCGTGTGGTGGGTACTGCCAAGCAATTTACCCAGGGCAACCTTCAGGTGACCGAACAGCCCCTGGATATGGCGGTGAACGGTCGTGGCTTTTTCCAGATTGAAATGCCGGATGGCCAGATCGCCTACACCCGAGATGGCCAGTTCCAGCTGAACTCTGATGGCGACGTCGTCACTCCGGATGGCTTTGCCCTCGAACCCAACATCAATGTGCCGGAGAACGCCACCAATATTACCATTGGCAAGGATGGCACGGTCACTGCGGTGACAGACGACCAGGCGGCACCGATCAACCTGGGTCAGGTTACCCTGGTGGACTTCATAAATCCGCAGGGGCTGCAGGCTATTGGTAACAACCTGTTCAAGGAAACAGCGGCCAGTGGCGATCCGGGTGAAGGTGAGCCGGGTCTGGCCGGTTTGGGCAGCATCGAGCAGGGCACCATTGAATCTTCCAACGTGGAAGTTGTGGAAGAGCTGGTAAACATGATTACCACCCAGCGGGCTTATGAAATGAACTCGAAGGTGGTTTCCAGCACCGATCAGATGCTTCAGTTCATTACCAATAATATCGGGTAAGTTATGAAAAGCCTTCGTCGAACCATTAACACTGAGCGTCCCGCCACCCTGGCGTTGGTGGGTGCCCTGGTCTTGCTTCAGGGTTGTACTGCCATGACCCGCCCGCGGGCTGAGCCGAATGATCCGGCCTATGCGCCGGTGCGGGCGCAGTCCATGGAACAACGCAACTCGGATTCCGGCGCGATCTTTCAGGTATCACGCAACTACAACCTGTATGGGGATACCAAGGCTCTGAATGTGGGTGATGTGCTGACGGTTTTACTGGAAGAATCTACCAGCGCCAGCAAGAACGCTGAAACCAGCATTGGTAAGGACCAGGAGCTGGGCCTGGCGGAGCCCAATATTTTTGGCTACGACCAGCTTGGCTTAAGCGCGTCGGCAAACCTGGAGCGGGATTTTGAAGGTTCGGCGGAAGCTGACCAGAGCAACAGCCTGGCAGGCAGTATCAGTGTGACTGTTGTGGAAGTGTTGCCCAACGGCGTGCTGAAAGTGCGCGGTGAAAAATGGCTCTCATTAACCAACGGTGATGAATACATTCGCGTGACCGGGCTGGTGCGCCCGCAGGATATCCAGCCGAATAACACGGTTGCTTCCAACCGCATTGCTGATGCCCGTTTCGCTTACGGCGGTACGGGTGATTTTGATCAGGCTAACCAGATGGGCTGGCTGGCCCGCTTCTTTAACAGTGAGTGGTGGCCGCTATGATACGCAAGCTGGTTACGGTGTTTGTAATGCTGACGGTATGCTCCGCCCCGGTCATGGCTGACCGTCTTAAAGACATGGCCAAGGTGAAGGGCGTGCGTGACAACCAGCTGATCGGCTACGGCTTGGTGGTGGGTCTGGATGGCACCGGCGATTCCGGCCCGTACACTAACCAGACCATCCGCAACATGATGAGCCAGTTCGGCGTTAACTTGCCGGATGGTGTTAATCCTGGCTCTGACAACGTTGCCGCCGTGACGGTCAGTGCTTCCCTGCCTCCTTTCGCTAAGGCCGGCCAGGATATGGACATTACCGTCTCCTCCATCGGCAACGCCGACAGCCTGCGGGGCGGTACCTTGCTGATGACATCGCTGAAAGGGGCGGATGGCCAGATTTACGCCATGGCACAAGGTAGCCTGGTAGTGGGTGGCTTTGGCGCCCAGGGACAGGATGGTTCCCGAATTACCGTCAATGTTCCCAGTGTTGGCCGTATTCCCAACGGGGCAACCATTGAGCGGGAAGTGGATTCGCCGTTCACTCGTGGCGATACCATCACCTTTAACCTCATGCGTTCCGATTTCACCACCGCGCGGCGTGTCGTGGAAGCCATTAATGATCGCCTGGGGCCGAATATGGCTTACGCTCACGATGCTACCTCTGTGTCTGTGAAAGCCCCGCGCGATCCCTCACAACGTGTCAGTTTTCTGTCGATTCTTGAGAATATCGAAGTTAACCCGGCGGAAGCGTCTGCCAAGGTGGTCATTAACAGCCGCACGGGCACCATCGTTGTGGGTGAGAATGTGAAAGTCAGCCCGGCAGCCATCACCCATGGCAACCTGACGGTGACCATTCAGGAAAATCCCGAAGTAGAACAGCCTAACCCGTTTACCGAAGGTGAAACGGCGGTTGAGCCGAATACCCAGATAGCCATAACCGAAGATCCCGCCCGCATGTTCCAGTTCGGGCCGGCAACCACGCTGAACGAGATTGTTCAGGCGGTAAACCAGGTGGGCGCTGCCCCGGGGGATGTTATGGCGGTTCTTGAAGCACTGAAACAGGCCGGCGCATTACGTGCCGAGCTGATTGTGATCTAGGTGTAACCATGCAGGACTATCGCGTACAGCAAGCTCAGGTATATACCGACTTTCAGGGCCTTAATGCCATGAAAGCCCAGGCTCGCACCGACAAAAATGCGGCCCTGGAGCAGGTAGCCAAGCAGTTTGAGGGGCTTTTCCTGCAGGAAATGCTCAAGTCCATGCGTAAAGCCGGAGAAGTATTCTCTGAGGACAACTATCTCAACAGCAACGAGAGCAAAACCTATCGCGATATGTTCGACAGCCAGGTAAGCCTGAGCATGGCCGGGGGCACCGGTACCGGGTTGGCTGAAGCGTTGGTTCGCCAGCTTGGCCAGCAAATCCCGGGCATTAACGAAAATGGCGAAAAAATGGCCGCTCACAAAGGCGCGCTGACGGATTATGACCGCAGTATGCCTGCCATTTCAAAAGCGCTGCCTGAACAGCTGTCCGAAGTGGATGATATTTCCCGATCCGCAGAGGCTGAAAGCGCAGCACGATCCCAATCTGATGCGGCAGGGCGCGAGGTGGCGAAGGCATTACCTGAAACTTTCGAGTCTGCTCAGCAGTTCGTATCTCAATTAATGCCCTTTGCCGAACGGGTTGCCAAAGACAGCGGTATTGATCCGAAACTGATGGTTGCCCAGGCCGCTCTGGAAACTGGCTGGGGCAGCAAGATGATCAAGGGCGACGGCAACGAGCCCAGCTTTAACCTGTTCGGCATCAAGGCGGACAGTCGCTGGAGTGGAGACTCGGTAACCATTACCACTACCGAATTCCGCGACGGCCTGCCCATGAAAGAGCAGGCTGATTTCCGCGCCTACCCGGATTATGAAGCCAGCTTCCGGGATTACGTGGATTTCCTGCAGAACAACCCGAGATATCGGGATGTTCTGTCCTCGGCTGACCAGCCGGATGTGTTTGCAGACAAGCTTCAGGAAGCCGGCTATGCCACGGATCCGGAATATGGTTCCAAGATTCGCAGCATCATGAACCGGGATTCGCTGATGACATTGTCTATGCGCGGCACAGGTACAGAGGAGTAACAGATCATGGCAGGATTGATCGGAACGGGTTTGACGGGCGTGCTCAGCCATCAGGCTGCTCTGAATACCACCGCCAACAATATTACCAATGCCAATACCCCGGGTTACAGCCGCCAGGAAGTGCAGTTTGAAACCCAGGAAGGCCAGCGCACCGGCGCAGGCACCATTGGCAGCGGTGTTTCTATCTCGAATATTCGCCGGATGGCGAACGAATACCTGACCCAGCAACTGCGTGAAGACAGCACGCTTAACAGTGAACAGCAAGCTCTCAACTCAGAATTGAGCCGGCTTGATAACCTGCTGGGTGGTGAGAATACCGGCCTGAACAACGCCCTGAACAATTTTTTTGCCGCCATGCAGAATGCTGCGGAAGATCCGACCTCGTTACCCCAGCGCCAGCTGGTACTGAGTGAAGGGCAGCAGGTAGTTAATCGCTTTCAGGGCCTGAACGAGGAGCTGATTCAACAGCGCGAATCCATCAAGACCCAGATGCAGCAGGGCGTGAAGGATGCCAACTCATTGTTGAAAAGCATTGCTGAGTTGAACCTGTCGATTTCGGAATCACCCGGCGTTGCCCAAGGCAGAATGCCGCTCGAGTTGATGGATCAGCGGGATGAAAAGCTAAGAGAGCTGTCAGAACTGGTCAGCATCAAGGTCAGCGAGACTGAAGGTAGCCAGGTGAACGTCTCCCTGGCGAATGGTCTTTCTCTGGTAACCGGCAACAATTCGGCCGAGTTTGCCACTCGCACCAGCGCTGAGGATCCCAGCAGGCTGGAGTTCACACTTGAAAGCTCCGGGCGCACAATGCTGGTGGACGACCAGATCAAAGGGGGCAAACTGGGCGGTCTGCGCCGTTTTGACCAGGAAGCCCTTCGGCCAGCCTTTGATGAGCTGGGCCGACTGGCGATTGCCTTGTCTTCTTCCATTAATCATCAGCATGAAATTGGCATGGACCTTGAGGGCGATCTGGGCGGCAATTTCTTCACCGATATTAACAGTGAGGCCGTAGAGCGCAGCCGGGTTGTGGCTAACTCCAATAACACAGATCCCAAGAATGCCCAGCTGGCGGTAGAAATTACCGACAGCACGGAGCTGCCGTCCGGTTCCTGGTCATTGCAGTTCAGTGGCGATGGCCGGAATTATGAACTGATCAACACTGAAACCGGTGAAACCGAGCGCCAGGGCCGGTTGCCAGACCCGGTTCAGTCTGAAATCTCTATGGATGGTTTTAATATCCGTGTTGAGGGCGGTGATTTTAACGCCGGTGATAAGTATCTGATTCAGCCCAGCCGGAACGCCGCTGAGAACATTGGTATGAATATTCGCCGGGAAGAGGATCTGGCGTTTGCCAGCCCTGTCAGGGCGAAGGAAGGCGAATACGATGCCAATGGTCAGCTGGTAAAAGAAAATCTGGGCTCTGCAGTGATCAATCAGGGGAAGATGCTGAATGTTAGAAATCCCGACACCAATGGCCTGCTCGAAGGGTTCCGGAATAGTGGTGAGCTGGCCAACGGTCCCCTGACGATCTCATTTGAAAATGATGGTACTGACATTACCTACACGGTTGCCGACAGCAATGGTCCTTTGCAACCAGAGGATCAGCCCTACAACCCACAGGAAATCAATACAATTTTCAGTGCGGACTCAAGGGCAGGCGATCTTTATCAGGGATATCAGTTTGAAGTCACCGGTGAACCGGCTGATGGGGATACTTTTACGGTTCAGTACAACGAAAATGGTATTTCCGATAACCGTAATGCCGAGTTTCTTGCAGCGTTGGGCACCCGGAACACCATGAACGGTGGTACCCAAAACTTCACTGAAGGCTATGCCGGCCTGGTAGAGGATATCGGCGTAAAAACCCGCCAGAGCCAGCTTGACAAAGATGCCAGCTCAACACTGCTGGAGCAGTCCAATAATCAACGTGAATCGGTTTCCGGTGTAAACCTCGATGAAGAGGCCGGCCGGTTGATTCAGTACCAGGCCGCTTACAATGCGTCCTCTAAAGTGATGTCAGTAGCGCAGGATCTGTTCAATACGTTACTGCAGAGCTTCCGTTAAGGTGAGGTGACCGATCATGATGCGGATTTCATCACAACAGATTTTTTCCGGCGGTATTAACCGGCTGCAGGGAATTAACAGCAATCTGGTGGATACCCAGCAGCAGATTTCGACCGGAAAGAAGGTCAACAAGCCTTCGGATGACCCGGTGGCGGCAGCGCGTATTCTGAAGCTGGACCAGGAACTTCGCCGTGTAGACACCTACCAGCGCAACGCCAATCTGGCGGACAATCGTCTGAAACAGGAGGAAAGTGCCCTTGAGAGCTCGGTGGATATCATCCAGCGGGTGCGCGAGTTGACCGTTCAGGCGGGCAGTGGGTCACTGTCTCCGAATGACCGGCAATCCATTTCCGCCGAACTCAGAGAGCGGTTGGGGCAGTTGGCGAATATTGCCAACACCCGCGATGCTTCCGGGGAATATATTTTCAGCGGTTTCCAGGGGCAGACCCCGGCTTTTGCTAAGGACGGTGCGGGTGACTGGAAATACCAGGGCGATGAAGGCCAACGGGTTTTAGAAATTGACGACGGTGTCACGGTGCCGATCAGCGATACGGGCAAAGAGATTTTTGTCGACGTTCCTGCCGCGACGTCGGTTAAAAACCTGTCAGGCGACCCAGGCGCCTATGTATCTGACCTTAAGGTCGTCAGTGAAAGTGCACTAAGAGCGGCGTTCCCCGCCGGCGTTGGCATGAACGATCTTTCCGTTGAAGTTGTTAACGCTGGGACAGCCGCTGCCCCTGATCCAAGGGTAGAGATCCAGACGCCTGATGGTAGCCTGCTGACTTCTGAACCCGCCAATCCCGCGCCGGGAGAGGAGTTCGAAGTGGCCGGAATCGAACTGACTGTTAACGGCGATATAGGGACGACGTTTGACCTGGGTGTCAATGACAAACAATCCATTTTCGGGACCATCGAAAACGTCATTGACGGCCTGGAAGGTATTGCCAAAGGCTCTTCTAAAGGCAATGCTGAGTACGATGCTCTGATTGCGGAGTCTCTGACAAACCTTGATAACGCCCAGGATTCCATCATCCTCAAGCAGACCGAATTGGGCGGCCGGCTTAATGCCGTTGAATCCACCACCGCGTTCCTTGAGGATTCTGGGCTGTATACCAAGGAAATACGTTCGCAATTGCAGGATGTGGATTACGCCGAAGCCATCAGTAACCTCAGCTTCCAGAGCTTTGTGTTGCAGGCGGCTCAGCAGTCCTTTGCGAAGGTATCCCAAATGTCTCTGTTTGATCGCCTGTAACAGCATGAGGGCGCGGTTAATTTTAGCCGCGGCCCGGTTGCTTTCAGATTCAGTCTCAGTATAATTCCCCCACTCTCCAATGGCGGCGTGGTGAAATTGGTAGACACGACGGATTCAAAATCCGTTGGGGTAAAACCCGTGGCGGTTCGAGTCCGCCCGCCGCTACCATTTATTTGCCGCTCCCTGCGGCGTCCTGAACAGCCCGGCCCATGAACGTCTCCGATTTTCATTTTGATCTGCCGGACGAGCTTATCGCCCGTTACCCCCTGGAACAGCGCAGCGCATCCCGCTTGCTGAGCCTTGACGGCCCTTCGGGCCAGACCCGGCACCTGAAGTTTACAGATTTACCCGACCTGTTAGAGCCCGGCGACCTGCTGGTGTTTAACAATACCCGTGTTATTCCCGCTCGCCTGTTCGGCCAGAAAGAAACCGGTGGCCGTGTAGAAATTCTGGTAGAACGCCTGCTTGGCGACCATGAATTTCTGGCCCACGCCAGGGCTTCCAAGGCGCCGAAAGAAGGCCAGAAAGTCGTGCTGGAAGATGGCACGGAATTGCTGATGGCAGGCCGGGAGGACGCGCTTTTCCGGTTTGTCCACGAAGGTTCCGAGCCCGTTCTTGATCTGCTCGAGCGCTTGGGCCATATGCCTTTGCCACCTTACATGGAGCGGGACGACGAGCTGTCGGATCGTGAGCGTTACCAGACGGTGTATGCCCGGGAAGCCGGCGCCGTTGCAGCGCCTACCGCCGGACTGCATTTTGATGATGCCTTGCTGGCAAGGTTAAAAGACATGGGGGTCGAGTCTGCCTATGTGACCCTGCATGTGGGGGCAGGCACTTTCCAGCCGGTTCGGGTCGATAATATCAAAGATCATGTGATGCACAGCGAAGTTGCCCATGTGCCGGAGGAAACCGTGCAGGCGGTAAAGCAGGCACGAGAGCGTGGAAATCGTGTGGTTGCAGTGGGTACCACGTCAGTGCGTTCGCTGGAATCGGCAAGCTGGGCAGGGCAGCTGCATGAGTTCCGGGGCGAAACAGACATCTTTATTTACCCCGGCTACCGCTTTCAGACGGTAGACGCCATGATTACCAATTTTCATTTGCCCGAATCGACACTGATCATGCTGGTGAGTGCGTTCTCCGGTTATCAGCATATGATGGCTGCCTACCGTGAAGCCGTGAAAGAACGTTACCGTTTTTTCAGTTACGGTGACGCCATGTTCCTGATCGCCAGGGAACCAAGTCTGGGCAGGTTGTCAGCAAATGATCAAGACAATGCCGGCACTATTGACGCACCGGAAGGCAATTCTGATGCACTGGGAGACAATTCGTGAGTAATTCCTGTTTCATGTCATTCGAAAAACTGGGTGAGGATGGCAAAGCCCGACGGGGCCGCATGACCTTTCCCCGCGGTACGGTGGAAACGCCGGCATTCATGCCGGTAGGTACCTACGGCACCGTGAAGGGCATGTTGCCCAGAGACATCAAGGACATCGGCGCCGAGATCATTCTTGGCAACACCTTTCACCTGATGTTGCGGCCCGGTACAGAAGTGGTGAAGGCCCATGGCGATCTGCATGACTTTACCCAGTGGCAGGGGCCCATTCTGACCGATTCCGGCGGCTTCCAGGTGTTCAGCCTGGGAGATATGCGCAAGATTACTGAAAAAGGCGTTACATTCCGTTCGCCGGTAGATGGTTCCAAAGTCGAACTGTCTCCTGAAATCGCCATTCAGGTGCAGCGGGATCTGGGGGCGGACATTGTGATGATTTTTGATGAATGCACACCGTATCCGGCCACTGAAAAACAGGCCAGAGAATCCATGGAGCTGTCTCTGCGCTGGGCGGAACGTTCCAAAAATGCTCATGAGGGCAATCCGGCAGCCTTATTTGGCATTGTTCAGGGCGGTATGTATGAATCGTTGCGTGAACAATCACTGAAGGGCCTGACCGATATCGGGTTTGATGGCTATGCTATCGGTGGCTTGTCGGTAGGCGAACCGAAGGAAGATATGATCCGCATTCTGGATGATCTGCCCCCGAAAATGCCGGAAGACCGGCCGCGTTACCTGATGGGGGTGGGGCGCCCGGAAGATATCGTGGAAGCGGTACGCCGGGGAATCGATATGTTCGACTGTGTGATGCCAACACGCAATGCCCGTAATGGTTACCTGTTCACAGCCACCGGCATTGTTAAAATCCGCAATGCGAAAAATCGCCATGACACTGGCCCGCTGGATGAGCGCTGCGATTGTTACACCTGTCAGAACTTTTCCAGAAGCTATCTGCACCATCTGGACAAGTGCGGGGAAATGCTGGGCGCCCAGCTCAATACCATCCACAATCTGTGTTTTTACCAGAACCTGATGAGTGGATTGCGTGGTGCGATTGAAGCAGGTACATTGTCCGACTTTACAAGCGAATTCTATGCCTTACGGGGTGAAACAGTACCGCCTCTCGGCTGATTCTGCACAAGTTTTAATCGACGATCAGTTAATCAACGGAGAACCTGAATGAAATCAATTAAACTGCTTATCGCCGGCTTGCTGTCTGTGATGCCTGCATTTGCCATGGCACAGGATGCCGGAGCTGCTGGTGGTATGGGCGTTATGGGCCAGGTGATTTTCTTTGCCGGCTTTATCGCTATTTTCTATTTCCTGATCTGGCGCCCGCAGTCAAAGCGCGCGAAAGAGCATAAAGCCCTGATGTCTGGCCTTAACAAGGGCGACGAAGTGGTCACCTCCGGTGGTATGGCCGGGCGCATCACTAAAGTGACCGACGATTTCATCGTTCTGGAAGTTGCTGACAACGTTGAAATCAAGGTTCAGAAAGTTGCTGTTGGTGCGGCTCTGCCGAAGGGCACGCTGAAGGATATCTGAGCTGGTTCATCGCGGGCGCATTGGCGCCCGCTGTTTTTTTACTGGCTGAAAAATCACGGTCGGCTTCCTTACCGGCTTAAAGGGATCCCATGCTGAACAAGTATCCTCTCTGGAAAAACCTGGTCATTGTGTGCGCACTTGTGATCGGGTTCATCTACGCATTACCCAACTTTTTCCCCGACGATTACGCGATTCAGATTACGGGTGCCCGTGGTGGTACCGAGATGGACCAGCGTGTTCTGGACAGAGCCCTTGCGGAATTGGATGAACTCGGTATCGAGGTTAAATCCAGCGCTCTGGACGATCGGGATGCTCTGATTCGTCTGACCAGTTCAGAAGATCAGTTGCGCGCCCGGCCGGCAGTTCAGAATGCTGTCGGTGAACGCTACCTGGTCGCTCTGAATATGGCGCCTTCCACCCCCGACTGGCTTCAAAGCCTGGGTGCAGGCCCCATGAAGCTGGGTCTTGATCTTCGTGGTGGTGTGCACTTCCTGCTGGAAGTGGACATGGAAACCGCGGTGGAGCAGAGGCTGGAAGCCTTGTCCGGACAGATCAAGCGGGAATTGCGTGAAGAGAGGATTCGTTACCGCGGTGGCGAGATCGACGATGAGCGAAATGTTGTCCTCAGTTTCCGTGATGAAGAATCCCGAAGCGAGGCCTTTAATCTGGTTCGTGATCAGTACAACGAATTTCTGCTGGATGAAAGCACGGAGAATGGCGAGTTTCTTCTGACCCTTAGCCTGGCTGAGACAGAGGTCAAGAGTATCCAGGAATACGCTCTGGAGCAGAACCTGACCACCATTCGTAACCGTGTTAACGAGTTGGGTGTCGCCGAGCCGATGGTTCAGCAACAGGGTGCGGACCGGATTATTGTTGAGTTGCCGGGCGTTCAGGATACTGCCCAGGCTAAACGGGTGCTTGGTTCGACGGCCAACCTGGAGTTCCGCATGGAGGCCCGTCAGGATGCGCCGTCAGCGGAAACCGAGGAGTATGCCTTCAGGGATCAGCCCAACCGTACGGCCCGGCTGGAACGTGAAGTTATCGCCACCGGTAATAACGTTGCCAATGCCCAGCAGGGGTTTGACGAAAGCGGTCAGCCACAGGTGAATATCACCATGGATTCGGTAGGTGGTGATTTGATGAATCGGGCGACCCGCAACGCCATCGGCCGGCGCATGGCGGTGCTTTTTATTGAATACAGCACCGAAACCGAAATGCGTGAAGTTGATGGTGAGATGCAGGAAGTTGAAAACCGGAAGGTCGACAAGGGCATTATCAGCCTTGCTACCGTTCAGTCTGCTTTGGGCAGCAGCTTCCGGATTACCGGCCTGGATTCCATCCCGGAAGCCTCCGAGCTTGCGTTGTTGTTGCGTGCCGGCGCTCTGGCCGCGCCCATGTATTTTGTTCAGGAGCGGACGATAGGTCCAAGCCTGGGTCAGAAAAATATCAATGCCGGTTTCATGTCGGTCGTTTTCGGTTTTGTTTTGGTGTTGGCATACATGCTGGTGTTCTACCGGGGCTTCGGTCTGATCGCCAACGTGGGGCTGGTCCTGAATCTGATGCTGCTGGTGGCGTGTATGTCGATTCTGTCGGCCACTCTGACCTTGCCGGGTATTGCCGGTATCGTGTTGACGGTGGGCATGGCAGTAGACGCCAACGTATTGATATTTGAGCGAATAAAAGAAGAGCTTCGGGCCGGAGTGCCGCCTCAGCTTGCTATCAATTCCGGCTATGGCCGGGCGTTCGTATCAATTGTTGACGCCAATATTACCACCTTGTTGGTGGCGGTTATTCTGTTTGCCATGGGCTCCGGACCGGTGAAAGGCTTCGCCATTACTCTGTGCATCGGCATTCTCACCTCGATGTTCTCTGGCCTGATGGTCAGTCGCAGTATTGTGAACCTGGTGTATGGCCGTCGCAGAATCGAAAAATTGTCAATCGGGGGGAAGCTGTCTAATGGCTGATATCGAAAAGAAACCGTTTGACTTCATGGGGTTGAGGAAAATTGCTTCGGTAATTTCTATTGCCCTCGTTGTTGCGTCTATCGCCTTGCTGGCTGTGCGCGGTCTGAATCTCGGCATGGATTTCACGGGCGGGACGTCTGTAGAGCTTGAGTATGTTCAGGCGCCTGACCTTGATGGTATCCGCAGTACATTGGATGAGGGCGGCTACGAGCAGTTTTCCGTCCAGAACTTTGGCGCTGACACGACGGTGTTGATTCGTCTGGCCGAGGCCGGCAACGATGAACTGGCCCGGGAAGTGACGGAGGTTCTGGAGGCAACGGGTGCCGATCTGCAACTGGTCAGCTCGGAGTTTGTTGGCTCCCAGGTGGGTGAGCAACTGAAAGAAGACAGCGGGCTTGGCCTGCTGATCGCGCTTGCCGTGGTGCTGATTTATGTCGGTATGCGTTTCCAGTTCAAATTCGGCATTGCTTCGGTGATTCCGTTGGGGCACGACGTGCTGATTGTTCTGGGTGTTTTCGCGCTGTTCCAGTGGACCTTCGACCTGACCGTGCTGGCGGCCCTGCTGGCCGTCATTGGTTACTCTCTGAATGACACTATTGTAGTGGCTGACCGTATCCGCGAGAATTTCCGAAAAATGCGGGTGGGCGAGCCCTGGGATATCATCAACGAGTCTATTCACCAGACTATTACGCGAACGATCAATACATCCGGTACTACCCTTGTGGTGTTGTTTGCGCTGTACCTGTTTGGTGGGGAGGCCATCAATAACTTTGCCATCGCGCTCATTATTGGTGTTGTTGTCGGTACCTACTCTTCTATCTACGTGTCGGCCAACATGCTGATGGTATTGGGGATCAGCCGTGAAGACCTGATGGTGCCGAGCAAAGAAGGCGCCGAGGAGCCGGAGGAAGAAGAGCCACCCGAGTGGCTGAACCGGATGTAAATCCGGCTTTCCAGGCATAAAAAAACCGCCAGTCCGGAAGGATGGCGGTTTTTTTGTGGCTGACCGAAAATCAGCGCGGCAGGCGACCCTTGAATGGGTTCAGCACCTTCAGCAGTTCACGGAACAGTTTGGGATTGGCGACTACCAGTTGACGGGCGTTTTCTGTCGACGGGTTGCCGACAAAGTCACCGGTCAGGGCGCCGGATTCCATCGCCAGAGTAACGCCAAGGTCGAGCTCCGCCGCTTCCGGGCGGAAAATGATGGCAGCATCCAGCAGGCCGGCAGATACCCGGGCGATATCGAGAACCACGCAGCCGGAAGTCCGGAATATGGCGCTCTCGCGAGCAACGGTGGCAGCCATTTCACCCCAGAGAATGGGGTCATCGCCCTGGCGTGCCTGATCCAGCAGGTTGCTGGCAATGGCTGCATTTGCCGGAAGTTTGATTTCCGATGCCCGTACCCGACGGCTGTTCAGGGCCGCGCCGTGGCCGCGGCTGGCCGCGTATTCTTCACCGGTTACCGGGTTTATCAGTAGCAGGTTTTCGGTGCGGTTGTTCTTTTTCTGGGACAGTGCGAGCACAAATTCCGGAATTCCGCGGACAAAATTTTCACGACCGAGCACCGGAAAAATATGCCAGCTTTTCTCGCTGCCATTGGCATTGGCTTCACCCATAGGGGCAATGGTGTGGTCCCTGTAAGCCTTTTCCAGTTGCTCGACAAAATTGTCGTAAATGGATTGCTCAACCCGCGCCAGCTGCTGGCTACGGTCGGCGTCGTCCTTACCGTTAGGGTCTTGTCGCTCGAAATGGGCTTTGAGATAGTCTGAACCCTGGCGGGCAATGCGCAGGGCCATCTTGATTGCTGGTTGCATCTGAGTGTTCATTATCCGGGTGTGTTAAGGCGGGCTATCATATCAAAAGATAGTCCTTCTTGTATGGTTTTCGGTTGAGGAAAAACACCGATACTGCAGTGGTACGGCTTCTCCGGGGAGCGGGTGGGCCACTATTTCTGGTATCATTCAGGCCCTTTCAAAAAAATCGCAGACACAGGCGCGTAAAGCATGCACAAACCCGCATTGCCCCTTGAAGGCACCGATACCTTCAATGACCAGATCCGGATCGTTCTGGTGGAAACTTCCCATTCCGGCAATATCGGAGCCGTTGCGCGGGCCATGAAAAATATGGGCCTGGCCAATCTCTGGTTGGTTAACCCCGCGTCTTTTCCGGACGAAGCCTCTTACGCCCGGGCTGCGGGTGCGTCAGATGTTCTGGACAAGGCCCAGGTTGTAGGCTCGCTGGACGAAGCTCTGGCCGACTGTGTGTTGGTTATGGGTACCAGTGCCCGGGGCCGGAAGGTTCCCTGGCCGGTCGTTGCGCCGCCCCAGGCTGCGGCTACGGCGTCCGAGCATAGTTGCCGGGGGCAGGTGGCGTTGATCTTCGGGCGTGAAAATAACGGCCTGTCGAATGAAGAGTTGCAGCGCTGTCACTACCATATTCATATTCCATCGAATCCGGACTACAGTTCGCTCAATCTTTCTATGGCGGTGCAGGTGATTTGTTATGAATTGCGAATGCACTACTTGCGCAGCCTTGAAGAGGACGAGTCCAGCCCCTACCTTGATGCCATGGTAGCGCCAGGAGATCGCGGCTGGGATGTTCCCCCGGCCAATGTCAGCGACGTGGAAGGTTTTTACGGGCATCTCGAGCAGGTTTTACAGGACGTGGAGTTCCATCGCCGAGATAATCCGCGCCAGTTGATGACCCGTTTGCGGCGCTTGTTTCAGCGAGCGCATCTTGATCAGATGGAAATCAATATTCTCAGGGGCATTCTGACTTCGGTGCAGAAAGCTGCCGGTACCCGACAGGCTGATAGTCAGCAAAACTCCACTGTCGTCCAGTCCACAGACGAAGGCCAGGAAAAAGACCATGTTTGAACGTTTGCGTGAAGATATAAATAGCGTGTTTCATCGGGACCCGGCGGCCCGGAATACCTTTGAAGTGTTGACGAACTATCCGGGCTTGCATGCACTGCTGTTTCACCGGTTTGCTCATTGGCTGTGGAATCTGGGCCTGAAATGGCTGGCTCGTACGATTTCCACACTTGCCCGCTGGCTTACCGGAATCGAGATCCATCCGGGCGCCACCATCGGGCGACGTTTTTTTATTGATCACGGTATGGGCGTAGTAGTGGGTGAGACCACAATCATCGGAGATGACGTTACCCTATACCAGGGTGTCACCCTGGGCGGTACCAGCTGGAACAAGGGCAAGCGCCATCCCACCATTGGCAACGGTGTTGTCGTCGGCGCCGGCGCCAAGATCCTTGGGCCTTTTGAGGTGGGTGAGGGTGCCAAGGTTGGTTCGAATTCAGTTGTTACCAAGGCGGTTCCCGCCGGAGCTACCGTGGTGGGTATTCCGGGGAAGGTCATCGTTAAACGCCAGTCTGAAGATAATTCCAGGCGTAAAGAAATGGAAGAGCGCATGGGCTTCGATGCCTATGGCGTAACTGAGGAAATGCCGGACCCGGTTGCGAGGTCCATGCGGGCATTGCTGGATCACATGCATGCGGTCGATGATCGCATTGAAAATATGTGCAAAGCACTGCGGAAGGTGAACAGTGACTATCAGAACGGGGAGCTGCCGCCCCTGCATGATGAGGATTTCGATTGCGTGCAGGATGAAGAAAAGCCCCCGCGGAGCTGAATACTTGACTGTTTTGCTGGGTCAATCCATACTCGGCGCTACAACTCGAGACTCATTCCCATTACCGGGGCTGGCGCTATGAAGCTGACCACAAAAGGCCGTTACGCCGTAACGGCAATGCTCGACCTGGCTCTGCATGGAGCCGAAGGGCCGGTGAGCCTTGCGGACATTTCATCTCGTCAGGAAATTTCGCTTTCCTATCTGGAGCAGTTGTTCTCGCGCTTGCGCAGGCACGAGCTGGTGATGAGTGTCCGTGGGCCGGGCGGTGGATACCGCCTCAGTCGGTCTGCGGATGACGTCTTTATCGCCGAAGTCGTTGATGCTGTCAGCGAATCCCTGGACACCACACGATGTGGTAACAAGGGTGATTGTCAGAATGGTGAAAAATGCCTGACTCACCACCTGTGGGCTGACCTCAGCGACAGGATCCATAGATTCCTCAGTGAGATCAGCCTCGGGGATTTGATGCGCAAGCACGAAATCCAGCATGTTGCCGACCGTCAGAATCAGAAGCAGTCGGAGGCGATCAATACTCGTCGTCTGACAGACCAGGCGTCAGCCTGATAACCAACATCCCGAACATCAGACATCATGAAAAAGCCCGTCTATCTGGATTATGCGGCTACCACGCCTGTTGATCCCGCTGTTGCCGATGAAATGGTCAAGTATCTGACCCCGGACGGAATTTTCGGTAACCCTGCATCCCGTACCCACAGTTTTGGCTGGCAGGCAGAAGCCGCGGTAGAGAATGCACGCCGCCAGGTGGCTGACCTGATTCATGCCGATCCCCGTGAGATCGTCTGGACATCCGGAGCCACCGAGTCTGACAATCTGGCGATCAAGGGCGTGGCCGCGCTGCATCAGAATGCCCACATTGTTACCTCAACAGTCGAGCACAAGGCAGTTATTGATACCTGTCACTGGCTGGAGCAGCAGGGTGTGGAAGTTACATGGCTCAACCCGGGCCCTGACGGACGCGTAGTGCCGGAAGAGGTGATTGGGGCACTTCGGGATAACACGGTCCTGGTCAGCCTGATGCTGGTCAATAACGAGCTTGGCTGTGTGACAGATATTGCCACGATTGGCGAGGTGTTGCGTGAGCGGGGCGTGCTTTTGCATGTTGACGCTGCCCAGGCGACCGGGAAGTTACCGGTAAACGTCAAAACCCTTAAAGTGGATCTGTTATCGCTTTCAGCTCACAAAGTCTACGGCCCGAAGGGTGTCGGTGCCTTGTATGTGCGCAGGGCCCCGGAAGTGCGTCTTGAAGCGCAGATTCACGGTGGAGGCCATGAGCGGGGCATGCGCTCCGGAACGCTTCCGACCCACCAGATTGTGGGCATGGGAAGGGCTTTTGACGTGGCCGGTCAGTGCCTTGAGGATGAAGCGTTCAGACTGGAAGAGTTGCGCCAGCGCTTTCTCCGCGGGCTTGATCAGCTGGAAGGTGTGCATTTTAACGGCAGTGAGGAACAACGGGTGCCGGGCATTGTTAATCTGTCATTCGAAGGCGTGGAAGCCGAATCGCTCATGCTGGGTTTGCGGTATCTTGCCGTGTCTTCAGGTTCCGCCTGTGCTTCGGCAGCAATGGAGCCATCTTACGTATTGCGTGGTATTGGCGTGAACGATCAGCTGGCTCACCGGGCGCTGCGGTTTTCATTCGGGCGCTTTACCACAGAGGAAGAAGTGGACTTCGCCTGCCAGCAAATCCGTGAAGTGGTGCAGCGGCTTCGATCGCTACGGTAGGCAGTTGTGGCCTTACCGCGTATAATCTCGGGTCTGAATTTCAAACACCCATCAATTGGAGCAATACCATGGCAAACGAGCGCACGCTCTCCATTATCAAACCCGATGCCGTCGCTAAAAACGTGATTGGCGAAATCCTGAGCCGTTTTGAAAAAGCTGACCTGAAAGTGGTCGCTGCCAAAATGATGCACCTGACTCAGGAACAGGCTGAAGGGTTTTACGCCGAGCACAAAGAACGCCCGTTCTTTAACGATCTGGTCGCGTTCATGACCTCCGGCCCGGTTGTTGTTCAGGTTCTCGAAGGCGAAGGCGCCATTCTGAAAAACCGAGATCTGATGGGTGCAACTAACCCGAAAGAAGCGGAACCAGGCACCATTCGTGCAGATTTCGCAACGTCTATCGATGCTAACGCTGCTCACGGTTCTGACTCCGCCGAGTCTGCCGAGCGCGAAATTGCGTATTTTTTCAATGACAACGAAATCTGCCCGCGCGGCTGAGATTGTTGTTTCAGAGGTGGCGTTAAGCCACCTCTGTATTGGTTATCTGATCGAGGTTATGTCATGACTGCCGCTGCCGAAAAAACCAACTTCCTGGGGATGCCCAAGGCAAAGCTTGAGGCCTTCTTCGAGGAAATTGGAGAAAAACGTTTTCGTGCTCAGCAGATCCTTCAGTGGATCCACCAGCGAGGTGCGGATGACTTCGATCAAATGACCAATATGAGCAAGTCGCTGCGGGAAAAGCTCAAGCAGGTTGCTGAAATTCGTGGCCCGGAGGTTATCTACGACGAAACGTCGAAAGATGGTACCCGTAAGTGGGTTATGCGCATGGATAACGGCAACAGTGTCGAGACTGTGCTTATTCCTGATGGTGAGCGTGGCACCCTGTGCGTTTCTTCACAGATTGGATGTACTCTGGACTGTACTTTCTGTTCCACTGGCAAGCGTGGTTTTAATCGCAACCTGACCGCTGCTGAAATTATCGGTCAGGTATGGGTGGCCCGCAAGGCTTTCATGCCGTTCGAGCCCGGTCCCGATCGACCCATTACCAATGTGGTCATGATGGGGATGGGCGAGCCGCTGATGAACTTCGACAACGTTGTCGATGCCATGAACCTGATGATGGAAGATCTTGCCTACGGCATCTCCAAACGTCGGGTTACCGTAAGCACGTCTGGTGTGGTGCCCGCAATCGACAAGTTGGGTGAGGTGACGGATGTGTCTCTGGCCATATCGTTGCACGCCCCGAATGATGAGCTGCGAAATCAACTGGTGCCATTGAACAAAAAGTATCCGATCGCGGAGCTGTTGGCGGCCACTAAGCGTTACATGGCCCGTTTGCCTGACAAACGCAAGGCCACCATCGAGTACACCGTGATTGAAGGCGTGAACGACCAGCCGGAGCACGCCAGAGAGCTTGCGGTAGTGCTCAGGGACTTGCCGTGTAAGATTAACCTGATTCCGTTCAATCCGTTCCCGGAGAGTGATTTCAAGCGTCCAAGTATGAACGCCACCCGCCGGTTCCAGAAAGTGATGAACGAGGCAGGATACGTGACGACCATCCGGACGACCCGGGGTGACGATATCGATGCTGCTTGTGGTCAGCTCGTCGGGCGCGTAGACGACCGTACCCGCAGAAGCCAGCGCCATATCGCAGTACAAGAGGTGGCGCCCTGAGCCGTTGCCGATGCTATTCTGGACAAGGTGTTTGTTGATGGCAAAGGAAGGTTCCATGAAGTGGGTTTCTGTAATCATGCTGGCTCTGGCGGTGCTGGTTTCTGGCTGTGTAACCACAACAGATAGCGGATTCAGCCGTGAAGCCGATAGGGATAAAGCGCTTGAGAACTATGTCAGGTTGGCGACGGCCTACATCGGCCAGGGGAATCTGGACCGTGCCCGCCATCACCTTGATCGAGCGCTGGAAATAGACGACAACAACGCTGCGGCTCTGGCGGCTGAAGGTCTGGTTTACAGCGCCGACGGTGAAGATGAATTAGCCGAAAAGAGTTTTCGTCAATCCATCGCTGCTGACAGTGGCTACACCCGTGGACGCATTTATTATGGTGCCTACCTGTATTCCAAGCGCCGTTTCGCAGAGGCCAGGGACCAGTTCAGTGCTGCCTCCCGAGACACCGGTTACGATGGTCGTGGCAGCGTGTTCTTCAATCTTGGGATGTCAGAAGAGCGCCTGAATAACCTTCCTGCGGCAGAGAAGGCGTATCGCAGAGCAGTGGAGCTGACCCGTGGCCAGCCCCGTTCGTTGCTGGCGCTTTCACGGGTGCTGGTTGAACAGGATGATTACTCGGCAGCTTCCCGTTATTACGGGCGACTCCAGTCCGCCATTAAAGGCAGCCCGCAAAGCTCGCATTCTTCTGAAAGCCTCTTTACAGGCATACGAATAGCTCGTCATTATGGCGATCGGGATCAGGCTGCAAGTTTGGCAATGATGCTAAAAAACCAGTTCCCCGAATCCATTGAGTATCAACAATACAAGGTTCTGATTGCCAATGAGCAGTGAGGAGCAGCCCAAAACAGCAGCAGAACCCGTTGGACAACAACTCCGACGGGCACGGGAGCGCCAGGGGCTGAGTTTGTCGGCCATAGCCGATCAACAGCACCTTCGTTCGTCCGTTATTGAGGCCATTGAGGATGGTGATTTCAGCAAAGTGGATACCGAGCTGTTCCTCAAGGGGTATGTAAGAGCCTATGCCCAGCATGTTGGACTGAACGCTGATGCCATTATTCGTGATCTTGACGCAGAGCTTGAACCACTGAGAAAAGAGCGTGAACGTCAGCACGATTCAGATCCATTGGTGGATATCGAACGCAAGAAAAGCCGCAAACGACGTGTCGCAAGAGCCGTTGTGGTTATTCTCATTCTGGTCGTGATCGGTTTTGCAGTCTCGGCCTACCTGGCCGACGGTAGTCGCAGGTTGCCGGGGTTCGGTAATGATCAGGGACCTGAAACCAGTGAAAATGTTCCCGAAGCAGAAGCAGGCAGTGTCGAGCCACCGATTCAGGATGCACAACCGCCGGTTGACGCCACAACTGAGGCGCCCGATGCTTTGCTCTCCCCAGACTCCCAGGCCGGCACCCCTGAAACAGATGGTTCGGAAGTAATGGTTTCGCCGGTTGAAATTGAGGCCGGGGCCGCTACCCGGGTACCATCGGATAGTCCAGTGGAAGTGGCTGAAGTGATTGAGCCAGAGAGCCCGGAAATGACTGTTACCGAGACAGAACAGGAGACGGTAACTGAGCCGGCTTCGGCAGCGGACGAGATTGCCCGGAGCAATGCGCTGCTGCGCATGACTTTCAATGATGATTGCTGGGTGCAGGTCACTGACGCCGAGGGCAACCGTCTGGCCAGTTCCCTGCGCACGAAAGGCGATGTTCTGGAAGTGAGCGGCGAAGCTCCTCTGAGCATTGTGGTGGGTGCTGTGAGCGCGCTGGATGCTTTGGAGTTCCAGGGTGAGGCGGTTGACCTGAACAGTATCCGTACCGTAAATAACAGGGCAGAGTTCACGCTTGAGCCCTGATACAGAACGCCCGTACAGCAGACTGTTGGTTGCTTCCCATGAAACATGAATCTCCCATAAAGAGACGTGAATCCCGCCAGATTATGGTGGGAAATGTGCCCGTTGGTGGTGGTGCGCCCATTGCTGTCCAGAGCATGACAAACACCAACACCTGTGATGTCGATGCCACAGTGGCCCAGATTCAGGCCATTCAGGATGCCGGTGCCGATATTGTTCGTGTTTCGGTGCCATCCATGGAGGCGGCCGAGGCTTTCGGCAAGATCCGGGAGCAAGTCTCTCTGCCGTTGGTGGCAGACATCCACTTTGACTACAAGATCGCCCTGAAGGTTGCTGAACTTGGCGTAGATTGCTTGCGGATCAATCCGGGCAACATCGGCCGGGATGATCGGGTAAGTGCCGTGATCAGCGCCGCCCGGGATCAGGATATTCCGATTCGCATCGGGGTGAACGCCGGTTCGCTGGAGAAAAGTCTTCA
>Ga0136556_1000414_pt1 | contig 26335 bp, 20 predicted proteins | sample AntRauTorckE6831_FD_104780 | JGI IMG/M metagenome (GOLD analysis project Ga0136556, IMG submission 104780) | Saline lake microbial communities from Rauer Islands, Antarctica - Metagenome Torckler E6 #831 | ecosystem: Environmental > Aquatic > Non-marine Saline and Alkaline > Saline | place... | reverse complement strand
TAAGCCATTTTTCATCAAACCACAGCTGTGGGAAGGATAGGACAATCTTGTGCTGATGCGAACCATCTTTTTGGCTATAGTCGCGCTACTGGCCAGCTTTGCCGCCCCGGTTTCCGGGGCGACCAGTGCCGATCAGATCCTTCAGGCCACCCGTGGATTTGTTGACCAGTGGGCGAAACAGCAGTCTGCACAGGGATACGACATAATTTCCGAGGTAGGCCACATCGACAGCAGAGTATCCCTGGCGGAATGCAACCAACCACTGGAAACCAGCTTTACCAGCGACCCACTGCAAACAACCCGCCCTTCTGTGCAGGTGTCCTGTAGCGGCGAGCGACCATGGCGAATGTACGTAAGCACCACTCTGGAGATTCATGGCCCCGCTCTGGTGGCGGCAAGGCCGCTCGCGCGGGGCGAACGCCTGACGGAGAAACTGGTGAGTATCCAGAGTGTGCAACTGAATGCCAGCCGCAAAGGTGCCCTCACCAAACCGGAGAACATAGCCGGCATGATGATGCGCCGGCCAGTCAACGCCGGCACGTTAATTACGCCTGATTTACTTGAGGCGCCGAACGCAGTCGAGCGCGGCGATCATGTTATCATTGAGGCAAAAGCACGAACCTTTTCAATCAGCTCGCGCGGCAAGGCGCTGGCAGATGCGGGAATTGGCGAGCAAGTGCTGGTGGAGAATCTCAGCTCCTCCAGAACGGTAAAAGGCACGGTCGTTGCACGCGGCCGCGTAGAAATACCGATGTAAGAAATGCCCACTGCATCGGCGGCAATTTTTTTCCGGTTTTTACTAAAGTATGGCGACCGGTTGCCGTTAAACAGGCATATACCAGAAACCGCCACGCTTTTTTGTGGCCAGAGGCAAGCAGGTAACCTTATGTCAGTTGACTTGAATGGAATTGGCCCGGGCCAGGTCAACACCCCCAGAACAACGGCCGACAAATCGTCAAATCAGAACACTCAAGCTCCGACAGGTGAGCAGAGCAAGGCTCAAAGCCCTGCGGCGCGCGGCGAGAACGTCAATCTCAGCAATCAGGCCAAAAACCTGAACCAGCTGGAACAGAAACTGGGCGAGTACCCGGAAATGGACGACGACCGCATTTCCCAGATTCGTTCAGCTCTGGAAGATGGCAGCTATAAAGTGGATGCGGAAAAACTGGCCCAGAAAATGCTTGATATGGATAAAAGCATTTTCGGGTGAGTAGATTATGGCCGCTATCAACGAATTGAAGAGCCTTCTTTCAGAAGACGTCCGTGAACTGGACTCTCTGGCAGACATCCTGGCGCAGGAAAAGGAAATCCTGCGCTGTGCTGATGTCGCCGCGCTGGAGAAAGTCACCGAACAGAAAAACACCATTCTGGAAGGTATCCGGGATCGGGCAAAACAGAAAATCCGGTTACTGGTCAACATTGGGTACAAGCCGGATGCCGGGGCTCCTTCACGTTTTATACGAGCCTCTGGTCTTGATGAACTTTACGAGCTCTGGACTGCAGCTGACAACAAACTCCGTTTCTGCCAGTCCGTGAACGAGAACAATGGCCGAGTAGTAGGTCATCTTCAGAAACGCCTGGGCAGACTGACAGACATTCTGCGCGGCTCCTCGGCCCAGCAGAAGCTCTATGGTGCCAAGGGTCAGCAGACTGGCGTTTCCAGCCGTACCATGCTTGCCAGCGCCTGACAAAACGGCGCTAACCGTCCTCCCTCTACAGGGCAGGGATCTGCTAAGATTCCTGCCCTGTTTTGTTTAAAGCGAGTGCCCGACCATGAAAAACGTCCTGAAGTCCTTTTCCCTTGTGTCTTTCGTCTTCGCTGCCCTGCTATCCATGCTGGCGGCCAGCCCGGCAACTGCCAGCAACAGCGAACTCCCTAAAGTTCGGGTGCTCACCTCTGAGGGCGCCTTCGTATTGCAGCTGCGCCCGGATGTCGCCCCTAAGACCGTTGACAACTTCCTGGCTTATGTCGACAAAGATTTCTATGAGAACACCATTTTCCATCGTGTCATTTCCGGCTTCATGATCCAGGGCGGCGGCTTTACCGAAGACATGTCCCGCAAGCCGACGGGTGCGCCTGTTGCCAATGAAGCCAGCAAAACCCTGCCAAACCTGCGCGGCACCATTGCCATGGCCCGCACTCAGAACCCGGATTCCGCCACTTCCCAGTTTTTCGTCAACGTTTCTGACAACGACTTCCTGAATGCTGGCGTGCGCGGCCCGGGCTACACCGTGTTCGGCAAGGTCACCGAAGGCATGGGGGTTATCGACCGGATTGCCGGGGTGGATACCCGTCGGGTTCAGGGCATGGCTGACGTGCCCTCCTCGCCAATTGTGATTAAAGAAATCACTCGCCTGGAAGCCAAAGACTGACGCCATGCAGGCACCTATGATGCCCCCGGTCACCGAACCGGCGGAGATAATCTGGCGCGACGGCGTGCCGGAGTCCACGCGGTTTGGTGATGTCTACTTCAACCGGGATAACGGCCTGGCAGAAGCTCGTTACGTGTTTCTGAAACAGAACCGGCTGACTGAACGCTTCCAGACACTCCCTCGCGGGCAACACTTTGTGATTGCCGAAACCGGCTTTGGTACGGGCCTGAATTTCCTTGCCGCCTGGGCAGAATGGCTGTCACAACGCCCCGTTGATGATCGCAGTATTCTGCATTTTGTGTCTGTTGAACGTTTCCCCCTGACCCGGGCAGATTTGAAAAAAGCACTGGCGCTCTGGCCGGAACTTTCACCCCTGGCGAATGAGTTGATTGCTCAATACCCACCCCTGATCCGGGGTACTCACAGGCTGGTGCTGGCCGGTGGCCGGGTTCGCCTGACACTGTATTTTGGTGATGTGCTTGACGCCTGGCGGGATCTGGAGTTCAAGGCCGACGCCTGGTTCCTGGATGGTTTCTCACCCGCTCTCAATCCTGACATGTGGCTCGATGACGCCCTTACGCAGGTTTACCAACACAGCAAGCCCGGCACTAGCCTGGCCACGTTCACCTCAGTCAGCTGGGTTCAGCGGGCGTTGAGCGCAACCGGTTTTGTTGTGCAGAAGGCGCCCGGATTCGGACACAAGCGGGAAATGCTGACCGGTGCACTCCCGCCTGACAACACGGCGAGTGACGGGAAGCCGAAGCTTCCGGTTGCCATCCTGGGGGCTGGCATTGCCGGCACGTTACTGGCCAGAAACCTTGCCGGGCGGGGCTGGCCGGTATTGCTGACAGATCAGGCCGAACAACCTGGCAGCGGCGCTTCCGGCAACCCCCAGGGCGCACTTTATGTGAAGCTTGGCATTGAATATAACGCCCAGACGGAACTGGCAGCCTCAGCCCTGTGTTTCAGTCAGCGTTTTTATCATCCCTGGCGCAACGACTTCTGGCATCCGACCGGACTGCTGCAGATTGCCGGCACCCACCAGGAAGCAGACCGGCAACGCCGTTTTCTTGCTCGCAACCACTATCCTGAGGATCTGTTCACACCCGTCAGTTCTCTTCAGGCCTCTGAACTGGCGGGATTGCCCGTGGAGCACAGCGGGCTCTGGTTCCCCGGATCCGGATGGCTGGAGCCCGCGAGGGCCTGCGGAACCCTGGCTGATCACCCGTTGATTGAACAGCGGTTTGGCTACCGAGTGGCCCGCATCCGGCAAACCGGAGACCATTGGCAGTTATTCAACGAAAATGGCGAATGTTTGCAGGCCAGCAAACTGGTGGTTGCTGCCGGCCATCAATCCGCCAGCGTGTTACCAGCCACCGGAGAGCTGCGGCTGAAACCCATCCGGGGACAGATATCGTGTCTGCCGGAAGATGCCTTCAATCTGCCCCGAACCGTGATATGTGGCACCAAATACCTTAACCCGGCCATGGGCGGCGAGGCAGTAACCGGAGCCACGTTTGACCTGAGAGACAACAACCCCGAAGAAACGCCACAAAGCCATCAAGACAACCTTGACGAGCTGCTCCAGCTATTGCCCTCAGTTCATAAAAACGATCAGGTTGCCCCGGAAAATCTCGCCGGCCGGGTCGCGTTCCGGTGCACCACCCACGATTACCAGCCGGTTGCCGGCCCCATGCAGGATTCATCTGGCCGGCCGGCTGCGGAAAACCTGTTTATGTTCACTGGCCTGGGCAGCAAAGGCCTGGCCTGGGCACCACTGCTGGCCGAATATCTGGCCGATTGCCTGACGGATCAACCGCGCACCCTGCCCGGCCCTCTTGCCAAACGTGTGGCGACCGGACGCCTGTATCGGGCATAACTTGCCATACCGTCATCAACTGAGGTATGAAGAAACCGACAAGGCGGCCGATAACAACAGGAATAAGACCAAGGGGTATGAGACCACCGTGGTCATATAAACAAGGGGGTCAGGATGTCAATTCATGTCAGCGAGCCGGGGCGACCACAGGGCACCCGCCTTCCGGCGGTTTTTCGAAGTCGTCAGATTGAGAGCGTGTCCGAGCTGACTGAATCCGGTGCCATTTCACCCAGCCACAGTGAAGCGACGGATGCCGAGTTTCAGCAAGCCGCCCACAGTGGCGGTCACCGTCAGCAAAAGGCGCTGCAGGAATATGGCGCAGCCGCCGGTGGTGAAATTCCGGAGGAACGGGTTTATCTGCCGGTCTCCGAAATCTGCTCACCGGCAATATATTCCGCTTCCGCCATGGCTTCGGTGGCCGAAGCCATGGACGTGATGGAAACAAACGGCGTTCACCATCTTGTCGTTCTGGCTGAGGACAATGTGGCTGGCCTGATTGACTTGCGCTGGCTTTTAAGCTGGCTGCATGAGCATACTTCTGAAGCCATTCATAAAAGCCTGGTCAACATCGAGTTGCCGTCATTTCTGACCGCCTCACCTGAAACCGATGCCCACCAGCTCGCACGCCTGATGCTGGCTCATAACCTGAACGCTGCCCTGGTGGTGGATGCCAAAGGCAAACCCGAGGGCATTGTTACCAGTACCGACTACCTCAAGCTGTACGCCAGTGCCAGCAAGCACCAGGGCGAGGTTTGAAGCGCCGGAATCAGTCGGCGACACCACGCTCTTCCAGCATTGATTGAAAACCGTCTTCATCCAGCACCGGCACACCCAGCTTTTCGGCCTTCTCAAGCTTGGAACCCGCCGCTTCACCTGCCACCACACAGGCGGTCTTTTTCGAAACACTGCCGGCCACTTTTGCACCCAGCGATTCCAGCTTTGCTTTCGCGTGATTCCGGGTCATTGTCGACAGTGTGCCGGTCAGCACCCAGGTTTCGCCCGCCAGAGGTAGCGCCTCTTTTTGAACCACGGTTTCTTCCTGCCAGGTAACACCCGCCTCTTTCAGCGCCTGCAAGGTTTCCTGGTTGTGGGGCTGTTCAAAAAAACTACGGATGTGACCGGCGACAATGGGGCCGACGTCCGGCACTTCCTGAAGCTGTTCTTCAGCGGCTTCGGAAATGGCTTCCAGAGATCCGAAAGCAGAAGCCAGAGCCTTGGCCGTGGCCTCCCCGACTTCGCGGATTCCCAGGGCGTACAGAAAACGCCAGAGCACCGGATTCCGCGCCCGGTCAATCGCTGCAACCAGGTTCGCCGCCGACTTCTCACCCATGCGCTCAAGGGTGGACAACTGGAATCTGCTCAAGCGGTAGATGTCAGCAACGGTATTCACCATGCCCTCTTCCACCAACACATCAATGAGTTTGTCGCCCAGCCCCTCGATATCCATGGCCTTGCGCGAGGCATAATGCCGAATGGCTTCTTTGCGCTGGGCCGGGCAATACAATCCCCCGGAACAACGCGCCACCACTTCGCCTTCAATCTGAACGATATCGGAGTCACAAACGGGACAGTGCTCAGGCATGACCACCTCCCGGGCATTGGCAGGGCGTTTATCCGCCACCACCTTCACAACCTTCGGGATAACATCGCCCGCCCGGCGAATAAAAACGGTATCGCCAATATGAGCATCCAGGCGACGAATCTCATCCATGTTATGCAGCGTGGCATTGCTGACCGTCACACCGCCAACGAACACCGGCTTCAGACGGGCAACCGGAGTCACGGCGCCGGTGCGGCCTACCTGAAACTCCACATCTTCGATAACGGTCAACTCTTCCTGCGCCGGGAACTTCTGCGCGATAGCCCAGCGTGGCGCCCGGGAGACGAAGCCCAGCTGTTGCTGAAGGTCCAGCCGGTTAAGCTTGAAAACAATGCCATCAATCTCGTAAGGCAGGCCGTCCCGTTTGGCCATCAGTGCCTGATAGGCCTCCTGACAGGCCTCTACACCTTCGGCCGTGCGCATTTCCGGATTCAGGCGAAAGCCCCACTGGCGAACCAGTTGCAGGCTTTCCCAGTGCGTCTCTGGCAATACCGTTTCGTCGATAACCGCCAGGCTGTAGGCACAGAACTCCAGCGGGCGCCTGGCGGTAACGGTGGACTTTTTCTGACGCAGGCTGCCGGCGGCGGCATTTCGGGGGTTCACAAAGGTTTTCTCGCCCTGCTCTGTCAGTCTCCGGTTGAGCTCTTCAAATCCGGAGCGGGGCATATAAACCTCTCCCCGGACTTCCACCAGATCCGGGAAACCGCTGCCACGAAGTTTTAAAGGAATCGAAGGTATGGTGCGGATGTTGGCGGTAATGTCTTCGCCGGTGTAGCCATCACCCCGGGTAGCAGCGCGAACCAGTCTGCCCTGTTCATAATGCAGGCTGACGGCCAGGCCATCGAGCTTCGGCTCACAGACATATTCAACGGCCTCATCGGTACCCAATCGATCACGTACCCGGCGATCGAAATCCTCAAGCTCTTCGGCGCTGAAGGCATTATCCAGAGAGAGCATGGGCACCCGGTGAGTCACCTCGGCAAAGCTGGTGTCAGCGCGGCTTCCCACACGGCGTGTTGGCGAGTCTTCGGTGGCCAATTCCGGATACTCAGCTTCCAGATCCTGGAGTTCGCGAAACAGGCGGTCGTACTCGGCGTCCGGAATATGCGGCTCGTCGAGAACGTAGTAGTAATAATTATGATCTTCGAGGTCAGCACGCAGCTTTGCCACGCGCTGCCGGATATCTGCAGAGGCCTTGGTCATCAGGTCGGGGTTCCGGGCTGAGGCTGTCGGTCAGGTTCGCGGGAAACGTTGTTTGCGATCAAATTCACGAATACGTTGCCGGCAATGCTCAATGGTCTGGGGGGTCATAACGCTGCGGCGTTCGTCTTTCATCTCGCCTCCCATGTTGCGTACAACGCACTGTGCGGTTTCCAGCATGAAGTCAAACGCCTGCATGGCGTTTGAGGGCCCGGGAAGGCTCATGAAAAAACTGATCCCCGGGGTGCTCAGCGTTGGAATTTCGTCTGGCCGGAACGTGCCCGGCTCAACCGCACTGGCAACGCTGAACTGCACCGGTGTCGTGGTGTCGACACCTTCATGGCGGTGATAGATGTCCAGGTCACCGTATTCCAGGCCACAAGCTTCGAAAAGATTTTTCAGAGCCGGGCCCTGGAACTGTTCGCCGCTGCGGGCCAGCACGTTGATCACCACCACTTCTTTCGCTTCTGGACGGTTGGCTCCGGCCGGTGGCTGGCTTTTCTCAGCTTTTGAGGCGGCACGTCTGGCCGTGTCCTGCTCGACGTCGGTAGTGACCACCGGTGGTTCCGGATCCGGGCGACGCTGCTCAGCTTCCTGTTTTCTGGCAGCTTTTTTCTGGGCACGTGTTTTTCGCTCGGGCCCGGGCTCGGGCTTGAGTTCCGGGGGCTCATTGCGCCGGGTCTCTGTTTCCGGTCCGGGCTTCCGGTCGCCGGGTTTTACCGCCCGGGGCTGGCCAACAATGCCATCCGTATCGCCGTCATCCGTTGCACTCCAGCCGCTTTCTGGCGTGACTTCATCGTCAGAACTGCTCAGGTTTTCAGTAGCTGTGGCCGTGTCAGGGCGTGATTTCGGAGCTTCACGCTCTTCTTCATCGGATTTCCTGCCCAAACTGGCCGACACCGGGCGGGCACCACCGTTTGGCAACTCCGGATTGAAGCTGTCATCCAGCGGAGATTCGGAAAGATCATCCGCTCCCATACTGGAAGAGATAGCTCTGGACTCTTTGCGGGCCCGATGCATACGCCGTAGGCCATCAATAACAACACCAATAATAACCAGGGCACCGATGGCAATTAACCATTCCCTAAGCGACATAATGCGACTGTCCTGTTTGCAATTCGGAACGTGAATACTCTATGAAAAGCCCTATTCTAATACAACGTGCGCCGGGCAGAGATGGCGGTATTGTCATGGTTGATACCCGTTCAATCAATCATCCAGCCACTTCTGAGCGACTCCGGGGCCCTTAAGCCTCGGCCAGGGCTGCTGCTTCGTCTACATCTACAGACACCAACCGGGAGCAGCCCGGCTCGTGCATGGTAACGCCCATCAGTTGATCGGCATTCTCCATGGCAATCTTGTTGTGGGTGATGTAGATGAATTGCACGTGTTTCGACATTTCCTTGACCATGTTGGCGTAACGGCTGACGTTGGCATCGTCCAGCGGTGCGTCCACTTCATCGAGCATGCAGAAGGGCGCCGGATTCAACTGGAAGATCGAAAACACCAGAGCAATGGCGGTCAGGGCTTTCTCGCCCCCGGACAGCAGGTGAATGGTGCTGTTTTTCTTGCCGGGCGGCCGCGCCATGATCGCCACGCCGGTTTCCAGCAGATCTTCACCCGTCAGCTCCAGGCTGGCACTGCCACCACCAAAGACTTTCGGGAAAAGCGCCTGCAGGCCACTATTCACCTTGTCGAACGTCTCTTTGAATCGCTGCCGGGTTTCCCGGTCAATTCTGCGCATGGCGTTGTCCAGGGTCTCCAGCGCTTCCATCAGGTCATCGTTCTGCTCGTCCAGATAACGCTTGCGCTCGCCCTGAACCTGGAATTCTTCGATCGCTGCCAGATTGATGGCGCCCAGGCGCTGAATCCGGTTACCAATTCTCTCCAATTCCGCAGCCCAGGCCTTTTCGTCAGCATCTTCCGGTAACTGGGCCAGTATTTCCTGTAATTTGACATCCAGCTCACCCAATTGCTCAAGCTGGTTACCAGAACGGATCTCCAGCGCCTGAGACTCCATTTTCAGGGTCTCGAGTTTCGCCCGGATTTCCTGGCTTTCATGGTCAGCGCGGTGCCGACCCTGATCCCGCTCCCGCACTTCCCGGTCAATGTCTTCCAGCGCATCCCTGGCTGAACTCAATTTCTCTTCTTCCATCAATCGCCGATCCAGCAATTCTTCAAGCTGCATCTGCAAGTCTTCGACCGGCTCCTCGGCGCTTTCCCGGGCCTCGCGCAGCACATCCAGGCGTTCGTCTAGGCGCTCTTTCTGCAATTGCATTCGCTCTATCGTCTGCCTCAGACCATCACGCTGGCTTTGCAGGGTCTGCAGTTGCAATTGCAACTGGTGGGCATGGTCCCTGTCATGGCGGGCATCCTGGCGCAGCCGGTCAAGATTTTCCCGCAGGCTGTCGCGCTGTTCAAGCAGGCGCTCCTTTTCTTCTTCGTTATCTTCACTCGAAGCCAGGGCGAGATTCCACTCTTCCCGGGTAAGTTCCAGGTTTTCCTGTTGCTCTTCCAGCTCGGCGCTTACATCATCAATGTCGTCGTGAATTCTGGCAAGACGGGCATCAATCTGTTCTGCCCGGGCTTTCAGTCCGCTCACTCGTGACGTCAGTGCACTGAGCTGCCGCTCGACATCCTGCTGTTGGCTGCGTGTTTCGTCTCGAACCGCTTCGGCTTTTTCTTCCTGTTCACGATGCTGATCAAGCTGTTGTTGGGCCTGCTCAAGTGTGGCTTCAGCCTCTGACAGGGCGGCTTCCAATTCTGTGACTTTTTTCTGACGCTCGATGACACCAATCTGACCGGTTTCTGAATCCGGCATCAGCATCCAGTCCCGCCCGAGCCAGACACCGTTACGGGTGATGATACTGGCGCCCTGTTCAAGACTGGAACGCCCGGCCATGGCGTCCGCCACTGATTCGGCCACGCCAATGCTCTCCAGCAGGCTGTATACGCCCGGTATTCCAGAGACTTTTCCCGCCAGTCCGCCTTCGCCATCAGCGCTGCTGTGCCGATTACTGGATACCATGGCCAACCCTTTGGGAGCCTCTCCCAATACCTCAGCCAACTGGCCGAAGCCCGGCGAAACCACACCTTGTGTGAAACGGCCAAGTACCTGTTCTACGGCAAACTCCCAGCCATCTTCGATGGTCAGGGCGGCGGCCACACGAGGAGCCTCTGCCAGGCCTTGGTGGTCGAGCCAGCGCTGTAATCCATCGTCCTGTCCGCCCATCTGTTCGTCCAGCAAAGCGGCTTGCGAATCCAGCGACGCCCGCAGGGTCTGAACCCGTTGGCGATGGTCAGAGACCTGCTGTTCGGTTTCCCGGGAGGCTTGACGGGCGCTGTAGACACTTTCCTGCAGGCTGCCGATACGTTCGTTGATTTCTTCCCGCTGAAGTTCCAGCGTTTCCTGCTGTTCAAGGAGGCCATCCAGCTCTGTACGGTCGACCTGCTGGCTGAGGTGCTCGCGTTCATCGCGCAGTTTCTGGCCACGAGTTTTCAACTGCTCAATGGCCTGTTCCAGTGAGCGAATTCGGGACTGGGCCAGTTCTGCCTGGCGGCGCGAATCAGACGAGCGGCCACTGAAATCTTCCCAGCGCTGCTGCCAGTCAGCCATGGCTTCTTCCGCCTGCTGCAGTTGCTCACCGGATTCTTCGGACCGGAGGGTCAGAGCTTCCTGTTCAGGCTCGATCATCGCCAGCTCTTCTTCAATTGTCGCCAGTTTTTCTTCGTCCTGCTCCAGCTCCTGTTTCAGCTCTCGCTGGTTGGCCATGCCCTGATCAAGTTCAGCCGCCGTCTGCCGACTGCGCTCCCGCTGATGCTCAATGCTTTGTTCAATACGGGCAATATCAGCCCCGGCTTCGTAATAGCGGGCCTGGGCACGATTGAAGTGTTCGGTGCGCTGCTGGTGATCGTCCCGCAGGGATTCCAGGGTGGTTTCGAGGCTGAGACGTTCTGTCAGCACTTTCTCCAGAGCGAGCTCGGTATTGCGGATTTTTCCACGCCAGTCGTGTAGGTCGTTATCCAGAGCCTGCCAGCGCAGCACTGTCAGTTCCGCTTTTTTCTGGCGTTCGTCGTGTTTCAGGGACTTGTATTTTTCCGCTGCCGCCGCTTGCTTTTCGAGGTGCTGCAGCTGTCGTTCCAGTTCTTCGCGGAGGTCAGTCAGGCGCTCAAGGTTTTCCCGGGTGCGCCGGATACGGTTTTCTGTTTCGCGCCGGCGCTCCTTGTATTTCGATATGCCGGCTGCTTCCTCGATATAAACCCGCAGCTCTTCCGGCTTCGCTTCGATCAAACGGGAAATCATGCCCTGTTCAATGATCGCATAGCTGCGGGGGCCCAGCCCCGTACCCAGAAACAGATCGGTGATATCCCGACGCCGGCATTTGGCGCCATTCATGAAATATTCCGACTGCCCTTCCCTGGATACCCGGCGTTTGACCGAAATTTCATTGAAGTTAACAAACTCACCAGGCGCAGACCCGTCACTGTTATCAAACACCAGTTCAATAGACGCCTGGCCAACAGGCTTGCGTGCGGTAGAGCCGTTGAAGATGACATCCGACATGGATTCGCCGCGAAGATACTTCGCAGAGCTTTCACCCATCACCCAGCGCACGGCGTCAATAATGTTCGACTTGCCACAACCGTTCGGACCTACAACGGCGGTCATATTTGAGGGAAAAGGCACGGTAGTGGGATCAACAAAGGATTTGAAACCGGCCAACTTGATGGACTTGAGCCGCATGTCAGATGTTTTCCTCCGATGTCATCATCCCTATACCCACCTTTACTGAAGAACCCTTTGCAAACGGCGGAGTTTATCACAGGCTCGAGCCCACCCCACCCCTGTTGGCAATATTTACGATAGCGAAAACCTCAACGGCAATGGTCTGCCGGGAAAATGACGTTTTTGTGGTCATACCGGCTTTTGGCGGTGAAAAGGCTCAAACTAATATCCATAAACATTTGTTATTTATAGGGTTTACAAAACTGGCACCCATTCTGCTTACACAAAAGACATAAACTTAAATCACGCAACAGAGTGAGCCGTTGTGAAAAATCTGACCTCAATTCAGCCCTCAACGTCACGCCTGGCCCGACTCGCGGCCCTGAAGCAATCGTTTCAGGAGTGGAGCAGCGCCCCGGACATGCTTACCCGCCTGTCCAGACGACTGTCGACAACCCTGTGTCTGGAAACGCAACTGGGTATGATTGCCGAAGAAGTCGCAGAAACCATTCCCTTTGATGCCATGAACTACCGGCATCGGATTGCCCGTCAGGACTTTGTGTTTGCCACGGGCGTGGGTGGTCCGCACCGTTGTGAATACCGGTTATCCATCGAAGGCAACTATTACGGCACGCTCTCGTTCCATCGCCGGCAGAAATTTACCGAAGAGGAACTCGCGGGTTTCGAGATGCTGATATCGGCTGTGATCTGCCCGCTGCGTAACGCCTGCCGGTTTATTGCCATCGAACAAACGGCGCTGACGGATTCTCTGACCGGCATCGGCAACAAACGAGCCATGGACGAGGATTTGCTGCGAGCCAGCGCCCTGGCCGGCCGCCACGGCGCTCCCTGGAGCCTGATCCTGTGTGATCTGGATCACTTCAAGCATGTCAACGATACCCATGGGCACATGGTGGGCGACCACATTCTGGCGCGTGCGGCCGAACAGATCGAACGGTCGCTTCGCACCTCTGATACGGTTTACCGGTTTGGTGGCGAAGAGTTTGCGGTGTTACTGCCACATACCGATGAACAGGCGGCCAAGGATGTGGCCGACCGTATTCGAATGGCCATTGAAGGGATGCGGGTAGACACGGAAGATGCACTGGTATCCGTCAGCGCCAGCTGCGGCGTCGCCAGATACCTGAACGGGGAAGATTTCGGCCACTGGCTGGCCAGAGCGGATGAAGCGCTCTACCGTGCCAAAGATCACGGCAGAAACTGCACCCGCGTTTTCGCCACTATTACATAAGGCGAAAGCCCGGCTTAACGCCGGCCTCTGGCTGGTTTTCCAACATCGCCGGGCTTTTTCACGCCGGCGGCCCCGCTCTTACGGGCAGGCCTGGTATCGCTGACCTGCCAGCCTGCTCTACCGCTTTTTTTCGATGATTTGCCGGGGCTTTTCCGGCGTTGGCGATCATGAATTGCCTGCTCCCCGGGGGTTTTCTGAGGAATGGCGACCGGCTCCAGGCCCACCGAGCGGCTGATCGTATCAACCGCTTTTTGATCCAGCTCTTCCCACTTACCCAGAGTCAGCCTGCTGGGCAGAAAAACCGGCCCGTAACGCACGCGCTTCAGACGACTGACCCTCACGCCCTGCGATTCCCAAAGGCGGCGGACTTCGCGGTTACGCCCTTCAAGCAGGGTGACGTGAAACCACTGGTTCATTCCCTTACCACCCGCGGGGCTGATATCAGAGAAGTTCGCCTGGCCATCCTCAAGCAAAACGCCTTCGAGCAGGCGCTGAATCATGGCGTCGTCTACTTCGCCAAAAATTCGCACAGCGTACTCGCGATCTATCTCATTCGACGGGTGCATCAGGCGGTTTGCCAGTTCACCGTCAGTGGTGAACATCACCAGCCCCGTCGTGTTGATATCCAACCGGCCAATGGCGATCCAGCGCTGATCCTTAAGACGGGGCAGGCGATCAAATACGGTCGGGCGTCCTTCCGGATCCTTCCGGCTGGTAACCTCTCCTTCCGGCTTGTTATAAATCAGCACTCGCCGGACAACCTCATCGGCTGAGCTGATATCAAGCACTTTGCCATCAAGCTCAAATTTGTCCGCTGATGTGGCCTTCTGGCCAGGCTCCGGGATCTGGCCGTTCACCAGTAGCCGTCCGGCCACCATCCAGCTTTCAATTTCCCGACGCGAACCCACACCTGTTCGTGCCAGCAGTTTCTGAATGCGCTCCGGGCCTGCAGAGACGGTATCATCTCCGTGCTTGGGGCTTTTTCCGGAGGCTTTTTTCCCGGGGCCGGATGCCGTCATGATCTGAATCCTTGTAGAAAATCAATGCCATACGGCATCAATGAAGTGTCTTGTCGGAGGAATCAAACTCGATTTCCCCCTGCATGTTTTTTTCCATTTCCCGGCCGATCTCTTCCAGATCCCGTATTTCCGACAAAGGCGGGAGCCCATCAAGACCGGTCAGGTTAAAATAATCAAGAAATTGCCGGGTGGTGGCGTACATGGCTGGCCGGCCGGGAACGTCCCTGTGGCCAACCACGCGCACCCACTCTCGCTCAGCAAGCGTACGAATGATATTGCTGCTTACCGTAACACCACGTATTTCCTCAATCTCTCCCCGGGTAATGGGCTGCCGATAGGCGATCAATGCCAGTGTTTCCAGCAACGCCCGGGAATATCGTTGAGGCTTTTCCTCAAACAGCCGACGCACCCACGGCGCAAACTCCTGGCGCACCTGCAAGCGATACCCGCTGGCCACTTTCTTTAACTCAAAGCCGCGACCGTCACAGGATTTTTCCAGCATTGTCAGTACATGCTCCATCACCTGACGAGCCGGACGTTCGTCTTCAGTAAACAGGCCCCGCAGTTGTTCCATCGACAAAGGCTTGCCCGCAGCCAGCATGGCGGCCTCAACGATGGCCTGGATTCTGGCCAGATGTTCTTCGTTCATAGTCTGGTCCTGCTCCTCAGCTGACGGCCCTTGCCCGAACGTGTATGGGGCCGAGCACTTCGGACTGCACTATTTCGATCAGCTGCTCTTTAATCAGTTCAAGTGTCGCCAGAAAACTGACCACCACCCCCAGACGCCCTTCTGCCGGCGTAAAAAGACTCTCAAAGGTAACAAACCGGTCGTCCTGCAGTACCGACAAAATGTGCGACATTCGCTCCCGGGTGGACAACCGCTCTTTCTCCACATGGTGACTGGTGAACAGGTCTGCCCGGTGCAGCACTCCCTGAAGTGCCAACAGCAGCTCTCTCATGTCCACATCGGGATGTGGCTGAGAGGATGGCAGTTTTGGCAAGGCTGCTGTGCCAACAAACGTATCGCGTTCCACCCGTGGCAGCTCATCCATGTCCTCCGCCGCCTGCTTGAAGCGCTCATATTGTTGCAGCCGGCGGATCAGTTCCGCTCTGGGGTCCACCTCTTCTTCGTCGTCAGTTTCCTGCCGGGGTAGAAGCATCCGCGATTTTATTTCCGCCAGAGTTGCGGCCATCACCAGATATTCTGCCGCCAGTTCAAAGCGCAGTGCCTCGACAGCACTGATGTAGTCCATGTATTGCCGGGTAATTTCGCTGACATCAATATCCAGAATGTTCATGTTCTGGCGGCGGATAAGATAGAGCAAAAGGTCCAGCGGCCCTTCAAAGGCCTCCAGAAATACCGCCAGGGCGTCTGGCGGAATATAGAGATCTTTGGGCAGATCGACCACGGGCTTGCCGGAAACCAGCGCCAATGGCGATTGTTCCCGGCTCTCCGGATCCCCGGCTGTTACTTCCGTGGTGTCGTCGGTCATGCCCTCTCCCGGTTGTCGGGCGTGGATCTACCGTTTTAGCGGTAGCTCAGCCCCATGGCTGTGCGTACTTCCTCAAGGGTGTCACGAGCAGCATCACTCGCCTGATCCCGACCCTCTTGCAGAATGGAGCGAACCAGGTCAGGGTTTTCTTCGTAGTCCCGGGCACGCTCATGCAGCGGCTTCTGCTCTTCGATGATGGCGTCAATCAGCGGTTTCTTGCAGTCCAGACAACCAATACCGGCACTGCGGCAACCGTTCTGAACCCAATCGCAGGTGCTGTCATCGGAATAGACCTGGTGCATCCCCCATACCGGACATTTTTCCGGCTCGCCCGGGTCAGTCCTGCGCACACGCTGGGGGTCGGTCTGCATGGTCCGGATCTTGTTGGCAACACTGTCCGGCTCTTCACGCAGGCCAATGTAATTATTGTAGGACTTGGACATCTTCTGCCCGTCCAGCCCCGGCATTTTCGATTCCGGTGTCAACAACGGCTGGGGTTCCGGCAAAATCACCTTGCCGCCGCCTTCAATGTAGCCGTACAGGCGCTCGCGGTCGCCCAGGGAAATATTCTGCTGTTCCTTGAGCAAGGCACGGGCGGTTTCCAGCGCTTCGGAGTTGCCCTCTTCCTGGTACCGCTTTTTCAGGTTGCGGTAGAGTTTTGCGTTCTTTTTGCCCATCTTCACGATGGCAGCCTCGGCCTGCTCTTCAAAACCGATTTCACGACCATAGATGTGGTTGAAGCGGCGTGCGATTTCGCGGGTAATTTCCACGTGCGACACCTGGTCAGCGCCAACCGGCACCTTACCGGCACGGTAAGTCAGGATGTCTGCGGTTTGCAGCAACGGATACCCCAGAAAGCCATAAGTGGCCAGATCTTTTTCACGGAGTTTTTCCTGCTGGTCTTTATACGTCGGAATACGCTCGAGCCAGCCCAGAGGGGTAATCATCGACAACAACAGATGCAGTTCCGCATGCTCGGGCACCTGGGACTGGATAAACATGGTAGCGGAGCCGGGGTTTACACCAGCGGCCAACCAGTCAATCACCATGTCCCAGACACTCTGTTCAATGCCGGAAGGGTCATCATACTGCGTGGTCAACGCGTGCCAGTCTGCGATGAAGAAGAAGCACTCATACTCGTGCTGGAGTTTCACCCAGTTTTTCAGCACCCCGTGATAGTGGCCGAGGTGAAGCTTGCCGGTCGGACGCATGCCGGACAAAACCCGTTGCTGGGAATCTACAGAACTCAAAGCACGAACTCCTTCTTTGTGTTTATCGGTAACCTGAACGGCCGCACTAAAGGCAATGATCCGGCAGGCTGACCGGGCATTATAGTCTTAACGCCGGGCTGCGTTAAGCGGCTGACAGGAAAACACGCCGTCTGAAACACAAAACCCCCGGATCCGAGAGGAATCCGGGGGTTTTGCGATATTTCCGGGCGCTTTACCAGCCCGTCACCTGCTTCAAAGCCTGACCAATTTCAGCCAGGCTGCGAACGGTTTTCACTCCGGCATCTTCAAGAGCGGCAAACTTCTCGTCTGCGGTGCCCTTACCACCGGAAATGATGGCGCCGGCATGGCCCATACGCTTACCCGGAGGCGCCGTAACGCCGGCAATGTAGGAAACCACTGGCTTGGTCACGTTGTCCTTGATGAACGCCGCGGCCTCTTCTTCCGCAGTGCCGCCGATTTCACCGATCATGACGATGGCTTCAGTCTCCGGATCTTCCTGCAGCAGAGTCAGGATGTCGATAAAGTTGGAGCCGGGAATCGGATCACCACCAATACCGACACAGGTAGACTGCCCATAGCCGAAGTCCGTGGTCTGTTTGACCGCTTCGTAAGTCAGGGTGCCGGAGCGGGATACAATGCCGACCTTGCCTTTCTTGTGAATGTGGCCCGGCATGATACCGATCTTGCACTCATCCGGCGTGATCACGCCCGGGCAGTTCGGGCCGATCATGCGCACGCCCTTGCCATCAACGTATTCTTTGGCGTACAGCATGTCGAGGGTCGGAATGCCCTCAGTGATGCAAATGATCAGCTCAATGCCCGCGTCCGCCGCTTCAACAATGGCATCCTTACAGAACGGAGCCGGAACGTAGATAACCGTGGCTTCCGCACCGGTTTGCTCAACGGCCTCTCTCACCGTGTTGAACACCGGTAGTCCCAGATGTTCGGTGCCGCCCTTTCCGGGGCTGACGCCACCCACCATCTGAGTACCGTAATCAATGGCCTGCTCGGAGTGGAAGGTACCCTGCGCGCCGGTAAAGCCCTGGCAGATTACTTTTGTGTCTTTGTTAATCAGGATACTCATTATTTACCCCCTGCGGCTTCAACAACTTGCTGTGCGGCATCCGACAAACTGGTGGCAGCAATGATGTTCAGGCCACTTTCGGCCAAAACCTTTGTGCCCACTTTTGCATTATTGCCTTCAAGACGAACAACCACCGGCACCTTCACACCCACTTCCTTGACGGCACCGATAATGCCCTCTGCGATCATGTCGCAGCGAACAATGCCGCCGAAGATGTTGACCAGAACCGCCTTCACGTTGTCGTCAGACAGGATGATTTTGAATGCTTCGGATACGCGCTCTTTGGTCGCGCCGCCGCCTACATCCAGGAAATTGGCAGGCTGACCACCAGACACCTTGATAATGTCCATGGTACCCATGGCCAGGCCGGCGCCGTTAACCATGCAACCGATATTGCCATCGAGGGCCACATAATTGAGCTCCCATTTGGCCGCTTCGGCTTCGCGCGCATCTTCCTGGGAGGGATCGTGCATTTCGTGGATTTTTTTCTGACGGTACAGCGCGTTGCCGTCGACGCCCACTTTGGCGTCCAGGCAATGCAGATCGCCCTGTTTGGTGATAACCAGCGGGTTGATCTCGACCAGTGCCAGATCACACTCCTCAAAGAGCTTCGCAAGACTCACGAAAATCTTCGCGAACTGACCAATCTGCTTACCTTCCAGGCCAAGTTTGAATGCCAGTTCGCGGCCCTGGTATGGCTGTGCGCCAACCAGCGGGTCGATTTCAGCTTTCAGGATTTTCTCCGGGGTTTCCTCGGCAACCTTTTCGATTTCAACGCCGCCTTCGGTAGACGCCATGAAAACAATACGCCGGCTGCCACGATCAACAACCGCACCCAGATACAGCTCCTGATCAATGTCGCTCACGGCTTCAACCAGAATTTTACTGACCGGCTGGCCGTTTGCGTCGGTCTGGTAGGTCACCAGATTCCGACCGAGCCAGTACTCCGCAAACTCGCGGATTTCCTCTTTGCTTTTCACCAGTTTCACACCACCGGCTTTACCGCGGCCGCCGGCATGCACCTGGGCTTTCACAACCCAGCTATCGCCGCCAATCTCGGCAACCGCTTCCACGGCTTCTTTCGGGGTATCACAGGCAACGCCCTGAGATACCGGCAAGCCGTATTTGGCAAACAGATGTTTGCCCTGGTATTCGTGCAGATTCATAGTCTTGTCCCGTCTATTGTTACGAAGAGGAAAGTCCTGTCTGGAACTGACAATTTAGAGGCCAAAACGCGGAAGCTCAAGAAGTACGGTCAATTTCTGGCCCTTAAACGAAAACGGGGCGCTTGAAGCGCCCCGTTGTGTACTGCCTTTTACTTTTTCTTACGCCGATTGGCGATGTGAATCGCCCCACCGCCGACCGCCAGGGCGGCCTCATGAACCGACTCAGACAAAGTCGGATGCGCAAAACAGGTCAAGGCCAGATCTTCTGCGCTGGAACCAAATTCCATTGCGATAACACCCTGAGCAACAATTTCAGATGCCTGCGGTCCGACCACATGGAAACCAAGAATACGATCCGTCTTGGCATCAGCAATGATCTTGACCAGACCGGCTGTGCCATTCGCAGCCATGGCACGGCCATTCGCCGCGAACGGGAAGGTGCCTACGTTGTACTCTTCACCTTCTGCCTTCAGCTCTTCTTCGGTCTTTCCTACCCAGGCCACTTCCGGCGAGGTGTAGATTACATTCGGGATGCAATCGTAGTTGACCTGCGGCTTGTGCCCCGCAATCCGCTCAGCGACCATCACGCCTTCTTCGGAAGCTTTGTGGGCCAACATCGGTCCGCGGACCACGTCACCAATCGCCCAGACGCCTGGCGCTTCGGTTTTACAGTTGTCATCAACAAAGATGAAGCCGCGCTCATCCATTTTGACGCCGGCATCTTCTGCCAGCGCGCCGTCTGTGTACGGACGACGACCAACGGCAACAATCAGCTTGTCAAACTTGGCTTCCTGCTTGCCATTGGCATCTTCATAGCTGACATTGACCAGCTTGCGCTTGACGTCAGCGCCGGTCATGCGAGCGCCGAGAACAATGTTCAGGCCCTGCTTCTCAAACTGCTTCTTGGCGTCTTTGGCAACCTGCTGATCTACCACTGGCAGGAACGTATCCTGAGCTTCGATCACAGTTACTTCGGAACCCAGACGGGCCCAAACGCTACCCAGCTCCAGACCGATAACGCCAGCACCGATAACGCCCAGACGCTTTGGTACTTCTTCAAATTCCAGCGCGCCCTCGGAATCGACGATATGATCGCCATCGAACGGCGCAGGCGGGATCTCGATCGGCTTGGAGCCGGTTGCGATGATCACGTTGTCGGCTTCGTAGGTCTTGGTGTTGCCGTCTTTATCGGTCACCTCAACCTTGCGGCCGGCAAGCAGTTTGCCGTGCCCGTGGATAGAGGTAACACCATTGGCCTTGAACAGACCGGCAATACCACCGGTCAGTTGCTTGACGATACCGGCTTTACGCTCCTGCATCTTGGCAACGTTGATTTCAACGTCTTTAGCCATGATACCCATGGACTCATAGTCGTGGCTGGCTTCCTCAAACTTGTGAGTCACTTCCAGCAGAGCCTTGGACGGAATACAACCCACGTTCAGGCAGGTGCCACCCAGCACCTGGCTTTTTCCGTCTTCACCGGTCCAGGATTCAACACAGGCCGTTTTCAGGCCCAGCTGGGAAGCTTTAATCGCCGCCACATAACCGCCGGGACCGGCACCGATGACAATAACATCGTACTTGTCAGACATAATCTATCCTGTTCTCTGATTCGTTGAATGTCGGCTTATACGTCCAGCAGGATACGCGCCGGGTCCTCGAGCATTTCCTTGATGGCAACCAGGAACTGTACAGCCTCTTTACCATCAATCATACGGTGATCGTATGACAGTGCCAGGTACATCATCGGCAGAACTTCAACCTGACCATTAACGGCCATCGGACGCTCCTGAATCTTGTGCATACCCAGAATGGCGGTCTGCGGCGGATTCAGAATCGGCGTGGAAATCAGGGAACCGAAAATGCCACCGTTGGTGATGGTGAAGGTGCCGCCAGTCATGTCTTCAATGCCCAGCTTACCGCCCTTCGCTTTGGTGCCGTAATCAACAATGGTCTTTTCGATATCCGCCAGACCCATGGCATCCACATCACGGAGAACCGGTACCACGAGGCCACGATCAGTGGACACGGCAACGCCGATATCCTGATAGCCATGGTAAACCATGTCGTTACCGTCGATGGACGCGTTTACGGCCGGGAAGCGTTTGAGCGCTTCGGTCGCCGCCTTGGCGAAAAACGACATAAAGCCAAGCTTGACGTCGTGACGCTTCAGGAAGCTGTCCTTGTACTGGCTGCGCAGCTCCATGATCGGCTTCATGTTGACTTCGTTGAAGGTGGTCAGCATGGCTGCTGTCTGCTGGGCATCGACCAGGCGCTTGGCGATGCTGGCGCGCAGACGGGTCATCGGAACGCGTTTCTCAGGGCGCTCGCCCTGGCCGACATTGACCTGCGGCATATCAGCCGGCTTGGACGCAGCTGCGCCGCCAGAAGACTTCTTGCTATCGACGTGATTCTGAACGTCTTCTTTGGTCACCCGGCCATCTTTCCCAGTACCTTTTACGGCGTTCGGATCAACGTCATTCTCCTCGGCAAGCTTGCGAGCAGCCGGACTCAGAATGGCATCGCCAGAGGAGGCTTCAGACGCCTCTTCTTTCGGCTCTTCAGCCTTTTCCTCAGTTTTTTCTTCAGACTTGCTCTCGGCGGGCTTGGATTCACCAGCCGCACCTTCCTTGAACTTGCCGATGACTTCGCCACTTTCAACGACGTCGTCTTCGTTCTTAATGATCTCTTCGATCACACCGTCAGCGGGTGCCACGACTTCCAGTACAACCTTGTCGGTTTCGATGTCGACGATCAGTTCATCACGCTCACAGGCTTCGCCCGGCTGCTTGTGCCAGGTCGCGACGGTGCCTTCGGCAACCGACTCAGGGAATACGGGGGCTTTAATCTCAATTGACATTACAAATCCTTAGTTCGGTAGCTCGTCAGATTTCAAACGCGTCGTTAACCAACTGCTTCTGCTCTTCGATATGGACAGACATGTGCCCACAGGCAGGTGCAGCGGAGGCCTTACGACCCGCATATTGAAGTTGTAGCTTCGGATCCAGGCGATTCAGCGAATGGTGCATATGATGCTGACTGCAGTACCAGGCACCCTGGTTCATCGGCTCTTCCTGACACCAGACCGCATGCTTCAGCTTCGGATATTCAGCCAGAATCTCGTCCAGGTCGTCCTCAGGGAACGGATACAACTGTTCAATGCGGACAATGGCGACATCATCGCGCTCATCGGACTTTTTCTTCTCCAGAAGATCATAGTACACCTTACCGCTGCACATGATCAGGCGGGTCACTTTCTTCGGATCCGACAGCTCTTTTTCCCGCAGCACTGTCTTGAAGGTGCCGGTGGTCAAGTCATCCAGATCAGAAACCGCTTCCTTGTGACGCAAAAGGCTCTTCGGGGTGATCGCAATCAAAGGCTTGCGCAGCGGCCGCTTGGCCTGGCGGCGCAGCATGTGGAACACCTGCGACGGGGTGGATGGCACACACACCTGAATGTTGTGCTCGGCGCAGAGCTGAAGGTAGCGCTCAAGGCGTGCGGAACTGTGTTCCGGGCCCTGCCCCTCATAGCCGTGAGGCAACAGCATGGTCAGGCCACACAAACGGCCCCACTTGTGCTCGCCGCTGGTCAGGAACTGATCGATGACCACCTGTGCGCCATTGGCAAAATCGCCAAACTGGGCTTCCCAGACCACCAGGCCATGCGGTGCCGTGCCCGCATAACCATACTCGTAGGCCACAACTGCCTCTTCTGACAGATAGGAGTCGTAGATATCGAATCTTGGCTGATCTTCGGACAGCTCCTTCAGAGAGATGTAGGTTGAACCATCTTTCTGGTTGTGCAGAACCGCATGCCGATGAGAGAAGGTGCCGCGGCCGACATCCTGACCGGTAATCCGGATCGGGTGTCCTTCGTCCAGCAGCGTCGCATAGGCCATCATCTCACCATAGCCCCAGTTGAGGGCCAGGGCACCAGCGGTCATCTTCTCGCGATCCTTGACGATCTTGGAGACCTGGCGCTGGATACTGAAGCCTTCAGGGAGTCGGGTCAGTTTTTTGCCCAGTTCCTGGATGGTCTTGATCGGAACACTGGTCTTGCACTTGGCGGTCCACTCGTGGCCCAGATAAGGGGTCCAGTCGACATACAGGTCGGTATTCGGCTCTTTGACCAGAGATTTGACCACATGCTCGCCGTTGTCCAGAGCATCGCGGTACTCGCTTTCCATCTGCTTGGACTCTTGCTCGGTGATAACACCGGCGGCAATCAGGTCGTCCGCGTACTGAACCCGGGTGGTCTTCAGCTTACGGATTTTGTCGTACATCACCGGCTGGGTTGCTGCGGGCTCGTCGGCTTCGTTGTGACCACGACGACGGTAGCAAACCAGATCGATCACCACGTCACGCTTGAACTCATTGCGGTAGTCCATCGCCATGCGGGTAACGAACATGACGGCTTCAGGATCGTCAGCATTCACGTGCAGAATCGGCGCCTGAACCATCTTGGCCACATCCGTACAGTACTCGGTGGAACGAGCGTCTTCCTGTTTGTGGGTGGTGAAGCCGACCTGGTTGTTAATAACGATGTGGATGGTACCGCCGATGCCATAACCACCGGTCTGGGAGCCCTGGAAGGTCTCCATGACCACGCCCTGGCCGGCAAAAGCCGCATCACCGTGCATGACAATCGGCACTACCTGATTGCCGACATTGTCGCCACGACGATCCTGGCGAGCACGTACCGAGCCCTCTACCACTGGCGATACAATTTCCAGGTGGGACGGGTTGAACGCCATAGCCAGGTGCACTTCACCACCCGGGGTCATGACGTTCGAAGAGAAGCCCTGGTGATACTTAACGTCACCGGAACCAAAATCTGCGAGTTTTTTGCCTTCGAACTCGTCGAAGAGTTCTCTCGGGTTTTTGCCGAGCGTATTGACCAGAACGTTCAGGCGGCCACGGTGAGCCATACCCACAACAATTTCTTTGGCACCATAGGAGCCGGCACGCTGAATAAGCTCATCCAGGCAGGGAATCAGGCTCTCGCCGCCTTCAAGGCCAAAGCGCTTGACGCCCGGATACCGGGAACCCAGATATTTCTCGAGACCTTCGGCAGCGATCAGGCGCTCAAGGATATGCTTGCGAGTAGAAGCTTCGTATTCCGGACGGGAGCGAACCGGTTCCATGCGTTGCTGGAACCACCGCTTGATACGGGTATCGACCACGTGCATGTATTCAGCACCGATACTTCCGCAATAGGTCTGACGCAAGCCGCTCACGATATCGGCCAGTTTCATGGTCTCAGAACCGAAGTTCAGTGAACCGGTCTGGAATTCCAGATCCATATCGGAAGAGCCAAGCTCATGGAAACTCGGGTCAAGGTCTTCAACAGACTGGCGCTGCCATACGCCCAGAGGATCCAGTCTGGATTCCTGGTGGCCACGGAAACGAAACGCATTGATCAGCTGGAGCACGCGGATCTGTTTCTTTTCCGACGCTGATGTAGCGTTGGCCGGAGCACTACCGCCAAGAGAACGCTGGTGGCGGGAAATATAGCCAAACTGTTCACGAATAACGGAGTGGGCGACATCGGGACCGCCATTGCCATCGACACTGGGCAGCTGATCGAAATAGCTGCGCCACTCTTCGGGAATAGCGTTCGGGTCTGTCAGGTAGGTTTCAAAAAGCTGTTCAACGTAGGCCAGATTTCCACCCTGGAGGTGGGAGGTCTGCCATAACTGCTCCATGATGCTTTCGTGCATTTTGAATAGCTCACCTTGGGCTGGTGCGGGGGAATCGGCATAGTCGGCCGGCGGCGGGTCAGAGTCAATACGGGTTATTACAGCATGACATCGGCCACCGTTCCTGACCAGGAAGTGATCCGTCCCCTGTGATTATGTATCAGCGACACTGCCCGGCGGCCGGTCAAGCCTCCAAACAGCGGCAACGATTCTGCACCCCCATCATACCATTGCCTATAAGCCATTGGTTGAAGGCCCCGCATAAAGCGAGGCCTTCAAGGGGCTGCCTACTGGCTCAATTCACCAGTATGGCATTTTCTCGAACTTCTCCGATCAGGTTGCCCGTTGCAACAACAAGTTACGGATATGGCCAATTGCACGGGTCGGGTTCAGACCCTTCGGACAAACACTGACGCAGTTCATGATACCACGGCAGCGGAATACGCTGAACGGGTCATCCAGGTTGGCCAGACGTTCAGCCTGAGCGGTATCCCGGCTGTCAGCCAGGAACCGGTAGGCCTGGAGCAGACCAGCCGGACCAATGAACTTGTCCGGATTCCACCAGAAAGACGGACAGGCAGTGGAGCAGCAGGCACACAGAATACACTCGTACAGGCCGTCCAGCTTTTCACGGTCTTCCGGGGTTTGCAGACGCTCAATTCCAGGCGCCGGCGTATCGTTGATCAGATACGGCGTAACCTTCTCGTATTGGCGATAGAACAGGTTCATATCGACAACCAGGTCACGGATTACCGGTAAACCCGGCAGCGGGCGCAGAACAATCTTGTTGTTCTTGGCCACATCAGAAACCGGAGTAATACATGCCAGGCCATTCTTGCCGTTCATGTTCATGCCATCGGAGCCACAAACACCTTCACGGCACGAACGACGGTAGGCCATGGAAGGATCCCCTTCCTTGATCAGGTTCAGCACATCCAGAACCATCAGATCCTTGCCTTCCGGAATCTCTACCTCTACGTCCTGCATGTAAGGGGCATTATCGGTTTCCGGGTTGTAGCGATAAAGGCTTACCAACATCTTGAATATCCCCCTTAGTAAGTCCGGGTTTTCGGCTCGAACGTCGGAACCGTCTTCGGCGCGAAGTTCACATCACGCTTGCCAACACGCTTATCTAGCGGGAAGTACATAGAGTGCTTCAGCCAGTTCTCGTCGTCACGCTCGGTGAAGTCGTTACGGGCATGAGCACCACGGCTTTCTTTACGCTCGGCCGCTGAAATTGCTGTCGCCAGCGCCACCTCATAAAGGTTGTCCAGCTCAAGCGCTTCAATCCGGGCAGTGTTAAAGGCGTTACTGGTGTCAGCCAGCTTGGTGTTACGCACACGCTCGCCAATTGCTTCCAGCTTCTTCAGCCCCTCTTCCATGCTCTTGCCGTCACGGAACACGCCGAAGTACAGCTGCATGCAAGCCTGAAGGTCTTTACGGACCTCTGCAACGCTCTCACCTTCCGATGCACCGTTCAGGCGGTCAAGGCGGGCCATGGCGTTCTTGATGTCTTCTTCACTGGCACCGTCTACTTCGAAGCCGCCGCGCAGCTGCTCTTCGATGTGCAGGCCAGCAGCACGACCAAATACAACCAGGTCGAGCAGAGAGT
>Ga0136556_1000412_pt1 | contig 26347 bp, 26 predicted proteins | sample AntRauTorckE6831_FD_104780 | JGI IMG/M metagenome (GOLD analysis project Ga0136556, IMG submission 104780) | Saline lake microbial communities from Rauer Islands, Antarctica - Metagenome Torckler E6 #831 | ecosystem: Environmental > Aquatic > Non-marine Saline and Alkaline > Saline | place... | reverse complement strand
CATTAAATAGCGTGGATTTACCTACATTAGGCAAACCTACAATTCCACATTTTAAACTCATATATAAATTTAATTCAGATGGCGGGCACTTTAAAAGTACGTGCCATCATAGTTAGGCTTTTCAGATATTCTCAATTATCTATGCAAATTTGCTGCACAAATTCTTCTTCAGGCAGTAAGACGGCCGTTAGCTTACCGTAGCCAAGCGAATCGTACACGCAACCCGTATCAATGCCAATCATGTTAGGTTTGCGTATGGGATGCGGCCGCGGCGTATGGCCAAAGATTACGGTCTTTTCCCAAGGCGTTTCGAACGCATTTAAATGCGAGCGTTCCCAAAGAAATTCATGTATTTCACTTTTATTCTGTAAGCTTTCTTCAATGGTTTTAGCCGGCGACAGCCCTGCATGTACAAAAAAGTAATCGGGGGTATCGTAATACATTAGGGTTTGTTTGTAAAAATCGAGATGGCTCTCTGGAATATTAAAGTCTTTATATGTAGCATCGTAAGAGGCCAGCGTACTTTTGCCCCCGTTCATCAACCATAAGTCAAGTTTGCCCTCGTAGTATGCATCCAGCAACATTTGTTCATGGTTACCGCGCAGGAAAATACATTCTTGTTCTTCTCCAAAAGCAAGCAGCAGATCTACTACCCCACCCGAATCGGGGCCGCGATCTATATAATCACCCACAAAAAGAAAGGTGTAGTCGTTTTGATATTTATTTAATTTTTCAAGTAGCGCATCCAAGGATTGTAAACAGCCGTGAATATCTCCAATTGCTACATATTTTTTTTTAGACAAAATGGGTATTAACTATTTATAGATGATTCGATTAGACCGCGCCCCGATTTTTGAATCTCTCCCTCTTCACTGAGTTGCACTAAAGCTGCATCCAAAATTCCATTAATAAAATTACCGGATTTAGCCGTGGAATAGTCTTTTGCTATTTCTATGGCTTCATTAATGGTAACTTTAGTAGGAACTTCCTCAAAATGCAAAAACTCACAGAGAGCCATGCGCAGAATAATTTTATCGGTTACATTCAGCCGATCTATATCCCAATTACTAATATGCAGCTTTATCACTTCATCAAGCTGCTGCCGATTATTTAGCGTTTCAAAAAAAAGCCGTTCAGCAAATTTGTAATTTTGTTTATCGGTTTTAAATTTGGGTTTGATAATTGTCTCAAGAATGTGCCCCCACTCGTTTTGGCTTATCTCCTCAGCATATAGGGCTTGAACCACTAACTCCCGGACTTCTCTTCGTTGAACCATATTCCTTGTTTAATTGAAAGCTTGGAAAATACAAAACCTGTGGTATAGCTGAAAGAAAAGAAAGGCATTTTTTTCTGCGCTTTTTATACGATACTTGCCTGTGATGGCTATAATTACCTATATTAGGCTTCTGTTTTGGGTGATTAGCTCAGTTGGTTTAGAGCACCAGCTCGACAAGCTGGGGGTCACTGGTTCGAATCCAGTATCACCCACATTGTAGGTTCTGCCGAAGGCATCCCTTTGGGAGAATCCTACATCACCCACTTTATTGGTTCCGCCGTAAGCGTCCGCCGGCTGGCGGAGAATCCTGCATTACCATCTTTATATTCTACACCATTCCGCTCGAAAATACTGTATTGAAAACCCTTTTACTTATCTATTTCAAATTCCAGATTAAAGCGCATGCCATTTTCCTGGTTTTCAAAATTACAGCTACCTCTAAGTTGATTCGAAAGTGTTTGAATTAAGGTTAGCCCTAAGGTTGAAGGGTTATCATAGTCAATATTTTCTGGCATCCCTCTTCCGTTATCTTCAACACACAGCAAAAACGTTTCGTCTTCCTGCTTCAATTTAATATTGATATCACCCGTTTTCCTGCCTTCAAAAGCATGTTTATAAACATTGGTGATGAGCTCATTTAAAATAAGTCCGCAGGGAATGGCTTGATTTATTGTTAGAAAAATTGAAGCCGAATCAATGGAAATCGAAACGTCTGTAACCTCAGTGGCCATCGAAGAAACGATAATGTCTAAAAGCTCTTTGAGGTAAACGTCGATAGAAACTTCAGAGAGATTTTCGTTCTGATACAGTTTCTCATGTATCAATGCTATGGAATTTATGCGCAACTGACTTTCACGCAAGATATTTCTGGCCTCCTTCGAATCAGCTTTAAACTGCTGCAATTCCAACAGACCGGCAATTACTGCCAGATTATTCTTTACCCGGTGATGGATTTCGGCAAGCAAAACTTCCTTCTCTTTAAGCGATTTCTTTATTTTCTCTTCCGCTTTTTTACGTTCCGTTATGTCCACATAGATACCATAAATTGCAATGGTCTCACCGTTTACATTAACAGGAACGCCGTAGATAAGTACATCCACCAGTTCACCATTTTTTGTTTCTCTCCGTGCTGATATCGAGGAAGCATCCCCTTCAAATACTTGTTTTGAAAGCTTTTGAGCCTGCCTTTCTTTTCCTTTCGGCACAATTACTTTATCCACGTTCAACCCTTCAATTTCTTCTGCTATGTAGCCGAACGTATTTTCAAATGCTCTATTTACCGTACGTATATGTTGGTTCTTATCCATCATTACAATGCTGACGGGGGCATTTTGAAATAGCTGCTCAAACTTCTCTCTGCTTTTTTGAATTTCATCTTCTACTTCATGCTGCTTACTTATATCTCTTGCGATAGCAATAACTACTTCTTCTCCAAAATAAGTACCGGGATTGAGTACCACTTCTTCAGGGAAAACTTCTCCGTTCTTCCGCCGGCCCCATTGTTCAAATTTTTGAGGGGTACCGTCCAACGCTTTTTTAAAATGCTCCTGCGCTTTTTTAAGATCTGTTTTACCTTTCGCAGCCAAGACATCAGGTTGTTTTCCAATTAAAAACTCCCTGTCATACCCATTTAATTCTAAGGCTGCCTTGTTCACTTTAATAAATTGCTCTTCTTTGTCCTGTATGTAAATAGCATCACTAATCGAATCAAATAAATCTTCAAAACTCTCTACGCTGGCCTGGTAGCGTTCAAATGCAAGCTTGCTGTGGGTGATATCCAATAGTGTTCCTACAATAGCCGGCTTACCCAGGTAGTCAATTTTAGTTCCAAATACTTTTACATGAATCGTTTCCCTGTTTTTAGTCAGGCAGCGAAAGTCATACTGTATAGAATCGGCTCCTCCATTCATTCGTTGTTTTAGATTTTCAGCAACCAACTTGCTATCGTCGCGATGCGTTAAATCAAGCGGACCCAGCGTGCCTTCTATCTCGCCTTTTGCATAATTGAAAATATCTGCAAAACAAGGATTGACATATTTGAATGTTCCATTCTGAATTAAATAAACGCCAACCAATGATTCTTCAGCAAGCGCTTTAAACAGATCTTCTGATTTTTTTCGTTCACTTATATCTTGCACAAGAGTATAAACCGATAAGAGGCTACCGTTTTCATCATAAACCAATGTATTATGCCATTCGCAAACCCGAACGTCTCCCGTTTTTGTATGCACCCTCCCATTTGTAGTATAGTGGTGTTTTAAAGCTGCTACATTATCATCAATCATCTGGTTTGCCTGATCTAATTCTTCTTTATGCATAAACTTGTTGAAAAATTTTGGATCACGCAGCACTTCTTTTTTGGACCAGCCAAACAATTTTTCTGCTTTTTCCGACCATTTTAAAACACGCTTTTCAGCATCCCAAATAATTTCGGCAAGAGGCCGGTTGCCCTTGTACAACTGAATCTGAGGAAACTTACTTAACCTTTTCTCCTGATTATTTACCTGTTCCGTTACGTTATGGGCAGTTGCTAATTTTGCAGGTTTGCCGTTATGGCTGAAGATGTGAGAGGTAAACTGCACATACACCTCTTCTCCACATTTTGTTTGATGCACCCAAATTTTATCGTTGGCAAATTCATCATTCTCTTGAATTATTAATGCCGAACGATCTTTTTTTTCGCCTAAATCATAGATGCTCATTTGGCAAAACTCATCGCGCGAATAGCCATAAAATTCAATCGCCGCTTCATTTGCGTCTAATATGTTAAGGGTGTTGTGGTTTAATACAAACAGCGCATGATTACAAAAAAAAGATGATTGCCCGTTATTCATTTTATTAACAAGATTGGTGAGTTATGTACCCTTTTTGGAGTATTTATTGTATTTCCCGAAAGCAATTATACAAATAATTAATTATTATAAAAAATTAATTATTGTAAATTAAGAATGAAGGATGGTAGAAAATAACCATGTTGGGCTGTATGATTTTTTTTATCTTTGAGGCTTCAAAATGAACAGAAAAAAAATAACCGATTTTTTTATCACCAAATGGGCCAAGAAACAATAACCATTACATTTCCGGATGGAAGCCAAAAAAAATTTCCAAGCGGTACCACCGGACGCGAAGTTGCAGAATCAATATCAAAGGGGCTGGCCCGTGATGCCCTGAGCATTACGCTAAATGATGAAATACTCGAACTCTGCCGTCCCATCAATAAAAGTGGATCAATAACTATTAACACCTGGGATTCCGATGATGGTAAATACACTTTCTGGCACTCATCGGCCCACGTATTAGCAGAAGCCATTCAGGAACTGTATCCGGAAGCAAAGTTTGGAATCGGTCCGCCTATTGAACAGGGTTTTTATTATGATGTTGATTTTGGCGATGTCGATTTTGGGCAGGACGATTTGGAACCGCTCGAAAATAAAATGATTGAAAGGGCCCGCAAGAAATCGGAATTCCACCGCAAACCGATTTCCAAAAAAGATGCATTGGCCTTTTACCAAAAGAAGGATAATCCATACAAGCTTGATTTAATTGAAGACCTTGAAGACGGCACCATAACTTTTTATGAGCAGGGAAATTTTACAGATCTGTGCCGCGGCCCGCATATTCCCCACACGGGCAAAATCAAAGCAGTTAAATTGACGAATCTGGCGGGCGCTTACTGGCGCGGCGATGTGAACAGTGAACAACTGACCCGCATCTACGGCATCAGCTTTCCCAAGCAGAAGATGCTGCAAGAACATCTCCATCAGGTTGAAGAGGCCAAAAAACGCGATCATAAAAAATTGGGGAAAGAACTTGGCATTTATATGATGGATGCTATGATAGGGCAAGGACTGCCCGTTTGGCTGCCAAACGGAACCGTCATTCGCCGCACTTTAGAAGAATTTTTGCGAGAGGAACAGAAAAAGCGTGGCTATCAGGAAGTCATCACCCCGCACATTGGAAATTTAAAACTTTACGAAACTTCGGGCCACTACCCCTACTACCAGGAATCCCAATACGATCCTATTCAAGCAGATGATGAAGGATATCTGCTAAAACCTATGAATTGCCCCCATCACCACCGCATCTATTCGAATGAACTGCACAGTTACCGTGATTTGCCGGTTCGCCTGGCGGAGTTTGGCAGTGTATATCGGTATGAACAGTCGGGTGAGTTGAACGGCCTTTCACGCGTGCGCGGCTTCACCCAGGATGACGCACACATTTATTGCATGCACGAGCAGCTTAAAGATGAAATCAAAAATTGTATCGACTTAACCGAGTTGGTATTCGGCACCTTTGACATGCCGGTTGACATCCGTCTTTCATTCCGCGATGAAAATGAAGAAAAGTATGGCGGCAAAACAGAATTCTGGGACCGGGCCGAAAGTGAAATTAAAGAAGTAGCGGATGAAGTTGATCTCGATTATACCATTGCCCGCGGGGAAGCCAGTTTTTATGGTCCCAAAATTGATTTCATCATCCGTGACGCTATTGGGCGAAAATGGCAGCTTGGAACCGTTCAGGTAGATTATGTGATGCCGGAACGCTTCGACTTAACATACATAGGTTCTGATAACGAAAAGCATCGTCCGGTCATCATTCACCGCGCGCCTTTTGGATCGATGGAGCGCTTTGTAAGTATTTTAATTGAGCATTTTGCCGGTGATTTCCCGGTCTGGTTGGCCCCCGTGCAAGTGAGCATCATTCCAATAGCAGATAATCATAACGATTATGCCTTTAAACTGGCGGAGCAGCTGAAAGAAGCAGATGTGCGCGTCACTGTTGATCACCGCAGTGAACAAATTGGCGCAAAAATACGGAACGCGGAAACGAGCAAGATTCCTTATATGTTAATAGTAGGTGATGACGAGGTTTCGAACGAAACTGTTTCTATCCGTCGCCATAAAGAAGGTGATATTGGAACCTTTGATTTTTCTGAATTTATTTCTAATCTAAAAGCAGAGATTAACAATAAAGAACTACCAAAACACTCTAACTAAAAGTAAAGTAATACGAGGTAATTTATCGCAAGACAACGCAGAGGTTACAGACCAAGAGGCAACTCAGATCGACCTAAGTCAAACGAAGAAATAAGATCATCCAAAGTGCGTGTTATACACCCGGAAGACACAGAAAAAGAGCACGAAGTGGTGTCTATTGATCGGGCGCGGGAAATTGCGGCTTCTTACAACAAGGATTTGGTAGAAGTTGCGCCCGGTGCCGAACCACCTGTTTGCAAGGTGATGGACTTTGGCAAGTACATGTACGAAAAGAAGAAAAAGGAAAAAGAAGCAAAAAAGAAGCAGCACACCGTTCAGGTTAAAGAGCTTCGGTTTCGTCCCAATACCGACGATCATGATCTTGAATTTAAAACTCGTCACGCACGCGGTTTCTTAGAAGACGGTGATAAACTTAAAGCTATGGTTCAATTTCGCGGGCGTGATATGCTCTACACAGATCGCGGTAAAGAACTACTGCTCGATTTAGCCGAGGAACTAAGCGATATAAGTGAAATTGAATCCAGACCCAATATGGAAGGCCGCCGCATGTTTATGATGCTTGCCCCTACCGGTAAAAATTGACCGTTGATTTAATTGATTTATCCCGTTTCGCTGATATTTATTGGTGATGCCAATAAATAAAATCAGTGCAATCTGCGTAATCAGATTAATCAGCGATCCGGGTTTTAAAGTGAAGTCATTTATCCGTATCTTCTCAACCTTTAATACTTACAGAAATTATAATATAGGTATAGTGTTATGCCAAAAATGAAATCAAACAGTGGGGCAAAAAAACGCTTTAAAGTTACCGGTTCCGGTAAAGTTAAGCGCAAGAAGGCAGGAAAAAGCCACATCCTCACAAAGAAATCAAACAAACGGAAACGCCAGCTTAGAAAGGCCACATTGGTGGATAAGGCCGATGAGAAGTCTGTTAAGCGAATGATTCCGTATAAATAATAATTCCAACTATTTAAACATTATATAAAATGCCACGTTCACGAAATAAGGTGGCTTCCCGTCGCCGTCGCCGCAAGATTTTAAAGCAGGCGAAAGGTTACTGGGGCAGACGTAAAAATGTTTATACTATTGCGAAAAATGCCGTCGAAAAAGCGATGCAGTATCAGTATCGCGACCGCAAAGTTCGCAAGCGTGAATTCCGCAAACTCTGGATCATGCGTATAAATGCTGCTGCCCGTCAAAACGGTACAACCTACTCACGACTGATGGGAGCCATGAAGAAAAAGAATATTGAATTGAATCGTAAAGTCTTAGCCGACCTTGCGGTCAATGACCCGGACACATTTACTGCTATTGTTGAACAAACTAAATAGCAATTCTCCTGTATATTTTAAAAGCCGGTTCTGATCAATTCAGGATCGGTTTTTTTATTGAATGCCGGTTCTTATTTAAATAGTTTCCAACGGAGTTTTTTTTGAGTTATCATTTAAAAACAAATAAAATGTCATCCCTTCCAAAGGAATCCCTTTGGGAGAATCCCCGGTTTATGGGGTGAGGGATCTCAAATGTGTTAAAACCCGTGCCTGCTAATTGGCAGTGTTTGTATCAACGCTTGAGATCCCTCGTCGCGTGCGTTTCTTTTTATGCATTATATTCTCAAAAGCTCCTCAGGATGACAAAAAAGCAAAATAATAGCCATTAAAAGCATTAACCATCGTTTCATGCTTTCTGATATTGAAAAATTAAAAAAGGAAATTGAATCTTTTTCGATCTCCGGTGAAGAAGAATTGGAAAATTTTCGCCTGAAGTATCTTTCCCGAAAAGGAAAAATTCAGTCCATGTTTAGTAACATAGGCAGCGTTCCAAAGGAAGACCGTGGCAAGGTTGGCAAGGCCATGAACCATATTAAAAATTTTGCGCAGCAACGGTTTGAGGAAGCTGAGCAAAAGTTGAATCAAAAAAATGTAACTGCAAAAGCAACGGAAGACATTACACTTCCGGCTGCTCCACTGCCTTCCGGTTCCTACCACCCACTCACACAAACACTGGAAGAAATGAAGCATATTTTCTACCGTCTTGGATTTAATATAGCAGACGGACCCGAAATTGAAGATGACTTTCATAATTTTACGGCGCTTAACTTCCCGCCCAACCACCCTGCCCGTGATGAGCAGGATACTTTTTTCATTAAAAAGTATGAAGATGCCAACAAAAATGACCTGGTACTTCGCACACACACATCACCGGTACAAATTCGGTTGATGAAAGAAAAAAAACCGCCTATTCGTGCAATCATGCCCGGCAGGGTATATCGCAATGAAGCGGTAACGCCCAAATCGTACTTCCTATTTCACCAGGTGGAAGCGCTCTACGTGGATACCGATGTAAGCGTAGCAGATCTAAAAGCAACCCTCATCAGCTTTGCTCAAATGATGTTCGGAAGTGAGGTGAAATACCGTATTCGACCAGGCTTCTTCCCTTTCACCGAACCCAGCCTTGAAATGGACATCTGGTGGGAAACAAAAGATGGCGGCGGCAAATGGCTGGAAATTTTAGGCTCGGGTATGGTTGATCCAAATGTGTTTAAATCGGTGGATCTGGACCCCGAGAAATATACCGGTTTTGCCTGGGGCATGGGCGTTGAGCGTATTGCTATGCTGCGCCATGGAATTGATGATATTCGCCTGTTTTACAACAATGATAACCGCTTTTTGAAGCAGTTTAATTAATTTTTAGAACACGAATGATACGAATTCAACGGATTTTAACTGGTTTTTTATTAACCCTGACAACCTATAAATCTGCGTCTTCTGTGTTCCATTAGTCCATTTTATTCATGAATATATCATACAACTGGCTTAAAGAATTTATAGACCTTGAACTCTCTCCCGATGATACCGCAGAAAAATTAACCCTTATCGGCCTTGAAGTTGAAGAAGTTAATAATTACGGTAGTCTGCTGGAGGGAGTTATCGTGGGGGAAGTGCTTGAAGTAGATGAGCACCCTAACGCCGATCGCCTGCGTATTTGTCAAGTCAACCTTGGAAAAGAAAAAGTCCAGATTATTTGCGGAGCAGACAATGTAGCCGTCGGACAAAAAGTGCCGGTAGCTACCATCGGCTCTGTCTTGCCCCTTACCTTAGATAATGGTGAATCCCTCACTATTCGCAAAGCAAATTTACGGGGAGAACCCTCTGAAGGTATGATTTGCGCTGAAGATGAACTGGGTTTAGGTACCGATCATAACGGAATTATGGTTTTAGATGATACCTTGAAAACCGGTACCCCAATAAGTGAAGTATTTGACCTGCAAGTAGATACTATTTTTGATATTGCAATCACCCCGAACCGCCCTGATGCAACCTGTCATTTGGGAGTAGCCCGCGATTTAGCTGCTTCACTTAATCTTGATCTGAAGAAACCTTTTCAAACGGACTTTAAAGAAGCTAAGCCGCTCGAAAATTTTGATATTAAAATCAAAAATCCCGAAAAATGTCCGCGGTATGTAGGCAAATGTATTCAGGACGTAACTATTAGTGAGTCACCCGCCTGGCTTAAGAATCGGCTTAAAGCGCTGGGCCTCCGACCCGTAAACAATGTGGTTGATGTAACCAACTACGTGATGTTTGAGCTTGGGCAACCACTGCACGCCTTTGACAAAGATAATCTAAAAGGCGACAAAATTGTGGTGCGGGATTTTGATCATGAAGTAAAATTTGAAACTCTTGATCATGTAAAACGTGATTGTCCCGCCGGGACGCTATTTATATGCGATGGTGAGCAGCCGGTGGCCATTGCGGGGGTGATGGGCGGGGTTGATTCTGAGGTGAGCAACAGAACCAGCACTATTTTACTCGAAAGCGCCTATTTTGATCCGGGCAGCATACGTAAAACGGCCAAAGAACAAACCCTGCAAACCGATGCTTCTTATCGTTTTGAGCGCGGCATAGATCCTGAAATTCAACGCATAGCCGCAGAACATGCAGCGAAACTGATTGCAGAAACAGCCGGCGGTACTCTTCGGGAAAACTGCTCTGATATTCACCCGATTAAACATCAGCCCGTAAAGCTTGCCCTTCGTAAAAGCTACACCAACCGCCTGCTGGGTACCAACTTTTCGGTTCATGATATTACAAAACTGCTTGGCGGACTGGAGTTATCCATTGAACATAAAGACCAAGATGCGGTAACATACACTATTCCCTCATTCCGTCCTGATCTGGAACGCGAAGTGGATTTAATTGAAGAAGTGGGCCGGCTTTATGATTATAATAATATCCCCAAACCCGGGCACGCAACCTTTACATCGCCCGAGCCACTTACCCAATGGGAGCAGTTGAACAGTAAAATTAAGGAAACCGCCAAGGGGCTGCGGTTCAGAGAAATTTATTCGAACTCTCTCATTTCAGATGCAGATGCCGCTCATTTTGGTGATCTGAATGAAATGCTTCATACACTCAATCCCATTTCTGCCGATATGACCACGCTCCGCCCCACCCTGTTGCAAGGATTTTTAAAATCGGCGGCTTATAATTTTAATCGCAATGCTTCCCAAGTTCGATTCTTTGAAACGGGTCACGTTTTTAAAAAGACGGATGATGGTCCGTATTACAAAGGTATTGGTGAAGAATCGCACATTCTATTTGGCTTGGCCGGTTTAAAAAAAATCGAACACTGGAGCAGTGAACCGCAAGAATATTCGTTCTTCGATCTAAAAGCAGTAGTCAACAGTTTCTTGGAATCGCTGAATCTCCGAAAGCATATTTCAACAAAACCTAACGAAAATGGCCAATTAGATTATTTCGTAAATAAAATAAAAATTGGCGAGCTTTACGAAATCGATCAAACCCTCTACAAGGAATTTGATTTAGACATTTCTGCTTTTGCCGCTGAGTTTTCTATTTCGAATATTTTTGACACTAAGCGAAATTTAAAAGAAACACCATATGAACCGGTATCTAAATTCCCGGCCTTTACTTTTGATTTTGCAGTGATCGTTGATAATGAACTCCGGGCAGAATCACTGCTGCAACAAATCAACGAAACCGCCGGTAACCGTCTGCATGACATCCAGATATTTGACGTGTTTGAAGGATCATCCATTGGCGAAAATAAAAAAAGCCTCGCTTTCCGCCTGTCATTCCTTGATAAAAATAAAACATTGACTATCAATGATGTAGAGCCTATCATTGAAAAAGTATTGAAGGTACTTAATGATAAATTTTCAGCAAAATTGCGGTCTTAATTAGCAGCGAATAGTGCTTATAAACGACAATCCACATAGCGAACGATTTCAGCAACTTTTGGGCGAAATAGAGGCTGAAGTAGATAAATTGAAGGCTAAAATCAGTGCCTTAGAAAAGGAAAATATGCGGATTGAAAATGAGCTTAAAGAAACAAAAGACAGAGAGGCTGACGTATTTTCTTCGACTAAAGCAACTGAACGTATGGCTTTGAAACATCAGATTAAAGGATTGGTTTCTAAAATTGACGAACACCTTGAGGAGTAGCCATGAAGGCCATTAAAGTTACTATATTTGGTAAGCAGTACCCCCTTCGGGTGGAGGAGTCCGAGGAAGAAAATATGCTGCGCATTGCACACTATGTTGACGAAAAATTTACTCAATATAAAAAAGAGTTGACCAAGCAGCCCGAGTCAACCGTAATGGTTCTGGCCGCCCTGAGCATCGCTGAAGAGCTTTTTGAAGAACGGAAGCGTAACAGGGAACTCAATCAAAAAGAAGATATCATACTTGAAGACGTCAATAAATCCATCGAAACCTTCCTGCAAAAGATCCGTGCTTAGCGTCTTTAATCATTCTGATAACAGCCATTAATTTCTTACCTTAACGCTTTCAGAATTTTGAGCTCAACTCTACTAAATAATGGCTAAAAAGCATCTAAACATTCTCTTTATCGGTGATATAGTTGGTGAGCCGGGACTAAGCCTGCTCGAAACTATTTTACCCGGACTGATTGAGAAACATGAAGCTGATTTTGTAATAGCAAACGGGGAAAATTCGCATGAAGGTAAAGGTATCAACCGGCATATCATTCAGGATTTATATGATTTAGGCGTCCATGTTATTACCGGCGGCAATCACTCTTTTGCCAAATGGAAAGTGTTTCCTTACATGAAAACGGACCCGAATATTCTGCGGCCGCTGAACTACCCCTCTGGCAATCCGGGCTATGGATATACCATATACAAGCTCGATGATTTAGATCTAAAAATAGGCGTACTTAATTTACAGGGGCGCACATTTTTATTAAATATAGATGATCCCTTTTCAACAGCCGACTGGGCGCTCGAAAAAATTAAACAGGAAACCGATATTGTATTTGTTGATTTTCATGCAGAAGCCACCGCCGAAAAGATGGCCCTTGCCTGGCATCTGGATGGGAAAGTATCCGTTATTGTGGGAACCCATACACACATACCTACAAACGACGCCCGCATTCTGCCCAAAGGAACCGGCTATATTACCGATGCCGGCATGACTGGCTCTTTTGACTCTGTGCTTGGAATGGACTCCGAAACATCGCGCAAACGTTTTACACTTGGCACACCGCACCGGTATAAACTTGCAAAGGGTAACAATCATGTTTGTGCGGTAAAATCAACCGTTGACCTTGAGACCTCGAAGTGCCTGCACATTGAACCGATTATGTATCCTAAACTTACCAACAGTAAACTGGATAGTTAATGCCGGATAAAGACATAATTTTAAAAGGAAGCAATCTCACAAAATCATTCCCGAGCAAAACGGGAAGCGACCGGCTGACTGTTCTGAATGATGTTTCCATTTCAATAACTCGGGGTGATGTCGTTTGCGTAGTTGGCGCCAGCGGAAGCGGCAAGAGTACCCTTTTGCATATTTTGGGTGGACTTGATCAACCGGACTCAGGGACCATTTCCTGGAACGGGCAGCATATGTATGATATGAACAAGGACGAGCTGGCCAACTTCCGCAATCAAAAGTTGGGTTTTGTTTTTCAATTTCATCATTTGTTACCCGAATTTACAGCGCTCGAAAATATAATGATGCCGGCCCTTATCCACGAAGCGAGCTTTAAAACTGCAGAGGACCGCGCTATGACATTACTCAACCGTTTTGGCATATCCGAACGGGCCGACCACCGCCCTACTGAACTTTCGGGTGGCGAGCAGCAGCGCGTTGCTATGGCAAGGGCTTTAATTAACGAGCCGGATCCTATTTTGGCAGATGAGCCTACGGGAAACCTCGACGAAGACAATACCGAGATTCTGCTTGATATGCTTTTTGAGCTCAGAGAAATAGATAATGTGAGTATTTTACTTATTACACATGAAAAAGACATTGCCCGCAGAACCGACCAAACCTTTGAGTTAAGTAAAGCCAAACTACATTCTTTTTAATTTTGCTTAAAGCTAAAACTATCATAATTTTGACCCCTTTAATTTAAAGGCATCAACCAATACAATTTATACTCATGGCTAAGAATTTCACCGAAGAAGAACTTGAACAGGATCCGTTTATAAACAGTTATGCGAAAATACAAAAGTTCTATGTTGAAAATAAAAATGTAATAATCGGATCAGCCGTAGCAATACTTCTTATAATTGCATCCGCTATTGGATATAATTACTACCAGCAATCACAAAATGAAAAGGCTCAGCGGCTTATGGCTTCAGCCGAAGAATTCTATCTTCGTGGAGAATATCAACGTGCATTAACGGGTTCCGATGAGGATTTTACTATCGGTTTCCAGCAGATCATTAATAACTACGGCGGTACTGAAGCAGGGAATATTGCCCGCTATTATGCTGCTGTTAGTGAGTATAATTTAGGAAATACCGAGCAGGCCCTCTCTTATATTAAAGAATACGATGTGCCCGATGGTATACTTGGTGTAGCACCCATTTCTTTTCATGCAGTTTTGTTGACTGAAAGTGGACAGCATTCGGAAGCTGCTGAAAAGTATGTACAAGCCGGTGAATGGGATGAAAATTCATCAACAACCCCCTACAATTATTTAGAAGCCGCGAATGCCTACCATGATGCCGGAAATGTTGCTAAAGCCGAAGAGTATGCGCAGCTAATTATTGACAATTATTCAAGCAGTCCCCAAGTAACTGAAGCTAATAAGCTGCTCGGCCAGCTGATGGCCGCAAATGGAACGTAATAGAAAAATTTAATTTTTGCAGCAACCGGCAGCCCAGCTCCATTGGTTATACCGGTTAATATTCCTATCGCCCGGAAACGGGAGGATCATATTTCATATCCACCCACTTTTTTTCTTTACCGCTTTCAATAGCTTTATGAATGAAATGAACGCCTATGGCTCCATCCTGTGCCGTAGGAAAATCTGAAATAATTGTATTTGGTTTCTCACCTTTTTCCTCCGCCATAATAGTAAGGGCAACATTACGATAAATATTTGCAAAAGCTTCTATAAAGCCTTCAGGGTGACCGGGCGGAATGCGGCTATTAAAATTGGCATGCTCAGAAAGATAGGGGTTCCCTCGCTTATAAACTTCCTCCGGTTGGTCTGGATATTTAAGGTGTAAATAGTTGGGATTTTCCTGCTTCCATTCCAAGGCTGCCTTGGTACCGTATATTCTTATTTTTAATGCATTCTCCTCTCCTATAGATATCTGGGAAGCATACAGAATGCCGCGAACGCCTCCTTCATAATGAACAAGCATATTAGCGTCATCTTCAAGCTCACGACCTTCTACAAAGGAATGTATATCTGCTATTAGTTTTACCATTCTGAGGTCGGTAATATATTCCACCAGGTTTTCTGCATGTGATCCAATATCACCAACTGCAGAGGACACGCCCGCTTTATCGGGATCTGTTCGCCATTCAGCTTGTTTAGCCCCTTCCTGCTCGATGGGCTCAGATAACCAGCCCTGAGGATATTCTATGACAATCTTTCTAAGCGTTCCTAATTTGCCATTTTTCACCATTTGCCGGGCTTCTTTCACCATTGGGTAGCCCGTGTAGTTATGGGTTAACGCAAATGTTACCCTGTGTTTATCAACCAGCCGGCAGATTTTTTCGGCTTCTTCAACCGTTTTAGTCATGGGTTTATCACAGATAACATTTATACCGGCTTTGATAAATGCTTCACATACCGGAAAATGCAGATGATTGGGGGTGACTACAGAAACAAAGTCGATACGTTCTTCTTTGGCTAAAGCCGATTCTTTTTTAGCCATTTCTTGATATGAGCCGTACACCCGCTCAGGACTAAGACCAAGCTCCGCTCCCTTTTTTTGAGATTTTTTGGCCGATGAAGAAAATGCCCCGGCTACCAATTCTATATGTCCGTCAAGAGCTGCAGCTTTGCGGTGTACCTCTCCGATAAATGCTCCGGGACCGCCACCTACCATACCATAGCTTAACTTTTTTTTCATTGCTTTGAATTAATTTGAATATATGTACTCATTAATTAAGAAATATGAGGCATAAATCGAAAGTAAAATTGAGGAAAAGATATTTTTACATCAATAGTTATGCAATATATTTGCATATGTGTCTATGCACATATATAATGTTTCGAAGGCTTTTGCAAAAACTACTTATTATCTCCTCCTAAAATAACCCATTTGGAGAAAATTCACAGTTTCCCAAACCCCTATTTAGATAAAACAAGATCAGTTCTATAAAAATGGATATGAATACACCTCAAGTTAAAGAAACTGCCGAAGAATATGATGCCATCGTAGTAGGCACAGGAATAAGCGGCGGATGGGCTGCAAAAGAACTCACAGAGAAAGGACTTAAAACGTTGGTGCTGGAACGCGGTCGCATGGTCAAGCATGTAGAAGATTATCCCACTATGCACATGGACCCCTGGGATTTTGAAAACAACGGCCAGCTTAGCAGGGAAGAACAAAAGCGCCAGAAAAAACAGGCTCGTACCGGCTATACTACCCATAAAGCGCACAACCATTTTTTTGTGGACGATATAGATCATCCTTATAACGAAGAAAAACGATTTGACTGGATGCGGGGCTACCATGTGGGAGGACGCTCACTGGTATGGGGCCGGCAAAGTTACCGTTTGGGTGATTATGACTTTGAGGCCAATGCCAAAGATGGTGTTGCCGTTGATTGGCCCATCCGCTATAAAGATGTAGCCCCTTGGTACGATTATGTTGAAGAATATATTGGCGTAAGCGGCGAAAAGTTGGGACTGCCTCAACTGCCTGACGGTATATTCCTAAAACCCATGGAACTGAACTGCGTTGAAGATCACCTAAAAAAAACGATTGCAAATAATTATGACGATCGGTTATTGACCATAGGACGCACGGCACATATTACAGAAGGCACCAAAGAAGGCATTGGAAGGGTAACCTGCCAATACCGGAACCGATGCATGCGGGGCTGTCCTTTCGCCGCCTACTTTAGCAGCAATTCTTCCACCCTTCCTGCGGCAGAAGCAACAGGCAACATGACGCTAATGCCAAACTCCATCGTTCACGAAGTGATGTATGACGCTGACAGCAAACGGGCTACCGGCGTTAAAGTTATTGATGCAGAGTCGAAAGAAACGTACGAATATAAGGCTAAAGTTATTTTTCTTTGTGCGTCCGCCATTGCTTCGGCAAGCATTTTAATGCAATCCAAATCCGACCGCTTTCCCGAAGGCATGGGCAACGATTCCGGCGAACTGGGCCATAATATCATGGATCATCATTTCAAAGCGGGAGCTTTTGGAAAATACGATGGTTTCGAAGACAAGTACTATGCCGGACGTCGACCTAACGGCATTTATATACCCCGATTTAGAAACCTTGGAAATGGAACCAACCAAAAGGATTTTCTGCGCGGTTATGGCTATCAGGGTGGCGCAAGCCGGGGTGATTGGACCGAGAGTATACGTGAACTGAGTTACGGCAAAGAGCTAAAAGAAGCAATTCTACAGCCCGGCGGTTGGTCCATAGGGCTTATGGGATTTGGTGAAACCCTGCCCTACCACGAAAACAAAATGTACCTGGACTATGACGATACCAACCAATGGGGCTTGCCTACCATCACCTTTGATGCGGAGTTTAAAGAAAATGAATTAAACATGCGTAAAGATATGGTAACCCAAGCCATGGAAATGCTTGAGAAGGCCGGATTTAACGATATCAATGCCTGGGACGATATTGGCGCACCTGGCTTGGGAATTCACGAAATGGGAACGGCACGTATGGGACTAAACCCCAAAACCTCAGTATTAAATAAACATAATCAGGTACACGCGGTACCGAATGTGTATGTGACTGATGGTGCAGCTATGACCTCAGCGGCATGTCAAAATCCTTCGCTTACCTACATGGCGCTGACTGCCCGGGCGGCTGATCATGCCGTTAAAGAGCTCAAGAAAATGAACCTCTAATTAATTTTATTATGGACCGACGGGAAGCATTAAAACGAATAGGACTTTCATTTGGTGTACTGGTTGGCGGCCCCACCGCTTTCAGCGTACTGCAGGGATGTTCAAATACAGCCACTAAAACTGCTTGGAAACCACAATTCTTCAGTGAAGATGAAGCCTCATTTATCACCAAAACAGTGGATATCATCCTGCCGGCTACCGGGGATACCCCGAGTGCATCGGAAGTAAATGTACCGCAATTCATCGATAAGTATATGTTCGAAGTAATTGAGGTGGAAGAACAGCAACTCTCCAAAGAGTATCTTGGCAATATCATTGAAAAGATGAAAAAAGATACCGGCAAAAGCGATGCTGCTTCATTTACACAGCAAGATATTGAGCCCCTGATTGCAAACAGTTTAAGTAAAACGCGGGAAGAGGAAGAAAAAATTGTGGAAAACCTTGATAATTATATACATGCCAAACAAGAAGGAAAACAAACAAAACTCTTTGGCGAGGTAGCTTCCTTTGCCTTTCTTACGAACTTAAGGGGCCTTGCAATCTGGAGCTACAAGACCAGCGAAACGGTGGGCGAAGATATACTGGCGTACGAACAAATACCCGGCCAGCAAAAAGGTTGCGTGAGTGTGCAAGAAGCAACCGGTGGCAAAGCATGGTCATTATAAATTAAAAGCCCGCATGTGAATCGCCGAAACTTTATAGAAACACTTCTCTTATCAGCAAGCTGGGCAGCTATTTCTGGCCTACCCGATTTCAGCGATGGCGATATTTCTTTGCACGCCAATACCTTTACCTTAAACTACGCCCCCCATTTTGGAATGTTCAAAAACCACGGCAGAGCAGATCCTATAAGCCAGCTACAGTTCATGCATAAAGCCGGATTTCGTGCCTTAGAAGATAACGGCATGCGAAACCGGCCGGTTAATCAACAACAAAATATTGCAAATACAATGACCCGCCTTAATATACAGATGGGTGTATTTGTGGCACATACCATTGGCTGGAATGAGCCGAATCTCACTTCCGATGATCTACAACTTCATCAAAAATTTTTAGCTGAGATTGAAGCATCTGTAAAAGTAGCCCAACGATTAAATGCTAAATGGATGACGGTAGTGCCCGGTCGCTTGGACCCCCGTCTTGAAATGGGTTATCAAACAGCCAATGTAATTGAAACCCTAAAAAAAGCTGCCAACATTTTAGAACCATACAAATTGGTGATGGTTCTTGAACCTTTAAATCCACTTCATGATCATCCCGGGCAGTTCCTCACCAAAACTTCACAGGCGTATGAAATTTGCAAAGCGGTTGATAGCCCGGCCTGCAAAATTTTGTACGACGTATATCATCAGCAGATAACGGAGGGCAATCTTATCCGCAATATTGACTATGCCTGGGATGAAATAGCCTACATACAGGTGGGCGATAATCCCGGCCGCAATGAACCCACCACCGGCGAGATAAACTACAAAAATCTCTTTGCTCATTTACATCAGAAAGGATATTCCGGTATTATTGGCATGGAGCACGGAAATTCTATGAAGAGCAAAAAAGGCGAAAAAGCCGTTATTGAGGCTTACCGCTACTGTGATCCTACCTAATGAAGTCACAGATCTCAAAAGATCAGTTTTAATCTATGCAAATCTGTGGCTAATAATCTATTTCAACTCTTTTATCTTAATGTTCCGGAAACTTACCTGATCACCATGATCCTGCAGGCCAATATATCCTGAGCGGGCATCGCCAAACTCTGGATGATTTTGGAACTTACTTTGGCGAATTAATTCATACCATTCATTGGTCCAAAGCTCATATTCCAACACTTTTTCGCCGTTCTGCCAGTGTTCAATATGGGGGCCCTCAGCTACAATTTTTGCCGTGTTCCACTCACCATGGCCTTTAAAATTTTGTGGTTTTGCCGGGATTAAATCATACAGTGAGCCGGCTTTTCTATTACCATTTTCTCCTTTTTCAGCATCCGGGTGGTTTGTATTGTCAAGCACCTGCATTTCCGGGGCGGACCAGTAAATGGGCTGGGTGGGCTGTTCCATTGCACGATAAAAGATCCCACTGTTCCCCCCTTTTTGAACCTTCCACTCGAGCTTTAACGCATAATTTGCGTATTTTTTTTGGGTGATGATGTCTCCGCCCCCGCCCTGTGGCAATACTTTCAGGTTCCCTTCTTTCACTTCCCATCCTTTGTCTGGAAAATCCTCACTGTTATAACTGCGCCAACCATCAGTGGTCTCTCCGTTAAATAAGAGAATCCAACCATCTTCTTTTTCTTTTTCCGTTAAAGTATTTTGAGCATTACTCATACAGGCTCCGAACATTAGAATTAGTGAGAAAATTATTAGTGAACTTTTTATAAATAGCTTCATAAACAATTAATTTTATAAGTTAAAAATAATGAAGGAGTGCGATGAGCTATTGTTCAGCAATTTCTTTACCCACCCACTGCAGCAATTTTTTTGTTGATCGGATGCCCTGATAGGCTCCACCGTTTTCCTCACCTCCATCATATTCAATACCGATATATCCGTGGTAACCGGCATCGTGCACAATACGCAACATTTTACGATAATCAATAGTCGTTTCACTGCCATTTTCGTCAAAACCATAACTTTTGGCGCTTACGCCTTTCGCAAAAGACATCAATTCTTTTACTCCCTTGTATTTATCGTATTCTTCAATACAGGGTGCTTCCCAGCGAGCCCCGCCTTCCCTTTTAATGCAAAAGTTTCCAAAATCGGGGAGCGTACCGCAGTGGTCCATATTCACCTGCTTCATTACATCCGCAAGCCACTGGGCGTCAGATGAATACCCGCCATGGTTTTCAACAAGTACATTAACATTCGCATCCTTTCCAAATTCAGCAAGTTGCCCTAAACTATCAACAGATGCTGCTTTTTGTTCCGATTTTGGGCCATCACCAAACAAATTTACCCGTATAGAATGGCAACCAAGGTAGTTTGCTGCCTCAATCCATTTGTAGTGATTCTCTATGGCTTTTTGGCGATCAGTATCATCGGTTACCGCTAAATCGCCTTCATCATCCACCATTATCAAAAGTTGCTTAACACCAAGATCGCTACACCGCTGATTAAGTTCACTCAGATAGGCTTTGTCTTTGGCCTTATCACTGAAGAATTGATTGACATACTCCACCGCATCAATGCCAAATTCATTTTTAGCTACTTCCGGAAACTTCATATTGGTAAGTTTTCCATCGAAAAGTGCCTTATTAAGACTCCACTCTGCCAACGATATATCGAAGAATATATCATCACTGTTTATACACGCCGTTAGCGAAGTTACAAAAGTAGGCACAAAAGCAGTACCCGCTGAAATAAGCGTTAAATTTTTTAAAAAATTACGCCGGTTTTGTCTCATAAGAAATACGTGGGTTTATTAATCTGCTTACAAAATGCTGAAAATTTGCTGACAAAAACAATGTCATAAAAGAATTAAGGTAATTTAATTTTCTATCTCCACTTTTTTTTATTTTTATGCAAGTTTTTTGCTATGATAGTTAAAATACTTTGAATCTTATTTTGAAATGCTTTTCATAGAATCTACTCAACCTAATATATATGCTCAATGAATAAATTAATACAGGCAAAACTAAGCGCCATGATGTTCCTTGAATTCTTCATTTGGGGCGCGTGGTATACCACAGTTGCTGTATTTATGTCGGCCAGCGGGATGGAGAATCTTACCCACTGGCCTTTCACCGTCAATCCTATTGCCGCCATTGCCGCACCCTTCTTTGTTGGCCTGATTGCGGATCGCTACTTTGCGACTGAAAAAGTACTGGGAATACTGCATATATTGGGCGCTCTTTTTATGTTTTTAACGCCTATGGCTACCGGATCGCCACTTGTATTTATCCTGCTTTTACTTGCCTATAATCTATGCTATATGCCAACGCTAAGCCTAACCAACACACTGGCTTTTCACAATATCGAAGACCAGGAAAAACAATTTCCCATGATCCGGGTTTTTGGCACCATTGGCTGGATTGTAGCCGGACTGGCTATCAGTTTTGTGCTCGGAAGCTTTGTAGCTGAAAATATTAAACCGGAACAGACCGCGCTTCCGTTATACCTTACGGCCGGTGCAAGTCTGCTTTTGGGGCTTTACAGTTTTACCCTGCCGCATACCCCTCCGCCTGCTGCAGGAGAGCAAGTGTCGGTGAAAAGTATTATTGGTGTAGATGCTTTTAAACAGCTGGGCAGTAAATCATTTTATATATTTCTTGCCAGTTCGCTCCTCATATCCATTCCACTGGCTGCTTATTATAACTTTACACAGCTATTTTTAGGCGCTACCGGGTTTGAAAACATTGCGGCGACACAGACCATTGGTCAAATGTCTGAGGTTATTTTCATGCTTCTTATGCCCTTTTTCTTCATTCGATTGGGGGTAAAATGGATGCTTGCAGCGGGCATGTTTGCATGGGTAGCGCGTTACGCCCTTTTTGCACTTGGTGCACCCAACGAGGTCACATGGATGATTATAGCAGGCATTGCTCTACACGGAATCTGTTACGATTTCTTTTTTGTGACAGGACAAATATATGTGGATAAAAAATCAACACCGGCAGTGCGCGGCCAGGCTCAGGGACTCATTGTATTAATCACCTATGGAGTAGGGATGCTTATCGGTGCGCAGATTGCAGGAGCAGTGTTTAACAGTTTTCTTGGCAACGCCGAAGCCTTAACGTTGGGTCAATGGTATAATTTCTGGTGGATCCCCGCCGCTTTTGCCGGGATCGTTCTTATATTTTTCATACTTACCTTCAACGATAAAGTTATAGAAGATAAAGACGAAGTTGAGGCCAGTGATTTTAAGGTTTGATATCACCAATATACTCTTCAGTTTTCCTTATAAAAGATGACACATTACTAAGTCGTCCTTGGCCTCATGTTCTTTCATCGGTAAGGTATCATAATTTTCTTTTGCTCTAAGGTCAAATGCACTCCCTAAATAAAGATGTAGATCCGCCGTAAGTGTTCCTGTTTTCATTAATTCTTTACCAAATGCTTTAATATTGATATGATAAATGATGTTATTAATGGGTACCTCAACAGTTTTTGCGTTAGAAATATTACTGAATACCTCGTGAACATACGGATGCAGCCGTTCTTCATAACTGCTAAAGGAAGGCACCTTTGCTGTTTCGGTAATATGATGAATAGCCCGGTTTAGCATGTTCATCCTTCTGAACTGAATTCGAGATGAAAATCTCCTTTTTTATCAGGGTTAAGAGAAATTTTATCCAATACGGCGTTCGTATTTAAAGGACCATATATGTGAGGATAGCTTTCGTTTTGCGCAGAATCCTCTTCATATTTTATCGGTGCCTCTACCCTTTTTGTATCAATGATTAGCAAAAAAAGGTGGCGTTTATTTTTAAATATACGATTAGCGGTATCATTAATTTTCTGGCCCGTTGAGCAGTGAATAAACCCCTCCTGCTCAATCGATTCAGGTGTATATTCTCCACTTTTTTCTACGCCCTTCCAAGTATTCTTTTCTACTATATGAAAAATAAGATCGTTCTGCATAAATATGTTTATTTGTTATAAGCTAAATGTAATAATGCATCTCCTTTGTGTACAACCGGGGCATTATTAAGTGCGATTATACGCCCATTCCGAGGGCTGACCACTTTGAACCATTCCTTTCCAAAAGGATCGCTGATATGTCCTAAGACCTGCCGCTTGTTAACTTCCTCGCCAAGCTCCATTTTTTGTTGAAACAAGCCGGCGTATCGCGCACGTACCCATGTTGACTTTTGATAAATATCCGTATCATTTGCTTCCGGAGCACTATCACGCATGCCCAGGCTTTTCATCAGGCGCAGCGTACCGTCAATTCCTTCCTGTATGCCAAACTGATCAAAACGGTGGGCCTCTCCGGTTTCAAAAACAAGTATTTCTTTGTCCTTCTTTTGAGCTGCTTTACGAAATGTTTTATCAATAAGTGTTGAATTTACGGTAATGGGTGCGGCAAATGCATCGGCAAGCTTTTTATTTTGCTCATCTTTGAGGACGCATCGTATTTGTGGGTAATTGCTCCGGGCATCGCCACCGGTATGGAAATCGACTCCGCAATCAATATGAGGAAAAATTTTGGTCATCAGGGTATGCGCAACCAACCGGGCCAGTGAACCGCTTTTGCTTCCCGGAAAGCTTCGGTTGATGTCTTTTCCATCGGGCAGGTCGCGCTGTTTTTGAATAAAACCAAAAATATTTACCAGCGGGATAGCGATAACCGTTCCTCTTTCGGGCATCGTATCCTTTTTTGAAATCATCCTGCGGATAATCTCTACCCCGTTAATCTCATCGCCGTGCAGCCCGCCGGTAAGCAATAGTACCGGTCCGTCCTCCTTGCCGCGAAATACATTCACTGCAAGCTCAATGGGGGTATAGGTGGGTAAGCGGGCGATGTTTATGCGTATTTCTTTTTGCTGTCCCAAGCCAATATCATGACCGTTAATCGAAATAAATTCAGGCATCACTTTTAATTTTTTTTCGCATTGATTTTTTTGCCTTCTTTTTTTCCACGCCTTTAATAACAAAATTCACAATAATTTTGGCGATATTTTTTCCAGTAGCTTTTTCTATACCCTGCAACCCCGGAGAAGAGTTAACTTCAAGCACCAAAGGTCCGCGTTCGGACTGCAGTAAATCAACTCCCGCTATAGAAAGGCTCATTGATTGAGCGGCCACCAAGGCAGCTTTTCGTTCCTCTTTGGTTAATTTTATTAACTCTCCTTTGCCGCCCCGGTGCAAGTTCGACCGAAATTCTCCCTCTTTACCCTTTCGTTTCATTGCGCCCACTACTTTTCCGTCAACTACAAAAGCCCGGATATCTTCACCCCTGGCCTCTTCTATAAATTCTTGCACAATAACCCGCGCCTTCATCCCGTGAAAGGCTTGAATAATTGATTCTGCGGCTTTGCGGGTGGGCGCCAATACAACACCTACACCCTGCGTGCCTTCCAGCAATTTAACAATCAGCGGAGTGCCTCCAACACTGTTGATAATTTTGCCCACTTCACTTGAGTAGTTTGTAAAAACAGTTTTGGGCATACCCACCCCTGCCCTTGCTAAAATCTGCAAGCTTCGAAGTTTATCCCTCGATCGGACAAGCGCCTGCGATTCTACCGCGGTAAAAACACGCATCATTTCAAACTGCCGCACCACGGCTGAGCCGTAAAATGTTACGGATGAACCGATGCGGGGGATGACTGCATCAACCCCGGTAACTTTGGTACCTCTGTAATAAATACATGGATTATCTTTCTCACTTACAATATCGCATTTCAGGTGATCTAATACCGTAACATCATGTCCCGTAGCTTCAACAGCTTCTACTAACCGGGAGGTGGAATACAGACGAGAATTTCGGGAAAGTACAACTATATGCATGATCTGGACTTGAATTTAAGATTCTATCAAATTTTACGGCGCACATCTACTAAAAAACGTCCCTTTAAAAGTTTTCGTCCGATGAGCAGCGGGTAGCGCATTTCTGAGCGATCAGTTAACGATAGCTCGGTTTTTAATTCAATACCTGCCAACACAATGGGTGTTTTTATGATAATACGTTCCTCGGTTTGACCGTTTGAACTCTTTACGCTTTTTGTCTTAAAAACAGGGAGTTTAAAAATTTTGTCATTATAGGTTTCATGGGACGGGTCGAGCAAATTAAAGCGCACCATAGAGTTGCCATCCTCATTATAATTCTCAATATGGTGGCAATGCAGGCTTGATGTGTAAGCTCCCGTATCTATTTTGGCGCTTAACCCAAAGAGATTCCATGCAGGAATATCCACAAGCTCGCTGCGGCCAATTATTTGCAATTTATTTTCTTTCTCGTTTTTTTTTACCATAATCGCAAATGCTACTAATTCAAAGGCCTTAGTATAAGAGTTATTACGGTCGGTATCATTATTTAAACGTGTGAAAATGACCATTTATAATCATATACTGTCAAATCAAAATAAATATTAATTCCTCCGATCTTTATCATGAAAAAAATGAATATTAGCGGTTCTCTTTTACTGGCCTTATGCTGCGTCACTTTTATTTCCTGTTCATCTACCAAGCCAATACTTGACAATCCAACAACAAGCGCCACCCTTTGGATGCAAAATGCCGCTGAATATAAAGCGATTACAACTATGGTATACCAATCGGCTGGTTCGGAACTAAATACCGCGCTGAACGTACGTTCCTGGACGGCCTCACTTGAACAAGAGAATGCTTTGTATAAGGATTTACCTCCGGCTGTTATTCTTGATGTTGATGAAACGGTGCTGGACAACGCACCCTTTCAGGCGCGATTGATAAAACAAAATAAGAGCTATACTCCCGAAAGATGGAATGATTGGGTGCGCGAGGAAAAAGCCGATGCCATTGCCGGTGCCCTGGCATTTACCAAAGAAGCCGTAAATAAAGGAATTACCGTTTTTTATTTAACCAATAGAGATGCTTCGGTAGAAGAAGCGACCTATGATAATCTTGAAAAACTCGGTTTTCCCCTCAAAGAAAACATCGATGTATTGTTGACAAAAAATGAACGTCCGGATTGGACATCAGCCAAGGATAACCGCAGGCAATATCTTGCGAAAAATTACCGCATCCTCATGCTTTTTGGCGATAACTTAAACGATTTTTTACCGGCGGATGACATTACCAATGAGCAACGCAAGCAGCTG
>Ga0136556_1000406_pt1 | contig 26607 bp, 29 predicted proteins | sample AntRauTorckE6831_FD_104780 | JGI IMG/M metagenome (GOLD analysis project Ga0136556, IMG submission 104780) | Saline lake microbial communities from Rauer Islands, Antarctica - Metagenome Torckler E6 #831 | ecosystem: Environmental > Aquatic > Non-marine Saline and Alkaline > Saline | place... | reverse complement strand
TTTCAAATGCCTCCATGAAGCGTTTGCGTCCCTGGGGCGAGAGCCGGCGCAGTTCTGGAAGCGTGGTATCAAACACCCGCTTGCCGTTTTTCTGCACACGGGTCCACTTTCCCAACATCTTGTTCCGGTTCTTCTTGCTCCCCACTTTTTTCAGAAATTTTTTCAGGGGCTTGTCGGCATTGCTTCGCGTGAAGTGCACTGCTTCGTCAAGATCGTTGTCGTTGTAATCGGTCACGACCGCCAGATACGCTTCCGCCAGTTCAGTGACCGCCTCACGGCATACCGAAGCGCCAAAGCGCCCATGACCACGGATGTCCAGTGCCAGGCTCACCGCCAGACGCCACAAGTCGTATTGGTAATCACTCACCACTGCGTCATCAAAATCATCCAGGCCATAAACCACATCACCATCGTGATTGGCGAAAGCGCCAAAGTTATATAGGTGGGCATCACCCTGAATCCAGGTCTGACTACCAGACACCCCGCCAAACAGGGAGAACCGCCAGTCGTTGAACATGTCCTGCCAGAACAGGTGGCTTGTGCCCCGGAAGAAACTGTACGGCGATTCGGCCATGACCCGGAACTTACAGTCCCTGGCACTGGCATCCAGATCCCGGTTATTGGTGTCGATAGCACGTAAAACCTGATGCCGGCGGTTATGAAGAGTCAGATCCTTGATCATGGCGGCTCCTGATAGTAATGGCCTGATATGTTTGATTCAGCTACGGATTAACATTGGCATCCAAATTTAGCAGCAGTTTGCGACATTGGCCAAGATAACCGCTGCCAAACAGATTGTAGTGGTTGAGGGCATGGTAAAGGTTATAGATGTCGCGTTTGGCAGAGTATAGATCTGTGCGTGGCCAGATCTTGTCGTATGCTCGATAAAATTCACGGGAGAACCCGCCGAAGAATTCGGTCATGGCCAGGTCGGCTTCGCGGTCGCCGTAATAAACGGCCGGATCAATCAGCCAGGCCCGGTCCTGGTCGAACAGAGCATTGCCGGACCATAAATCCCCGTGCAGCAGGCTGGGCTGATCGCAATGTTCATTGAGAAACGCCTCCAGGCGCTGACTGTTCTTTGCCAGGGTGCGTTCAAATTCCTTCCTTATCCCGGCATCACCAATACGGCTGATCTGGTAGCCCAGGCGGTCATCGCGGAAAAAAGCACCCCAGTTGTCAGTCCAGCGGTTTTTCTGGGGCATCAGGCCGATATAGTTGTTGTGGCCAAGGCCATAACATTCATGAGGTTGCCGGTGTAGTCGGGCAAGACCTTCGCCCAGCGCCGCCATGAGTTCCGGTTTTGCCGGCCGGGCGTGGATCTGCTCCATAACCAGTTCCTGGGGGCTGACGGACATCACGTCTGGCACAGCCACTGCCGGGCAGTCTGTCTCCGCCAATGCAGTTCTCAGCAGGCGAAGGCCTTCAGCTTCACAGTCCAGAGCATCAGTAAAAGCGGTTGCGTTGGTTTTCAGGAAATACGCCACACGGCTCACCAGTTATCTTTCTCTTTCTGATCTTCTTTTTCTGCTTCTTCCTTGCGCTCACGAATCCTGTCCAGCTTCTCTTTGGGAATCTTCATATTCGCACTGTCCCGGAGCAGCAAGAGGCTGCCGATCACCATCGCGAAAGCTCCAAGGATAAATAGCCAACCAATCAAGGGCATTGCCTGCCTCCGTTATCTGTTATGCCGGGCTGAACCGCCAGCCAGGCAGCACCTCGCACGCCGCTGGAGTCTCCGTGAATGGTCTGGCGAATGGGAGTGCTAAATTCGCCACCAAAGACATAATCCGGGAGGCGTTGTGGCAGTTGCCGGTATAGCGCCGGCACATTGCTTACCCCACCACCGAGCACAATCACATCCGGGTCCAGCAGGTTGATCACGCCCGCCAACCCACGGGCAAGATGATCGAGATAGTGATTCATGGTTTCCAGTGCTTTAGCCTGCCCATTATTTGCCGCCAGAACAATGTCTGGCGCCGCCACCCGCTCTTTCCATAATAGTTGATGGGTCAGCGCCATACCGGTACCGGAAAGAAACATTTCGTTGCAGCCTCGGCGCCCACAAAAACAAAGCCGTTGGTCCAGCTCGGTCTGGGCAGTCCAGAGCAAGGGGTTGTGCCCCCATTCACCGGCCACACCGTTGGGACCGGTGAGTAACCGGCCATTAACGCTGATGCCGGATCCACAGCCTGTGCCAAGAATCGCCGCGAATACCACGCCGGCCCCCTGCCCGGCCCCGTCGGTGGCTTCAGACAAAGCCAGGCAGTTGGCATCATTGGTCACCGTTACCGGCCGGTTGAGCAGCTCAAAGAAATCACGGGTGATAAACTGGCCGTTCATGCAGCGGGTATTGGAATTCTTTACCCGGCCGGTCACACCGGACACGCTGCCGGGGATGCCCACGCCCACCGGGATTCCCTGAACGCCGGCTTTTTGTTCAGCCCGGTTTACCAGGGTTTTGATGACTGCCAATATGGCAGAGTAATCGTCGGTCGGCGTGGGCAGCCGCTCCCGGAAAAATGTGTGACTGTTCTCGTCCATCAGTATGACTTCAATCTTGGTTCCGCCAAGATCCACACCAATCATCCACGATTTATGCATTACTGATTCACCCTGATGCTGAACAACCCCTGACGAACTCGCGGTTTCCGCTATAATCGCCGGTGTCTGTCTCCTGTTGCAAGAGCGCTTACCCGATCATGAAGCAAACCCTGGATTTAACGGTTGAAACCAGCCAACTGGCTGTGGACGTTCTTGCGGAAGCCTCCGGCCTTTCCAAACAGCGTATCAAAGATGCCATGGCGAAGGGGGCCTGCTGGTGGACCCGGAAAGGCAGGCAGGTTCGGCTGCGCAAAGCCAAACGGGAACTCAGGCCAGGTGCGCGCATTCAGCTTTTCTATGATGACCAGGTGCTTGCACGCAAGCCAGAGCAACCCGAACTTATTGAGGATGAAAACCGGTACAGCGTGTGGCGCAAGCCTCATGGGCTGCTTTCACAGGGCTCTCAATGGGGTGATCATTGCAGTTTACTGCGACTGGCCGAAATCGAGCTTAACCGCCCATGCTTTCTGGTTCATCGTCTGGATGCCGACGCCGCGGGGCTGATGCTGGTGGCCCACGACAGCAAAGCCGCCGGCGCGCTTTCACAACTGTTTTCCGGGCGAAGCCTGACCAAAGTCTATCGGACTGAAGTGGTTGGCGAACTGGAAGCGGAGAATCTGGTGATCGATACAGCTGTGGATGGCAAACCATCTGTCAGCCGGGTGACCACGCTGGAGAAAAAACTGGCAGCCGGCACAACCACACTGGAAGTGGCTATAGAAACCGGTCGCAAGCATCAGATACGCAGGCACCTTGCCGGCCTTGGCTACCCGATTGTTGGCGACAGGCTTTACGGCAAGGCAGATTCGAAGGGGTTGCAGCTGGAAGCAGTATACCTGGCCTTCAAATGCCCCCTCACCAGCCAGGAACGCACTTTCGGCGTCAGGCGCAGTACCTGACCCCGGAGCGCTCAGAGCTGGTAGAAATCGCGGTACCAGTCTACGAAGTTGGCAATACCCTCTTCCACCGGAGTAGAAGGCTTGTAACCCACGTCGTTGATCAGACCATCCACATTGGCGTAGGTGGCTGGAACATCGCCAGGCTGCATGGGCAGCAGGTTTTTCTGCGCTTTTTTACCCACGCGTTCTTCGATGATTTCAATAAAACGTGACAGCTCCACGGGGTTGTTGCTGCCAATGTTATAGATGCGGTACGGAGCCTTGCTGGTGCCGGGATCGGGTTGCGCGCCGCTCCATTCCGGGTTCGGTTCGGCAACGTTGTCCAGCGTACGCACCACGCCCTCAACAATATCGTCGATATACGTGAAATCGCGCTTGTGATGGCCGTGGTTGAAAACGTCGATCGGCTCGCCGGCCAGAATCTTCTTGGTGAAGATAAACAACGCCATGTCCGGGCGGCCCCAGGGGCCATACACGGTAAAGAAACGCAGGCCTGTAGTGGGCAGGTTATACAGATGACTGTAGGTGTGTGCCATCAGCTCGTTGGCCTTTTTGGAGGCCGCGTACAGGCTCAGCGGGTGATCCACGTTGTCGTCCACGGAGAACGGCATGGTTTCGTTGGCGCCATACACCGAACTGCTGGAAGCGTACACCAGATGTTTCACATCATTGTGACGGCAGCCCTCCAGAATATTCATGAAACCAACAAGATTGGCATCCACATAGGCATTGGGGTTTTCCAGGGAGTAGCGCACCCCGGCCTGGGCCGCCAGATGCACCACCCGCTCCGGCTTGTGCTCCTGAAACAGCGCGGCCATGGTTTCACGGTCAGCGACATCCTCGCGAATTTCGGTAAAACCCGGCTTTTCCAGCAACCGGGCCAGCCGTGCTTCTTTAAGGTTGACGTCGTAATAGTCATTGACGTTGTCGACGCCAATCACTTCATCGCCGCGATCCAGCAGGCGATGAGCCAGGTGTGAGCCGATAAAACCGGCAGTGCCCGTAACCAGGATTTTCAAGATTCCAACTCCTTAAACTACAACCCAAGCGACGACGAACGGTCCACCAATGTCCGGATTCAGGTACGTATCAGTTTACGCATACCGGAGCGGCTCTTTACCCGGTTCCTCAGTCGAACGTGATGCCCAAACGGCGCCCCACTTCTTCGTAGGTCTCAATAACATCACCCAGCCCCTGACGGAACCGGTCCTTGTCCATTTTCTTGCGGGTTTCCTTGTCCCAGATGCGGCAACCGTCCGGGCTGAATTCGTCGCCCAGCACAATTTCGCCACCGCTCCGGCCGAATTCAAGCTTGTAGTCCACCAACAACATACCGGCATCGGCAAACAGGTTCTTCAGCACATTATTAACCTTGTAGGTCAATTCTTTCATGCGAGCCAGTTCCTGCTCGCCGGCCCAACCAAAAGTAACTGCCAGTGACTCGTTAATCATCGGGTCATGCAGTTCATCATTTTTCAGGAACAGCTCGAAAGTCGGCGGATTCAGATCCTGCCCCTCTTCGACACCGATGCGGCGACACAGGCTGCCGGCAGACACGTTGCGAACCACACACTCGACCGGAATCATGTCCAGTTTTTTCACCAGACACTCGGTATCAGACAGCAGTTTGTCGAAGTGGGTGGGCACGCCCGCTTCTTCCAGCTTTTCCATGATGAAGGCGTTGAACTTGTTGTTCACCATGCCCTTACGGTTCAGCTGCTCTTTCTTCTCGCCATCAAACGCAGAGGTGTCATCGCGAAAAACCAGAACGAAGCGTTCCGGATTATCCGTGTAGTAAACCGACTTGGCCTTGCCGGCATAAAGCTCTTCACGCTTTTCCATTACAATCTCCAGAGTAACGGTGGCCTGTTCGGCCACCGCCTTCATCAATACAAGTGGTCGAACAATTGGGTGAGCAGGTCAGCTGAACTGTTTTCACCGGAGTAATCATCCAGTTGCTGAACCGTTACCTGCTGGGTGTTTTCACCCTGCTCCAGGCGCACAGTGTGCGTATGTGTCGGCTCGCCTTTGTTACTGAACCAGAAGAACCAGCCCGGAGTGCGCTCGTCTTCAGTGCGGAAATCAACCTCGAACCAGCCTTCGCTGCGATTCAGGTCTATTACGTTGGCCCCGATCTCTTCCAGCGAGCGATTGATTTCGGCCCATGTGCGGCCGTAGTCCAGCTCTACGCGGATCGACTGAGCCACGTCGTCATCCGACGAGATCAGGCGTACCAGCGGCTCGGAAACCATGCCGGAGGCGGCACGGGAGAACGATTTGGTGTCCTCGCGCGACTTCAGGACGGTTCCCAGATCGGAAAGCAGCTCTTTTTGCTGTTCCAACGCGGAATCACCTTTATTGGACTGGTCATTCCAGGCAACCAGCCCACCGGGAGCTTCGTCCAGCTCCAGTTTTCGAACGCGGATTTCAGTGGTCTTCCGGCGAATGCCCGGTGCCAGTCTGGTCTGGACCAGTACACGAGGTTCCTCCGCTGCTGGTTCATCGCCCAGCCCCAGCAATTCCCGGCTGCGCTTACTGAAATTCGCCAGTTCACTCTGTTGCAGGCCGAGCTGTGGGCTGTCGTAAGCCACACCAAGGCCGGTTTCGTTCATCCAGGCATTGACCGCTGGCCACAAACGTCCCGGCACTTCGTTCACCAGCAGCCACACCCGACCATCGAGCTCTTCGATCACGTAGTTCTGATCAAGAATGTCGGACGTCATGTCAGGTGGCTGAGGAATGTTCGAGGCGTACATCCGGCGGGTATCATCGGTATTGATACTCCGGATCGGCATGGCTTCATTCACGTCTGAAGCGTCAGCACCCTGTGGGAACTCAAGTGCCTGCCCTTCCGGGGCATTCACATAACGTTCAGAGCGGTCTTCAACCAGACTGCAGCCACTCAGGACAGTCAGAAGCAGAATCCCGGCAACAGGCCGGGACAGAAAAAAGGTATTGGTACGGGCTCCAGCAAGAACCTGCATCGGGTTACTCCGGTTAACGGGTGGTTGCGATGGCCTCAGAGTACGCCTGAGGCCTTGAGTGCTTCTTCCACCTCGCTGTGGAATTTCTCGCTAAGCGGTGTCAGAGGCAGTCGAATGCCCTCACCGATCATGCCCATGCGCTGCAATGCCCACTTAACCGGGATCGGGTTCGCTTCCAGGAAGAGCTTGCGATTCAGCGGGCTCAGCAGCTCGTTCAGCCGCTCGGTTTCTTCTTCGTTGCCGGCAATCGCAGCCGCACAAAGCTCGGACATCGCTTTCGGCGCCACGTTCGCGGTTACAGACACATTGCCCTTGCCGCCGGCCAGCATCAGACCAGCTGCGGTCGCATCGTCACCCGAATAAACAGCGAGGCGGCCATCGAGTGCTTCAATCAATTCGGCGCCACGGGGAATATTGCCGGTGGCGTCTTTGATCGCAACAATGTTCGGAATATCGGCCAGACGAAGCACTGTTTCATTCAGCATGTCGCAAGCGGTACGGCCCGGTACGTTGTAGAGCATCTGCTTCATGCCCGGAACCGCCTCGGCAATGGCCTTGAAATGCTGGTACAGGCCTTCCTGCGTGGGCTTGTTATAGTACGGAACCACCAGCAGGCAGGCGTCGGCACCGAGCTTTTCCGCTTCACTGGTCAGCTCGATGGCTTCCCGGGTGCTGTTGCCGCCGGTGCCAGCGATGACAGGAATACGGCCATCAACACGCTTTATGATATGACCGATGGTCTGGATATGCTCTTTCGGGTCCAGTGTTGCGGATTCACCCGTAGTGCCAACAGCAACAATGCCATTGGTGCCGTTTTCAATATGAAAATCGACCAGTTTGTCCAACTGTTCCCAGTGAATGTCACCATTGGGATGCATGGGCGTGACCAGTGCGACAAGGCTACCCGTAATCATAAAAGCTCCGTCCGAATAAAACCGATATGGTAATGTTGGGTTTGAACTGACACAAGAGAATTAAAGGAGATGTCATGCCATCTGTAGCTTTGAACCAGCCAATTCCCGATTTCGAGGCCCTGGCCACCGGTGAACAGACCGTCCGGCCCGCTGACTTGCGGGGCAAAAACATCGTCATTTATTTCTACCCGAAAGACAATACGCCTGGCTGTACAACTGAAGGCCAGGATTTCAGGGATCGCATGGCTGAGTTTGATAATCTCGACACCGTCATCTTCGGTGTGTCCAGAGATGGACTGCGCGCCCACGAGAACTTCCGGGCCAAATACGAATTTCCGTTTCACCTGATCTCGGATAAAGATGAGGAGCTTTGCAAGCTGTTTGATGTTATCAAACTGAAAAAACTGTACGGCAAAGAGCACATGGGCATCGAACGCAGCACCTTTCTTTTCGACAAGGATGGAGTGCTGCGCAAGGAGTGGCGCGGCGTTAAGGTGCCCGGCCACGTAGACGAAGTCCTGGAAAGCGTACGCGCGCTGTAAGCTATTCTTCCTCGGCCGGTGACGGAACGAGTTCCTTCACCGGCCAGGCAGCGAATACGGCTTTAAGCATGGTTGCCAGCGGAATAGCAAAAAATACGCCCCACAAGCCCCAGATACCGCCAAAGAACAGCACCGCCACGATAATCGCCACCGGATGCAGGTTGTTCACTTCCGAGAACAGAACCGGAACCAGCACGTTACCATCCAGTGCCTGAATAATGCCGTAAGCCACCATCACCCAGATAAACTGGGTGCTCCAGCCGAAGGCGAATAAACCGATCACAGCGACCGGAATGGTCACCACAGCAGCCCCGATGTAAGGAATAACAACGCTCAGCCCCACCAGCAACGACAGCAAAGCCGCATATGGCATGCCCAACAGCTTGAAGGCAACGTAAGTAATACCGCCGACAATCAGTATTTCCACCGCCTTGCCGCGCACATAGTTGGCACACTGCAGATTCACTTCGTGCCAGATTTGCAACATCATCGGGCGCTGGGGAGGCAACATCCTGCCGAGGGAGTGGACCAGTTCGTCCCGGTCTTTCAAAAAGAAGAAGACCAGAATCGGCACCAGCACAACGTATATGAGTAGCGCCACCACATCAGGAATACTGGAAAGAGAGAAAGACACCAACCACTGGGTTATCTGCCCCACTTCCGCCGAGATCTGCTGATAGACGGCATTCAGAGCTTCGGCGGATACCAGATGGGGATACTGCTGGGGCAGCAGCTCAAGATAGCTCTGCAGCTCGCGGAAGATGCGTGGAGCCTCTCCTGCCAGAGCACTCAGCTGTGTCCAGATCAACGGCAACAAGCCGAAAATAAAACCAACCAGAATCCCCATAAATACCAGGAAAACGCCCAGAATGGCGACAAACTCGGGCACTCCGAGACTTTTGAGCTTGGTTACCAGGCCTTGAAGAATGAAGGCGATAATCAGGGATGCAATAGCCGGCGCCAACATGGCTCCGAACCAGATAACAAAAATGGTCCCGGTGACCAGAAGCAGGGACAGAATAACGGCTTCTTCATCCGAGAAATACTTGTGGGCAAGACCTCTTAAAATTCTGACCATGAACGACTCCGGATATTAACCGCCGCACTCTATCACGAAACACCAGGTTCCATGACTCTGCGTTTGACTGATGAGCGTATGAGAAGACAGGTTCAGCCACGCGGGAATATCCCGGGAGGAACCGGAATCGGTGGCCACTACTTCAAGCTGTTCTCCCGGCGCCATGGCGTTAAGCTCCAGTTTGGTTTTGAGCAGTGGCATGGGACAGCGCAGGCCACTGGCATCCAGTGTTCGGTCAGCCATAATCGGAAGTTACCATTAAGATTCAGACAGCATTCGGGCAGGTATTATGCCGGGGGTGCTACTCTATTGCATCCTGAAACCTGTTAACGTTAGCCGGATGAACACCCGACCACCAGGGCATTATCGGATTCCATGAAGCACTTACTCAAGTTCTGCGCCAGATTTTACCGCTCAGCCGCACTGGCAGTCGCTGCCATCCTGCTGCTGACTCCGGTTCCGGCTCATACTCAAAGTTCTGACCTGCCCAGCATTGGCGGCAGTGGCGGACTCATGGCTGACCAGCAGGAAGCTGACATAGGCCAGCAGGTGATGACATCACTGCGACGGTCAGCACCCCGAATTCAGGATCCTCTGGTTTATGACTACCTGAGCAACGTTATTTACCGGCTGGTACCGTCAGCGCCCCTGGATAACCGCGACCTGCAACTGGTGATCATCGACGACGCCGGCCTTAACGCCTTCGCCGTGCCCGGCGGCATTGTCGGTGTTAATGGCGGACTGTTCCTGAATGCAGCGACCGAACAACAGTTTGCCTCGGTCTTGGCCCACGAGCTGGCCCACCTCAGCCAGCGACACTTTGCCCGACGCATGCAACAACAGGAAACCTCCACACCTTTGACGGTGGCTGGCATGGTGGCCGGGATCATCCTTTCTGCGGTGACCCAGTCAGACATCGGCATTGCCGCCATTGCCGGCACCCAGGCACTGGCCATGCAGAACATGCTGGCCTACAGCCGGGCCCACGAGAAAGAAGCCGACCGCATCGGCCTCGATATCCTGGCCAGCTCCGGAATGGATCCCCGGGGCATGCCGGAAATGTTTGAAATCATGATGCGCCGTAACCGCCTACAGGGGAATCGCTTACCCGAATACCTGTCCACACACCCACTGACCCAGAGCCGTGTGGCGGACACCCGCAGCCGGGCCGAGCAGTATCCGGATGAGCGTATCCGCGATGGACAGGAATACCACCTGGTTCGTAGCCGCCTTCAGGTACATTATGCCCGGTCACCGGAAATTGCCGTGGAAACGTTTGAATCCTACCTGGAGCAAGAGGACGCAGTCAGAAACGACGCTATCCGATACGGGCTGGCCGTCGCTTACCAGGACAACCGACAATACGATAAGGCCCGCAGCATTCTCGAGGAACTTCTGGCCGACAACCCGGGGCGAATCACGTTTCAGGTAACGTTAGCCGAAGTTTTTATCAGTGAGGAGCGCTACGCTCAAGCGCGCAACATTCTGGAACCCGCACTCTCCCGCAACCCGGGTAACTACCCGTTAACCTATGCCCTGGCAAGCACCGAAACCGCGGACGGAAACGGTGCGGCAGCAGCGAGCCTGCTCAGGGAACTGACACGGTCCCATCCGGGCCAGGAACATCTGTGGCTAAGGTTGGCGGAAGCTGAAGGCATTGCCAGGAATATTGTCGGTGTGCACCGGGCACGGGCAGAATATTATGTACTGATGGGCGATCTGAAATCGGCGCAACGACAACTGCGCCAGGCTCAGGAAATTTTGCCAACAGGGTCGGCAGAACGGCAGGTGGTCAATGAACGGCTCGGCGATATAACCCGCCGCATGCAGGCTCGTAACAACAGCTGAACCGCCTTCAGGCGTTTCCGGCCACCAGCAGGTTCATTTCAGAGGTGAAATCCAGCATGCGCCGAAGCGGACGCAATGCCTCTTCTCGCAGCTCCGCATCCACAAGCACTTCCTGATCGCCCCGTTCCAGCACCTGCAGCAGGTTTTCCAGACCATTCATGGCCATCCAGGGGCAATGGGCGCAGCTGCGACACGTTGCGCCATTGCCGGCGGTGGGTGCCTCGATCAGCGTTTTGTTCGGCGCCAGCTGCTGCATCTTGTAGAAAATGCCATTATCCGTGGCTACGATAAACTCTTCATTCGGCAGAGTCTGTACTGCGTGGATCAGCTGGGACGTCGAACCGACCACATCGGCCCTTTCCACAACGGCGTCGGGAGATTCGGGGTGCACCAGAACAGCAGCCTCCGGATACAACGCCTGAAGATCTTCCAGCCCGCGGAATTTGAACTCTTCATGGACGATACAGGAGCCATCCCAAAGCAACATATCGGCCCCTGTTTTCTTCTGGACGTAGTTACCCAGGTGTTTGTCCGGGGCCCAGAGAATTTTTTCACCTTTGGCATCCAGATGCTCAACAATGGCCTGAGCACAACTGGATGTCACCACCCAATCTGCTCTCGCTTTCACGGCAGCCGAGGTATTGGCATACACCACCACGGTACGATCCGGGTGCTGGTCGCAGAACTCAGAAAACTCATCCGCAGGGCACCCGACATCCAGTGAACAGGTAGCCTCCAGTGTGGGCATCAGAACGCGCTTTTCAGGGTTAAGAATTTTTGCAGTCTCACCCATAAAACGAACACCTGCCACCACGATGGTGGACGCAGGGTGCTGATTACCAAACCGGGCCATTTCCAGGGAATCGGCTACACAGCCGCCGGTTTCTTCCGCCAGGCGCTGAATGTCCGGGTCGGTATAATAGTGCGCAACCAGAACGGCATCCTTTTCCTTCAAGGCGTCCTTGATACGCGCCTCAAGTTCGGCTTTTTCATGAGCACTCAGAGGCTGGGGTTCCGCCTCGTGGGCCAGATGTTCCTGAACAAGGATAAGGTCTTGCGGTCGTGTCATCACTGGATCTCTGAATAACATTTACCGGCGGAGTATACCACTTCCCACTACGACTTCACGGGCTTGCGACATCCCCGTAGTCCGGACAGGCCAATTCTTTGTCTTGCCTGCAACTATGGGTTCTTCCGGCCAAAAAAAAAGAGCCCTCAGGCTCTTTTTCTGCAAAACCACTGAATAAGCGATTTCGCGTATTGGTGGGTCGTGAAGGATTCGAACCTTCGACCAATTGGTTAAAAGCCAACTGCTCTACCAACTGAGCTAACGACCCATAACTTGTCTGCCGGCTTCTCATCCGGCGAACAGCAGGCTGCTGCCTGATGCTCTGAATCTGGTGGGTCGTGAAGGATTCGAACCTTCGACCAATTGGTTAAAAGCCAACTGCTCTACCAACTGAGCTAACGACCCAAACGAGGCGCATATAGTACTGATATTTCTGGGCTGTTCAACCCTTTTTTAACGTTTCCTGTCACTTTTTTTGCAACTGATCAGAGTGCGATCAAGACGGTGAAAAAACGCTCAGCCATCCTTGTCCTCAAGGAATTTTCGGGCCAGGTCAGCCGCTTCCGAGTCGGGATAATCATTCACAACGCTTTTCATGCGCCGCTGCGCCTCTTCGCTCTCATCCAGACGATCCAGCGTCACCCCCAGCTTGTAGATCGCATCGGGGGCCTTGCGATGGTCTGCATAACGGGTCGCCACAATGGTGAAAGCCTGCTTTGCCTGCTCCAGCTGTGGTTTGGCCAGATACACCTCACCCAGCCAGTAATAGGCATTCACGGTAAGGTCCCCTTCGGGAAACTTATCGATAAACTCATACAGGCGCCCGATAGCAGTATCGAAATCTTTCTCGTCGCGAATCAGGCTGATAATGTCATTATAGACTTCCTGCTCTTCCTGGTCTGGCGACCGATAGACCCTCGCTGGCTGCAACCGGCCATCATCGCCAGAATCGGCATTTTCCGCGCTCCCGGCATTGTTTTCAGCCCCTTTTTCTACCGCTTTGGAAAGATCCAGAATTCGCTGGTCCAGATCCACGTAGCGATCCCGCCCCTGACGTTGAAGACGTTGGATCTGATTGCCCTGCTCTTCAACCTGCCCCTGTAACTCCCGGACAGTCTGTTGAAGTTGCTGGATCATGTAGAACAGCTCGGCGGTCGCCTGGCTGTTGCCAGACTTTCTCTGGGCTTCCGAACTGTTATTCTGAAATGCGGGCGAAGACGACTGTGCCTGAACAGAACCCGCCAGGCCAAGGCCCAGCGGGATCAGCACTGTCGCCATGAGCAATTTTCTCATGGAAACATCCGATTATTGCACTTGTCAGTCAAAGAGACACTTAGTCAAAAATAAGCTCGACGCGACGGTTCTGAGCCCAGGCACTTTCGCTGGAACCGCGAACCGCCGGCTTCTCTTCACCATAGCTTACGGTCTCGATCTGTCCACGGGAGGCACCGTTTACAATCAGAAAACGCTCTACCGCCTTGGCGCGACGCTCACCCAGTGCCAGGTTGTATTCCTTGCTGCCCCGCTCGTCAGCGTGACCTTCCACGCGAACCTGCTGACGCGGATTGTCCGACAGGTAACGGGCATGGGCCACCAGCACGTCACGGGCATCTGGCTTGATTTCAGAGGTATCGAAATCGAAGTAGAACGTGGTGACGTCGCGCAGGGCTTCCTGCTTGGCCTTCTCGCTTTCTTCAGCCTGCTGGCGTGCAGCCTGGCGCTCGTCTTCGGTCATTGATGACGATGAAATGCCGCCATCCTCACCGGCCCCGTCATAGACCGTGGCTCCGCCTTCCTGGTTGATCGCTTCTACGTCAGAACCGTATCCTTCCTGGTCGGTGGTTTCACCGGTGGAGCTACAACCAGCCACCAGGCCCACGGTAACCAACATGGCAAAAACTTTACTCGACATCGACAGTTTCATAATCGCTTTTCCTTTTTGAGTATCAGATCAGATCTTGGTCAGTGATGACATTAGCGAACAATCGGGCCCCACGCCGGATCACGAACTTCGCCTTCGGCGGCTGGCAGGCTATAGGCTGCGCCGCCTTCTGTGGAAACCACCGTCAGGACACTGGTGCCATCCCGTTCAGTGGCGTATATCAACAACCTGCCATTGGGTGACAGGCTGGGCGATTCATCTGATTCCGTGCGGCTCACAATGCTCTCCTCACCGGTTTTCAGATTGGTGCGGGCAATCAGGAATGCACTATCGCGCTGGTGCACGTAATACACATAATCACCTTCCGGATCAGGACGCGGCCGGGCATTGTAGCGACTACCAAACGTAATTCGCCGGGCTTCTGCGCCGGGTCGTTCCATATGATAGATCTGCGGCCCACCGGAGCGATCCGATGTGAAGAAGATCCCCCGACCGGCATGATCCCATGCCCCTTCGGTGTCTATCGCCCAGTGATTCGTCAACCGGGTGAGTTCTTCCGTTGCCAGATTCATTTTATAGACTTCCGCATTGCCATCCCGCGACAGAGTCATCAACAATGACTTTCCATCCGGTGACCATGCCGGCGCCGAATTAAGGCCACGGAAATCCGCCAGCTTCTGTCGTTCCCCGGTCGCCAGTTCATGAACAAAGATCACAGGCTTGTTAGTCTCAAAGGACACATAGGCCAGCTTCTTGCCATCCGGCGACCAGGCCGGGGAAAGAATAGGCTCGTCACTTTCCAACCGGACCTTGGCGCGCTTGCCGTCCACATCACTGACTTGTAGACGATAACGTATATTGTCGCCCTGCCCCATTACCGTGACGTAAGCCAGCTTGGTGGAGAAGGCCCCGGGCTCACCGGTGATCGCTTCATAGATTTTGTCACTGATGTGGTGAGCAAGAGATCGGGCGCTACTGACCGGGGCCGTAGTGGTTTCACCCAGAATACGAGCCTCCCGGTTGATATCGAACAGCTCGTAGCGGGCCTCAAGGCGCTCACCCTTGCGGGTTAACTCGCCCACCAGCAGGTAACGCTGGCCAAGCATGCGCCAATCGCGGAAATACACATCGGAGCGGCTCGAAGGCAGGCTCAGCATCTTGCCCGGTGCCAACGGGTTAAACTCACCACTCATGGTCAGATCCGACCGGATAATGCCACTGATCTTGTCACCTTGTGGCATGGTGCCGCTTTCAGCAAACGGCACCACGGCAATGGGAATGGCGGAATCGACACCTTCGGTAATGCGGATCAGCAATTCCGCCCTGGCATTGCCTGCCGCCAGCATGAATAAGGCAAGCGACACCAGCATCAAAGGGCGCAGAACGAATTGTTTATGTACTTGTGTCTGTGTCATCAGAATCATCAGCCTCATCGCAGGCGTTGCGGATTGAATTCAATCGTAAACTGTCGGAAGTACCGCTCAAACGTATCCCGGTTTTCCGGAACCGGGTAGCGATTAAGGGCCCGTACCGCGCCGAGCGCAGAATTATCAAACGCGGTGTTACCACTGCTGTTGACCAGTTTCACGCTGGCCAGTTCACCGGTAGGCAAGAGTGCAATCTGCAATCGCGCTGTCATATCTTCCGTTGCCGACGATGGCGGGTACCAGGCCTGAGTCAAACGCTCACGGATCAGGCTCTGATACTTCTGGCTCTCAGACAGCATTTGCGCTTCCCGGGCCCTGGCGGCTGCCGCTTCCCGCTGTCTGCGCTGCTCAGCCTCCTGCTCCTGCCTGGACTCATCCGCCAGCGCCTGCAGCTGCTCTTCCCTCAACCGCCGTTCGGCTTCCAGCCGTTTACGCTCAGCCTCCTTACGCGCCTCTTCTTCGCGGCGCTTGCGCTCAGCTTCTTCCTGGCGTCGTTTTTCCTCTTCGGCCTTGCGCTTCTCTTCTTCAGCTTTGCGTTTTGCCTCTTCCTGCCTGCGCTGCTCTTCTTCCAGTCGCTGGCGCTCCCGCTCTTTTGCTTCAGCTTCGGCTTTTTTCCGCGCGGCTTCTTCACGAGCCTTCTGCTCGGCCTGCTCACGCGCCTGAGCTTCCTGGCGTTTACGTTCTTCCTCGCGCTTACGGGCTTCTTCCTGCGCCTGGCGCTCTGCCTCTTCCTGGCGAGCCTGCTCTTCCTGTTGTTTCCGTTCTGCTTCGGCCTGCTTACGCTCGACCTCAGCTTTCTGTTGCTCCTGATCGCGTGCCTGTTCCTGTTCGTTAATCACCGGACTGGGCTCTGGTTCCGGGCTGATCAAGCGCGCAGAAATGCTGTTCGGCTCGGGTTCCTGCATCGGTTCAAACCAGGACCAGCCGGCCAGCGCTACAACAGCTATCGACAGATGCAGCACTACCGACACCGCTATCGGAGATTTCCAGGGTGCTTTTCCGGTACTGATCGTTTCCCGCTCGTTACCCGTCACTATGCTCTCACCCGTCGATTACCGGTTATCATCAGGCGCATCGGTGATCAGGCCGATCCCGGACGCACCGGCCGCCTGAAGTTCTGCCATAAGGCGTACCACCATGCCGTAATCCACGTATTCGTCGCCCCGCACCAGAACCTCGGCATTCGTACGCTGCGACAGAATTTTACTGACCTGCTCACGAATCTCATCAAGCGCCATCGGTTCGCTTTCCTTACCGCCAATCTCCAGGAAATAGGCACCGTTGCTGTCAACCGACACGGTAATCGGCTCAACATCCTTATCCTGCGAAATCGGCTCGGATGTGGTTTCCGGTAGATCCACCTGCACGCCCTGTATGAGCATCGGCGCTGTGACCATGAAAATAATCAACAGCACCAGCATCACATCGATGTAGGGAACCACGTTAATCTCAGCCATTGGCTTACGCCGCTGCTGCGGCATCATTCCCATGCCTTTCATGCTGCATTCCTCTCCTTGCCGGTGCGGTTAATCACGCTGCCTGCTCACTACTGTGCACCCGGCGATGCAGGATGCTTGAGAACTCTTCGGCGAAGGTTTCATAGTTTTTCAGCAGGGACTCCGAGCGCGAGGCAAAGCGGTTATAAGCCACTACCGCCGGGATAGCAGCAAACAGGCCCATCGCCGTGGCGATCAATGCTTCGGAGATGCCCGGCGCTACCGTTGCCAGGGTTGCCTGCTGAACCTGAGCCAGGCCGCGGAAAGAATTCATAATGCCCCAGACCGTGCCAAACAGGCCGACATAGGGACTGGTGGAGCCAACAGTGGCCAGGAATGGCAGGTGCATTTCCAACCGCTCCTGCTCCCGGGAGAAGGCTACCCGCATGGCTCGCTGGGCACCTTCCATCACCGCATCGGCATCCCGGCTTTGCTGGCGCAGACGGGAAAATTCCTTGAACCCGGCCCGAAAGACCGACTCCAGGCCGGAATACGGCGTGGGGTTGTCGTTGACCTCTTTATACAACTGTCCCAGATCCATACCGGACCAGAAGCGGTTCTCGAAATCGAGCTGCGCCTGCCGGGCTTTCCGGAACACCTGGATACGCTGGATAATCAGCGCCCAGGAGATGATTGAGGCCAACACCAGCAACAGCATAACCAGCTGCACCAGAATCCCTGCACTCGCAATCAGATGCCAGACTGAAAGTTCCGCTTCCACTGTATACTCCTGAATTTATTTACAATATTTTCAATAAATTAGATGGAATTCCTCAGAATTTCCTGCATATCTTCGGGCAACCGGCGGGGCTTGCCACTATCAAGGGCAATGCACGCAACCCGCACCTCTGCATCACACAACAATTGCCGGCCGCTGGCCCGCAATACCTGCTGCCGGAAAGTCATCCAGACCCGGGAAGAGGCGACAGGCTCGGCTGTTACCAGCAATTCGTCATCCAGCTTTGCCGGCGCACGGAAGTTCACATTCATGCGCTGAACCACATAACTGATGTTATGTTCCAGACCGGCCCGCAAACTGAAACCCTGGCTACGAATCCACTCAGTCCTTGCCCGTTCCATGTAGTGCAGGTATTTGGCATGGAAAACAATGCCACCGGCATCCGTGTCTTCAATATAAACCCGCACCGGCAGTTCAAACATCCGGTTGCTGCTGTGTTCAGTCAAAAAGGTCTTCCTCGTTGCCAGATCCCGGTGCCGCTACCCCAAAATGCTGATACGCATGGGAAGTCACCATGCGCCCACGCGGCGTTCTGATCATAAACCCCTGCTGTATCAGGAAAGGCTCGAGCACGTCTTCAATGGTGCCCCGCTCTTCGCTGATGGCCGCTGCCAGACTTTCCACGCCCACCGGACCGCCATCAAACTTCTCGATCATGGCCAGCAACAGGCGGCGATCCATGTGGTCGAAGCCCTGGCTATCGACTTTCAGCATGTTCAGCGCCTTATCGGCGATATCGGAACTGATATGGCCATCACTACGCACCTCGGCGAAATCCCGGACCCGGCGCAACAGCCGGTTGGCGATACGGGGCGTACCCCGGGACCGCCGGGCCAGCTCAAAGGCACCGGCTTCGTCGATAGCCACGGAAGACAGCCGTGCCGAACGGACAATAATGTCGGTCAGATCCCGGGTGTTGTAAAACTCCAGCCGCTGAACAATGCCGAAACGATCTCGCAGCGGCGAGGTCAGCAAACCGGCCCGCGTGGTGGCGCCTACCAGAGTAAACGGAGGCAAGTCCAGTTTGATGGAACGGGCTGCCGGGCCTTCGCCGATCATGATATCCAGCTGGTAGTCTTCCATGGCTGGATACAACACTTCCTCGACAGCGGCACTCAGGCGATGGATCTCGTCAATAAACAGGACATCGCCTTCTTCCAGATTGGTCAGCAGCGCTGCCAGGTCACCCGCTTTTTCAAGTACCGGGCCGGAGGTGGTCTTGATGGATACGCCCATTTCATTGGCGATGATATTGGCCAACGTCGTTTTACCCAGACCAGGCGGGCCAAAGATGAGCACGTGGTCCAACGCTTCTTCGCGGGCGCGGGCGGCGGAAATGAAGATCTCCATCTGCTCACGAACCGTGGGCTGGCCCACGTATTCTGCAAGCAGGCTCGGGCGAATGGCCCGGTCCTGAACTTCCTCGTACTCGCCGGCTTTTGGCGTTATCAATCGATCCGATTCGATCATGGCATTATCCGGTTACTGGCAACAGACAACGTCCCCACTGGCTCTGCCGGTTGTTCATGTGGGCCAATTCTACAAGGGGCATTGCGTGAGTCACGTTACGCTCTCTACAGGTTGCTGTCATTGAGCTTTCTCACCAACCATCAACTGGTCGGGATCATGTTCTTCAGGGCCAGGCGAATCAACCCCTCACTGTTCATGCCCGGTTCTGCTACCTTACTGATGGCTTTTGCGGCTTCCTGGGGCTTGTAACCCAGGGAAATCAGTGCGGCTTCCGCTTCCTCTCCGGGGTCAGGCCCGGTGGCAACCACCGAAGCATCGCCCGACCCGGATGCCAACTGTGCTCCGGGAACAAACTGGCCTTCCAGTTGACCGATCCGGTCCGCCATTTCAATCAATAAACGTTCGGCGGTTTTTTTGCCGACGCCGGGCAGCTTCACCAGCGCGTTGACATCCCGGACCTCCACGCAGCGAATAAACTGCTGGGCATCCAGGCCCGAAAGTATGCCAATGGCCAGCTTCGGGCCAACGCTGTTGACCTTGATTAACAAACGGAACAGATCCCGATCGAGGCGAGACGCAAAACCATAGAGGCTCTGGGCGTCTTCACGAACGGCAAAATGAGTATGAAGGGTAACTTCCTGCCCGGTTTCCGGCAGGTGAAAGAAGGTGGTGTAGGGGATATCAATTTCATACCCCAGCCCGGAACATTCCACCAGTGTGTGGCCCGGGGCTTTCTCGATCAGCAATCCTCGAATACGACCAATCAAGGGCGGTCTCCTCTGGCTCCGCAGAGCCGGTTATTGACGTCGCACCCGACCGCCCCGGGCTTTACCGCCAGAGCTGGCCAGGCGCAGCATGCTTTGATTCATGTGGGCATGGCACAAAGCAATGGCCAGGGCATCAGCAGCGTCGGCCTGGGGCTTGCGCGACAATTTCAGCAGCGCCTGAACCATGTGCTGAACCTGGGCTTTATCGGCGCTGCCGGTACCCACAACGGCCTGCTTCACCTGGCGCGCCGAATACTCGTGTACTGGCAAACCACTGTTGGCGGCACTGACAATCGCAGCGCCCCGGGCCTGACCCAACTTGAGGGCGGAATCCGGGTTGCGGGCCATGAACACCTGTTCGATAGCAAACTCTTCCGGCCGATATTCGCCAATCAGCAACGCCAGACTGTGAAAGATGGTTTGCAGCCGCTCGGCCCAGGGCTTTTCACCCACACGGATGCAGCCACTGTCGAGGTATTCGGTGGTGCGGCCTTCAACACGAATGATGCCGTAGCCGGTAATCCGGGAACCCGGGTCTACGCCCAGAATAATGGCCATCAGAGTTCCCTGCTCCCAGTCGGAGGAATCACGTCAGAGCGATTCCATGATCTCGGCGGAAATATCCGCGTTATGGTACACGTTCTGGACATCGTCCAGATCCTCAAGGGTATCGATCAGTTTGAGGATTTTCTCCGCGCCGTCATAATCCAGCTCCACACGGGTCGCCGGCACCTGGGTGACTTCCGAGTTGTCCGGCTTCAGACCAGCGTTCACCAGGGATTCTTTCACATCCAGATATTCTTCGGGTGTGGTGACAATCTCATAAGAACCGTCGTCCTGCTCCTGCAGATCTTCGGCACCGGCTTCCAGAGCCGCCTCCATCAACCTGTCCCCATCCACGTCCGGGCTGTAGGTGATAATACCCTGCTTGGTGAATAGATAGGCTACCGAGCCATCGGTGCCCAGGTTGCCGCCGGATTTGTTGAAGGCGTTGCGAACCTCGGCCACCGTGCGGTTCTTGTTGTCGGTCATCACTTCCACAAAGAATGCGACACCACCGGGACCATAGCCCTCGTAGGTAAGCTCTTCGTAGTTATTGTCGTCACCACCGCCGGCGCCACGTTCTATGGCTCGTTCGATGGTGTCTTTTTTCATGTTGGCGGTCAGGGCCTTGTCGACCACGGCCCGCAAACGGGGATTGTCATTCGGGTCGCCACCGCCCAGACGGGCCGCAACGGTCAGCTCACGGATAATCTTGGTAAAGATCTTGCCGCGCTTGGCATCCTGGGCCGCTTTGCGGTGCTTGATATTGGCCCATTTACTGTGTCCAGCCATTATCAAAACTCCTTTCGGTTGAGGAAACGCCAACAACGTTCCTTAACCAGAGGTGGCATCTGCCACCTCCGATCAACAGAATTTACGACTTGTCTTCTGCCTTGTTGCCATCCGCTGCCTTGGCAGAGCGGCGCAGTCGAATGTTCAGCTCTTTCAGCTGTTTCTCGTCCACTTCGCCCGGCGCCTGGGTCATCAGGCAGGTGGCGCTCTGGGTTTTCGGGAAGGCAATCACGTCACGGATGGAGCTTGAGCCGGTCATCAGCATCACCAGACGATCCAGACCAAAGGCCAGACCACCGTGCGGCGGGCAGCCATATTTCAGGGCATCCAGCAGGAAGCCAAACTTGGCGCGGGCTTCTTCTTCACCAATGCCGAGAATGCGGAATACGGCTTCCTGCATGCTTTCGTTGTGAATACGGATGGAACCACCGCCCAATTCGGTACCGTTCAGAACCATGTCGTAGGCGCGGGACAGTGCGTTGGCCGGATCGGCGGCCAGCTCATCCGGGCTGCAGGAAGGCGCCGTGAACGGGTGGTGAATCGCGGTCAATGAGCCATCCGGCGTTTCTTCGAACATCGGGAAGTCCACGACCCACAGCGGTGCCCACTCGCGAGTGAGCATGTTGAGGTCATGCCCCAGCTTCACACGCAGCGCGCCCAGTGCTTCGTTGACCACCATGGTCTTGTCAGCACCGAAGAATACGATATCGCCGTCTTCCGCACCCACACGTTCCATGATCGCCATGGCCACGTCTTCACCAAGAAACTTGATGATCGGCGACTGCAGGCCTTCAACGCCTTTGGCCAGTTCATTGACCTTGATATAGGCCAGGCCTTTGGCGCCATAAATGCCAACGAACTTGGTGTATTCGTCGATCTGCTTACGGGTCAGCTCACCGCCCTTGGGCACGCGCAATGCCGCCACACGGCCTTTGGGATCTTTTGCCGGGCCGGCAAACACCTTGAAGTCGACGTTTTCGACCAGGTCGTTCACGTCCAGCAGTTCCAGCGGAATCCGCAGGTCCGGCTTGTCGCTACCGTAACGCTGCATGGCTTCGGAATGCGGCATCTGCGGAAATTCCGGCAGATCGACTTCCAGGACATCCTTGAACAGCGAGCGGATCATGTCTTCGTTCAGATCCATCAGGGTTTTCTCGTCGATAAACGAGGCCTCGATGTCGATCTGGGTGAATTCCGGCTGGCGGTCGGCGCGCAGGTCTTCGTCGCGGAAGCACTTGGCAATCTGGTAGTAACGATCCACGCCGGAGACCATCAGCAGCTGCTTGAACAGCTGGGGAGACTGCGGCAGTGCGAAGAAGGAGCCTTCGTGGGTACGGCTGGGCACCAGGTAGTCGCGGGCACCTTCAGGAGTGGCTCGGGTCAGGATCGGGGTTTCCACATCCATGAAGCCGTTGCTGTCCAGATAGTTGCGGATGTAGCTGGTGACCCGCGACCGGAACCGCAGGCGGTTGATCATTTCCGGGCGGCGCAGGTCCACGAAGCGGTAGCGCAGGCGTACGTCTTCTCCCACGTCTACGTGTTCGTCCAGCGGGAATGGCGGTGTGGCGGCAGCGTTCAGGATTTCAACATTCTTGCCCAGCAGCTCTACCTGGCCGGTGGGCATGTTGTTATTTTCGGTGCCGGCGGGACGGCGACGTACGCGGCCGGTAACCTTGATAACAAATTCGCTGCGGACTCTTTCGGCCAGTGCGAAGCTTTCGGGGGTGTCGGGGTCGACCACCACCTGGGAGATGCCATCCCGATCCCGCAGATCAAGGAAGATAACCCCACCGTGGTCACGGCGACGGTGTACCCATCCGCAAAGTGTGACTTCCTGATCAATGTGGGATTCGTTGATCCCACCGCAATAATGACTGCGCATACCGGTTCCCGTTAAATTTGATGTGTACGTTTAAAACTTATGTCTGGGCAATCTGCCGGGAGTAAGCATTCCGGGAATTTCTGCAGCAGGGATGCTGCAGAGAAGCTTACACGGATGTATTCACAGCGTTTCCCGGAATGCTTATTCCCGGCAGATTGCTTGCCTCATTTGGCGTTTCTGACGTCCGCACCGGGCGGGGGATGGCTTTCCGAAAAGCGCTCAAGCCTTCCCTGGGCGCTTATGCTCCGCCATCCATGGCTCCGCAAATTTTCGGAAAGCCATCCCCCGCCCGGCGCTACTTGTTTCGTGGCCGCAAGCCCGTAAAAGCGAGCTTTATAATGGCCGGCTATTATAAACACAATAGGCCCGGAAATCAGGTGTACCGCGAGGCAAATGTGGTCTGCAGATGACGATCAGCACACTGGCGGCTAGAATGGCGGTTTTTAGTGGTTAGCGGAGTCGTAAGTTGTCGACCAGAGCAGCACAGAAATCAAGAACCCGGCGGGCGTTAATGGATGCAGCGCTGGCTCATCTTAATGAAAACCGGGGCTTTGGCAGTCTGAGTTTGCGGGAAGTGGCCCGAGAGGCAGGCATCGCGCCCACGTCTTTTTACCGGCACTTTACCGATCTGGACGAGCTGGGGCTGGCTCTGGTGGATGAAGGCGGTGTGGCGCTGCGTCAGTTGATGCGCCAGGCTCGTAAGCGGATTGTGCGGGATGGCAGTGCCATATCCACGTCGGTTGACACGTTTATGGAGTATCTGGGCAATAACGCCAACCTGTTCCGGCTGATGTTGCGGGAACGCACCGGTGTGTCAAAAACATTCCGGACAGCGGTCAAGGCGGAGATTGACCACGTTGTGACGGAACTGGCGGAGGATCTGCGCCGTTTTGCCGAGGAGCAGGACAAGCCGATTTCGGATGCCCGCCTGGTGGCGGAGGCTATGGTGACGCTGGTGTTTAATCAGGGGGCGGAGGCGCTGGATGCGACTCCGTCAGAACGGGAAACGCTGAAGGTGAAACTGAAAAAGGAACTAAGGATGATTCTGGTGGGCTCCCAGACCCTTGCGCAGTGGCAGCAGGGCCTGGGCTGAACCCAGAACGGCTCAGACCAGTTTGTCCAACAGTGGCTGCAGCTTTTTCCGGGTCTTTTCCAGCTCTTCCTCGGTGTATGGCACCGGGGCCTGTTTGCCCCAGACAGGGCCGGGCCAGGCCGGGTCGCCTTCAAACCGCACAATATGATGAATATGAAGCTGCGGAACCATGTTGCCCAAAGCGGCTACGTTCATTTTATCGCCCTGAAAGACCTGCATCATGCCTTCACTCAGGGTGGACGAGTCTTCCAGCAAACGGATCTGCTGGATTTTCGACAGCTCGTAGATCTCCCGGACATTTTCCACTGTTGGCACCAGAATAATCCAGGGCCAGGCACTGTCGTTCATCAGGCGGATTTCACACAACCCTGAACGCCCCAGGCTGACCGTATCTGCCGCCAGTTTTTCATGTAATTCAAACATTCTGTGCCTTTTTCTGTTGCCAGATTTTTTCCCAGGCCAGGGCTGTACGCACGATGGTGTTCAGATCGTCGTAACCCGGCTGCCAGCCCAGGACCTGCTTGATTCGTGCGTTATCTGCCATCAGTGCTGCCGGATCGCCGGCACGGCGTTCGGTTTCGTGTACCGGGAAATCGATTCCGGATTCGCGCTTCACGACATCAATGACTTCACGAACGGTAAAGCCGCGGCCGTAACCGCAGTTGAGTACTTGCGACTGCCCTCCCCCGGCCATGTATTCCAGCGCCATTACATGTGCTTTTGCCAGATCTTCCACATGGATATAGTCGCGAATGCAGGTGCCATCCCGGGTGTCATAATCGGTACCGAAAACGCTCATCCCCTCTCTTTGACCCGTTACACATTCGCTGGCAACTTTGATCAGATGGGTAGCTTCCGGAGTTGATTGCCCAAGCAACCCGTCCGGGTTTGCCCCGGCCACGTTGAAATAACGAAGAATCACATAATTCAGATCAGTGGCGGAAGCCAGATCCATGATCATCCGTTCGCTCATCATCTTTGAGGCGCCGTAGGGATTGATCGGCGCCAGCGGAAGATCTTCGGTCAGTACCGTTTGTTCCGGCATGCCGTAAACCGCCGCGGTCGACGAAAACACCACGTAGGGTATCTGGTGCCGGTCAATGGCTTTAAGCAGATTCAGAGTGTTTCGGGTGTTGTTGCCATAATACTTCAGCGGATTGGCAACAGATTCCGGTACCACGATGTTGGCGGCGAAATGCAGCACTGCTTCAAAGCGATGCTGAGAGAACAGATACTCGATGGCGTCTTCGTCGGCCAGATCACCCACCACAAGTTCACCTGCGGTCACCGCCCAGCGATAGCCGGTAGACAGGTTGTCGAAAACAACGATGTCGTGGCCGGCCTCAGCCAGTTGGCGAACAACGTGACTACCTATATAGCCGGCCCCACCAGTAACAAGCACTTTCATGAGTTATCGCTTCCCTTCGCTGAGTTCTGTTTGCGGCGCTGCCGGATTTCCCGGCGGCGACGGCTGAAAAATTCGCTGATGATCTGCCCGCAGCGTTCACCCAGAACACCGCCAACCGCTTCCACTCGCCAGTTCAGGTGCGGTTCGTCCAATGTGTTTCTGGCCGACTCAATGGCTCCGGCCTTGGGTTCTCTGGCACCATACACTAGGCGGCTGATGCGACCATGAACAATGGCACCGACACACATGGTGCAGGGTTCAAGGGTCACATACAGTGTAGCGCCGGAAAGCCGGTAATTGCCCACCCGGGCGGCAGCATCCCGTAAGGCACGGATCTCGGCATGGGCGGTGGGATCACAGCCGGAAATCGGTGCATTAAATCCGGCACCGATTTCCTTGCCATCCAGAACCACCACCGCACCCACCGGCACTTCATCAAGCTTAGCTGCCTGAGCGGCCAGTTGCAGGGCGCGATTCATCCAGAGCTGATCTTCCGGAATAGTGATTTCCGAGGCCATCAGCAATCGCGCTTATTCCCACTCAATGGTGGCAGGCGGTTTGGAGGAAATGTCGTAAGTCACCCGGGATACACCGGAGATCTCGTTGATGATCCGGTTGGACACGGTTTCAAGAACTTCGTACGGCAGGCGCGCCCAGCGGGCGGTCATGAAGTCCACGGTTTCGACAGCGCGGACTGCAATGACATACTCGTAGCGGCGGGCATCGCCCACCACGCCAACGGATTTAACCGGCAGGAACACCGCAAAGGCCTGGCTGGTCTTGTGATACAGGTCGGCGCGATGCAGCTCTTCCAGGAAGATGGCGTCGGCTCGGCGCAGGATGTCGGCGTATTCTTTCTTTACTTCACCCAGAATACGCACGCCCAGACCCGGCCCCGGGAATGGGTGGCGATACACCATGTCGTACGGCAGGCCCAGTTCCAGGCCAATTCGGCGCACTTCGTCCTTGAACAGTTCCCGTAGCGGCTCCACCAGCTTCATCTTCATGGTTTCCGGCAAGCCACCCACGTTGTGGTGGGACTTGATGACATGGGCCTTGCCGGTTTTGGAAGCGGCAGACTCGATCACGTCCGGATAGATGGTGCCCTGGGCCAGCCAGTTCACGTCGGTGATTTTGGCGGCTTCATCATCAAACACATCGATAAAGGTG
>Ga0136556_1000395_pt1 | contig 27145 bp, 21 predicted proteins | sample AntRauTorckE6831_FD_104780 | JGI IMG/M metagenome (GOLD analysis project Ga0136556, IMG submission 104780) | Saline lake microbial communities from Rauer Islands, Antarctica - Metagenome Torckler E6 #831 | ecosystem: Environmental > Aquatic > Non-marine Saline and Alkaline > Saline | place... | reverse complement strand
TGTTCCTGCTACAAAGTGTTCGAGTAACCGGCTTTGCTGGTGAGATGTTAATCGGCTTTTACGTGTATACATAGTAGCTAAATTTAGTACCTTATTCAGGGCTTAGCTACTTCAGCCCCTTTAGTTTTTACTGAGACTAAAAAAACTGAAAGCTGAAGTCTGAAGTCTGGGAGCCAACAGCTAAAAAAACAAAGTTTATGAAAAAACGAGTAACAGGAATTGGCGGTGTATTTCTAAAAGCAAAAGATCCTAAAGGAACTCAAGATTGGTATAAGGAACACCTGGGCATTGAAAGCGGGAAATATGGAGGCACTTTTGAATGGCGACATGCTGAAGATGCTTCCAAAAAGGGATATACCGCATGGAGTATTTTTGATGAAAAAACCGAATACACCAATCCCAGCAAAAAAGACGCAATGATTAACTATCGGGTGGAAAACCTGGAAGAGCTACTTAAAGTTCTGGAAGCAGAAGGAGTAGAAATTGTGGGAGAAATTGAAGTACTCGAATACGGAAAATTCGGCTGGATTATGGACCCCAATGGCTACAAAATTGAACTTTGGGAACCGAATGATGATGAGTATGACAAGATTAAAGGGGAGACTAATTTGTCCAGCTGAGCTGGAATTCAAAATGAAGAATTAAAAATGGGGCAATGCTTTCACCCGGAGACCCAATTTTGAATTCCTAATTCTCTTCCACCCCAATTATCTTTTCAGAATTGAGCAAAGCGGAACTAACGGCTTAGACGATATGTACTTCTGGCGCTACCCGAAAATGCTACCGTTGTTGAATCACATGTGCCAACTTCAAATTCATATGCCTTTATTACTCTTTCCGAAATATTGGTTAATCTTTTATCAGGAGAGATAACGGTAGTAACTGAATTGACATTTCCTTCAATTCCAACTTGAAATGCGGTGATAACCAATCCTTCAACTCCTTCAATTCTTAGCTCTTCAGGATATCCGCCCAACTTTCTCGCTTCACGTCCATTGAGTAATTCCGGTTTTGAGATTTCCCCGTTACAACTTTCAATAGGTGTGAAATTGAAAGGATCTGACGCAGGTTTCTGTGACTTTTGAGTAGTTGAACAAGAAGCCAAGAAAAATAATCCTGTTAGCAATAAAAGTGAACGCATAGGTAAACATTTATTTATGAAATAGAATAGGTGTCATTCAAAATAGGAAACACTGAATTCCTTAACCTCAATTACTTCGTCATTCAAAGTTCCTTGTTCAATGTTCACTTCTTTTCCGCCCATGCTTCCACATCATCGAGAACCTCTGCAAAGTCAATGCCGTCTTTGGCTTTATTGATGGTGGCTTCGTAATGCACCGGCCCTTCTTCATCCCGGCTAATTAACTGCTTCGCCAGCTTGTTCGTGATGTTTTGCTGTATCACTCGTTTTAACGGACGCGCACCATAAACCGGATCATATCCGCGTGCAGCCAACCAATCTTTCACATTTTCAGAGACATCCAGCTCAACATGGTTTTTCTTGAGCATTTCATCAACCCTTCTAAACTGAATATCCACAATAGAACGAATGTGTTCTTTTCCAAGCGGATGGAATACAATGGTATCATCTACACGGTTTAGGAATTCAGGGCGGATTGTTTGTTTCAGCTGATCTATGAGTTTGTTCTGAAGCTCTTCATATTTTTCATCCGAAAGCTCACCACCCGATTTCTCAATTTCATTGGAAATGAGATGAGAACCGATATTTGAAGTCATAATGATAATGGTGTTTTTGAAATCTACCGTCACTCCTTTGTTGTCGGTAAGTCGACCTTCATCCAGCACCTGCAACAGAATGTTGAATACGTCCGGATGTGCTTTTTCAATTTCATCCAACAAGATTACAGAATATGGATGGCGCCGGGCAGCTTCAGTTAGTTGTCCACCCTCATCATACCCCACATATCCCGGAGGCGCTCCAATTAGGCGACTTACACTGTGTTTTTCCATGTACTCACTCATGTCAATGCGAATCATGGCTTGTTCGTCATTGAACAAAAAGTCTGCCAGTGAACGAGCTAATTCCGTTTTACCCACACCGGTCGAACCTAAAAAGAAGAAAGACCCAATTGGCTTCTGCTCGTCTTGGAGTCCTGCCCGAGAACGACGCACGGCATCAGAGACAGCTTCAATTGCTTTATCCTGTCCAATCACTCTTTTGTGAAGTTCATCTTCCAGCAGAAGCAATTTCTTGCGTTCGCTCTCCAGCATTTTCCGTACAGGTATTCCTGTCCACCGCGCTACAATATCAGCGATATCTTCGGCGTCAACTTCCTCTTTAAGCAGCGCTTGGTTTTCCTGCATGTCGTCCAGCTTCTGCTGCGACTCCTGTAATTCATTTTCCAGCTGGGCGATGGTGCCATATCTCAGCTCAGCAACTTTCTCATAGTTCCCTTGTCGTTCTGCTTTATCTGCTTCATTTCGGGAAGTGTCAATAACTTGCTTTAGCTCACGCACTCTTTGGATAAGCTCTCGCTCCTGCTCCCACTGAACACGCATCGTTTTGCGTTCTTCTTCTAAATCGGCCAGCTCTTTTTCAATCCCTTTCATTTTGGACTGATCTTTTTCACGCTTCAAAGCCTCACGCTCAATTTCCAACTGACGGATTTGTCGCTCCAGTGCATCCAGCTCTTCAGGCAGTGAATCTATTTGTAACCGTAAGCGGGAAGCAGCTTCATCAATAAGGTCAATGGCTTTATCCGGCAAGAACCGATCGGCAATATATCGGTGTGAAAGTTCGGCAGCTGCAACCACCGCGGCATCGGTAATACGAACTCCATGATGAACTTCGTATCGCTCCTGTAATCCTCGCAAAATGGAAACGGTATCTTCCACAGAAGGCTCGCCTACCAATACCGTTTGCAATCTCCTTTCAAGCGCTTTGTCTTTTTCGATGTACTTGCGGTATTCGTCCAGTGTAGTTGCTCCGATGGCATGAAGTTCTCCTCGAGCAAGCGCCGGCTTTAGGATATTAGCTGCATCCATCGCTCCTTCAGTAGCACCCGCACCAACTAAAGTGTGGATTTCATCAATAAAGAGAATAACCTCACCGTCTGAATCGGTAACGTCTTTAACAACGGCCTTCAGGCGTTCCTCAAATTCACCACGGAATTTAGTTCCTGCTACTAACGAGCCCATATCCAAGGCTACAATTCGCTTGGTTTTCAGGCCTTCGGGGACATCACCACGAATGATTCGAAGTGCCATACCTTCTGCAATTGCGGTTTTACCCACACCCGGCTCACCTATTAAAACCGGATTATTTTTAGTCCGGCGGCTCAGGATTTGCATCACTCTTCTGATCTCCTGATCCCGGCCAATAACCGGATCGAGTTTATTCTTTTCAGCCAGCTCGTTTAAATCTCGACCATATTTTTTGAGCGCACCATAACGACTTTCCGCGTTTGGGTCATCCACAGTTTGATTTCCTCGAACATCTTTCAGCACTTTTAGAATATTTTCTTTGGTGACGTTTTGGTCCTTCAGTAGGTTGGCAATTTCTCCTTTTACACTCGTCATCCCAATCAGGACGTGCTCGGAACTGATATACTCATCTCCAAGTTTGCTCCCTTCTTTCTGAGCAACATCAAACAACTCTTTACTGGTGTTGGATAGATACTGTCCCGAAACGGAAGATCCTTGTACCTGTGGCAGTCGCTCTAAGGTTGAATCCACCACTTTTTGGATTGCCGGAGGATTTGCACCCAGTTTACTCAATAGCGTATTTACAATACTGTCCTGATCGGATAGAAATGCTTTTAAAATATGGGCAGGTTCCACAGCCTGATTGTTGCTGCTTTGTGCTATTTCGATAGCTTTTTGAACGGCCTCTTGTGCCTTAAGTGTAAATTTGTTCAGATTCATAATAGATCTCCTTTTTTCTCTTTTCTACTGAGATGATGACCAAAATCGTGCCCATTCAATAATATTGACAGAATTACAGTATTTAAAAATTTTGAAAGTAAGTCTGAACCTGAGCGTGACATCTCACTTATTCAACTACTATGTGAATCCAATATTTACAGATCAATCTGACCTTTAAATTTATATCCCGGAGTCTTTTTTACAGATAAGCTAACCAAGACCACGAATTTATAAGACATAAAAAAACCCCGAACTGTATCAGAGTTCAGGGTTTGGGTTTTTCGGGGTACAAATTCTAAAAATTTCTTATAAGTCAAAGATACAAAATGTTTAAAATAACATCCTTGTAATTTTTGGTAAATCGTTAAGCCCAAAAATATTAGACCAAATCAACATGTTATAAAAACCCTGGTCTGTATCAGAGACCAAGGTTTGGGTTTTCGGGGTACAAAAATCAAAGTCTTATTATTTGTTATAGTTCAAATGCTATGTATTGTTCCAAATCATTTCTAAGAACTGTTAACAAAATGATATTGCCTTCTGCTTCTTCTGTTTTTTCATAAAAATCAGATGTAGTATCGATGGCATCTCTACCAACTTCAATAACTACATCTTCACTTCTAAGGCCTCTCTCGTAGGCATTACTGCCATCGCTGACATTCAAAACAACTACTCCTTCCGTTTCGTTTGCAATGTCGAGTTGTCGTCGAATATCAGAATTTAAATCTCTGACGGTGAAGCCAAGTCGCTCATCTATACTTTCCTGAGCTTGGGGATTACCCGCTGCCGTCGACTCTCCCGTTCTCTCTCCTAACGTGACAACCAGTTCCATAGTATCTCCACCTCTTATAATTCCCAGAGTAATTTCATCCCCGGGTTTAAAAACAGCAATACTTGTCCTGAAGCTATCCCAATCTCTGATTTTATTTTCATTGAGAGAAACAATTACATCTTTGCCTTTCAGTCCGGCTTCATCAGCAGGACTATCATCTTCGACACGCCCTACAATAATTCCGCGCTCATCATCTAAGCCAAGTGCTTTGGCCATCGTTTGATCAACCTCACCGGCCATGTACATTCCGAGATATCCGCGGGATACTTCCCCGTCTTCAATCAGGTCGTTCATAATTCGTTTGGCAAGATTGATCGGGATAGCAAAACCGATCCCATCATTCCCACCTGAACGAGAAGCAATTGCAGAGTTTATACCTATTAATTGACCATTCACATCAATCAAGGCTCCGCCTGAGTTACCCGGATTAATGGCTGCATCAGTTTGAATGTAATCACCATACTGTGTCAGGTTTGTCAGTGAACGCCCGCGGGCACTCACAATTCCAAATGAAACCGTGTGGGCCAGATCTTCCGATAGCGGACTACCAATAGCCAATACAAAAGAACCTACTTTGGCATTATCGCTGTTGCCCAACTCTAATGCAGGTGGGTTGTCCACATCAATTTGGAGAACAGCTATATCTGTTTGAGGATCTGTTCCTACCAATTCTGCATCAACTTCATTTCCATTAAACAAACGGACTCTAATTTCATCGGTATCTGCAATTACATGATTGTTGGTGAGAATGTACCCTTCATCAGAAACGACCACTCCGGAACCAAGGCCACGTTGCACTCGCTCACGGGTTTGTCCGCCATCCTGTGGATTTCCAAAGAACTGAGAAAAAGGATTCACAACCCTAACTTCCTGCGTTCTTTTTGTTGTGATAGTTACAACAGATGGGTTTGTTCTCTCAGCTATGTCAACTATAGCATCATTAAAATCTTTAAGTGAAGCTGCCGGCCTGTTCTCAGCAGATTCAACTTTAGTATCATTTTCCGATAACGAAATTGCATTATCATTTGTGGCCATATTGAAACCTAACAACACAAGTACTGCTGCGGCCACCCCAAATATATTTCTTACTGTGGTATTCATATGTATGATGATTTGATTCTTATTAATCGATTGCGATATGTACAACGGATTAACATTTTAAAATTGTGCACATCCACAAACCTTTACATTTCGACAGGTATAAATAAGAAACCGAAGCCTCAATCAAGAAGCTTCGGCTGCCTTAACCTAATAATGGGTTAGTTTATGATATCTTGATCTGCTTCTTAACTTTTTGCTCGCTCTTTGCAATGGTAATATTCAATATTCCATTTTCATAAGCAGCTTCTATACTCTCTTCGTCTATAGAATCCGGCAGTTGGAAAGAGCGGCTAAAAGAACCATATCCTGATTCTAAGCGATGGTAGTTTTTACCATTTTCTTCATTTTCAAGTTTTCGTTCGCCACTTATCGTCAGGCGACCGTGCTCCAGATCAACGGTGATATCATCTTTATTTACACCCGGAATAGTTACTGAAATCTCAAAGTTATTTTCGGTTTCAGAAATATCTACACTTGGTGTAAATGAATCTTTTCTGTAATTCATAGAGTCATTAAAGAACTCATCTAATACATCACTGAATCGTTTTGAATGAAGATCAACATTGGGTCGGTTATATTTCAAAAGTGCCATAATTAACCTCGTAATTGAGTTTTTTGTTTCATTAATTCAATTATGATTATGCAAGGCACATGCCAACAAAAGAGAAGCTCAGATATGCTGACAGACGGACAAACTAAACCTGTTGATTTTTCAGTTTGCTAAATCACAGTAGAAAAGTTGACAGAATGGAAAGAAAAAGGTGTCATGCTTTAGACAAAAGTGGCAGACAAAATAATTCAAAATGGAGAATTAAAGATTAAAAATAAGTCTTCATGCCTATATTTAATCTTTAATTTTGAATTTTTCATTCCTATAAATAGCTCTTCTTCCATTCTCTGGCTACAAGAAAGGCCATTTCAAGACTTTGCTCGTAGTTAAGCCGAGGATCACAGAAAGTTTCATAATTTCGCTGAAGCTCTTTTTCGGCTAACCCTTTGGCTCCACCCACACATTCGGTCACGTTATCACCGGTAAGCTCGAGGTGAACACCGCCAAGGTAACTTCCTTCTGCACGGTGGATATCAAATGCGGAACGTACTTCACTTAGAATATCATCAAAGTTTCGGGTTTTGATTCCACCATCAGTACTGAAGGTATTGCCATGCATGGGGTCAGAACTCCAAACAACCGGAAAACCTTCACGGCGAACAGCTTTTATCAAATCAGGCAGTTCGTTCTCAATAATGTCTTTCCCAAAACGGGTAATCAATACAATCTTGCCTGCTTCATGGTTCGGATTCAGCGTTTCAATCAACTTGAGCGTCTCATCGATTTCATAAGGCGGGCCAATCTTAATGCCCACGGGATTATTGATCCCTTTAAAATATTCAACATGAGCGCCACCTAAGTCACGAGTGCGGTTCCCTAACCAAACCATGTGTGCACTTAAATTAAAATGTCCGGGTTTACGGGGAACTGCTCTTGTTTGAGCTGAATCATAATATAGATTCAGTGCTTCGTGAGAAGTATAAAAATCTACTTTCTGGAGCGTTGAAAAAGTATCGGGTGCAATGGATTCAACAAACCGAACGGCTTTGGTAATCGATTTCACCATGTCTTCATACTCAGCGTAGTACTCGTTGTTTTGCATGAAGTCGAGTTCCCATTGTTCGGGATGATGCAAATCAGCAAAGCCCTCATCAGCCAGCGCTCTCAAAAAATTGAGTGTTAAGCCTGCTTTGTGGTATCCCTCTAATAATCGCTGTGGATCCGGAGTACGAATTCCCGATTCAGATTCATACCCGTTAATAAGATCTCCGCGGTAGTTATGGATCTCTTCCCCGTTTACGGTTTCAAAATCATTAGATCGGGGTTTGGCATACTGACCTGCAATTCGTCCTACTCTTAGAACAGGAACACCCATTTCATGTATTAATATGAAACTTGTCTGAAGAAGCACCTTCACCATATTTACTATTTTAGGTGCCTTAGTTGCGTTAAAACTTTCTGCACAATCTCCACCCTGCAGGAGAAAAGCTTTACCCGCAGCAACATCTGCTAGTTTCTTTTTTAACGTCTCAATTTCCCAGGATGTAACCAGTGGCGGAAGCGACTTAAGCGTTTCAAAACTATGTTCCAGCTCCTCCTGATTAGGATAATCTGGAAGTTGTTTAACGGGTTTTTCTTTCCAGGAAGTTGGGGTCCAATTTTTATGTACGACTTCTTGCATAGGTAAATTTGTTGAGTGAGCGGATAAACTATCGGTTTTTTGGCGTTAATGCTTAAAATTCTTGCACATTGTTTTGTCCAATCGAATATATTAAGGTCGAATTCTAAAAGAAATATCATGTTAGAAACTAAACCACGCATATTGGTGGTAGACGACCACCCAGCTCTTGTAACGTTGACAAGACACAAATTAATTCAAAGAGGGTACGAAGTTTTAACAGCACAAAATGGGGAAGACGCGCTGGAGTTAACGCGCACAGAATACCCGGACCTCATTTTAAGTGATGTTGATATGCCTGTCATGAATGGCTTTGAACTCTGTGAAAGAGTTAAGAATGATTCCAGGCTTAATAAAATCCCCATCATTTTGGTTACCTCAATGGTAACTACTGAATATATAATGAAAGGTATTGAAGCCGGTGCCGATAATTATCTGACTAAACCTTACGATGATGAAACTCTGCATAGCAAAATTGACGAGCTTCTTCTAAATCCACCCATTCCAATTACTGACGAGGATACGGTAGGGGTTGAAATAGAAGGTAAAACCTATCAAATACATGCTAATTACTCGCATCTGGTTAATCTTTTAATTTCAACCTACAAGAATACACTTGCTCAAAATAATCAGCTTAGCAAGATGCAGAGTGGGTTGAACGCAGCCAACAAAGAGCTAGAGCTTACCAAGAAAGAGCATGAAGAACTCATTCATAACATCTTCCCACAAAAAGTGGCCGAGAATTTATTGGCATATGGAACGGTCACTCCCGAACGATATGAAGATGCCACCATTATGTTTACTGATTTTGAAGGATTTACAAAGGTGGTACCAACATTATCTCCGGAAAAACTCATTGAAAGCCTTTCCTTTTATTTTGACCGGTTTGATGATTATACCGGCCAGCACAATTTGATCAAAATTAAAACTATTGGCGATAGCTACATGGCTGCCGGGGGAATTCCTGATCGTAATCAGTCCCACCCAATCGACGCCATTTTAGCAGCTCAGAAAATTGTGGATTTTGTGAAGACATTTGGGGAAAAAAATCAATCCGATACTCCTTACCTCCCCATTCGCATCGGTATTCATACCGGAAAAACTGTAGTTGGAGTAATTGGCAAATCCCGTTTTGCTTATGATTTATGGGGGGAGACCGTAAACCTCGCAGCACGACTGGAAGAACATTCAGGAGAAAACGCCATTAACATCTCGCAAACAACTTACGAGCGTGTCAAAGATTTCTTTGAGTGTGAGTCGCGAGGTAATGTAGAAACCAAATACACGGGAAATATCCCTATGTATTTTGTTAAATGCATTAAGGAAGAACTTTCTGAGGATGATGAAGGGCTGTTTCCAAATCGCTTATTCATCCGTGAATATAATAGCCTGATAAGGAAACAAGGAGAGAACTAATTCGGGTTTTCCTATTGATTTGCTCTGTGCCCAGCAAGCAAAATTCACAGATCAAATAACATTTTCAAGTCTCGATACTTCTGCGTTTCACCTTGCTGAAATCTTTATCAAAAAGGAATGAAGGAATTCCAAGCTCTGTTTTGTATTTTTCGAAGTTCTGAAATTCCAAAATCCGAGAGACTTTGCAACACAATATTGTAGTACGTGGCGCCCGCGAACACAACCTCAAAAATATTGACATAGACATTCCCCGCAACCAGCTGGTTGTAATAACCGGTCTTTCCGGATCGGGGAAATCATCGCTCGCTTTCGATACCATTTATGCTGAAGGTCAGCGCCGGTTTTTAGAATCCCTTTCTGCGTATGCGCGGCAGTTTCTTGGAATGATGGAACGGCCAGCTGTCGATTTCATTGACGGCCTCTCTCCTGTTATATCTATCGATCAAAAAACAACCAACCGGAATCCCCGATCTACGGTAGGTACAGTTACTGAAATTTATGATTTCCTTCGTCTGCTCTATGCACGTATCGGAGTTCCCTATTCTTATAAAACAGGGAATGAGATGAAGAAGCAGTCTGCCGACCAGGTGGTACAGGCCGTGATGGATATGCCCGAAGGAACCAAAGCCTATTGTTTGGCTCCGGTAGTACGCGGAAGAAAAGGACATTATCGCGAACTCTTTGAACAGACCATCAAACAAGGATTTGTACAGGCACGAATCGACGGCGAGTTTCGGGACCTTGAAGACGACATGAAATTAGATCGATACAAAACTCACAACATTGAAATTGTGGTCGATCGGTTTGTGATTTCTGATAAAAGTGAAAAGCGTATTGCCGAAAGCATCCGTCTTGCTCTTGAGATGGCCGATGGAAATGTAATCCTTGCCGTAAAAGGTGAGGATAAAACTAAAGACCGCCTCTTTTCACAAAAACTTTTTGATCCGGAAAGTGGACTCGCTTATGAAGATCCCGCTCCCAACTTATTTTCCTTTAATTCTCCCTATGGTAACTGCAAAAAATGTGAGGGCCTTGGGTACACCTATGATGTAAGTTGGGATTTGCTCGTTCCCAATAAAGACCAAAGTATTGAAGATGGAGGCATTCGCTTTCTGGGAGCCCCTCGCGATATTTTTGTCTTCAAACAGATGAAAGCTATTTTCGACACTTTTGATGTTGATTTTGAAACGCCAATTAAAGATTACCCTGATGAGCTGATTGATATTCTGATGAACGGGAGCGGCGATAAAAAATATTCCGTCAGCTACGACTTCAAAGACAATTCGGTGAACTATAAGCATAAGTTTGAAGGGCTCCGAAATACGATAAAAGATCAGTATCAAAACAGTAAATCCAACAAGCAGCGGGATAAAGCCAAAGCATTCATGGATAAGATTACTTGTCCCAAATGTGAAGGCGGCCGTTTGAATAAGGAAGCTTTATCGTACCAAATTGACGGACATAATATCCACGATCTGGTTCAAAAAGATATTCAGGAGTTGCGGGATACGCTTTATGGCATCAACCTCAATGAGCGCCAGCAGATTATTGGAAATCAGGTTTTAAAGGAAATTCGTGACCGACTCGATTTCTTACTGAATGTAGGATTAACCTATCTAAGTCTTGATCGTGAAGCACAAACCCTCAGTGGTGGTGAAGCACAGCGTATTCGTTTAGCTACCCAGATCGGAACTCAACTTGTTGGCGTCCTCTATATTTTGGATGAACCCAGTATTGGACTTCACCAGAGAGATAATATCAAATTGATAAAATCTCTGGAAACGCTCCGTGATCTCGGAAATAGCGTTATAGTTGTAGAACACGATCGCGAAACCATTGAACACGCTGATTTTGTGGCAGACATGGGTCCCGGTGCTGGGGTAAATGGTGGCTATATTGTAACAGCCGGAAAGCCTGATGAACTCGATCCCGAGTCAAGCACCGCCCGATTCCTAAGAGATGAAGAAGTTATTGAGGTTCCTGATGAGAGGCGAAAGGGTAATGATAAATCCGTAAAAGTCACAAATGCCCGCGGTCACAACCTGCAACATCAGGATTTAGAAGTGCCCCTCGGTAAATTTATTTGTGTAACCGGTGTGAGTGGAAGCGGTAAGAGCTCCCTGATCAACCAAACATTAGTACCCATTCTTTCCAACTATTTCTACAAATCAAAAACCGTTCCTCTTCCCTATGATGGTATTGAGGGCATTGATAATGTAGATAAGATCATTTCCATTGATCAAAGTCCGATTGGCCGAACCCCGAGATCAAATCCCGGAACTTATACCAAAGTTTTTGACCATATTCGCCGACTGTTTGCTGAGCTGCCGGAGTCAAAAATCCGCGGGTATGATCAAGGTCGTTTTTCTTTTAACGTGAAGGGTGGCCGTTGTGAAGAATGCAATGGTGATGGGGTTCGTAAAATCGAGATGAATTTTCTCCCCGATGTGTATGTGACTTGTGAAACGTGTAATGGCAAACGATACAACCGGGAAACTCTGGAGATCTACTACAAAAGCAAAAACATCTCTGATGTGTTGAAAATGCCCATTAGTGAATCGGCCGATTTTTTTGATGCGCAGCCTGCAATTAGTCGAATTTTGGGCACTTTAAATGATGTAGGATTAGGCTATCTCACCTTAGGGCAATCTTCTACTACCCTTTCAGGTGGAGAAGCACAACGTATCAAGCTTGCACGTGAGCTTTCTAAAGTAGGAACCGGGGACACCCTTTATGTTATGGATGAACCTACTACCGGACTCCATTTTCAGGATGTCCGAATGTTGGTAAACGTGGTTCAGCAGCTCGTTGATAAAGGTAACACGGTTATGGTCATCGAGCATAACCTGGATCTCATCAAAGCAGCAGATTGGGTTATTGATATGGGGCCAGAAGGTGGTCGTGGTGGGGGTGAAATCATTGCTACCGGAACACCTGAAGAAGTTGCTGAAGTTCAGAAATCAGAAACCGGTAAGTTTTTGAAGCAAGAGTTTGATAGACTTGAGAAAGTCTCTGTTTAGGTAAAATTTCTTTTTATTTTTTTGCTTTCACAATGGGGTATTTCTTGATTATATTTTACGCCCAATGAAATTTTTCCGCACACATATCGCCCGAACGGTTAATGTATGTCTGCTGCTCGCAGGAATGGTGCTTTATTTTATGAAGCCTGTTAGTGAGCAAGCTGACCATGATGCATTTACCAGCTGGCTTCAGTCTAACCTGAAGACGGGCAACAATGCTTCCGTTTATGACCAGATAAAGGATCTGCAGAGCAGCACTGATGAATTAGAGTCAATTATTCGTCAGGCTTCTGCACTCGTTAAAGCACACTCGGATGATTTCGAGCTTCCGGTTGACGCTCAGTCCAAAGACGAAAATGAGGTGTTCCAGTTACTTCTTAAAGAATGGAATGCTTATCAGTCCTCTTCAGGAATGGGCAAAGCCGTTATCGTTAAGCAGGCTAAACCACATTCTGTCTTGCCTATTGATGCGCTAGCTTTTGCGGGACAAGATCTTCAAAAACAAAAGACTTTTAATACACTCGTTTTATCAGGTTCAGCAGCAACCCCTGCTTCTGAAGCATTGAATTTCAATATCTCTCCCCTTTCAGGCGGCACTGCTATCGGTGCTCCATAGGCTATCCCCTCTTACTTATTTTTATTTGTGAGCTCTGAGTGAAATAATCTCCCAGCTTACAATTCCCTTTTATTTAAACTTTATCTAACCAACTATAAACAAACATAATCATGCAAGGAAACGGATTTAAAATCGGTTGTATAGTGGCGTTTTTAGCCCTTACACTTTGGTACCTCCTGCCTACTATTCAGTATTCGCTGGAGCAAAACTATATAGATGAACTTAGCCCTTCAGAAGCGGCTCAGTATCAAGAAGACGAGCGGCAAAAGCTCGAAGACCTTCGCTCAAACATTCTTTCTCTTGGCCTTGACCTTCAGGGTGGAATGCACGTTACGCTTGAAGTTGGCGTACCTCAGCTCATTCGCGAATTAGCGGGTGAAGATGCTGACGAATTACTTAATAATGTAATTGATGTAGCTGCAGAACGGTCATTAGAAAACGATTCAGATTTCATAGACGAAATGGTTGCTGAATTTGAATCACGAGATCCTGATGCCAGACTTAGCCGTTATTACAGAAATGACGCGATGGATATCACTCGTCGTTCTTCAAACGATGAAATTGCGACTTTCCTTAAAGCACAGCGTACCTCTGCACTCGATCGTGCTATTGAAATTATTCGTACCCGTGTTGACCGCTACGGTGTAACCGAGCCTTCTATTGTAAAGCAAGGTAACAACCGAATCGTGGTTGAGCTTCCCGGTGTGGAAGACAAAGAACGTGTACGTAGTCTCCTGAAAGGAACGGCACGGCTTGAATTCCGTCTGGCTGCTGATGCCCAGGAATTCCGTTCTTTTGTAAATTCAGTTTACGAGTATTACGACAGCTACCAGTCAGATTCTGATACAGCTGACACGGCCGCAACCAATCAGTTCAATCCTTTAGAAGAAGTATTGGTACCGGCTCAAAGTCCTTATTTAGTTGGATATGCTCCAGCTGATGATACTTCACGCGTGATGGACCTGCTTACTGCTGATGCTGTAAGTCGTTTCATGCCAAGAAGTACGACTATGATGTGGAGTGCAAGTCCACTTCCCGGACAAGGCGGAGAAGATCTTTACCAACTTATTGGTGTAAGAACTCAAATCGAACTAACCGGTGATGTTATTGAAGCAGCCACTGTACAATTTGATCCTGCCACTAACGTACCTGAAGTATCAATGAGCATGAACAGTGAAGGCGCCCGAAAATGGGGGCGAATTACAGGTGCTAACATTGGTAAACCGGTAGCTATTGTATTAGATGGATACGTATTCTCATATCCAAACGTGCAGACCAAAATTTCAAATGGACGTTCTTCCATTACCGGTTTAGACGGTGTTGACGAAGCAGAGGATTTGGTTAACATCCTGCTTTCAGGTGCACTTCCTGCTCCACTTGAAATTCTTGAAGAACGTACGGTAGGTGCAACTTTAGGAGCTGAATCTATCCAAGCCGGTTTAAACTCTATTCTATTTGGATTAGGTGTTGTTGCCATATTTATGATTATCTATTACCGAACCGGTGGTGGAATTGCTGATATCGCACTCATGCTTAATATCATTTTCATTCTTGGAATTTTAGCTGCCTTCAAAGCCACGCTAACCCTCCCGGGTATAGCAGGTATTGTATTAACTATTGGTATGGCGGTAGATGCCAACGTGCTGATCTTTGATCGAATTCGTGAGGAACAGCGCACCGGTAAAACGCTTAAGGCTTCCATTGAAGCCGGTTATGCCAATGCCATGAGTGCTATTGTTGATGCCAACGTAACCACCTTCTTTGTAGGTATTATCCTATTCAGTTTTGGAGTAGGGCCTATCAAAGGTTTTGCGGTTACACTGATGGCCGGTATTGTAGCCTCCTTATTTAGCGCTATTGTAATCACACGAGTTATTGTTGATTACCTCACTCAAGCCAAGCAAAGCGCAGTAAGCTTCGGTTAATACAAAAGAAATTTAAACGACTAAAGGAATAAATATTATGAGATGGTTTGAAACCCCTAATTTTGACTTTAACGGAGCAAGAAAGATTGCTTATATCGTTTCAGCAATCCTGTTCTTGGCTTCTATTGGTGCTATTTTAACTAAAGGGCTCCAGTACGGCATCGACTTCAAAGGCGGAAAAGAATTCGTTCTTGATTTCGAAAACCCCGTGAGTGTTGTTGACATGAGATCTAGTCTCTCCGAACCACTCGGAGCTACTCCGGAACTTAAACTGTTCGGTTCTGAAAGTGAGATTCTCATCCGTACCGACAATGAACAACCTATTAACGAAGTACAGCAAATAATCACTTCAACGGTAAGCGAGTTATACCCTGATAACCCCTTCCTTGTAATTAAAACTGATGTGGTAGGTCCGCGATTTGCGGAAGATCTCAAGTCAGGTGCTCTCCAGGCAGTTATCTACGCCATGGTGATTATCTTCCTCTACATCTTGATTCGATTCCGAAACTGGACCTTTTCGGCAGGTGCTGTTGCAGCCCTTATCCATGATGTGGTAATTGTACTGGGTATATTTACCATTTTGGGAGATTTGGTTCCATTCAGCCTTCAGGTTGACCAGGCTATTATTGCCGCCTTTCTGACCATTGTGGGTTACTCGTTGAACGATACGGTAGTAGTGTTTGACCGTATTCGTGAGAACTCTAATGTGCACAAAGGAATGGACTTTATGCCAATGGTAAATAAAAGTCTTAACGACACGCTTAGCCGTACAGTTATAACTTCTATAACAACCTTGTTTGTGGTAGCTGTGCTGTTTATTTTCGGCGGTGAAGTGTTGAAAGGCTTTTCTTTTGCACTCTTAATCGGTATTGTACTTGGTACTTACAGTTCGCTATTTGTAGCCAGCTCGTTGGTTGTTGAACTTGAAGCACGTACACAAAAATCTTAAAACAAAAACAACAGGAAATCTATGAGCTTTAATACTTCAGAACGCTACAGCAGTGTAGTTATCGAATTCAAGGGAAACGTTATGGGTGGCCCTGATGCCGTTAGCTTGAACGAGAAACTTCACGAACTAATCGACAGTGACAAAACCAATGTTGTTGTAGATCTTGGTAAAGTGAAATTTATGAACTCCTCAGGTCTAGGTATGCTCATTGGAGCTCTTACTACCATGCGTAAAGCCGGTGGTGACCTTCGCATTGCCAATGCTACCGATAAGATCGAAAGCCTGTTGATTGTCACTAAATTGATCACCGTCTTCAAACACTACAAATCTGTAGAAGAAGCCGCTGAATCTTTTGAAGAGTGATATTTTAAACAAAAATTGAATCTAAGGGGGTGTTTTGCACCCCTTTTTTATTGACATATTATGAGTACAAGAGTTGTAATTGGAGCACAATGGGGTGATGAGGGGAAAGGTAAAATTGTTGACCTCCTCAGTAACAAGGCAGATTATGTAGTTCGCTTTCAGGGCGGAGCTAATGCCGGACACACTCTTAAATTCGACGATAAAAAAGTAGTCCTTCACCTTATTCCTTCCGGAATTTTTAATGGTGATGCCAACTGCGTAATTGGCAATGGTGTTGTTATAGACCCAATTGCACTGGTCGAAGAGATCAACGGTGTTAAAGAGATGGGTTTCAGTCTTGAAGGGCGATTCTTCATCAGCCAAACGGCACATGTCATACTCCCCTATCACAAATTGCTTGACCAACTCAAAGAAAAACGACGGGGCGGTGACGCCATCGGTACTACGGGACGAGGAATCGGACCGGCTTATGTAAGTAAAGTTTCCCGTGTTGGTATTCGTATGGTTGATTTGCTTGATCGTGATGTACTTCGTGAGAAAATTGATCAGAACCTGAAAGACATCAACTTTGCGCTGGAAAACCTCTACAAAGAGCCTATTCTTAGCACTGATGACTTGATGGCTGAACTGGAGGATTCCATCAAAACGCTGGAGCCTTTCATCTGCAATACCACAAATCTGATGCATGAAGGCATCAAGGATGGTAAGTCTATTCTACTTGAGGGTGCTCAAGGCACCATGCTTGATGTTGACCACGGAACTTATCCATACGTTACATCTTCATCCCCTACTTCGGGTGGAGCATGTACCGGATCAGGAATTCCTCCTACAGCTTTGGATAAAGTGATGGGAATCACCAAAGCGTATTGTACACGTGTCGGAAACGGTCCTTTCCCTACAGAACTGCTGGATGAAACCGGCGAAGAGCTTCGTAAAAAAGGAGCTGAGTTTGGAGCAACCACCGGACGACCTCGCCGCTGTGGCTGGCTTGATTTAGTAGCTTTGAAGTATGTTGTTCAACTGAATGGCATTAATGAGCTTACGCTGACAAAAATGGACGTGATGGATGGCTTTGAGGAAATCAAAGTCTGTACAGCTTACAAACTAAATGGTGAAGAAACGGATGTCTATCCCCTTTCGCTGGAAGACATAAGAAATGTTGAGCCGATCTACACTTCCCTTCCGGGATGGAAAAACTCTATCGAAGGAGTTACCGACTGGGACAGATTACCCGCAACTGCTCAGTCTTATATTTCTTTTGTTGAAGAATATTTAGGTGTGAAGTTTACGATTATTTCAACCGGACCTAAACGTACAGAGACCATCGTACTTTAAAATTGACTAGCGTCATCGCGAGGTGGGTAGTTTTAAGTCCGAGCTACAATGTTTTTCGACGCAGCGATCTCCATTCACTCGTTGGAATGCCTTTTCAGGGAGATTGCTTCGTCATAATACTCCCAAACTTCGAATAGAAATCTTGGATCCTCGCAAAGATGGTTAGAAAATAGAGAGAATCTGATCTAACTAGCCCAAAATCTGCTCTATTTGGTTCCAACGCAGAGCGTCGGAACCAGGGGTATTCTATCGTCCTGAACTGGATACAACGCTCTGCTTCGTATCCAAAAAAATTAAGGTTTACTTCCCCGCTAAATCCAACAATTCTTCATACGCTTTCTGGCATTGTTCATGGAGCTCTTTGAGATTTTCGGGCAGTTCCTCATTCTTAGATTTATAAGACCGGAAGCCGGTTGAACGGTGCACATTGTGATACCAATGTTTCGCCCACACTCCATCTTCTTTACGAGGTCCCGCAGGCCATTTAAGCATGCCTTCATCAAAAGGAATACCCAATGTTCCACATAATTCCCGCAAGCGAGACTGTGGGTACTGCAGGATATCTTTAGAGTCTACAATCAAAGGCTTCTTATCGATAGCATGCAGATACTTAACTATTTCTAAGTGCTTCTCATAACCCACATCTTGCATAGTCGGGTTCTTCACATGCTTAGCATAAGAAAGGAGCATGTCTTTGGGCGGACGTGTTAATATCACGTTCACCATTTCCCCGAGAAAATCCCATTCAAGGTTCACCAAATGGTGCGACATATTCTTAAAGAATGCGATCGGAGTGTCATAGTCTCCCAGAAATATTTCTTCGACCACTTTCTGGCCATCATTTTCCTGGCTTTCGAGTACTTCTTTTGCGCTTGGATGGTAGTCAGCCGCGTCGGTTGAAGATAAATAGTGGGCATATAGCGGCTCATCAAATACGGTGGAGTCGCTGCGCTGTGCAAATGAATACATCAGTGCTGTTGAGATGTTTCGTGGACCGCTCCACAAGCAAATTCGTTTTGTCTTTAACATTTGTTCTGTTTTCCTTATTTGAATTGCCCACTCAACTTCATTCTACTTTGGGGCAACTATATTATATTAAATGATTACACTTTTACTTTATTCACTCCTTGCTCAATCGCCTTTTCATATAACTTCTGCAGGCGTTGAGTTAACTCTCCGGGAACAGATTCTGAAATGGTACGTCCATCAATTTCTGTAACGGGAGTGAGCCCGCCAAAACTTCCGGTTACGAAAGCTTCATCTGCTCCATATACGTCAAACAACGAAAAATTCTTTTGATAACAGGGAATCCCTGCCGTTTCACAAACCTGAATAACTTTACCACGTGTTATGCCATTCATACAATACTGACCGGTGGAGGTCCAAACCTCACCGCCTTTTACCATAAAAAAGTTAGTGGCATTACACGTTGACACAAATCCGTTTATATCCAGCATCAAAGCTTCATCTGCGCCGGCTTCTAATGCCTGAACCAATGCCTGGACTTCGTGAATTTTACTGTGGCAATTAAGCCTTGGGTCAAGATAGTCAGGCGAACCGCGGCGTATGGTACTGGTAAATAACGTAACGCCCCGATCTCTGCTTTCAGGATCGGCTTTCTTGTACTCGGCAATTATAACCAAGTTTGGGCCGGAAACGGTCAATCGCGGATCTTGTGACGGCGTCTTCTTAATTCCTCTTGTAAACATCAACCGAACATGGACCCCATCTTTCATATCATTGGCATCCAGGGTTTTCCATATAGCTTCGGTAATTTCTTCACGCGACATCTTCAAATCCATGCCCACTGTTTTGGCTCCCTGGAAAAGACGATCATAATGTTCTTCCAGAAAAACCAACACCCCTTTGTGTAAGCGGAATCCTTCCCACACTCCGTCACCCACCAAATAGCCGCTGTCAAATACAGAGATCTTGGCTTCGTTACGAGGAAAAAGATCCCCGTTCACGTAAATCAGTATGTCTTCATTTCGCGGATCATAAACCGCGTTGTGTGTGCCGTGCGTCATGTTTTCATTCATTGATGATTGCTCTCAAAGAAAAGAAAATAACTACTCGGTTGCGAATTTCGGTTTTAGGGCTAATTCAGCTCACATTTGGGCCTAAGAATCGAGGTATTCCTGAATAGAATCACGGACTTGCGTAAAGGTCTTTTTGAGAAGCTCTTCGTCTTCTTCCAGCAGCGTAACACGAAATCCGAGCAAATCTGAGCAAAAAGAAGAGATAGGAACCACGCAGATACCTGTAGCCCCTAATAAATAATAGACAAATCGAAAGTCGAGCGGTACACCTTCTACCCAGTCTTCCACTTTCTGTTTTACCTCCGGATTCTCGATTTCAAGTGACTGATCTTTTTTCAAAACTCCCTCTTTAAAAACAATGGTATTGTAAAAAGCCCCATAGGTTTTGTTGATGATTAGTTCGGGGACTTCCGAAAGTGTATCAGCAATAAAGGTGCTGCGCCATCCAATCTTTTTATTCAAAGCATTCCGGTATTCAAAAAACCGTTCATCTCCCAAAATCTTTGGGATTGCCATTTGTGGCAGCGTAGTTGAACAAACCTCAATCATCTTGGCATCATCAAGTGCATTGCATAATTGGTCAAACTCTGAGCTTTTATCTCGATTATAGCATTCTATCCATCCACATCGAGCACCCGGCCATGGCATTTCTTTCGAGATTCCCTTCATCGCGATACCCGGCACATCATCAATAACTTCCGAAAGAGCATAGGACCGGGCACCGTTGTACGTAATATGATGATAGATTTCGTCTGAAATCAGCATCAAGTCAAACTCCTTAGCCAGTGCCACAATGCCATCCAGAATCTCTTTTGGATATACCATCCCGGTCGGGTTGTCCGGGTTGATGAGCAGAATAGCTACCACGTTTGGGTTGAACTCTACTTTATTTCGCAAGTCTTCCATATCCGGATACCAGCTGTTCTCCGGATCTAATTTATAAGTCAGCGGCTTGTGATTAGCGTGGGCTGCTTCGGCAGAAGAGTGCGTTGAATAAGCCGGAGAGGGACCAATAACCCGTGAGGTAGAATCTAAATATTGATAGAGCGTTGAAATGGCATCACCCAGCCCATTGAAAAAGAGGATGTCGTCAGCGGTAATTTGAGCTCCACCCATCTCATTATTTCTGACAGCAAGAAATTCCCGGGTCTTAAGCTCGCCCTTTGAATCGCTATATCCATACGTGATGTTATCAGCTGCTAAATTCTGAATAATTTCTTTAATCCATTCAGGAACTTTGGCATTTTTTTGGATGGGATCGCCAATATTCTCCCACGTTATTTCAACGCCTTCTTTTTGAAGGATATTTGCCTTCTTAACAATCTCACGGATTTCATAAGAAAGTTCCTTGGCGCCTTCACTGAGCAGCTTCTGTCGCATTAGTTTGTAAGTAAATGAGTGAGTTTGAGTGTCTCACTAATAAAAGCATTTAAATGCAGGGTTGCATCTGCTTTTCACATTTACTCTTCAAAAACTAAAGCTTCAGGGTCGGCACCTAACTCTTTCAAGTATCCCATAATAGCATCATTAAAAGGGCCGGGACCGCATACGTAGAACGGCTGATCGAAATCATTAACTAATGAAGCCAGAAATTCTTTGTCGATAAATCCATCCAAAAAAACATGATCTCCCGATGGTTCCTCATCTGTAATTACATTGATAAACTGATTCCCCAGAATATCTTCAAATTCTTTTTCCAGGATAATATCCTTCTCTGCTTTATTGGAAAAGATGAGGGTGTTACTACCGATCTCACCATTTTTGTGAAGATCTCGCAGAATAGCTATAAATGGAGTTACTCCTGCCCCACCTGCTATAAAAACTCCTTCACCGTCGTACTGAATGGTTCCCCAAGCGTCATCAACCAGAAAAGCATCTCCAACTTCCAGCTTCCCGATTTGCTCGGTTACTCCGTCATGCTCCGGATAAATTTTAATAGTGAATTCAAGCTCATCATCTTCAGGTAGGGAAGTGAAGGTAAATGAACGTTTTTCATCTCTCCATCCATCCTTATCAATAGCTACTTCCGTGGCTTGCCCAGGCTCAAAGTCATAGCCGTCCGGTTTTTCAATAGTGAAGCTTTTTACGTCGTGTGTTACGTTTTGAATGTCTTTTATCTTCAGTGCATGTGCCATAATTCTATCTTTTTAGTCTTTGATAGTATTACAATTATGGCCGATAAAACATTCGCGGTTTGACAGGATCACATTCTCTCGAAAAAATCACCCTCTAAACCTCTCCATATTATTTCGGGCTTCTTTTTGCACTTTCTTTTGCAGAAATGGAGTCCAGCCCAACAAATACCCGGGCAAGCCCAAAGCGTACCTGCTCCACCGCCAGAAATCAAAATAATCTCTATGCTCGATAATCAGTCCACCCTGAAACCGGAAATTGGCATCAATTTTATTATGCACTTTACGACCGGTAGCTGAAAATAGATATTTGGCTTCTATGTAGGCTGAACCTGTTGAATCATCAGTCTGTATCTCATCAAAAGTAAGCTCAAACTCTTTGGCACGGCTGCAGAGCATTGTCCACATATCATCAATTTCTTTTTTGGAATGAAGTTCAAAAACCGGATCTCTGAAAGTAGCGTCCTCATGATAGCAACTTAGCATCATTTCAGAATCCAGATTCTTCAGGCCTGTGTAAAGTCGGTTGATAAGTTCTTTGTTGTCGTTCATATGAATAAGTTTAGCATCCTCAAATTATCCACATCAATTTGATTTTAAATAAGTAAAGGGTTTAATTGGCAGTTCATAGATAAAAAAATAGCCCTCCGCAGAGGGCTAAGGATACTCTTGTGAGCATTGCCTGCAGAGTCTAAATCTCTTTGTTGTGATAAGACTCTTTTCGAGATGATTGACTTGAGTATAGTTTAACTTTAGAAATAATACAAATCGGGAAAAGATGAAAAAAGTACTGGGTTTAGATCTTGGGGTTGCTTCCATTGGTTGGAGTTTAATAGAAACGAATAAAGAGAATGAAAACGGAAAAATCCTCAAGTCAGGAGTTAGGATTTTTCAAGGAAATGAGCAACGAGCAGATGCAGCACCCGGAGAATCCTCAAATGCTGACCGAAGGACTAAACGCTCAGTAAGGAGGCAGCGAGACCGAAGAACAAGAAGAAAGATTAATCTATATGTAACACTCAAGCAGAAAGGTTTAGCACCAAATAAAACTGAGTGGGACAAATGGGTCAGTATCAATCCATATACAATAAGAGCAAAAGCATTAGATGAGAAAGTATCACTACATGAATTTGGACGTGCACTTTATCATTTAAATCAGAGAAGAGGATACAAGAGTAATCGAAAAGCCGGAAGTGATAAAGAAGGTGCTGTAAAGGAAGGTATTTCCAAAGTACGCAATCATATGGCAAAACATAATGCAAGAACAATTGGAGAATATTTTTATGAGATCTATGATAATCACCTTCAAGGTGATGTAGAGCATGATGATTTTGATTGGCGAATTCGGGACAAATATACCCACCGAAAAATGTTCAAAGAGGAATTTGATGCCTTATGGAAAGCTCAGAGTGCATACCATGATGTGCTTACTGAAAAATTGGGTAAAGAAATTAAGAAGATCATTTTTCATCAACGAAAAATGAAAAGTCAGTCTCATTTAATTGGCAATTGTGAACTTGAAACCGATAAAAAGCGAATAGCTAAAGCTCATCTTCTTTTTCAAGAATTCAGGGTATTGAAAAATATCAATAACCTTTCTATCTCGGATGAAAATGGTTTTCAAATTAAATTAACTGATGATGACAGAAGCCTATTTAAAGAAATCTTTGACAAAAAAGATAAAGTAAGCTGGAGCCAGTTAAAGACAACGCTTATTAAGAGTGGAACCATTGGCAATAAAAATGCCATTTTCAATCTTGAAAGAGGGGGTAGAAAAAATATTGAAGGTAACCGAACCAATGCAGCTCTTTCTAATGACAATGCCTTCGGTGATGAATGGTTTGATTTGGAAGAAGACTTCAAAAATCATGTGGTAGATGTTCTTATTCATGTAGATAAACCTGAAGTAGTAAAAGATCTCGCTTTGAATAAGTGGGACAGAACAGAAAAACAAGCTGAATACATTACCAACAAGTTATCACTTGAACAGCGCTACGGTAGTTTTTCTGAAAAAGCCATAAAAAAATTACTGCCTTACTTAGAAAAAGGAATGGAAGAAAGTACGGCTATAAAAGAAGCTGGGTATTCTTTATTTGAGCAAAATCCGGGTAAAATGAATCAGCTCCCCATGCCCGATCAAACTATTAAGAACCCTGTTGTTTATCACGCTTTGATTGAACTCCGAAAAGTAGTGAATGGAATTATCCGCGAATATGGAATGCCTGACGTGATAAGAGTTGAGTTAGCTCGTGATTTAAAGGCTGGATACGAACATCGGCAGAAAATGACAAAACGAATGCGGGAGCTTGAAAAGAAAAATGACAAAGCATATAAAGCACTTCAGCAAGCTCCATTCGATATTCAATATCCCGGTTATAATGACATTATCTGGTATAATCTATGGGAAGAATGTGAAAAGACATGTCCCTACACAGGTAAAAGTATTCCTGCAGAAGCTTTCAATTCAGGAGAATTTCAGATTGAGCACATTCTTCCTTTCAGTCGTTCTTTAGATAATTCATACGCCAATAAAACGCTTTGCGAAGCTGATTTTAACCGAAAAAAGGGAAACCGTACTCCATGGGAATGTGTGGAAGCAGGATTAATGGAAGAAGACATTATGCTTCAGCGTATCCGAAACCTTCCATGGAATAAACGAAATAAATTTACTCAGAAAGAAATAGATGAGGATAAATTCCTGAACCGGCAATTAAGTGATACTCGGTATATAAGCAAGGAAGCAAGTGCTTATCTCAAACACCTTTCTTGTGAAGGTGTTGAAGTAGTAAAAGGACAAACTACTTCCCTCCTTCGTCATTTGTGGGGACTTAATAGTGTGTTAAATAAAGAAGATCCTGAAATGAAGAACCGCGATGACCATCGTCACCATGCGGTTGACGCCATCGTAGTTGCGTTTACAAATAGGTCAACCTTAAAACGGCTGAGTGATGAAAACAAGCAAATTGGTGCAGCCGAATGGATGAATGATGATGAAAGTGGCAGGGCTAAAAACGACGAAATGAAACGACGTTTAGGTGGAAGAATCGACCTTAGTGAACCTTGGCTTACTTTTAGAAATGATGTAGAAGCAAGCATTAATAATATTACCGTTTCTCACCGAGTAAATCGTAAAGTTTCTGGGGCACTACATGAAGAAACCTATTATGGTCCAACCGATGAACCAGCTCCTAAGAATAAAGAAATGATGGTTGTGCGGAAACCTGTACACCAACTATCAAAAAAGGATTTAACTCTTATCCGAGATGAAACCATTAGACAAATTGTAAATGAAGAAGTACAAAAAAGAATAGATAAAGGAGAATCTCAGGCAAATGCCATTGCAAGCCTTGAAGCAGATCCACCCTATATCGTTTCTCCAAAAGCTAAAGTGCCGATTAAGAAAGTTCGGTTGCTGATGAAAAAAGATCCTCAAATAATGCACTTCTTCAAAAATAAAGATGGTGAAGAAAATCGGGCAGCTTTATATGGGAATAATCATCATATAGCCATATACGAAACTAAAGATAACAATGGAGATAAGAAGCAGGTTGGAATAGTTGTACCCATGATGGAAGCTGCCCGAAGAGTGAAAGATGGGGAACCAATCGTCATGAAAGATTATCGGCCTGATCATTCATTTCTTTATTCGCTAGCTCTAAACGATTCTGTTGTAGATAATGAAAGTGGAGACATTCTTCGCGTCCAAAAGATTGCTTCAACAGGACAGATTACATTTCGTTTACACACAGTTGCTTTAAAAGGACAAAGTGATCCTGGAGTACTCAGAAAAAACCCAAGTTCACTAAATGTAGAGAAAATTAAAATTTCGCCTTCCGGGGAAATTTTTCCGGCTAATGATTAAACGTACCGTCGAAATATCAAGTGGACCTATTCATCTTAGTATCAAGCACAAACAAATGCTGCTTAAGAAAAAAGATGAAATTCACTCTATCCCTGTGGAGGATTTGGGTCTGCTTGTTCTTTCGCATCCGGCTATTAGTTATACCCATCAATTGTTGTATGAACTACTGGAACAAAATGTGGCGGTGCTTTTTTGCAATCGACAACATATGCCTGAAGGCTTGCTTCTCCCTTTCGAAGATAATCAGCTTCATCAGGCCCGTTTACAGGTTCAAGCCGAGGCTACAAAGCCGCTTAAAAAAAGACTTTGGCAACAAGTGGTTCGGGCAAAAATACAGGCTCAGGCTTTGGTGTTGGAAGAAAAGCATGGAAAGCACTTTGGTTTGAAACCGCTTATCAAAAAAGTGCATTCCGGTGATCCTAAAAATGTTGAAGCAAGAGCGGCACGCAAATACTGGAAAGCTCTTTTTCAAAATGACGAGTTCAGAAGGAATACGGACGGAGAAGATATTAATGCTCTATTGAATTATGGGTATGCTGTGATCCGTGCAGCTGTTGCAAGAAGCATTACCGCTGCCGGACTTCATCCTTCTATGGGTATTCATCATCACAACCAATATAACGCCTACTGCCTTGCCGATGACATCATGGAACCCATGCGTCCATTTGTGGATAGTGTTGTGTACGATATGTACGACCAAAAAGGAACACTGGAGGTTGCAGTTACCAAAGAAACTAAAAAGCCGCTTTTAGCTCTTCTAACCAAGGACGTACTCATAAAAGACATGAAATACCCGTTATTGGAATCTCTTCACCTCATGGCTTCATCATTGGTAGATTGCCTAACGGGTGATGCTAAAAAAATTGACTTTCCTATACAAATGTAGATAAACAGGAATATGAAAACATTCGGAGGACTTAAAACCATGTGGGTAATTGTAATGTTCGACCTACCGGTGGATACAAAAGCTGCCATCAAAGAGGCCAATGATTTTAGAATCCGGATAAAGAAAGATGGCTTTATGATGATGCAGCTTTCCGTGTATTCCCGTCACTGCCCAAGTAGAGAAAACGCCGATGTTCACGAACGGCGTATTAAAAAAATCTTGCCTCCCGACGGAGAAGTTCGCATAATACGAATTACCGATAAACAGTTCGGAAAAATGAAAATCTTCTATGGAAAACGAAGAAAAGCGACAGAGAAAGCCCCTAAACAGTTGCAAATGTTCTGACTTTTCAGGACTAAGAACTGAACAAGTGATTGCGAGAGAACCACTTGAACAGAACCTAATCTAAATCATCTCGAAAAGAGTTCAAACCACAACGGATTCAATCATGACAGCACCAAACGAGCAAATCTAAATCATCTCGAAAAGAGTTCAAACCACAACGATCGATGAGTTTTTCTTGGTCAGTAAAAAAATCTAAATCATCTCGAAAAGA
>Ga0136556_1000390_pt1 | contig 27250 bp, 22 predicted proteins | sample AntRauTorckE6831_FD_104780 | JGI IMG/M metagenome (GOLD analysis project Ga0136556, IMG submission 104780) | Saline lake microbial communities from Rauer Islands, Antarctica - Metagenome Torckler E6 #831 | ecosystem: Environmental > Aquatic > Non-marine Saline and Alkaline > Saline | place... | reverse complement strand
TCTTACCCATTCCCGTGACATATACTATCAAAGGTGGCCAAAACCTACACAAAAAGCAACTCAATGTAAAAAGTTGTTACAAAAAAGATACAAATTTGTTTAGGTTGGTTACACTTGACCTAGAATGAACAGAACAAAAAACCGTCAGCAGAACAGCTGAACGGAGCTACCAGAAAATTTGACGTTGGTCTGTCGCTGATTGCTTAACAGACGACAAGGAAGTACGGCGTGTCATATATACGATTCAGAAAACATTACCTACATATCCCGTACCTGGTGCTCGGTGCACTGGAATTTGGCGTTTTGTTCGCGATTTTCTCTTTGTTGCCGTTGTTCCTTGCACTGGTGGGTTTTAATGTCGCGCCCACCCCGACTGATCCGGGGTCGGCAACTCTGTTTGCTCTGGTGTTGAGCTGCGGCACTCTGGCCATGGGTGGGTACCTGGCTATGGTCCGGGAAAGCCTGCCTTCACTGTTTTTCCGCACGTTAGTTGCCTACTGCTTTGTCGGCGGCATAGGGCTCAAGGTTCTCTATCTTTTTCTGCCCTCTGCAGATCCCGGGAGCGATAACCTTTTCTGGGCTGTGATACTGGCATCTCTCGCGGTTGTGCTTATTCGTCTTGTGTTCCTGAGAATTGTTGACGCGGATCAGATTGTCCGGCGCGTCGTGATTTTTGGCGCAGGCGATTCCGCGGCGGTTCTTCTGGACGAATACGAACAAAACATGCAGGCCCTCGGGATCCGGATTATTGGCTGTATTGCTGATACCTCGACGAACGCTGTTGCCGGAGACAAGCTTTTGCCTGTCCCCAACGATTTCTATGAGTTCTGTGTCCAGAACAAAGTGTCGGAAATTGTGATTGCCCAACACGAACGTCGTCGGACAGAAGGTGGACAGCTCCCGATTTCTGACTTAATGGAGTGCAAACTCAGAGGTATTGAGGTCACTAACGCCGTGGATTTTTACGAGCGGGAGCTGAAGAAAGCCAAACTGGATATGGTTCACCCCTCCTGGATTATGTTTTCTGAGGGGTTCAAGGCATCCAGGAGCCGCGCTTTCGCCAAGCGAGTGGTGGATTTGTTTATCAGCCTGTCTCTGCTGGCCATCATGTTTCCGTTTATTGTCCTTACTGCGCTGGCGGTAGTGCTTGAATCTGGCCGGCCAATCCTTTACAGCCAGAAGCGGGTAGGGCTGCTGGGCAGAGAGTTTCGGATCTACAAGTTCCGGAGTATGCGCCAGGATGCCGAGAAAGATGGCAAGGCGCGCTGGGCCAGTGCCAACGATAACCGGGTCACCCGTGTAGGCGCGTTCATAAGGAATACCCGGCTGGATGAGCTGCCTCAGCTTTATAACGTGATAGTAGGTGAGATGAGCATCGTCGGACCAAGGCCAGAACGGCCGGAATTTGTCTCTGAGCTAAACGAAAAAGTCCGCTTTTACGACACCCGTCATTACGTCAAACCTGGATTAATGGGCTGGGCGCAACTTAAATATCCTTATGGCGCCTCTATTGAAGATGCCAAAGGCAAGCTGGAATACGATTTATATTACTCGAAAAATCACAGTCTGATGATGGATCTGCTGATCATGATCCAGACTGTGGAAGTGGTTCTCCTCGGTAAAGGGGTGCGGTAGCAATGCAAAATGAAATGATAAGGAATCGGAGTCTACCTATGGATATGCTCACTTTATTACGGGCGGGAATGGTCGCTGCACTGTCTTTGATCATCGCAGGCTGTTCAGGCCTTCCCTCTTCCTCGGAAATGCCGGCGATGTCAGAAATGGAAACTCAGCCTTACGAAATAGGTGTCGGCGACACGGTTAAGGTCCATGTCTGGCGTAACCCGGAACTCAGCCAGTCTATTGTTGTACGCCCTGACGGATACATATCATTGCCACTGATGGGGGACGTCAAGGCGGAGGGCAAAGAGCCTGAAACGCTTGCTTCACAGATTGGTACCGGGCTCGGGGAGTATATCCGGACCCCTGAGGTAACCGTCATGGTCGTCAGCCCCCAGAGTAAGGAATTCCGAAACCGGATAAGGATTACCGGGCAGGTCGCTCAGCCCCAGTCCGTTGCGTTCCAGCCCGGTATGACGGTTCTGGATCTTGTGCTGATGGCTGGCGGGGTAACCGATTTTGCGGCGGACACCCGGGCTGTGTTGCACCGTGAGGTCAACGACAAGTATGAGAGCTATAGCCTCGATTTGAATGCCGTGCTGAACGAAGGAACCATGAAGGACAATCACCTTTTACAACCAGGCGATGTAATCAGTGTGCCACGTAAGCAACTGTTCAGGGGCGAGCTTTGATGGATATTCAGTTCATTCTTGATACGCTCCGGGCGGTCAAGCTCGAACTATATCGGTATCGGTTAGCGGCAACGGTTATTTTTATGGCCGTTACTGCAGGCGTGTTGGCTATGGGCTACGTAACGCCAAAGAGCTACACCTCGGAGGCAGTTCTGTATGCGGACCAGTCCAACATTCTGGAGCCGTTGCTGCACGGGCAGGCCGAAGTTACCCAGCTTGATCGCATTAATGAAGCAAGGGAAATGTTCAGTAGCCGGACATTTCTCGAACAGATTGCCAAGGACACCGGGCTGCTGACCGGTGGAGAGGAAGATTCTGAGCTGAAGTCTGTTATTTCCGGACTCAGGCGCTCACTTACAATGCGCGTTTCCAACCGCAGCTTTCTGGAATTGAAATACACCAGCGGCGATCCCGATCAAGCCTTCCGGGTGCTGAGCGCAGCTCTTGACCGCTTTGTAGAGCGCACGGTCCGGAAAAAACGTTCGGAAAGCCAGGGTGCCTTTCAGTTTATTGACTCGCAGGTCACGGCCTACCAGCGCCAACTTGAGGAAGCAGAGGAGAAGTTAAAGGAATTCAAAGCTGCCAATCAGGACGGTACTGAAGGTAACGTTCGCGGGCGAATCGAAAATCTCCGCCGGGATATCGAGAACCTCAAACTCGAAATCCAGCAGACGGAATCCGAGGTAGAGCTTACCCGGGAGCAGTTGGAAAACGAGGAGCCGGTAAGGCGGATTGTTGTTGACTCGGGCCGGTCTTCTGCAGAGCGAAGACTGGCAAGGCTGCAGGAGGAACTGGACTCGTTGCTCCTTCAATATCACGAACGTCATCCTGATGTGATCAGCGTCAAAGACCAGATTGCAGACCTTGAGCGGCAGGTGGCAGGCCAAAGCGATTCCGATCGTGAAGGCGGCGTGACCGAAGTGATGGAAAATCCGGCTTATGAGAACCTGAAGCTTCAACTGGCAGAAAGTACTACCCAGCTGGCGGTGAAGAAAAACCGGCTCAAGTCGCTGGAACGCTTGCTTGAAGAAGCTTTTGAAAGGTCACAGCGAGTCGCAGAGAACCAGGCGCAACTGTCAGAGCTGACCAGGGATTACGACGTCACCCGAAGTGTCTATGAAGACATGCTCAAGCGCCGGGAAAAGGCCCGCCTTTCCATGACGCTGGACGTTCAGGGTGAGGGTGTAAGCTACAAGATTCAGGAACCAGCCTCGTATCCTACCGAATGGGACGGGATGCAACTATATGAGGTGGGTGTTGCCGGCCCTTTCCTGGGCAGTGCGACAGTAGTGGGTTTGCTCTTCTTGTTAGTGATGTTTGATCAGCGAGTGCGATCACCGAGGTCGTTGCAACTGGCTTTGCCTGCTTCGGTTCCGGTACTGACATCTATCCCGCATTACCGCAGTACCTGGAAGGACCGGCTTCTCAGGAAGGATATTCTTGTCCTGTTATTTATTCTTGGTGTTTTCATGGCTGGTTACCTGGCGATCCTTGTGTTCAGTGTCATGGGTGTAACGCCGGATCAGTTGATCGATAAAGCCTTTGAGATTACCGGCTTCGGGAGTAATTGATGGACGATAACAAGCTCTACAATGCGCTTCTGAAAAGCCAGGGTGAGCATCGCCGGCAGGGAAAGCAATCGGGTGAGGCCCGTGCCGAGGAAAATTTCCTCAAGGAGCGCCCGTTCTCCGGATCGGACCGTCGGTATCCGGGCAGTGTCCCGGTGGATTCTGCTGAGCCGGATAGTCCGCCAACGGTTTATGATTCCTCGGTTTCCCTGGATATGATCGGAAACCCCAAACCATGGACCCGGGAGCAACTGCGCGAAAGAAAAATCATCTATTCCGGGATGGCGGATAAAGAAGTCATGGATGCTTACCGGGAGCTCAGAATTCAGCTCCGGAACCAGGCGGAGGAAAGTAACTTTGTCGTTATGTTTTCCAGCCTGGGCAAAGGCTCCAATTCCGTTCTGACTGCCTTCAATCTGGCAGCTGCGTTCGCTCTTGATGCACACACCTCAGCGCTGCTGGTGGACTGTGATCCGTACAACACAACACTGAAAGATCTGGTGTCCAGCCCGATGACCTCGGGGTTAACGGATTTTGTGGCGGATAAGGCCCTGTCCATCAAGAATGTTATTTATCCGAGCGGGGTTCCCCGGCTCAGTGTTATACCGGCGGGAACGCAGGCTTCCTCCGCGGTAGAGCTATTCTCCTCGGTACGCATGCGGGATGTCATGAACGAATTGAAATCACGCTACCCCGACCGTTGCATTGTGCTTAATGTTCCGCCTTTTCGTGAAAGTACAGAAGCCAGAATTCTAGAGCGGTTCGCTGATCAGATTGTTTTCGGCGTACCCTTTGGAGAAGTTACCGGTGAAGAGGTCTCTGACGCGGTGGATGCGCTTGATTCGGATAAATTCTCGGGACTTGTTTTTCAGGAGTGAAGCATGGAAGCCAGGTCAGTTGCACATTGTGAATACCGAATTGCCGTTTGCTGCGGTCTTCTGCTGTGGTCGCTGACAACTAGCGCGCAGGATCTGAGCGAAAACGTAACGGCTATCTCAGGGGATGCCTCGGTATTTTCTGCGGTGACCCATACCCGCACAGATCAGAACAGTGGCACGGATACCAATACCGAAGGCAGCCTGGGAGTATCCGGAAGTCTTGGCGGTAACCTGCAAAGCGGCGCTAATTCTCTGGACCTTTATTACAGAGGCACGTATGAAACCGAGCGGGAGCAGAGCGATTCAAGCACGGTGTCCGGGTCTTCCCGTTTTGTGCATTTCGAGCCGGGCAGCCGGTTTGACTTCAATCTTGGTCATACGGTGAGTTCTGTGCGCAACGACACCGGTTTCGTCATCAACCCGTCGAGCTATGATACCCGCAACACGCTCAGCGCTGGAGCCGGCCTCCGGTTTTATCCCGGGGAGCTTTCCACGCTCAGGTTTTCAGGCCGTGCAGGTCGAAGTTTCGGAGCGGGGGAGCTGGACGACAGTGATTCTTTTACAGGCTCTACCGAATTTTCCAGGAGGCTGAGTGAGCGGTCTACAGGCAAGCTTGTGGGTAGTCGGACATGGTCAGAAGACGGTCAGGTAGATACAACGATCGATTCCGCCCAACTTATCTACAACCGGATGCTTGAGAACGGCTCATTCGGCATAGGTGGGGGCGTCAGCGAATCGGAGACGGAGTATCCGGACGGCTCCATCTCGGAAAGCGACGCGGTGACCGGCTTTGTTGACCGCACCTGGGCAACCAGGCACCGGGAAACCTCGGTTCAGTATAACCGGCGCCTTTTCGACAGCGCCACAGAGCTCTCGGTTAACCTGCCAGAAATCTTTGATTTTCCCGAGCAAACCATTCGCCTGAAAGACACGGTTATCAGTGACTCTGTGCGTGTGTTGCATAGTTCGTCTGAACTTTGCAGTGGCTGCAGTCTTGATTTGATGGCGGAGGCAGCAGTTCTCGAATCCCAACTGACTGACTCCAGAAGCCACGAATATCGCGCCAGTATTGATTTCGGATTCCAGCTGACGAGCCTTCAGCGGTTAAGTTTCGGGTACAACTGGCAGGGCGATGCCGGCGAGGACTCCGGCACAATCATCGAACAGATCCACCGGTTCAACACCCGCTGGTCGCGCCAATTGTCAGAAGATACCTCTGTCAGCCTGGAATTCAATCAAGCCTATCTGCGTCGGCAATCTGGCAACGACCAGGACCAGTTTGCATTGCGGTTGAGGCTGACCCGGGGTTTTTCATTGATGGGTGAGCGGTAACACAGGGTTTCACAACCAGGCAGGAATGGATTCATGTTTGAGCAACGGAAAGACATCAGGCTACCGAAAGACATGCCGCCACAGCTAGTGGTGGTTATCGACACAGAAGAAGAATTCGACTGGAACGCAGAGCCGGACGCCGGGGCCACCGGGGTATCTGCTATGGCGAACATTGACCGTGTTCAGGATATTTTCAACGAGTATGGCGTTCGCCCCTGTTACGTTATTGACTACCCGGTGGCGAGTCAGGAGTCCGGATACCGGCTGTTGAAGCAATTTGCCGAGAAAGGTCAGTGCGATATCGGCGCCCACTTGCATCCCTGGGTCAACCCTCCACAGGAAGAGACCTTGTCTCGCTCTAACATGTATCCCGGAAATCTCCCTGAGGATCTGGAACGCCAGAAACTGGAAATTCTCAGCAATACAATCCGGGAGAACCTGGGCGTGTCTCCGGTGGCTTACAAAGCCGGGCGGTACGGGTTTGGACCGAACACTACGGGTATTCTGCAGAAACTGGGATTCGGGATCGATCTGTCGGTCTGTCCGCCTCTGGATTCCCGTGCTGATGGTGGTCCCGATTACCGCCGGTTTGATGCGCATCCCTTCTGGTTTGGCGGTGATGAGAAGCCGATTCTGGAGCTGCCCTGTACCGGCGGGTTTATTGGTTGGGCGACAGCGGCCGCCATTCCCCTGTTTGAAACGGCGCAAATGTTTCGCAAGCTGAAAGCGCCGGGAATCCTGTCCCGTCTGGGGGCCGTTGACCGGTTGATGTTGTCGCCGGAGGGGTTCACGCCCGCAGAACATATCAAGGTCACCAAGGCGCTGTATCACCAGGGTGTGCGCACCTTTACCTGGAGTTTTCATAGCCCCAGTGTTGTGCCGGGCAACACGTCTTATGTGCAGAACGAGCAACAGTTGCGGCAATTTCTGGACAGTTTTCGAAAGTTTTTTGATTTCTTTTTCAACGATTTAGGTGGCGAGGCTTCCACGCCACCGCGTGTTCGCAGGCTTATGGAGAGTATGGCATGAGAGTGCTTGGTATTTCCCCGTTAGACAAAGACTCCACCGTTGCAATTGTTGAAGATGGCAACATCCTCTTCGCTGCCGGGGAGGAGCGTTTCTCCAGAACCAAGCAGCAATCCGGATTTCCGAAACTGGCGCTGGAAAAGGCGCTTGCCTATACCGGTCTTTCAATGAGCGACTTTGACCAGGTGTGCTATCCGTTTCTCACATGGGAGAACGAAAAAAAGCTGTTTTCGAAGAACCTGGAAGACGAAAAGGCGTTCATTAAACACTTCCAGCCGAAGGAGCTTGGCCCCCAGATCAAGGAAGCGCTCGCCCGGGTGCCCGATCGGAATGAGCCCATTCACGGGCTTGCACACCCCAATGCCATCATGGAAAAGGGGTTTCTTCACAGTTCCTACTACAGCATGGCGGGGGCCCAGAAACTGGCGTCCAACAATGCCGCTATCAAGTCGTCACGGCAATGGGGAGAGGCTGCGACCGAGTCTTTCCGGCACTGGGAAAAAGACCTGACAGATGGCCTTGCCGATATGGGCTGGACTCAGCCGGTAAAGAGGATGGAGCACCACTTGTCCCATGCAGCCAACAGTTTTCTGTGCAGCGGCTATGACCGGGCATTGTGCGTCACCCTGGACGGTTACGGCTCGGGCCTTGCCGGTTCGGTCAGTGAAGGTCGGGATGGCAAGATCCATCGCCTTCACGGCCTGCCATTCCCGAATTCGCTTGGAACGCTCTATGAACACGTTACTTCCAGCCTCGGATTCAAGCCCAGCCGCCATGAGGGCAAGATTGTAGGCCTTGCCTCCTATGGTGATCCTTCAATTCTCGGAGATATTCTGCTGTCGCGGATAGACGAGGCGCCCGGCGATTTCCGGATTTATGAAGCCAATAATGTGTATTTCTCCCGCTATCTGGCCTCAAAGTTCCCCAAAATCGACGTGGCAGCGGCCTATCAGTATGTGCTGGAGAAGGTTGCAACGAACTACATCCGCTACTGGGTACAGAAAACCGGTATCGACACCATTGTGTTGTCCGGTGGTGTCACTGCCAATGTGAAACTCAATCAGCGCATATTCGAGATTGAAGGTGTTAACCACATTTTTGTCTATCCGAATATGGGCGATGGTGGCTGCGGTACCGGAGCTGCGCTCTACCAAAGCTGGCCAGGTGGCGTTAAACCATCCATTGCAAACGCCTATATGGGGCCGGATTATTCAGAAGCCCACATCGAGCAGGTATTGAATGCCGAAGGGCTGGAGTTCACCAGGCCGCAGAATCTTGCGGCAGATGTGGCGGCGCTCATTCACCAGGGTGAAGTGGTGGCCAGGTTTGACGGCCGGATGGAATACGGCCCTCGTGCGTTGGGTAACCGTTCCATTCTGTATCACGCCCGGGAGCCGGAGGTGAACCAGTGGCTGAATACCCGCCTGGGACGTACGGAATTTATGCCGTTTGCGCCCGTTACCCTCTACGAAGCGCGGGAAAAGTGCTACCACAATATCAAAGGTGCCGAGCACGCCGCGGAGTTCATGACCATTACCTTTGATTGTACCGAGTTCATGCGTGAGCATTGCCCGGCTGCCGTCCACGTGGATGGCACGGCCCGACCTCAACTGATACAGCGGGAGGTTAACCCCGGCTACTACGATATCCTGAAGGAGTACGAAAAAATCAGTGGGATTCCGAGCCTGATCAACACCAGTTTCAACATGCATGAAGAGCCCATTGTCACCTCACCAGAGGATGCTGTGCGAGCCTTTCTTCAGGGCGCGCTGGATTATCTTGTCATTGGACCATTCCTGGTCAAACAACCGAATCCTGAGCATTAACTGGATATTTTAACGGAATTAGCGCGATGACAGCAGGATCGCTGACAATAACAACCGGGCCGGCGACATCAAACGCGACCTTACGCCATGAATGGCTGGAGCTGGAAAAGCGGGCTGATCCCACGGTGTTTCTGTCATGGCAGTGGTTGGGCCACTGGCTCTGTGTATATGAACCACATGCTTTCGTACTAAGGGTGACTGAAGACGAACGCCTGGTAGGAATGGGATTGGTTGTGGAGAGCGAGGAGCGGCGCCATGGACTCCTCAAATCCCGATGCCTGCGATTGCACCAGACCGGCCATAAATTACTCGACCAGATATGGATAGAGTACAACGGGTTTCTGGCTGAGCGAGGCAGAGAGGATGACGTGGCGAAGGCCTGCCTCAGGTACCTTTGTGATGCCATGCCAGAGTGGGATGAATTTATCGTTGGCGCTATTGATGCCGATGAAGCCGACCGTTACGCCAATATTACCGGTTTACACAAACATGTCCGTTGGGAGGCTCCGTGCTTTGGCGTTGACCTGAGCGAACTCCGCAGAAGCGGTGAGCGGTATCTGGACACGCTGTCTCGCAATACTCGTTATCAGATCAATCGTTGCCACCGGCTTTACGAAACCCGGGGGGAGGTCGTACTGGAACGGCCAGACTCGGTAGAAGAAGCGCTGGCTGTGTTCGACAGGATCGGGCCGAAACACCTGGAACGGTGGGGGGCAGGGCCTGACCAGAGCGGCTTCGCCAATCCGGATTTCGTTCGCTTTCACAGGGAGATGATTCGCGTCCAGTGGCCGGAGGGTGGTGTTGATCTGGTCTCTGTGCGGGTAGGCGGTCAGGAAGTGGCATCGTTTTATAACCTGATTTACCAACAGACAGTCTACTTCTACCTGGGAGGCATGGTTCTGGAAGACGATAACCGTTTCAAACCAGGCTTGTTAGGGCACAGTCTGTGTATCGAAGACTACCGGCATCACGGTTTCCATTATTACGATTTTATGGGTGGGGCAGAGCGCTACAAGGAAAACCTTGGGGCCGCACATCGCCAACTCGTACAGATTTCGCTTCAGCGTCCCAGATTCAAACTGAAACTGGAACACGCAATGCGCATTGCCAAGCAGCATTGGAATGCTAAACAGGGAGAGGTTTATGGGCGTGAGCTTTAAACTGATGGGGGATCAGACGCCCAATCCCCGGACTGTTCGACGTCTGACACCAAAGCAGGATGGTTTTACCATCGCCGATACCTTCGTGCGACAGCACCCGAACGCGACCCCCTATCACCGCAGTGCCTGGCTTAACGCGGTAAACGAAGGCTATGGTCACAAGGTAACGCTTCTGGTCGCATTTAATGAGAAAGACAGAATTGTTGGTGTACTTCCGCTGTGCCATCTGGCTGTTCCGATGGGCAAACCTGCGTTGGTATCACTGCCCTATTGTGATCTCGGTGGGCCTCTGGCAGATGACGTCACAGTTGAACAGGCCCTCATTGAAGAGGCAAAAAGCCTGGCCCAAGAATTACGGGCTAGCAGCCTGTCGATGCGCTTCGCCGGGCCGATGGTAGACACTGAAAACAATCCGGGCCACAGCGATAGCCACAAAGTGAGTATGTTGTGTCCACTTCCGCAGAACAGCGAAGCACTGTTTAAAAGCTATAAGCCCAAGTTGCGTAGCCAAATCCGGAAAGCCGAGAAAAACGGCCTGACCGGGGCGGTGCTCCCGGGGCCTGAGGCTGTGGAGGCGTTCTACCCGGTATTTGCCGCCAATATGCACAGGCTGGGTTCACCGGTTCATAGTCTGGGGTGGTTTCAGGCGCTGGCATCCCACTACGGCGACGATATGCTGGTTGGCCTGGTGTATTACGATGACCTCGTGGTGGCCGCCGGCATTGTACTAATCAACGGTGAACGTGCCTGTATTCCGTGGGCATCAACCCTTGCGGAGTACAACCATCTGGCACCTAACATGCTGCTGTACTGGACCCTGCTCAGCCATGTCGCGAACTGTGGCATCAAGCTGTTCGATTTTGGCCGTTCCTCTCCGGGCGAGGGCACTTATCGATTCAAAAAACAGTGGGGTGCAGTGCCGTATGAACTTGAATGGGTGGATCTGTTGGGGGAGAACAGATCGCCGCGTCAAAGTGCCGGTTTACCGGAAACCGCCCAGAAGCTTCGAACCCGGATTGAAGCGTTGTGGCGCAGCCTGCCGCTGCCGGTTGCAAACCGGCTGGGCCCTTTGATCAGAAAGTATATTTCCTTATGACGCTGTTGCTTATTGTCATTACCACGGCCTGTCTTATGGTTCCGGTATACGTTTATTTTGGTTACCCGGCTCTGCTGTGGCTGTTTACACGCCGTCGGCCGGAATTGACCCATAGGCGCGAAGACCAGACCCCCAACGTTACTCTGATTATCTCGTGCTACAACGAGGCGGCGGTTATCCGCGAGAAACTGGATAATGCACTGGCGCTGGACTACCCGCGTGAAAAATTCAACGTATTCGTGGTATCCGACGGCTCCGACGATGGCACCGATGATATCGTCCGTGAATTTGCGGCCCGGGACGTGACTCTCATCCGTCAGGAGGGCCGTCTCGGAAAAACCATGGGCCTCAACCTCGCGATGGAACAGGCCGCCAGTGACATTGTTGTGTTCAGCGATGCCAATGCCATGTACGCGCCCGATGCCATTGGCAAACTCGTGCGCAACTTTACAGATGATCAAGTGGGTTACGTGGTTGGTGCGGCCCTGTATACCGATGGTCAAGCCGGTGCCAGCGCCCGCAATGAGAATCTGTACTGGCAATATGAACTGGGCATCAAATCCATGGAATCCCGTTTGCATTCGGTTGTCGGCGGCGACGGTGCCATTTACGCCATTCGTGCCCGCCTCTGGGAGCCCCTGCAACCGAAAGACATCAACGACTTTGTCAATCCGTTGCAAATAATTGCAAAAGGTTACCGCGGCGTCTTCGAGCCCGAAGCAAAGTGTTTTGAAGAAACGGCGGGCGAGTTCGGCAAAGAGATTGCGCGCAAGGAGCGCATTGTTAACCGGAGTATCCGGGGGCTTATGCGGGTTAAAACCACCATGAACCCGGTCAGTGTGGGCGTGTTCGCCTGGCAGGTAATCTCTCATAAGCTGCTGCGGTGGCTGATTCCCCTGTTTCTTGCACTCGGCACCGTTGGCAGCTTGTTGTTGGCAGCGATGGGATACCCGGTTTTCCAGCTCATTACGGGGGGCGCGATTGTGCTGTTGGTCATGGCCGGGACTGGCCACATGGCCCGCGACCGCAACAGGCTACCGGTATGGGTCTCGGTGCCTTACTACTTTGTGATGGTCAACCTGTATTCCCTGAAGGGCATTATCCGGGCACTCCGCGGTGAAACGCAGGTAACCTGGAACAGTGCAAGACCAGAGCGGGAGCAAAACTGATGTCCAAGATTGCGCTGCTGTTTCTGATGGTGTTTACCGGAGGGGTCGTCGCCACTTTCCTGTACTCAGGGGCGTCGGCATTTTTCGTCTACCAGTTGGTTTACTTCCTGAACCCTGACAGTCGGTGGTGGGCTGCCCAGGTGCCTGGCCTGAGTTACTCTTTCATCGCTGCAGTCCTGATGCTGATCGCGCTGGCGGTGAAGTATCGTCATTATTCCGAGCTCAGCCCCTGGCGGGAACAGCCTGTTTTCAAATGGGCTATTGGTATCGTGGTGCTCTACTACCTGGTTGGCTTTATCGCAATGAGGCCGGACGTTCATTACCGGTTTGCCTTTAACTACCTCAAGCTGGTGGTCATCATCATGGTCGCCTACAAGCTGGTGAACAGCCGTAAGCTGCTGGATTTTGCGCTCTGGGCCTACGTGATCGGTGCCACTTATATTGGTTATCTGGCAACAAGCTATGGCCGTAGCACCGGCGGACGGGTTGAGGGTATCGGTATGGCGGATGCGCCGGATGCCAATGACACCGCCGCGGCTCTGGTGCCCGCGGGCGCAATACTGCTGTATTTTTTCTGGATGGGAAGCAAAAAAGTCAAGCTTGCCTGTGTGGTCTGTGGTGCCTTCATCGCCAATGGTCTGGTACTGATCAACAGTCGTGGTGCTTTCCTGGGGATTGTCAGCAGTGCGGGCCTCTATCTTCTGTATATGACGTTCTCGAAATACCGCAGAAAAGGGCAGAGAGCCATCGCCATTTTTACCGTGGTACTGGGCATCGGTGGTGGCCTCTACGTGACTGACGACACCTTCTGGGAACGCATGTCCACGTTGCAGAGCGTGGAAGACCAGCAGACCAGCGGTTCAAGCCGCGTTAATTATTGGCTCGCCGCGCTCGATATGTCCGTGGAATACCCGTTGGGCATGGGCGTTGGCGGTTTCAACACGATGGCACGGTTCTATGTCCCCAGGGAATACCTGTCCGGAACCATGTACAAGAGCGTTCACAGTATGTGGATGCAAGGGCTCACCGAAGTTGGCTGGTTAGGGCTGATATTCCTGTTGGCAATGCTTTTTTCATTGTGGCGTCTGAGTCGAAAAGCGAAAAAGTGGCTGCTCGAGCAGGGTGAAAACAGCGATTACTTCAAATTGCTGGCGCTTGAATGCGCGCTGTTTGGCTACCTGGTGGCGGGCAGCTTTATTAATCGTTTCCGGGCTGAAATTCTTTACTGGATGATTGTGCTGCTGGCCATTGGTATCAATGTCTATTTCTTGCAAAGAGCCAAAAAGAATCAAAAGGGAGCATTCGCTTGAGGGAACCACTCCGGGTATTGCAGTTCATCACGCCGTCGGGATTTTACGGAGCAGAGCGCTGGGTTCTGGCTCTGGCCAGAAATACTGACCCCGGTTCTGTGATTTGTGATCTGGCCGTGACCCGTGAAGGGCCGGGGCAGGATCTGACCCTGGCTGAACTATACCCCGTTGACCACGGCCAGGCCGTCCACTACCTGGACATGAAGGGGCGTTTTGACCTCAGGGTCATTGCGCAGCTTTCCCGGGTAATACGTGAACGGAAAATCGATATTATCCATACCCATGGCTATAAGTCAGACATCCTCGGATTGCTGGCGGCGCGGCGCACCGGTATTCGCTGTGTCAGCACGCCTCATGGTTTTTCCGGCAAGGTTGGCTGGAAGCTGGGCACCTTCATCAAAATCGGCATTTATACGCTTCGCCACTTCGACAGGGTGTCGCCTCTCTCAGAGGAATTGATGTCGGATATGCGTCGTTTCCGTGTTCCGGAAGAAAACACCCGCTTTATTCGCAATGGTGTCGATCTGACGGAGATCGATGAAGTTATTGGCGGCTTTTCCCCGCCCAAAAAAGAAAATGGCGTCCGGACGCTCGGTTTTATCGGCCAGATGATCCCACGCAAGGGCCTTGGCGACTTGCTGACGGTATTCGATGCACTGTATCGCAGGGATCCTGAGCTACAGTTGCAGTTAATAGGCGATGGTCGGGAACGGGCCGTGTTGGAGTCGCAGGCGCAAGCTCAGGAAAGCCGCGATGGTGTTTCTTTTCTGGGGTTCCGCAGTGACCGGCTGGAGCTTCTGGCGGGCATGGATCTGTTTGTCATGACGTCTTCTCTGGAGGGCATCCCCCGATGCCTTATGGAGGCGATGGCCGTGGGCGTTCCCGTGGTGGCTTACGATATTCCCGGGGTTGATCAACTAATTACCCATGGCGAAACAGGAATGCTGGCACCCTATGGTGACAAGGTGGCGCTGGAGCGGTGCTGCCGGGAAGTTCTGGAAAATCAGGAATTGGCCGGCAAGCTGGTAAATAATGGCCGGCGGCTGATTGACGAGCACTATTCCGCCGCCCGGATGGCCCGGGAATATGAAAACCTGTTTGGCGAACTGGTGGATGGTGCCACGAACCCGTTGACAGATTCGGAGCAGGCTCGCTAGGTATGTGCGGTATTGCAGGTTTTCTGAGAACCCCAGCCACGCCCGAACGGGACGCCCATCAATTGTGGGCCGAAGCCATGGGACAGGCGATTGTCCATCGCGGGCCCGATGCCGGTGATACCTGGATGGACGATCACGTGGCGCTGGCCCATCGCCGGCTGAGCATACTGGATCTCAGCGCTGCCGGTAACCAGCCCATGGTGTCTGGCTGTGGCCGCTATGTCATCGCATTCAATGGCGAGATCTACAATTACCAGGATCTTAAGGCAGATCTGGAGCAGCAGGGCAAGGCTTTTCACACCCGTACCGATACCGAAGTTCTGCTGGCGCTGTATGAGCGTCATGGCCCTGATTGCCTGGAATTCCTCAACGGCATGTTTGCCATTGCCATATGGGATCGGCAAGCCCGTCAACTGTTCCTGGCCCGGGATCGCCTGGGCAAGAAACCGCTTTACTACTATGAATGTGACGGGCAATTCGCGTTCGCCTCGGAAATCAAGGCTCTGCTGCCGGTGCCATTTGTTCGCACGGAGGTGCGGCATGACGCCATCCGGGACTACTTCGCCTATCAGTACATTCCTGACCCTAAAACCATCTACCGGCATGTCCACAAACTGCCTCCCGGCTTCTGGATGATCACAGACGGCAGTCGCAGTGAACAGTCCCGGTACTGGGATGTCAGCTTTGCAGACCCGTCAACCCGATCCGAAGCCGAGCTTGCCGATGGTCTGCACGAATTGATTGATGACGCCGTACGCTTGCGCATGGTGAGTGATGTGCCGCTTGGTGCCTTTCTAAGCGGCGGTGTCGATTCCAGTGCTGTCGTGGGGCTTATGGCCAGTCATTCAGACCGGCCGGTAACCACCTGTTCGATCGGGTTTGATTCAAAACGGTTCGATGAAGTGCATTGGGCCCGCCAGGTCGCCGAACAGTTCGGCACGGATCACCATGAATTCACGGTTCGGGAAAATGTCGCCGGCAACCTGCAGACGATTGCCCGCTACTTTGATGAGCCATTTGCAGACCCATCTTTTGTGCCCACCTATTTCGTGTCCAAACTGGCCCGGCAGCAAGTGACTGTGGCGCTGGCGGGCGACGGTGGTGATGAAAATTTTGCAGGGTACAGCAAGTACAACACGGATCAGACAGAGAACCACTTAAGATCCCTCTTTCCTGCCTCTGTCCGGCGGTTGTTGTTCCCGTCCATGGCAAAGCTTGGCAGCTCACTGCCCGGTACGCTTCGCAAAGCCGGATCCCTGCTCGATACCTTGTCGGTGGATGCAGACGAAGGTTTTTATCGCACCAACTGCTTTTTCCGACCAGCACTCTGGAACGAGTTGGCGGTGGGCGAGCTGGCCCGCGAAACCCGGGGGTATGACCCGGGCGCGCAGACACGTGATTTATATCACCAGGCTGATGCCGGGGATCACCTGTCGCGGATTCTGTATACTGACCTGAAGAGTTACCTGCCTGGCGACATATTGGTCAAAGTGGACCGCATGAGCATGGCCAACTCCCTGGAAACCCGGGCCCCGCTATTGGATTACCGGGTAGTGGAGTATGCGGCTAGCATCCCGTCTGCTCTTAAGCTCCATGGCCGGGAAAAAAAGCACATACTGAAACAGGCTTTCCACGAGATGTTGACCGACGACATCCTGTACAGAAAGAAGATGGGCTTTTCCGTCCCGCTGGCCCACTGGCTGAATAACGAGCTGAAACCGCTGGCTACTGGCATGTTTACCGGCCAGGAAAGTGTGCTGGGATCCTGGTTTGATATGAGAAGGATAGAACAGCTCTGGCAGCGTCATAAGGGCGGGGATCACCGTTATACCCAGGAACTCTGGAGCCTTATGGCTTTCGGGTTGTGGTGCCGGGAATGGATGGATTCGTGAGGTGCGTATGATTCGGCGTCGTCAGGTTGTCAATCTCATTGCCGGCCTCTTTCTCATTATTGGCCTGTTACTGCTCGGGCTTAACCTGTACGGCCTGACTCAGCCCCTCAGAAAACCCGGTCTTGGCGTGACGGACCAGGAGTTATTGCGGTTTGTTCCAGACAGGGTCTGGGATTACGAAACCAGTCTTTCTGCCATCGATTCGCTGGCCAGTATTGACAACGATGGGGTGCTTGCCGAGCAGGCCAATGGTGTGGTCCACCAGAGCCTGGTTCATGTGGAGTGGGAGGCTGTTGATCCGCAGGCTTACCGGCAACTGGTTCCGCCCTGGGAAAACGTTTTCCTCTGGGCAGTTGGGCGGTTCTCAGGATTGCCCCAGTTCGAACGATACCATTACGCGGGTTATCGCCGGAGTATCGAGCGTGGCATAGGCATATGCGGTGATGCATCGATTGTGCTTTCCAGTGTGCTCGACCGTTACGGTGTTGACAGCGATATCATCTCCTTTCGTGGGCATGTAATCGTTGAGTACCAGAATTCAAACGGGGAAAGACGGTTGCTGGATCCGGACTTTGGTGTCGCTATCAACCGGCCGCTCGAGGCTCTCAAAGCGAACCCGGAACTTGTGCGCCCGCTGTATCTTGAGGCCGGCTACTCCCCCCAAGAGATCAGCGACCTGATCTACGTATACTCCGGCGGCTTTTCGATATTTGATGATACGTATGGGTTTATGGCCAAGCGCTATATTTTCGAGAAAGTAACCTACGTTTTGAAATGGGCGTTGCCGCCTTTGCTGATTCTCCCCGCCATCGTTTTATGGTTCTGGCGCCGTCGGCAGGAAAGGGGGGGCTAATGGCTGACGTTGAGACACCTGTGAAGCCAATTCGTGTATTGCACGTTACGTTTAACATGTCTTTCGGCGGCACGGAAGCCGTGATCCGTGAGCTGACAGCCCGGAACGAGAAGGGCCGTGTAGAACATCAGGTGGTCTGTATTGACGGTAACGTCGGCGCTATTGGCGAGCAGTTGCGGGAGAGAGGTGTACCGGTTCTTGTTCTGAAACGCCGCCCCGGCTTCGATACGGGCCTTATTGCAGCCCTCAGAGACACCATTCGGGGCCGTCAAATCGATGTTGTGCATTGCCACCAGTACACCCCTTGGGTGTATGGCTGTCTGGGTTCCGTTGGAACCCCGGCCAGAGTGATATTCACCGAACATGGCCGGTTCCACCCAGATCGCTATCGCTATAAAGCAGTACTGGTCAACCGGGTTCTCGCCATTCTGACAAGGCAGATGGTTGCCATCTCCGCTGCTACCCGGGATGCGCTGGCCCGATATGAGTTTTTGCCCAGGCGCCGTATCAAGGTGATTTATAACGGTATCCAGCCACTGGAGGTTGATTCCGGCCTGGTTGACAGATTGCGGGCTGAACTGAACCTCGATTCTGATGTGTTTGTTATGGGGACAGTAGCCCGTCTGGATCCCGTCAAGAACCAGGCAATGATGCTGGAGGCATTCGCCAGGGTACACGGCCAGCACCCGAAAACCAGGCTTGTCATCGTCGGGGACGGACCCGAACGACAAAAGCTTGAAGATAAGGCAGCCACACTTGGCGTGGCCGAGTCGGTCATTTTTACCGGTTTTTCCGAGACTCCGGCCCTATACCTCGCACTCATGGACCTGTTTCTGCTTTCGTCAGACTCAGAGGGAACGTCCATGACTCTGCTGGAAGCCATGAGTCTCGGGTTGCCGGTAGTGGCAACTAGCGCCGGAGGCACGCCGGAAATCGTCGACCACGGCGTTACTGGAATGTTGGCTCCGGTTGGTGATTGCCACGCATTTGCATCGGGTATTGAAGCCCTTTTGAGCAACCCTGAACAGCTGGAGGCTCAGGGCGCGGCTGGGCGGGTAAAATTCGAGAAACACTATTCCGTGGGATCTATGGCACGCCAGTATCTCGAATGTTATGCGCGCCTTCTGGGCAGGCCTGCTTCCTTCACCGGGGAGCCTCATGTCTAGCATCCGCAAGGCACTGTTTCACTCCTCGGTATCGCAATATGGCGTAAAACTGATCGGGCTTGTAACGACCATGATTGTTGCCCGGTTACTGACACTCGAGCAACTGGGTGTTTTTGCCATTGCCAGTGGCATTGTCATGATGCTTAGCGAATTCAAGTTGATGGGCGCTGCGGACTATCTGATCAGGGAAGTGGAGCTGTCCGAGGGCAAAATCAGAAGGGCGCTGGGGCTCACCATCATTATTTCCTGGGGCCTTGGGATTGCCGTTGCCGTCTCGGGGCCATGGGTAGCGATGTTTTATGAAATGCCTTCGCTGGAGACTCTTTTTTACATTCTTTCTTTGAGCTTTTTCCTGAGCCCGTTTATCAGCATAGCGATGGCTTTGGCCAACCGGGAGTTCAATTTCAGGATCGTTCTTCATGTGAATTTTGTCGGGGCGATTGTCTCCCTGGTGACCACCGTTGTGCTGATCAAACTGGGCTTTGGCTATTACGCGCTGGCCTGGGCCATTATGGCTCGCGTTGTCACGGAAATGATCATGGTAATGATCAGCTTGTCCTCATCCGTTTATTGGCGTCCCAGCTTTCGCAACGTCCGGGAAATTGCCATTTTCGGAGTTTTCAACTCGACTGCGAATGTGGTCAAACGTGGTATTAAAACGGTTCCTGACATGGTGATTGGTAAAATGGGCACCACCACTCAGGTGGGCCTGTTTTCCCGGGGGCTGGGGTTTGTGGATTTTCTTGCGAGTACCCTGTTTATGGGAGTATCCCCGGTTGTTTTGCCTTTCCTTTCGGAAACACGCCGACAAGGTGGAGATGTGCTTCGGGCCTATACTCGTGCCTGCCTAATGCTTGGCGCGCTGGTTTGGCCGGTATTGACCGTTGCTGCCATAGCAAGCCTTCCGACCATACGCATCTTCTTCGGGCCACAGTGGGATGCAGCAGCGCCAGTCGCGTCTTTTATGGCCATCTGGATGATCCTGAGAACCACGCACAATCTCTCGAACAACCTTCTGGTTGCGACTGGACGTGAAAAACTCACCCTCGTTAAAGAGCTTTTGCTTCTTTTGCTGGCTGTGGCTTTTGTCATCCTTGCCTTCCCATATGGCCTGAATGCGGTGGCTTCCTCGTTTGTTTTGCTGGGTATTGCCGAAATAGTGATGGTGAGCTGGATTCTGAAGTATTTTCTTGGCCTTAATGTCGCCCGGTTCTACCGGGAGCTGACCCCGAATCTGTTTATTTCCGTGCTGTGTGGGTTGGCCACCTGGGCCATCTCCTTCTTTGTTCCGTTTTCCTCAGAAGATGCATGGAAGCCTGTGGGGGTTATTGCCTTATGCCTGCCGCCAGTCTGGATAGGTTCAGTCTTTTTAGTGAAACACCCGCTAGCTGATGAACTGATGGGCATTGTCCGTCGCGTTGTGACTGGGCGTCGCTGAAATGCCCGGGTATCAAAAGGAATTATCTGTAAGCACCGGATGGAAATTATGAGAAAAACGCTACTGATTTCAGAAGTCTTTCCTCCGCTTCATGGGGGGAGTGGACGCTGGTTCTGGGAAATTTATAGCCGGTATCCAAAGGGGGCCGTCGAAGTTTTAACCGACAAGTCGAGCGGGGCCCAGGAGACTGATTCCAGCTTTCCTCATCCGGTTCATCGTATTGCCATGAGCGCACAGCCCTGGGGAATCGCCTCGTTGGCTGGTCTGCGGTTTTACTTCAGAACCTGGCGAAAACTGGACAGCCTTGTGCGTGATCACGAAATTGCCCAGGTTCACTGTGGCCGGGTCATACCTGAAGGTTTGCCCGCCATGATTAACAAGTTTCGCAGAGGTACACCCTACACCTGCTATGTGCACGGCGAGGATGTGGAGATAGCCCGCACCAGCCGGGAAATTACCATCCTGACGCGCTGGGTGTTTCGGCACGCTGAGAAAGTGGTCGCCAACAGCGAAAACACCCGTGACATCTTGCGTAAGTGGTGGAAAATTGACGAAGACCGTTTGATTGTTATGACCCCCGGTGTGGATACCGAACGGTTTGTACCTGTTACTGATGGCAAGTCTCCATTATGGCCAAAGCACAGGGTTGTGCTGACAGTGGGTCGGTTACAGCGCAGGAAAGGCCAGGACATGATGATCCGGGCGCTGCCCCGGATCCGCAAATCCATCCCGGATGTTCTTTACTGCATCGTGGGCGGCGGCGAAGATGAATCTCACCTTAAAGAACTCGCCCAGACTAATGGCGTTACAGAGCACGTTGAATTTTCCGGCGAGTTGACGGACGAGCAAATGCTTGCCTGTTATCAGGGGTGCGATCTGTTTGCCCTTCCCAATCGCAGGGTGAAAAACGACGACGAAGGCTTTGGTATGGTTCTGCTGGAAGCCCAGAGCTGTGGAAAACCGGTTCTGGCAGGGGATTCTGGTGGCACTCGTGAGACACTTGATCCTGACCGGACGGGGGTGATTGTGGACTGCACGGCGCCTGAACCATTGGCTCAGGCTGTCATCAATTTACTGCAGAATACTGACCGGCTTGCTCAAATGGGCACCGCCGGTCGCAGCCGGATGGAGCAGGGCTTCGCCTGGCAGGAACTGGCCCGAAAAGCGCAGGAAAAGCTGGCATAGGAGTAGCGAGTTGAATCATCACGAACCTGAGCGGCAGGACACCCGGATTTCGGTCGCCATCCCTGTTTTTAACAGAGCGGAATGGATTGGCCAGACACTGGATCATATCTTTAGCCAGACCGTCCCGGTAGACGAGGTGGTGCTCTGCGATGATGGCTCAACCGATGACCTGGAAACAGCGCTGGTTCCTTATCGGGACCGTGTACGCCTGGTGCGCATTGAAAATAGCGGGCCTGCTATTGCACGGAAAACGGCCATAGAGCATACAACTTGTGAATGGGTTGCGCTCTGCGACAGTGATGATTACTGGGAGCGGGACCATATAGAGTGCTTTATGGATGCTTGGAAAGCTTTTCCAGACATCAATCTGTACTTTTCAGATTTCAGGACATCCGATTGCTCTGACCAAACAAAATTTGAGCAGGCTCCGGAAGGATGGCTTGAGAGACTTTGCGAAGAACCAATGGAAGAATCGAGGCCCTTCTATCGTTGCCGGCGGCCTTTCCTGGCTGTTTTACTGGATTTTCAGGCGTGTTTTCAGTCATGCCTTGTGTTCAGGCGCTCGCTTTACGATGAGCTGGGAGGGATCCGACCGCATGTTGCCCGATGGCCATCAGAAGACTTTCACCTGACTGCCAGAATGGCTGTGGCAGCCAGAGCTGCTATAGGTACTCGTAGTACCGTTCTGATCCATAAACATCCAGACAATTTTTCGTCAGACTATGTGCGCAATCTGGAAGGTGAAGTACGCATCCTTATGGATCTTCACAACGAAGACTCGATGCCGGGAAGTTCCATCCCAATACTGGAAAGAGGATTAACGAAATTCCGTATCGGGCTATTCCGGGCCTATTACTGGGATGGGCAATACCAGAACGCCTCCATATTAGCCCGGAAGATACCGTTTAATCATTTTCGTGGTCGGGACTGGGCCAGACGTATTATATCGATTGTCAAAGCAAGGGCTGGATAATGACTGGAAACCTGAATCGTGTGGCGCAACCGGAAGTGACGCCCGGGAGACCGTGTTTTAGCATCATTATGCCCTGTTATAACTCTGAAAAGTTTATAGAGGAGAGTATTAACTCGGTACTTTCTCAAACATACGATAATTTTGAGTTAATTGTTATTGACGATGGGTCAGATGATTCATCCGTTGCAATTGTTGAAAGAATAAAATCAATTGATAGCAGAGTGCGTCTGGCACAGAACAGTCATAACCGGGGGGCTTCGGGAGCACGGAATTGTGGTGCGCAGATGAGTGTTGGAAATTGGCTTTGCTTTCTTGATAGTGACGATGTTTATGCACAAGATGCGTTAGAGAAAAGATTCTATCATATAGCAGAAGTCCCAGATTGTTCCTTTTTTAGTTGCGATTTTTTTCTGTGGACTCCAGGTTCTGATCCTGAGCTTTTACGACAGACCGAGAAAAATAATTACTGGTCCGGATTTTTCAGCAGAGCTTCAAAAAATAAATCATATGTTCTTGATCAGGATCCGGGTCTGGTTTTCATCGAGGCCCCTCTTGCATGGACGGGAGGAGTTACGATAAGCCGGATTCTTTTCGAAGAACTCGGTGGATTCGATGAAAGTCTGATACGTGGAGAAGATGACCATTTATGGATCAGGGCGGCTGTATTGGCGGGATCCGTAGCGCTGATTAACGAGGCTGATGCTTACTATCGTTTACGTAATGATGGGCTGTCTCAAGGTGCGGCAAATAAAACACCTGACTCACCCATTATGGTAAAGAGCTTGTTTCATGACCCTCTATTAAAGCGCTACAAAAAATATATCATAAAAAAACTCGATAAAGAGTATTATTTACTGTCATTATTCTATCGCGAACAAGGCAATAGGTACCTGGCGTGTAAGTTCGCCTTGAAGAGTTTCTTTTTTTCCGGATTCGATTATGGCCGTATCCGGAACTTATTAGGTGCAATATTTCTTAAAGCATGATCCTGAGGGCGAAATGGCTATATTCTATTACTCTGACTTTTCCAAGCGCTGCTCTTCAGGAAACTTTGGCGATGATATCAACCCATTCCTCCTTGGCAGGCTGTTTTCTAAAAGCATAATTAACAGTGAAGACGTTTGCCTTGTTGGCGTGGGTACCCTCCTGAATGACCATAATATCGAGCTATTACAAGGCTATAGGCAGAAAGTGGTTTTCTCTACGGGGGCTGGATACGGGAACCTGACTACGAGACTCGATAATTCCTGGGATCTGGTATGTGTGAGAGGACCAAAATCTGCGAAACAGCTCGGAATTTCAAGCAATAAGGCTATATGTGATGGTGCTGTTTTGCTTTCCGAATTTTATCATATTGTTCCGGAATCGGAGCGAGATATTGACAGAATATTCATTCCCCACCTGAAAAGTCACTGGGCCGGGGGACAAGCCATTCGAAAGGCAGCAGAAGCGTCCGGATTCATGTATTTGCCGCCCGACTGTAATGCTGACCATTTTATTGATTTGGTTTCTCGAGCCAAGCTCGTTGTGTCAGAAGCGATGCATGGGGCCATTCTCGCGGACACTATGCGTGTGCCATGGTTTCCCGTTTCGATTCACGAGCACCATCGGTTCAAGTGGGAGGACTGGTTTTTGTCGGTGGGAATGCCCTATTACTCCAGGACACTGCGACCTTTGATCTGGGATCTGCCTGGAGGTAGCTTTAAGGCATATCTTAAAAAGCCCTATCAGAAGTTGAAAACTGACCTTCTGAAAAGACAATTCGTTGGTATAGCTGATGGCGCAGTAGGTCTGATGAGTGATAGTGATGTGCTCCATCATAAAAAGCAAAGTCTGCTTGAACAGGTTGCATGGATAAATGAGTCATACGCCAATGATTAGCGTCATAATGCCGGTTTTTAACGTAGAGCCATACGTTAGGGATAGTGTACTCTCGGTTCTTAATCAGACATATACGAATTTGGAACTGATCGTGGTTGACGATAGGTCTACAGACTCCACTTGGGCTGTTGTCGAAGAGATTGCGAAAGACGATCCGCGTCTGATTTTGTGCAGTAATCGTCGGAGTAAAGGTGTAGCCGGGGCCAGAAATACTGGTATCGAGAGTTCAGGTGGCGAGTGGATTGCATTCCTGGATGGTGATGACTTGTGGTATCCGGAGAGTCTTGAAAAAAGAGTGGCTGTGGCGATAAAAAACTGTGATTGTGATGTTATTACAACGGACTATCACTTATGGTTTCCTGAGGACGATGACTATGAAGTGCGTATCACTGAAAAAAATCCCGTTTGGAATGGAGTTTTTTCAAAAAGCAACCAGGAAAGCAAAATTCTGAAGATGTTTAATCCTGTTGATGAGTTTTTAGAAAGTGCATTGACTCATACATCGGTGGTTATGATTAAGTCGGATCTTTTGAAGAGGATTGGCGGGTTTGATGAAAGCCTGAAGACCTATGAAGACGTTTTATTATGGCTGAAACTTGCCGTTCATTCTAAGGAAATGATTTATATTCCAGTTGTTTGCTCTCGATATAGGCAAAGAGCAGGAAGTTTGACGCATCTTGGGGACCCGCCAACCAAGGGTGGGGCCGAAATGTTTAAGAAAATTCTGCATGACCCTGATTTTGATGGTTTTCAGTCGAAAATAAAAAATCAATTGCAACACCATCTGGTAATAAATACCTACTGGTATAGAAATAATGGATTTAGGTACAAAGCCCTGGTCTGTGCTTGGGAGAGTTTTATCAGTAATCCGCTAAACCTGTCAGTACAGAAAAACCTGATCGCTACTATTTTGGGTCGTTAAATTTAGGCTGCTTACCATTAATATATTCTAAAAAAATATCCGTGATAACAAATGTATCTAAAGAGCATTGAGCGAACTTTCCAAATTCTGCCATGCTTATAATGGATGAAGTTCTCATGGAATTCTCGGTTTCTCAGAGAGGTCAGCGTTATGTTCAGAACAGGCATTGCCATGTCGTTGCTAGGAGGAACGCTGATAATGGCAGGCTGCGCTACGCCTCGTCAGCCGTCTAATACGCTGGATGATCTCCCCCCCACCGCCGCCGGCCCCGACACTGGGGAAATCATTATCGACAATAGTGCGGCAGCTTTCTTCACAGACGGGCCCTGGAGTTCGTCCAGTGTGTCGCCCGGTTATGTGGGTGAAAATTATCAATTTATTGGAGCCGGAGCGGGAGATAACAGCGCTGTTTGGAATCTGGAACTAGTCAGCCAATACGACGTTTATGTGAGGTGGACATCTCACTCCAACCGGGCCAGTAATGCCTCGTACCTTGTACACCATATTGACAGTGACGGCAGGCTGGTCACTGATGAAGTGGTTGTTGATCAGCGCACGAACGGTGGCCAATGGTTCAAGCTTGGCACCTATCGTATGTCGTCGTTGACCGGTCGCGTAGAGCTTACCGACGCAGGTGATGGGTACATAGTAGCCGACGCTGTTCGATTTGTTCCGGTAACCCCAACGGCCGGAGACCAGGATTCCGATGGCGACGGGATGTCCGATACTTTTGAAGAACAGTATGGTCTCGACCCGAATGATCCCCAGGATGCTCTGGCCGATCTTGATGGTGACGGGCTTACAAATTTCGAGGAATTCTATCTCGGAACTGACCCGACTTCTCGCGATACAGACGGGGATGGAATTAGTGATGGGTATGAGGTCGATAATGGTCTGGACCCAACCACAGATGATGCGTCTCTGGATGAAGATGGTGATGGTTTCACCAACCTGGAAGAGTTTCAGTCTGGCTCGGATATAAATGACGCAGGCAGCACACCAGGAGCTGGCCCTCTGATCAGTTGGACGGCCCCGACGGAGCGTCTTGATGGTTCAACCCTGAATATTGATGATATCGAGCGTTATGAGGTGTCGTATCGTCCGGTCCTCGACGAGACCGGCATCATTGTTGACGATGCCTCTGGCTACTTTGCAATAATCGGAGCGAATATCTCGGCTTCATCCCATTCTCCGGGCTATCTTGCCGAAGGCTATCACCCGATTCCTCCCGGGAATGGCGATGTTTATGCAGAATGGAGTTTCTTCGAACTGCGGCCAGCGGTGACCTATCAGGTTGAAGCTCGCTGGACATCAGCTAACAACCGTTCCGACAGCGCTCAGTACCGCGTGCGTTTTGCTACAGGCTCCGGCGAACAGTTTGTTGCGGCGCCTCCAGTGGACCAGACTACAGGGGGGGGAGCATGGCGCGAGCTTGCCCAGTTTACCCCTTCAGACAGTACTGCGACGGTAGAACTGGGTAGCTCACCGGATGGGTATGTGATTGCCGATGCCGTTCGCCTGACGCCCGATGCCGAAGCCTCAGGGGAAGTGGTTACGGTCTCCGGTGACCGGACTAGTGTGCGACTTGAAGAAGAGTTAGAGAGTGGGCAGTGGGTTTTCAGAGTCAGAGCCATTGACGATCAGGGCGCTGCCAGTGAATTCAGTGAGCCCTTGAGTGTTTCTTTTTAGGGAAGGAGCGCCTACTGCTAGTGGCTTAGGAAGAAAATAATTTGCACATCATCGCAAAATGCTATGAATAGGACGCGACATGAATATTTACAGTAAAAGGCTTATTCATCTCAGTGCTTTTCTTGCCCTCTCTATGCCTTTTGGCTTAAGTGCTGAGGTGATATTTAAGGAAAGCTTTGATGATCTGAGTGATTGGGCGAGCACTAAATACTCAGATGATAAATATCAAGCTGTCTGGTTTGGTGATGTTCTTCCCGAAGACTGGGACAGCCACTACCAGGCCGGATATTATGGCCCACCATCCGCTCACGACTCATTGGAAATACTTGCTGAAAACTCGGATAAGGCGCGAGCTGGCGGAGGAAAGTCTGCTGTAAACTGGCGAGAGCATCATATAAACCCCAACTTTTCTAAGGA